>Ga0302319_10024749_pt1 | contig 10655 bp, 10 predicted proteins | sample Bog_T0_2_FD_203319 | JGI IMG/M metagenome (GOLD analysis project Ga0302319, IMG submission 203319) | Peat permafrost microbial communities from Stordalen Mire near Abisko, Sweden - Bog_T0_2 | ecosystem: Environmental > Terrestrial > Soil > Wetlands > Peat | place: Sweden: Abisko, Stordalen Mire... | reverse complement strand
CCAGCGCAAGCCCCCTGTTAATCCTACCCAAATGTCTTCCCATTAAACCCCCACATCGCCGCCTTCACATCAGTAAAAACCACGTAAATCCTCTCGCTCCCAATCCCCAGGCGCCTCGTCACCAGCTCGCTCAGCGACCTCGTCAGCGCTTTCGTCGCGCCGTCCGGATACCCAATGCTCTTCACCTCCAGCATCGCCGCCGGCGCATCCATCCCCGCGAACATCATATCCACATCCCCCTCCACCTTCACCATCACATACGCCTCCGGCTTCCCGGTCCCCGCCGAGATCGCGCTCGTCCCCTCCTTCAATAACTCCATGCGCGTCTCGGGAGACACACTCTTGTTCGTCGTTATCGCAAGATACGGCATCGTCCTTCCATCCACTCACTTCGCGCCGCGCCATTCAAGTCATTCCTTGTTAAATCAAAGCTACACCATCCTCCTTGGCCCGGAAACGATTGACATCCCACTTCCGCCCCGCTATGAGGGTTTCCCTCAAGGAAGGTCCCCATCCCCATGTTTACACGGCGTTTTATTCTACTCCTCGCGGCGTCTCTATCCATCACCGCCGCATCCCATGCGCAATCATGGGACGCTCTCGCTGATTTCTCGAAGACCAATAACCCAAACGGCCCATGGTCCTACGGCTGGTCCAATACACTAACCAGCCCCATCACACTTTACACCGAGCAAGTTTACATCCAACCCAATTTCTTCTTCTGGGAAGACCCAAATATCGGCCAGCTTAACGACCCCCAGGTCGGCATTAACTACGGCGCCAAGTGGGAATACTTCCCTGCTAACTCCCTGCTCGAGCACCCCGGCCCCAACAACCAATTTACCCACTGCGTCTGGACCGCCCCCGCTGCCGGCGTTTATAACATTAAGGCCACTTTCACTGCCATCTGGACCGGCGGCCCGCACGGCTATCTATTGAAAAACGGCGTCGATATCGGTGACGCCGCCCTCACCGAGGATGTCCCGCAAAATTACACCTTCAACTCCGTGACCCTCGCCGCTGGCGATACCATCGACGCCGCCCTCGGCGTCGGTCCTGATGGCGTCTTCTATGACGATGAGACAATGGTCTCCCTGACCATCACATCTGGCATAAGTTCCGGTGGTGGCGGCACCACCGGCGCCTATGTCCCCGGCGTTTACGCCGGCCTCGTTTCCGGCACATCCGGCCAGGTGCTTGCGGATGGTTACCTGAGAGCCCGCATTGGTAAAAAAGGCAACTTCACCGCCCAGCTTAGGTTTGCCGGTTCCAATATCCCAGTAAGTGGTACCTTCACCTCCGCCGGCACTTACACCGGCATTGTTACGTTGAAAAACGGCTCCCAGGTCACGGTATCACTGGCCTTTGATCAAAATGGCAACCTCACCGGCACAGTCACGGAAAATGGCGTAACATCCAACTTCGCCGGCGCCAGCGTCCTTGCCTCCGATACCAGCGCCGTCGGCACCTACGCATTCACCATCGCTCCCGGCTCCATATCCACCGGTCCCGCCCCCTATGGCGATGGCTTCGGCACGATGTCCGTTAAGCCAAATGGCGCCGTCTATCTCACCGGCGAGCTCGCTGATGGCAAAATCTTCACCGCCTCCTCCCTGCTCGTCTCCGGCAGCATAGTCCCCATCTACGCCGATCCTTACAACGACCCCGCCAGCGGCCTCGCCGGCACAATCACATTCCGCGATACCTCCAATGTCAGCGATTGCGACGGCGTTCTCTATTGGTCCGTCTCCCCATCCACAAACCCCGCCCGGCATTATCCCGCGGGCTTCGCCCTGTCCACCCAGTTCCTTGGCGATTCCACGGCTTCCTCCGTCACCGGCCTCAATCACGATTCCGTCACCTTCACCGCCGCCGGCGCCGATCTCCCCGTCGATATCGATGCCCAAATCACCCTCGCCTCGCAGCCCCCCGCTTACTTCATCTACAACGGCAATGACAACAACATCCATCTCACCGTTTATCCCGGCACCGATGTATTCTTCGGCGATATCCTCGACGGCGCCACCAGCACATGGCGCCCATTCGCCGGCACTCTCATGCCCAAGAGCCGCTCCGGCGCCGGCCTGTTCCTCTCAAACGGCCTCAGCGGTGCCGTGAGTATCCAGTACTAGGTGCCCTTCCAGCGCCTCCTCGCGCCCCATAAGTTGCTTGACGCCGACGCCTTCCGGATGGAAAAGCGCATCCGGCCTTCCCGCCACGATTATCAAGTGACCCATATGGAACAAACAGCCTCCCTCGACACCCTCTCCGTCCACAACCTCCAGGAGAACCTCCAGCGCCGCTTTGCCGATAGCGAGCACTACATCCGCGAGAACCCCACCAAGGCCTCCCTCATCGCCGTCGGCATCGGCTTCCTCCTCGCCCAGTTGCCATTGCGCTGGATGTTCATCGCCCTCATAAAGCTCCTCTTCCTCGTGATCAAGCCCGTGACATTCGTCTACGCCATCTCGAAGATCATCGACGACATCCGCGCCTCTCGCGCCGAGTAGAGCGGTCACCCCCGGTTCAAAACCGGAAATAAATAAACGCCGAGTAATGCTGCGGCGCGAACAGCAGCGCCACCGCGAACGCCGCCCCATACCCCGTCGCGAACACCCAATCCGCTCCCCGCCGCCACCACGTCGCGAACACCCGCTTCCAGTTCAGCCAGTGCACGACCGCCAGCCCCGCAAATAAGCCCCACAGCCACGGCGCCAGCCTTTCCCGTCCACCCCCTTGGAAAAATAGCAACGCCCTGCTCACCGTCACCGCTGTGCGGAAATCCGGAGCCCGAAACCACACCCAGCACAGGCACACAAAATAGAACGTCGCCGCCATCCCCGCCGCTTCCCCCCAGGTCGGCAGCCAGCGCGCCGGATTCCGTTCCTCCACATCCCTTCCCCCCGGCGCCGGTTCATGCCCCCGCTTCCATTCCACTCCCCGCCTCCGCGTCCACTCCCGGTGCGCCACCAGCGCCACCCCGTGCATCGCCCCCCATGCCACAAAACCCCACGCCGCCCCGTGCCATAGCCCCCCCAGCGCCATCGTCAGCATGAGGTTGCGATATGTAAACCACCGCGACCCGCGATTCCCCCCCAGCGAGATATAAAGGTAATCCCGCAGCCATGTGGAGAGCGACACATGCCACCGCCGCCAGAATTCCGCCACGCTCCTCGAGAAATACGGGAAGTTAAAATTCACCGTCAGCTCATACCCCAGCAGCCTCGCCGTCGCGATCGCCATATCCGTATACCCTGAGAAATCGCAGTAAATCTGCGCCGCATACAGCAGCACCGCCAGCCACCCGCTCAGCGCCGTGTGCCGCCCCGCCTCCGCGAAGTATTGATCCACATACGGCGCCACGGTCTCCGCGATGCACGCCTTTTTCACATACCCTGTCAGGAACAGCGCCAGCGCCCCGCGCGCATCCACCCTCTCCCACCGCCGCGCCTCCTTCGTTTGCGGCAGGAATGTCATCGACCTCACGATCGGCCCCGCCACCAGTTGCGGGAAAAAGGAGATAAAGAACGCAAGGTCCAGGAACCTCCGCTCCGGCTCAATGTGCCGCCGGTACACCTCAATCGTATAACTAAGCGACTGGAACGTATAAAAACTCACCCCATACGGCAGGATGATCGCCAGCGTATGCGCGCTCACTGGCAGCCCCATCCAGCCCAGGAACGCCCCCGCCGACACCACGAAAAAATTGAAATACTTGAACCAGCACAGCACCCCCAGGTTCACCCCCAGGCTCACCATCAGCCATCCCTTCCTCGCCGTTGTCGCAGTCGCCGCCCCCAGCCCGCGTCCCACCGCGTAATCCATGCATGTCGATCCCATCAGCACCAGCGGGAACCACCATCCCGCCGGCAGATGCTGCCACCGCCCAGCCATCACCGCCCTTGCGAACGCCACCGGCGGCCCAATGAAAAAACAGGCGTAGAAAAAATGGCTGCACGCCAGCAGCCACACCTTCCGCGCCCCATTGGTCCGCAGCGTCCACGCCATGCAAAACACCACCGCGTAGAAAACAAAAAATCGCGCTTCGATGAACAGCATCGCTATTTCCCCGCAAGATACGCTTCCGCCAGTTCCCGCGTGAAAATACGCGCCCCGGCGTCATTCAGGTGATCCGAGTCCAGCCGATGCTCAGGAGCATACAGTTCCGGATGCGCCTCCGGATCATCAAATCGCAGCAGCCGCGCCCCCGCCGGCGCATCCACCCACGCGTGGTAATCCCTCAACGTCGATGGCGCCGCCACCAGCACCAGCTCCACGCCCCTCCGCGCCAGCGATTCCCGCGCATCCTCATAAATCTCCTCATTCAGCCGGTCCCGCGCCCGCTCTGCCACCTGCCCAGTGCGCATCGCCTCCAGGTTCCTCATCAGCGTAACTCGCGATCCCTCCGTCAGCGGATGATCCTCCCCCAGGTATCCATCCCGGTCCTGCCCCAGCATCACCGCCCCCTGCCGATTCGCCGTCCGCGTCACATACGCCGTCAGGTCCAGCCTCCCCAGATTCAGTTCATTCCGCGCCACGGTCCCCGCGCTCGCCGCGAGATCCCCCCACGCAGTCTCCCACCCCTTCCCCTCCTGCAGATCCTGCGCCGCCCGCTTCCACCCATAGCCAAGCGACTCCCAATCCTCAAAGTAAAAATCCCGCACCGTCAGATTCCCCATGTCCGGCGCCGGCGCCGCCGATGCCGCCTCCAGGAAAACCGTCCGCAACCGCGGCGGCCGCATCTCAAGTAGCGTTCCCAGCATCCGCAGGCTCTCAGGCGGCAGCATGTCATTCACCGCAAGGTTGAACGAATGCGTCCCCCTCCCGGCCGCCCCCGTCGTCGCATCAAACACCTTCGGCGACACCCCGTGATAAATCCGGCTCGACCCAATGAACACGGTATCAAAATCCCCGATGTGCCCCTCCAGGTAATCCAGTTTCGGCGTCACCTCCGGCACTTTCAGTGGCGTCACCCGATGCAGCACGCCCGCCATCGCAAAAAATCCCGCTGCCGCGCAAGCGCAAAGAGCCAGTCGGCGGATTAGGAACCACTGATTAAATGGGAAAGGCATTTGCTCATTCAATCAGTGGTTCCTCAACGGCAACATCCGCCGCATCGTAATTTCGCCCCGCCCCGCAACAAGAGTGAAATTCCACCCTCGCGCTTCCCTTTTCCCGCGATTCATTTCAATTGGATGCTCGCCCCGCGCCACATGACATTTCGAGATCGCACAGACGCCGGCCTCCAGCTCGCCGCCGCCCTCCACTATCTCAAAGGTCGCCTCGGTCTCCTCGTCCTCGCCCTTCCACGCGGCGGCGTCCCCGTCGCCGCCATGGTCGCCCGCGCTCTCGGCGCCCCGCTCGACCTCTGCTTCGCACACAAAATCGGCGCCCCGCACAACCCCGAGTTCGCCCTCGGCGCCGTGGCCGAAACCGGCCCTCCCTACCTCGACCTGCAATCCATCGCCTCACTCCACATCCCCTCCCCCTGGATCCTCGACGAAGCCGCCCGCCAGCAATCCAACCTCGCCCGCATCGCCCTTCAATACCGCCGCGACACGCCTCCGCCCACGGTCACCGCCCGTTCCATCATCCTTATCGATGACGGCGCAGCCACCGGTGCCACAGCCCTTGCTGCCCTCCACGCCCTCCGCGTCCAATCCCCCTCCCGCCTCATCTTCGCCACCCCAGTGGCACCCCCCGATACCGCCCAGCGCCTATCCCTCGCCGCGGACGAAGCCGTAATCCTCCATACCCCGCGCTCCTTCTCCGCCGTAGGCGAGTTCTACGACTCATTTCCACAGGTTTCCGACGCCGAGGTCCTCTCCCTTCTTCACCAAACTCCTGATCCAATGCAGGGTTTAACCCGAAATCCGATGTTGGAGGGGATGAGATGATGCAAGATGCTGAGCCGATAGGACATGAGGAAGAGATCAGCGTATCCAAAGATACGGTGATCTCTGACGAATGGCCTTCGCGGCCAGCAGATTGCGTCAGATCGCCCCGATCAACTTCGGTTTTCGGGTTTAACACAAATGCCCACAGCTTAAACCTCACGCCCCAAATGCCCCCCCGCCTGCTCCTCCTCCTACTTCTCCCACTGATCCCCGCCCAGGCCGCCCTGCCCGGCTCCCGCGCCTCGGAGCCCCTCGTCCAGATTTCCCAGGTCGATCCCACCATCCTCATCGACCTCCGCTACGCCACCTCCCGCAACGTCCTCGGCCACCCCATCTATCCCCCCGGCGCTCGCGCTCTCGTCCGCCAGAGCGTCGCGGATCGCCTCAAGCTCGCCCAAACCTACCTCCGCGCCCGCGGCTATGGCTTGAAAATCTGGGACGCCTTCCGCCCCTTCAACGCGCAGGGCGCTCTTTGGGCCTTCGCAAAAAGCGCCCGCTTCGTCGCGGACCCCGAGAACGGTCGCGCCATGCACACATGGGGCGTCGCCGTCGACGCCACGCTCGTGGACTCGAAAGGCCGCGAACTTCCCATGCCCAGCGACTTCGACGCCTTCACCCCCGGCGCGGCACTCCATTACAACGGAGACGATCCCACCATCCGCGCGGATCTCGACCTCCTCGATCACGCGATGGGCGCCGCCGGCTTCATGGGCATGCGCAGCGAGTGGTGGCACTTCGTCTCCCCGGATTGGGCCAATTTCGCCACCGTCACCCCGGACCAAGCCCGCGACTTCATCGGCCCCGTTCCCACTCCCTCCCCCACTCCCGCAAAAAAAATCCTCGGCCTATTTTGAATCGAACACATACACCCCGCCCCATTCCACCGGCGGCCTCTCGATAAACACACGGCACCGCTCCGCCAGCACGATGCTCGGCCCGTCGCCGGAAAGCTTCTCCACTCCCTCCAGCGCGCGCTCAAACTCCCCGCGCAAATACGCCTCCAGCGCCTCCTCATACACCGTCACCCATCCCGGCTCCCCATCCGCCGCCTCCCCGATCAATTCATAAATATCCAGCCACTGCGACTTCCCCTTCACCGCCACCCGGTCCAGCCGCCGGAAAACATATCCCTCCCCCGCCGCCTCCCGGAACGCCCCGCTCGCAATGATCGACGTCCCATAGTGCTTGTTCAATCCCTCCAGCCTCGACGCAAGATTGATCCCATCCCCAATCGCCGTGTAATTGAACCGCTCCGGCGCCCCGAAATGCCCCACCGACGCAACGCACCGATGCAGCCCAAACCGCGTTGCGAACCCCGGCGCCCCCTCCCATTCCTTTGACGCGTACAGCTCCTCCAGCCCGGCCTGGCACTTCAATGCCGCCCGGCACGCCAGCGCCGCGTGCCCATCCACCGTCTCCGGCGCATTCCAGAACGCCATCACGGAGTCCCCGATGAATTTGTCTATCGTCCCCTTCTCCCGCTGGATCACCGACACCATGACCTCAAGGTACGACCCCAGCCGCGCCGCCATGGTATCCCCATCCACGGTTTCCGCGAATGCCGTGAACCCCTGGATGTCCGTGAACAACACCGACAGCTCGGTCGCCTCCCCGCCCAGCGTCGGCTCCTCTTCCTTGTGATACAACCGTCGCACAAGGTCCAGCGGCACATACCTCCCCATCGATCGCATTGCCGTCTTTGCCCGCTCGATGCTCGCCAGCACTCGGTCGATATCCCGGAAATTGCACGTGTTATGCGACCGCTCCAGCATGAAATCATTCATCCGCGCCGCCTCTTTCAATATCACGGAGTGCGCCCTCGACACCGCCTGCAGCACCACCAGCCCCATCAGCGCGATCACCGCCACCAGCGCCACGGACAGCCGCAAAACCATTGTCCTCACCTCGACCAGCTTTTCGAGGTACGACCGCCGCGGCACCGCGATCCCCACGATCCAATCCCGCGACGTCGCCAGCATCCGGAATGTGCATAGGTAGGTCGTCCCGCTTGTGACGAATTGGTCCGGCACCAGCGGATTCTTATCCGTCACGGTCCTCAGCTTCGGACGGCCCAGCGCATCCTTCACCACCTGCGGCGCGTCAGCGTCGGACAGCCGCACATCATCCCCATATAGCGCGTATGTCATCGACCCCGGCAGCGCGATCAGATGCCCGTCATTCACGCATAGGAAGATCGTATCCGTCGCCTTGTCCACGGAGGGCGGGTCTTCAATCGCCCTGTCTATCGCCTCCTTCAGCAGACCGATCCGCAATACCCCCGCAAGCTGCCCCGGCGGGCTCTCCATCGCCTCCTGCACGCTCACCTCCACGCGCCTCTGGGCCTCTGGCAATTCCGCATCCGCCGCGAACCAATGCAAATCCGACCAGAGCAGATCCCCATAAAACGCATACCGCGTCGGCGTCACAAATGTCAGGTGCGATGCCGGGCTCGCCACCTCCGTCGGAGCCCCCGCCGGGTCCTCGTGCCCGTCAAGGTACAGGTGCGTATGCGTCAAAACATAACGCCCTCCCGCATACCGCGTCTCCCGGTCCGCGAATCCAATCCCCGTCTTCCCACGAAACAAATCGACCTGCCCCACGGTAGCCGGCTCTATGATCGACTTCCCATCCGCGTCAAACCCGCTGCTCTTCGCATAAGTAAACATCGCCTCGGAAATCGCCTCATTTCCCAGCAGCAACGTCATCAGCCCATTCCGCAATGACATCGGGTCGGACGTATTCACGATCCCTGCCTTGATCATGCTCCCGAACTTATCCACCGCCGCCGGCGCCTGCCCGAGCTGCTCCGTGACGCTTTGCGCGATGACCGCGCTCTTCTGGTCCTGCGCCAGTTGCGCGCTCTTGATCAGCGCATTCTGCACTCCATAAAACACCAGCGTCAGCAGCAGACCCAGCCCCCCCAGCAGACCCAGCAGGCTCGCCGCAAAGACCCGGTTGAGCGTCAGCTTTGGCATCTGCTCTCCACCATACTCTCCCCTTGCGGAAAATCGAAACGCCAAAAGCCGATCATCCCGCCGCGAGTGTCACCACCACGCTCAGCCCGTGCGGCGCACGGTTATGGCAGCTAACCCGCCCGCCGCACGATTCCACGCACGTCTTCACAATCGCCAGCCCCAGCCCCGTACCTCCCGTTTCGCGCGCCCTCGACACATCCACCCGGTAAAACGGATCGAATATCTGCCCCACTACTCCCTCCGGCACCCCCGGCCCATGGTCCGAGATCGTCAGCGCCACTTCGCCGCCCACCCGCTCCGCCTCTATTTCCACCGGCCCCGCGTCCCCCGCGTACTTCACCGCATTCCGCACAAGGTTCGATACAGCCCGGCACAGCAACCCCGCCTCGCCCTTCACCCACAGCTCCTCCCCTATCGCCACCCGCACATCCGCCCCCGCAACATTCTCCCGCGCTATCGCCCGCTCGACTTCCTCCTTCAGCGCAAGGCTCCGCAGCTCGATCCGCCCCGCCGCCAGCGACGCCTTGGAAAACGACAACAGCTCATTCACCAGCGCGGACATCTGCTGCACCTCCTCGCGCAAATCCTCCAGCGTCTCCGCATTCAACTCACGCTCCATGATCCCCAGCGCCAGTTGCGCCCGCGCAAGCGGCGAGCACAGCTCATGCGCGATATCCCCCAGGAACCGCTTCTGCCCATTCACAAACCCCGCCAGCCGCTCCGCCATCTGGTTGATCGACGCCCCAAGCAGCCCCAGCTCATCGCTCCTCTTCTCCCCCACGCGTACATCGAATCGCCCCTCCGCCACACGCGCCGTCGCTCCCGTCATCTCCCGGATCGACCGCGTAATCCCACCCACCAGCGGCAGCCAGAACAACACGGAGAAAATCACGACACCGCCCGCCGCCACGATCCATGGCGTGAAATCCACCACCAGCCCCCCCAGCCCGATCGACTCCGACACCGCGATCAGCGTCAACGGCGGCCCCCCGCCCATTCCACCCCGCATCTCCCGCCCCGGCCCGTCCAATGGCAGCAGCAGCCAGTAGCGTCCCGGATTCGCCGTATGGATCATCCGCCGGTCCCGCGCATTCCCCGGCGGTCGCTGCCCCTCAGGCGGCGGCCCGGCGCGCTCATCGCCGCCCGGCGCCCCCGGCGGCGGCGGTGGCGCCATATCATTCCCATCGCCCGGCGGCGGCCCCGCCTCCTCCGGTCCCAGCGGCGGCCCGCGCAATGGCCCCGGCGGATGCTGTCGATAAAGCTCCGCCATCACCTCATTCGGCAGCGTCATCTTCTCCCCCGCGAGTTCCCTTCCATCCGGCGCCACGATCAATAATCGGATCCCATACAGGTTCCCCGCCCGCTCCAGCACATCATTCCATTGACCCTGCGGCGCCAGCGCGATCTCCCCGCCCACCAGCTTCCCCAGTCCCTCCACGCGCCGTCCCGCGCTCCCGCCCAGCAGCGCCTCCGGCCCCAGGTGAAACTCAAACTCGATCAGCATACCCGCCGCCACCGCCACCAGCAGCAGGTTCGCGAAGAACCAAAGCACAATCTTCGCCGACAGTGGAAATCGCGCTTTCATCACTCCCGCTCCCGGTCAATCAACATATACCCCGCCGTCCGCACGGTCCGGATAAAACGCGGCGCCTTCGGGTCATCCCCCAGCTTCTTCCTCAGCGCCGAGATATGCACATCTATCGACCGGTCAAACACCTCATAATCCCTCTCCCGGATCTCCTCCAGCAATTGCTCCCGCGATTTCACACGCCCGCGCGCCCGC
>Ga0302319_10024747_pt1 | contig 10655 bp, 13 predicted proteins | sample Bog_T0_2_FD_203319 | JGI IMG/M metagenome (GOLD analysis project Ga0302319, IMG submission 203319) | Peat permafrost microbial communities from Stordalen Mire near Abisko, Sweden - Bog_T0_2 | ecosystem: Environmental > Terrestrial > Soil > Wetlands > Peat | place: Sweden: Abisko, Stordalen Mire... | reverse complement strand
CAGACTTCGAGCGCGTAAAACCTTCCGCCACTTCGGATTCCGACCAGGCGATGCGCATGCCCTTGCCGCCGCCGCCGGCGGAGGCCTTGATCATCACCGGATAGCCGATCTGGTTGGCGATCTTCACCGCTTCCGTCTCGTCCGCGATAATGCCGAGATGCCCGGGCACGGTGGACACCTTGGCCGCGGCGGCCGCTTTCTTGGATTCGATCTTGTCACCCATGGCCGCGATCGCGCCGGCATTGGGCCCGATGAAGACGATGCCTTCAGCTTCCAACGCCTTGGGGAAAGCCTCGCGCTCGGACAGGAAGCCGTAGCCGGGATGCACGGCCTCGGCGCCGGTCTCCTTGCAGGCGGCGATGATCTTCTCGATCACCAGATAGCTTTGCGCGGCGGCCGGCGGGCCGATCAGGACGGCCTTATCGGCCATCTCGACATGCAGGGCGTCCTTGTCGGCCTCCGAATAGACGGCAACCGACTCGATGCCCATTTTGCGGGCCGTTTTGATGATCCGGCAGGCGATTTCGCCGCGATTGGCAATCAAAATACGCTTGAACATGCGGCCTTAAGAGTGGCGCCCCTCGCCGAAGCGGGAGATGGCTGCGGATAACCGGCACCTGTTACATTACTGTCTTGTCAGCCGAGTTTCTAGCGCAAGATGCAACAAAGATGCCCGGAGGGGATAATCCTTATTCCGCTAAGCGCGACGGCAACTGCTTTGTTCTCTGCGAACCGCCGAGCATGGTGCGCCGCTACTCTTTGCGGTTTTGCGGCTTTTGCGGCCTGTTCCGCAACGGCCCGGCCACCTATATAAAGCCCTCGAACACATAACGATCTCGATTTATTGGAGGCTGTCATGGCATTGGCGATTGGCGATACCGCTCCGGATTTCGAAGCAGACACCACCGAAGGAAAAATCCGCTTTCACGAGTGGCTGGGCAATTCCTGGGGCGTGCTGTTCTCGCACCCGAAGGATTTCACCCCGATCTGCACCACCGAACTCGGCACCATGGCGCGGCTCAAGCCGGAATTCGACAAGCGCAACACCAAGATTATCGGGCTGTCGGTCGATCCGGTCGACAACCACAAGAAATGGGCGGTCGACATCAAGGAAGTGGTCGGCTTTGCGCCGAACTATCCGATGATCGGCGACACCGACCTCAAGATTTCCAAGGCCTATGGCATGTTGCCGGCCTCGACGTCCGGCACGTCGGAAGGCCGCACGCCGGCCGACAACATGACCGTCCGTAATGTCTTCGTCATCGGGCCGGACAAAAAGATCAAACTGATCCTGGTCTATCCGATGACCACGGGCCGCAATTTCGACGAGGTGCTGCGCGTGCTCGACTCGCTCCAACTCACCGCCAAACATCGCATGGCGACGCCGGCAAACTGGAAACAGGGCGAAGACGTGTTCATGACCGGCGCCATCACCGACGACGAAGCCAAGAAGCTTTATCCGGCCGGCTGGAAATCGCCCAAGCCTTATATCCGCATCGTACCACAGCCGAAATAGACGGAAAATTATTGCTATAAGCGAGGGCGCGGGTTGCCAATCCGCGCCCTTGTTTTATGAGAACAGGCACGACAAATGACCGATCTTGGATTTATTCACCGATATATCCCGGCGACCAAAGCTGGTCTGCCAGTTTTTCTGCTGTTGCACGGCACCGGCGGCGACGAGAACGATCTCATCGCGCTCGGGCGACAATTGCTGCCCGGCGCGGCGCTGCTCTCGCCGCGCGGCAAAGTATTGGAAAACGGCATGCCGCGCTTTTTCCGCCGCTTGGCGGATGGCGTGTTCGATCTTGAAGACCTAAAGGCGCGCACGCTCGAACTGGCGCAATTCATCGCCGGTGCGCGCGAGGCCTATGGTTTAGAGGCGCCGGTCGCGGTCGGCTTTTCCAACGGCGCCAATATCGCCGCCTCGCTCCTACTGACGCGGCCGGACGCGCTCGCCGGCGCCGTGCTGTTCCGCGCCATGCTGGCTTTCGACCCAGCGCCGCTGCCCGATCTCAAGGCTAAGCCCGTGCTTTTGCTCTCAGGCAGCAGCGATCCCATGATATCGGCGGCCGGGCGCGACCGGCTGATCAAGGCGCTGCAAGCCGCGGGCGCCGACCTCGCCTATAAGGCGCTTCCCACCGGACATGGACTGACGCAAAACGATTTCATTATCGCCGCCGATTGGCTGGAGCATTTGAAATGAGCGACATGAACGAAATCGCCAACTCGCAGCCGCCTTTTGCCAAGCTCATCGGCATGAAGGTCACGCATGTGTCGCCCGAGCGCGTTGCCGCCGAATTGCCGATGCGCGAAGAACTCAACAACCGATTCAACATCATGCATGGTGGCGCCATCATGGCGCTGGCCGACAATCTCGGTGGCACCGCCACCAGCGCCAATCTCAAGGACGGCCAATCCACCACCACGATCGAGAGCAAGACCAATTTCTTCACCGCCATTCCGATAGGCGACACGGCCTATGCCGAATGCACACCGCTGCACCGCGGCCGCACCACCATGGTCTGGCAAACCCGCATCACGCGCGGCGACGGCAAACTATGCGCGCTGGTGACGCAGACGCAACTGGTGCTCACTCGCGATAAGAAATAACCGAGGCCGCCGCATTGCCCGCAACGGGCGCGAGGCGCGCGCCGCGGTTTACGATGACTACGCCAGCCGCGCAAACCACCATGCCGGCAATCGAGAGCGCGTCGAGCTTTTCGCCAAACAAAATATAGGCCAACAGCGCGGTCACTACCGGCACCAGATAAAACAGGCTGGCAAAGCCGGTCGCGGCCGAGCGGCGGATCAGCCAATACATCAACCCGACCGCGGCCAGCGACAGCACGATCACGAGCCAAGCGATGGCGAAGATCAATTCAGGACTCCAATGGATGACCCGCGTCTCGAAGGCGAAGGCGCCGAGCGCGAACAGCGTGCCGGCGCCGGCGTATTGAATCAAATTTCCGGCGCGCCAGTCGATATGGCCGCAGTAACGCTTTTGATAGAGCGTGCCGAGCGTGATGCCGATCAACGACGTGACGCTTGCGATCCAGCCGAACGGCGTCGCGGCCGCCAGCATGGTGCGGTCGTGCAGCACCAGGGCGACACCGGCGAGGCCAAGCGCAAGACCGAGCCATTGCTGCTTGGTCACGCTCTCGCCCATGAAGCGATTGGCGATGGTCGAGGTGAGGATCGGCTGCAGCCCTGGAATAAGCGCCGAAATGCCGGCCGGCACGCCTTGGCTGATCGCGATGAACACGCCGCCGAGATAAAGCCCATGCACGAGCGAGCCCGCCACCAGGCTATGGCCGATCTCGGGCGGCGCGGGAAAGCGCACGCGCGAAACAAGCGCAATGACGCCCATGATCAGCACCACGAACGCCATGCGCACGGCGAGGAAAGTGAGCGGCTCGATATAGGGCAGGCCAAAACGCGCGCCGATAAAACCGGTGCTCCACAGCAGCACGAACAGCACCGGCGCCCCGGCGATCATCAGTTTTGTCAGACGCATGCGGAATCAGTCCCGGCAGAGACGGAACAAGAAGTTCCATGGGGGTGTCCTAGCACACCAGAAATTTTACGGAACCGGGTCGTCTTTCGCCGGTTGTTTTAACCAAGACGCGAACCAAGGAGAAAGCCATGACCGATCCGCGATTTACCGATCCGCGCTTTAGCGAGTCGCAGTTAAGCGATCCGGTGTTGCGCCGCGACAAAGAATCCAACGGAACCTGGGGCTGGATTGCAGGCCTCGCGGTGCTCGTTTTGATCGCGTTTGTTTTCATCGCCGGCTGGCACAATAGCCGCACCAATACCGCCAGCAATATTGCGCCGCCCATGGCTGCCGGCAGCACGTCCAATAGCGGGCCGATGCGCAATGTGATGCCGCCGAGCACGACCGGTTCGGGCTCGCTGTCGCCGATGGCCCCCTCGCCGCCCGCGCCTTCGACGCCGGCGCCGGCCAAGGGCCAGTAGAAGCGTAACGCCGCAAATCAATGACGCCCTGGCGCCAGACTGGCGCCAGACTTTTACAAGACTTGCGCCGGGGCGAAACCCGTTCGGATTCTTAGCCAAAAATCGCGGAAATGCCGAAGCCGACCGTCGCGCTCACCACGGCTTCGAGCGCCTGGAATTGCATCCCGCTCAGGACGTGGCTGACATAGGGAAACAGCATGCCTCCCACCGGCAGCATGACGGCCGCAACCATGATCACGCATAGAATGCGCGTGATAAGTGTTTGATCGATCTGCATGAAGTCCCCCCGCGCTGTCGCGCGCCCCGTCGATTTTATTCTTATCTCTTGCCCGATCTTGGCACGGCGCGCCCCGCCGGGGCAATCGGCTTTAAGTCTGGAACGCCGGATCGATGGGAACCCGATAGCCGTTGGCCAAACGGTTGGTTTCATTGGCCATGCCGGTGACCGCCATCAACTCGCCGAACATGGCCTCGTTCATGCCGGCCTTGCGCGCCGCCGCGGTGTGGCTGGCGATGCAATAGGCGCAGCCATTGGTGACCGAGACCGCGAGATAGACCATTTCCTTGGTGAGCGGATCGAGCGCGCCGGGAGCCATAATTTCCTTGATGCTGTCCCAGGTGCGCTTGAGCGTGGGCGGGTCGTGCGCCAAATATTTCCAGAAATTATTGACGTCCGGCACGTTGCGGGATTTTTTGATGTCGTCATAGACCGCGCGCACGGCGGCGCTGGCTTCGGCATATTCGATCGGCGTGGGCATGGTGGCCTCATTTGGCGGTTTATGCGGCGTGTTTGCCGGAGCATATTGGAAACAGGCAAACGAATGCGCCCGTATTTTTTCTTCTTCACCCTCCCCCATGTGGGGAGGGTCGCGCGCGAAGCGCGCGGGGTGGGGGTAGTTGCGAGTTGATCAATAACGACCCCCACCCCCGACCCCTCCCCACAAGGGGGAGGGGAGCAGCGTATTCCCCTACACCCAGCCGCCGCGCGCCATGATAGCCGCGCACAGCACAATGACGACGATCGCCGCGAGTTCGCCGTGGATGATCATGCGGATCATGCGCAGCTTCTTGGCGTCGACGGTGGGCGCTTGCCCGGCGGCGATGGCCGCGCGCCAGGACAGGAATTCGATGGTCGGCGTGATCGAGAGGAGCGCGACCAGCAGGAAGATCGTCAGCTTGGCGATGAAGGCGTGGCTGGTGAAATAATAGGTCTCGCCCTTCTCGAAAAAGAACACCCGGCACAGCCCGACCGCGAGCAGCAGGCCGGCGGCAGCGCCGAGCACCGTGTCGGTCTTGATGAGGCGCTTGGCGGTGGCGTGCGACAGGTCCTGGCCTAGCAGGATGAACTCAATCGCCAGCGCGCCCACGAGGGCGAAGGCAAGGACGTGGTGGAAGAAGGCGAAGAGCTGGACATGGGGGAAAACCTTTGCGCGGACGGAGTCAAAATATCAGTGAAGTTAAGCAGATTCTACGCAATTCAACATCTAGTTGTGCAATAAAACATTGCTGCTAATCTGAAGCTTCGTTGTAGGGGGCGCAGATGGACAAAAACAAAGATCCAAAGGGTTTTTATTTTTGCCTCGGCGTTGCACCAATCGCCAATTCTGACGAAATAAAAGCCGCCTATAAACAGCTCGCGAAGAAACTGCATCCCGATATTAATCGCGACGCAAACGCAAAATCTCTCTTTCAAAATATTAACGACGCGTATCAAATTCTGAGCAATCCAGATTCACGCGCTGCGTATGACTCCTTACGATATTCAGCGCCCGAGCCCGAACCCAAAGCGAACGAACTTGATCCAATTTCCTGCACCAATTGCGGCAAAATAACCGCTCAACCTCGTTCGACGATCTTTTTCAGAGTAGTGAGTGTTGTCGTTATGACAACGAAGACACCAATCCAAGGCACCTTTTGTTCCGCATGCGCCACTAAACTTGGACTGCAGGCATCTATAATTTCTGCGGTGTTCGGCTGGTGGGGATTCCCTTGGGGGCCAATTTGGACGATCAGCTCTATCTGCACCAACGCGGGCGGCGGTCGCCACTCGCAAGAAATAGATGAAAAGCTCACTTGGTATAATGCCCTCGCGTTTCTTTCGCGCGGCAAGCTAGCTATTTCATACGCGTTAGCAAAGGACATTCAATCGAGATTCGAAATGGGTCCAATGGAAATGCCATTATAAAAATCCGCGACGCAATCAGCGACAATCTGAAAGTGTCATTCTTTGTTGCGAAAGGCAGCACCGCGTCAGTCTCAAATCTGCCCGACGGAACCTACAGAATCCAATATGCATTCGGAACAGACTTTGGAAGCGACTGCCGTTCATTTGCGCAAGTAGTGTCAGCAGCACAATTTCCCAGCGTCGAATCGTTAACAACTCAAATTACAGATACTCAAATTATAACCGCACGATTAAGCTACACTCTCTATTCCGTTCCGGGTGGAAACGTACGTCCTCAAACGATTAATACCGCTACATTCAACGCGGACTAACGACCTACAACGGCAAATTGTCGTGCTTCCGGTGCGGCATCTCGACCGTCTTCTTCTTGAGCATCGCTAGCGCCCTCGCCAGCCGCTTCCTGGTCGAGTGCGGCATGATGACGTCGTCGATATAGCCGCGCTCGGCGGCGACGAAGGGCGAGAGAAAGCGGTCCTCGTATTCCTTGGTGCGCGCGGCGATCTTGTCCTTGTCGCCGATGTCGGCGCGGAAGATGATTTCGACCGCGCCCTTGGCGCCCATGACGGCGATCTGCGCCGTCGGCCAGGCATAGTTCAAATCGCCGCCGACATGTTTTGACGCCATCACGTCGTAAGCGCCGCCGAAGGCCTTGCGCGTGATGACGGTCACCAGCGGCACGGTGCATTGCGAATAAGCAAACAACAGCTTGGCGCCGTGCTTGATCAGCCCGCCATATTCCTGATCGGTGCCGGGCAGAAAGCCGGGCACGTCCACAAAAGTGACGATGGGAATTCCGAAGGCGTCGCAAAAACGGACAAAGCGCGCGGCCTTGCGCGAGGCAGCGCTATCGAGCACGCCGGCCAGCACCAGCGGCTGGTTGGCGACAAAGCCGACACTGCGCCCGGCGATGCGGCCGAACCCGGTGACGATGTTCATGGCGTGGCGCGGCGAGACTTCGAAGAAGTCGCCCTCGTCCACGACCTTGAAGATGAGTTCCTTGATGTCGTAGGGCTTGTTGGGATTTTCCGGGATCAGCGTGTCGAGCGACAGATCGAGCCGGTCGGGCTCGTCGAGCGAGGGCCATTCCGGCACGCCGATCTCGTTGTTGGCCGGCAGGAAATCGATCAGCCGGCGCATTTGCAACAGGCACTCGACATCGTTCTCGAAGGCGCCGTCGGCGACGCCGGATTTGGTGGTGTGCACCGAAGCGCCGCCGAGTTCTTCCGCCGTGACGACTTCGTTGGTCACAGTCTTTACGACGTCAGGCCCGGTGACGAACATGTAGGACGTGTCGCGCACCATGAAGATGAAATCGGTCATGGCCGGCGAATAGACGTCGCCGCCCGCGCACGGCCCCATGATAACGCTGATCTGCGGAATGACGCCCGACGCCAGCACGTTGCGCTTGAACACCTCGCCGTAACCGCCCAAAGCAGCTACGCCCTCCTGGATGCGCGCGCCGCCGGCGTCGAACAGGCCGATGACCGGACAGCGCGCCTTCATCGCCATGTCCTGCACTTTTATGATTTTTTGCGCATGCGCCTCCGACAGCGAGCCGCCGAATACGGTGAAATCCTTGGAGAACAGATAGACCGCGCGGCCGTTGACCGTGCCCCAGCCGGTGACGACGCCGTCGCCGGGGATTTTCGATTTTTCCATGCCGAAATCGCTCGAGCGGTGTTCGACGAACATATCGAATTCCTCGAACGAGCCCTTGTCGAGCAGGAGTTCGATGCGCTCACGCGCAGTCAGTTTGCCTCTGCTGTGCTGGGCGTCGATGCGGCGCTGGCCGCCGCCGAGGTGAGCCTCGTCGCGCCGCTCTTGGAGCCTGTCGAGAATGTCCTTCATGGCCTGCCCGCCCTGTGGTGCCGTTTCGCGCAATAATCGCCGGATATGGCGTGCAAAAGCCATACCATGACGCTCATTTGTCGTCCCCGCGAAGGCGGGGACCCAGGACCCACCGAAAGTGCAGTGATTTCTGGATCCCCGCTTTCGCGGGGATGACAGTCGGGGAGCTTGGCATTGCCGGCCGGCCTGCTTAGAACCACCCCATGAACGAACCTCCTACCGCCGCCACGCTCCTGCAACAGGGCCTTTTCCACCACCGCCAGGGCCAGCTCGACCTGGCCATGCAACGCTATATGGACGTGCTGAAGGCCGATCCGGTCAATGCCGACGCGCTCTATTACGTCGCCGTGGTCGCCTGCCAGGAGGGTCAATACAAAGAGGGCGCCGATCTCGCGCGGCGCGCCATCGAGGTCGGGGCGCCGCAGGCGCGGCTGCATAATTTGCTCGGCCAGGCGCATGACCGGCTGGGTCAGCCGCTGGAAGCGATCAAGAATTATGACGAGGCGCTTCGCATCAACCCCAATCTGGCAGAGGCGCATGGCAATCGCGCCAGCATCCTGGCCGACGCCGGTTTTCCCGATGAAGCGCTCAAAGCCTATGACCGCGCGCTGGCGCTGAGCCCGAATTCGGGAACCGATTGGCTCAACCGCGGCACGGTATTGCATGACATGAAACGCCACGCTGAAGCGCTTGTCAGCGTCGAGCGGGCGATCGAGCTGCTGCCGGAATTGGCGGCGGCGCATAAAGTCCGGGCGCTCGCGCTCGAAGCCCTCGGCCGACGCGACGAGGCGCGCGCCAGTGCCGACAAAGCCGCCGCGCTTGACGCCAAATTTGGCCCTAAACCAGGCGTCTTGCGATTGCAATAAAACTATGGAACTTTTCCGCAAGGCCGCGATTTAGAGGGGTATTGCTGGGGGGGCGCCAGCGCGGCCATCGTGACCAATAAAGGATCATGCGTATGAACAACGCCACCAAATCCACGCCGCGTCTGCAGACGCCGACCGATCTCAAGTCGAATGCGACCAGGGATCTTTCCGGCGCGCTCAACGCGCTGCTGGCCGATAATTTCGCGCTCTATCTCAAGACCAAGAATTTCCACTGGCATATGAGCGGGCCGCATTTTCGCGACTATCATTTGCTGCTCGACGAGCACGCCGACCAGATTTTCGCTACCCTCGACGTTTTGGCCGAGCGCGTGCGCAAGATCGGCGGTAATACGTTGCGCTCGATCGGCGACATCGCGCGCCACCAGCGCCTGGCCGACAATGACGCGGCCTATGTGACGCCGGACGACATGCTGGCCGAATTGCGCGACGACAATCAGCGCGTGATCGCCGCGATGCGCGAGACGCACGACCTGTGCGACGAACACAAGGACGTCGCCACCGCGAGCCTGTTGGAGAATTTCATCGACGAGGCCGAACGCCGGGTGTGGTTCCTCTACGAAGCCGGCCGCCGCGGCGATCCGACGGGGCATTAACTCAAACGGCGTGCCGTAACACCGTCGCCGCCGCCTGCATCTCGGCAAAGCGATAGTCGCGGCGCGCGATGGCTGCTTCGTCGCGGCCCCAATGCGCCATTTGCCAATCGTCGTCGACATGGGCGGCGGCCCAGGCCGCGTTCACGTCGAGTTGGCCGGCGCTGAGCGCAAGCGCCAGCAGCCCCGAACCGGTCAACGTCGTGACCGAGGCGACGGCGCCTAGTTTCCACGGATCATTGGGAATGGCTTTGCGCGCGGCGGCGATGGCCGCATCCGGCTGGGCGGCAAACACCACGCCTTCGACCAGCACGAAGCGGGCGCCGAGTTTTTCATGCGCCCAAGCCAGCAGCGGGTCCCAATGCTGCGATTGCAGGGCGACGAGACCCGGCGGCGCGTCGGCGCGATAAAACAATAAATCCGTGCCGAGATATTTGGTCACCTCTTCGGCCACCGGCGCGGTTTGATCCGCGACCGCGTCGATCACCGCATTCGCGAGTCGCGTGAGTGGCATGCGCCCCGGTTCGATCACTTCGGTTTGCGCATGCCATTCGTCCGCCAGATGTTGCGCGAGCGAACGCGTCGGCGCGGCCAGCGCGCGCCGGGCCGGCGTCTTGATCGGCTTGCCATCGAGCAACACAGCAAAGCCTCCCTCGCCCGCGCCTTCGCCGATATGCGCGCGCGTGTAGAATCGCTTGCGCAAATTGGGCCGTCCGCCCTGGCGCGCCGACACCATCGGGTCGAGCGGCTGGTTCTCGAAAATTTCTTCAAAAATGTCACGCATGGTTCGTGACCGCGCCGGTGCCAGTGTCGGCGAGCTTGAGTTTCGGCCATAGCGCGCGGAGCGCCGGCATGAGCGCACCGAAATCGTCGATCACGCTCACGGCGCCTGCCGCCTGTAAGTCGGCAACCGGATGATAGCCCCATGCGACGCCGAGCCCGAAGGCGCCGGCGGCGCGCGCCATCTCGATATCGAACACGGTATCGCCGATCACCACGGTATGCGCGGCATCGACGCCGGTCTCGCCAATCGCCTGCAATACCATGCCCGGATGCGGCTTCGATGGCGCGACGTCCGAAGTCTGGATGGTCGCGAAGGCATCGACCAGCCCATATTGCTCCAATACGGCCGTCACGCCGCGGCGCGATTTGCCGGTGGCGATACCG
>Ga0302319_10024744_pt1 | contig 10656 bp, 7 predicted proteins | sample Bog_T0_2_FD_203319 | JGI IMG/M metagenome (GOLD analysis project Ga0302319, IMG submission 203319) | Peat permafrost microbial communities from Stordalen Mire near Abisko, Sweden - Bog_T0_2 | ecosystem: Environmental > Terrestrial > Soil > Wetlands > Peat | place: Sweden: Abisko, Stordalen Mire... | reverse complement strand
GTGAGGCTCCAGCCGGAGGTCTGCGAATGGGTGCGAAGCGCCATTGACTTGGGATTTTTGGGATTGAACTGCTTGATGAGCTTTGCCCACAGCACCCGCGCGGCGCGCATCTTTGCAATCTCCATGAAGAGATTCTTGCCCTGCGCCCAGAAGAAAGAGAGGCGCGGGGCAAACGCATCAATATCAATGCCGGCCTTGAGCCCGGTGCGGACGTATTCCACTCCGTCGGCCAGGGTGTATGCCATCTCGAGATCCGCGGTAGCGCCGGCCTCCTGCATGTGGTAGCCGGAGATCGAGATCGAGTTGAACTTCGGCATGAACTTCGAGGTATACTCAAAGATGTCCGCGATGATCCGCATCGAGGGCTCGGGTGGATAAATATAAGTGTTCCGCACCATGTACTCCTTGAGGATGTCGTTCTGAATCGTCCCGGTGAGCTGCTCCGGTTTCACGCCCTGCTCCTCTGCCGCAGCGATGAAAAATGCGAGGACCGGCAGCACAGCGCCGTTCATCGTCATCGATACGGAAATTTTGTCCAGCGGAATGCGGTCGAACAGCGCCTTCATGTCGAGTACGGAGTCAATAGCAACACCCGCCTTGCCGACGTCGCCCTGCACCCGCGGGTGGTCGGAATCGTACCCGCGATGCGTGGCAAGATCGAAGGCAACGGAAAGGCCGCGCTGGCCGGCGGCGAGATTCTGACGGTAGAAGGCATTACTTTCCGCCGCTGTCGAAAATCCCGCGTATTGGCGCACCGTCCATGGACGCTGCACGTACATCGTGGCATAAGGACCACGCAGAAACGGGGCGATGCCGGAGGTGAAGCCGAGCAGTTTCGAATCCGCGATGTCACCGGGTGTGTAAAGCGGCTTCACGTCGATCTGCTCGACCGTGCGCCATGAAGCGCCATTGATGGAGTTTTTCGCATCCGCGCCTGCGAGAGGCGTCTCAAATTCCAATGCGCTGAAATCGGGTATATTGCTCATAATTGAATTCCAAGTTTTGCCGCGAGACCGAGCAGCATGTCGTGGCAGTTCGCGCGGACGTGGATGAAGTCATCAACGCCAGCGGCCTTGAAGGCCTCGATATGGTCCTTGGGATATCCGGCGACGATGACAATGGCCTTTGGTTGTGCAGCCTTGATCGCACCCGCCAACGGGGGCACCAGCTCGGGATATGTCTCATCGGTGGAGCAGATCACAAAGATGGATGCGCCTGACACGACAGCCGCTTCCATGGCCAACCCAATGGATTTAAAACCGCGGTTCTCGAGCACATCGAAGCCGCCCGCCTGGAAAAAGCTGGTGGAAAAATCCGCCCGCGCCTTGAACTGGCGAAGCGGGCCCATATTCGCAAGGAACACCTTCGGCCTGCCCGCAGCCCCGACCGCGGCGCGTAATTTTTCAAACGGTTCCGACGCACGTGTAGTCCGCAGGCGGGGAGCCTTGGGCAATTCCCGGTCGCGTGCGCGGAGAGTGCGGGACAATTCCCCGAGCGTAGCACCTTCCATCGCGGCGGATATGGCAAGCTCCACGAGGCGACCCGGGGACGCGGCGAGCATCATGCCAAGCAAGTCGAGCACCCTGGTGTGGGCGACCTGTGACTGGTCGGAGGAAGTGCGGAAATCGGTCGCGTAAGCAGCCCTCTGCTGCTGCCGGGCGCTCATTTCGAGATCGCGCGTGTCGAGCGGTTTCTCGCGGGGGTTCGCATAGACGTTCACGCCGATGACGGACTCGCGCCGTTGCGCAATCGCGGCGGCTCTTTTCGCACCGGTGGCGGTGACCTGTTGCTGCGGGACGCCGGAGAGCAGCGCCTTTGTCATCCCTCCCGATTTTTCAATCTCCTGAAACTGGGCCCATGCCTTTCGTGCGAGCCCGTGTGTGAGTGTCTCCACGTAGTAGGAGCCACCGGCAGGATCAATGACCTGGTCGAAATGACATTCGTCTCGGAGGATCAATTGCGTGTTCCGCGCGATACGACGCGAGAATTCATCCGGCGGCCGGACTACTTCATCAAACGCGCCTACGTGCATGCTCTCGCATCCACCGGCCACGGCTGCGAAGGCCTCGGTAGTGCCGCGGAGGATATTGACATAAGGATCGAGTCCGGTCTTGTTCCAGATCGAAGTGCGGGCATGAATGCGCATCTTTGCCGCCTCACGGTCTGCTCCACATTTTGAGATGATTTTCGACCAGAGCAACCGCGCGGCGCGGAATTTCGCGATCGCCATGAAAAAATCGGTGCCGATCGAAAATGCAAACCGCATGCGGGGTGAAGTCTCGCCCACAGTGAGGCCATGCGACTCCATCTGGCGCAAATACTCCACGCCGGTGGCAAGTGCATAGGCGAGCTCCTGCACTGCAGTGGCTCCTGCATCGTGATAGACATGCGTCTTCACGGCGATGGTGCCGAATGCAGGCGCTTTCTTCACCGCCCATTTCGTGATCTGCGCCATCTCCTCGAACGATGCCGCGATCGAATCCGGCAGGGTGCCGTCGGTGACGAGTTCGCCAAGCGGATCATATTCAAAAGCGCCCCGGAGGCGTGCCGGATCCTTTCCAGTCCGTTGGAAATGCGAGATCAACAGCGCAAATACCGGCAAAGCGGCTGAACCGGCCTGCAGGAAGAGCGGGACACGCTCGATATCAATACCGTCCAAAATGCGGTCGAAATCTTTTGAGGTGGCAATCGAGACACCGCACATCGAAGCCTGGCCCGCACGGGCAACATCGGGATCAATCCCGTGCCGCGTGGCCTCGTCGAGCGTGATATTCATCGCAGTCTGCCCACGCTCGAGATCGTTTCGCAACGCCTGATTGTAATCGGACGGCGACCCGTATGGAATCTCCTGCGCAACGTCCCAGGAATTCACGGAACGCGTTCCGCGAACGTAGGGTTGCTCACCGGGAAGGCTTCCGAGATGAGGCAGCTTTTCCAGATCCTCGCGGCTATAGATCGGCTGGATATCAATCGCTTCCCAAGTCTTCGTCACCAGCTTCTTCTCAAAAGGCACGCCCGCGAGCGTGGCCTCCGCCTCTTTTCTCCATGCGTCCCTGGACGGCAGGGGAAACTCGTCGAAGGACAAAGGCACCGACTTGTCCACAACAGTTGAAATATTCGAACTCATCGCGCAACCTCCTCGACCAGGACTTCGTGCCGTATGCCGTCAATATTCAAAACGTATCGCGATCCGTTGTGCTTGCTTCCATTCGATGCCGGCGCGGTGGCGGACGGCTCCGGTTTCGCAGCGGGTGGTGCTGCGGGCTTTTCACCCTTGATCACCTTTTCCAGTTCCTGCGGGAACATTGCGTAAAGCACGGCGTTTTCATCAGTTGCCGGCAAACCTTTCGCCAGGAGTTCCGCCTTCAGTTTTCCCATCCCCGGAGGCAGCAAATCCGCCCCGCGTCCCTTGATCGCCTTGAGACCGGTGCGTGCTTCCACGTCCTTGAGCAAGTCGGGATTCACAGGGCCGGGAGTGCGGCCGTATTTTCCGAGCGCCACGTCCATGGCCGGCTGGGAAATCATTTTCCATCTGCCGAATTTCACATTCAACATGGCTTGTGTGCCGACGATTTGCGAAGTGGGCGTCACCAGCGGAATCCAGCCGAGACTTTCGCGGACGAAAGGGATTTCGCGCATCACCTCTTCGAGCCGGTCGGCCATGCCCTGCTCCTTGAGCTGGTTGCGGAAATTACTGAGCATGCCTCCGGGTACCTGGTATTCGAGGATATCCGCATCGGTTTTCTCGTTGTTCGTGCTCGTGAATGCCTTCAACTCCGCATAGACTGTCTCGAGATGCGCGCGGATTTTTTTGAAGGAAGACGTGTCGTAATGCGGCTTGCGCGGGCTGCGCTCCAGCATCGCCAGCATCAAAAGCGTGTCCGGCTGGCCGGTGCCGTTTGCAAAAGGTACCATCGAAGTGTCCACTGCGTCGATACCCGCCTCGATCGCCGCATAATAGCTTGCCGCAGCCATGCCGGCCGTATTGTGGCTGTGGAGCACCAGCGGCTTGCTGACAATCTTCTTCAACGCCCGCACCAGGTCATGGACCATCGAGGGGGAGATCAGCCCCGCCATGTCCTTGATGCAGATCGAATCGCACCCCATCTCCTCCAGTTCCTGTCCGAGCTTGATGAAGGCATCCAGTGTATGCACCGGGCTGGTCGTGTAACAAATCACCCCCTGCGCATGCTTGCCGTTCTTATGCACGGCCCGCACGGCCGTCGTCAGATTGCGTGTGTCGTTCAACGCATCGAAAATACGGAAAATATCCATTCCGTGTTTCGCCGAGCAGTCGATAAAAGCCTCAACGACATCATCCGGGAAACTCATATATTGCACGATATTCTGCCCGCGCAGCAGCATCATGTGCGGAGTCTTCGGCGCCAGCTTTTTCAATGTGTCCAGCCGGTCAAAGGGATTTTCTCCGAGAAATCTGAGACAGGAGTCTATCGTCGCGCCTCCCCATGTTTCCAGCGCGCCAAACCCGATCGCATCGAGATCGGCCGTGATTGGCAGCATCTGTTGAGTCGTCATCCTTGTCGCGGCCAGCGACTGGTGTCCGTCGCGGAGAACCGTGTTGTTGAAGGTTACCGGACCTTGAGATTGACCATTTTGCTTCTTCATTTGTGCATCAAGCTAGCCGTCACGACAAAATCCGCCTACACACCCATTGTTCAATAACCAACGAATTTTGCCCGGCTCGGTTCCGCTGCTGGTTCGCGACGCTGAATCCCTTACTGTTTTCGGGCGTGGCCTGGAAAAATTTGCTATCGCGGGCTGCGATGAGATCGGCACCAGGAATCCCCAAAAATCCCCCGCAATGCTTGTTCGAATATCGAAGACCAAATAGCCTGCCAACCTGGTTTGCTAACCACACGCTCATAACGCCGGATCACGTTCAGAGTTGTATCCGAAATGTGAATGTTCCCTGTTTCCTCGCCAAGCAATCTGTCCAGGGTATTAAGAAATTCCTGAATGTGATCGTCTTCTTTGCAGCGCCATATTTCGACCTTCGGCACGGCAATCTCTTTTGTTTAAACATGCGGTACATCAACCTGGCTCTTGCAGGCGGAACCGAATCTTTATCAACCGACCCGGTAATTTTTTATGTCAGCGTTATCCTCGCAACCCCGATTCGCTCCGGATCCGCACGATTACTGTTTTCCCATCAAAGCAAGGCGTTCCCAATCCACGCCGTGCATGCTGCCGGTCTCGACGAATTGCTGGTGCATGGCAAACGCCAGCGCGAAGGTTTGCGGTGTATAACAGTCCGTTGAACTTTCAAAATAATGCATGAGGTCCTTTTGGTAATCCGGATGAGAGCATTTCTCGATGATCTCGCGGGCCCTGCTTGTCGGGTCCATGCACCGCAGCACCGCGAACCCCTGCTCGGTCACAACTGCCTGCACGGAATGCTCACTGTGGTCCATGTGGCTGCAATGCGGCACGATCGTGCTGATAGCCCCTTTCTTTGCCATCGAAGGGCAGGCGAAGACGGAGAAATACGCACTGCGGGTGAAGTCCCCGGAACCACCGATGCCGTTCATGATTTTTTTCCCCATCACATGAGTGCTGTTAATGTTTCCAAAAATATCCACCTCGATAGCGGTGTTGATTGAAATCACGCCCAAACGCCGCGCGATTTCGGGGCTGTTGCTGATTTCCTGCGGGCGCAGCACGACGCGCGAACGGAAGAAGTTGATGTTGTCGTTAAAAAATTTCATCTTTTCCGGGCTCAGTGAAAGCGAAGTGGCGCTGGCAAATTTAATCTTCCCTTCCATCATCAGATCGATCACGGAATCCTGAAGCACTTCCGAATACATTTCAAACGGCGGTATGTCGGGGTGCTCACCCATTACCTGCAGCACAGCGTTGGCAATGTTTCCCACGCCGGATTGGATCGGTAGAAATTCGCTCGGCAGCCGTCCCAGGCGCAATTCCGATGCAAGCAGCTCAGCAACATTCTCACCGATTTTCCGGGTCACTTCATCACACGGTTTAAACCCACGCGCCTCGTCATCCTCGTCGTTAAAGACCACGCCGCGGATTTTGCGTGGATCAATCCGGATTGTCTGCTTGCCGATGCGGTCGGAAGCGTGATAGATGGGAATTTCCCGGCGATGCGGCGGATCAGCGGGCTCATAAATATCGTGAAATCCGCGCAGAAGCGGAGAGTGACGCCGGTTGATCTCCAGTAAAATATTTTCCGCGCAATTGAGAAGCGTCGGGGACACACCCACGGACGTGGTGAGCACGATCTCGCCATCCTCGGTGACATCGCACACCTCGATGACGGCCCAATCGATTTTTCCCAAATATCCGTAACGTATATATTGCTGCACGAGGGAAAGGTGCATGTCGAAAAAACGGGTTCCGCCGCGGTTGATCAAATTGCGCAAATCCGCGTTGGATTGGTAGGGTGTCCGCCATAGCACGGCTTCGGCGCGGGCCAGGGCGCCATCCAGGGATTGTCCCGTGGACGCTCCTGTGATAACGCCGATCTGAAATGGATTTCCCAGAACATGTTGCTCCTCCGCATGGCTGGCAATAGCCCGGGGAATTACCTTCGCGGCCCCGGCGGGAGTAAATCCGCTGAACCCCACGGTTTGAAGATGATTAATAAGCCCTGCAGCCTCTTCGGGTGTCAGTACCGGAAAGGAGTGGTGCATCTGTTTTGGAGTAGGTTGATGGCAAATTTGGGTCATATACGGAATTCTGCTTAAGTTTTCGGTGCAGTCGGAAACACCTTTATAGATCATCTCTTAAGCCACGCAGGTGGTGTTGTCTCAACAGATATTGCACATCTTTGGCTCTTTTTTGTGAGTGCAGGATCGCAACCAGTCGGCCGTTGTCGAAGTAGGGGGTATGACAAGGTCGGCACAGCTTGAAGTCAAAAAATGTTCTATAAAAGACAATGATAGCTGAGCGGTCTTCAGGGACATGGTTATCATATTTACATATAAATTAAAAGGATCCCTTATTATGAAAACACAGTTGCCAGTCATGAAAGCACAGCAGCCCGACAGGGACACTCTCAAGAAGTTAATTGCCGATCATCATTTCTTCAGAGGGATGAATCCCGATTTTTTGCCTTTTCTCGCTAGCGCCGCGACGTTTGTTGAATACGAGCCCCAACAACTCATCTTCAATGAAGCCGCCGAGGCGGATCACTTTTATCTCATTAATTGGGGATGTGTCGGGCTTGAGGCACATGTGCCCCTCAAAAATTCAGTGACCGTTCAACGGATCGGGAATGGTGAGGCTCTGGGATGGTCCTGGTTTTTTGCCCCCCATTCCTGGCGTTTCAGCGCCCGCACTCTGGATGCAACTGAGGTTATTGAATTTGATGCCAAGGCATTAAGAGAATACGCGGATCAAAACCACGATTTTGGGTATGATCTGTTAGTGCGTATGGGACAGGTGATCCGTGATCGCTTGCAATCGACGCGTGAGCTATTGATGGATTATTGCGTGGACGATCCCAATGAAAACGCCTCTGCCGAGTGATCTATGGCAGCAGGTAATCCGAACTTGCTTCAGTTGCATCCAATCAAAGTTGGAAATCCTGCCGCCGGGCCACGCTGAAACCATTTTTCACATTTCGCTCAAACTGTCTCATACCTCGGTTCATAGACCAGGCCTTTGACATGGGATGAGAGATCCGGGGGCCTCGGAGAGGCAGCAAGTCCTTTATCATGGGCAATTTGCGCAGTCGCTATTGCTATTGAAGTGGAAACCTCTCTGATCCTTGTCAGGGATGGATAGATACGGCCTGTATCGAGATCGGCTTCTGAAACAGCATTGGCAAGTACCCTTGCCGCCGTGAGGAACATCTCATTCGTGACCAACCTGCTCTTGCTGGCAACGATTCCCAAGCCTACGCCTGGAAAAATATAGGCATTGTTTCCCTGTCCTGGAATGAATGTCTTGCCGCCAAAGGATACCGGTAAAAACGGACTACCACTCGCAAATACAGCCCGGCCATTGGTCAGGCGATAGGCATCCTCGGCCGTGCACTCCGCCACGGATGTGGGATTGGATAACGCGAATATGATTGGCCGGTGATTGATTTCCGCCATTCGCGTTAAAATGCCTTCTGTGAAAGTTCCCGGTTTCCCCGAGACGCCGATGAGAGCGGTTGGTCGAAGGGTATTTATAATTGCAAGCGGGTCCGACACTGCATCCCGGTCTTGTGCATAAGGGAGTTTGTGCTCTGCGAGCCCGGGGCGACTCTTTACCACCAGTCCCTTGGAATCAATAAAACAACACTTGGAGCGCGCCTCGGGTTGGGTCAACCCTTCTGCCATCATTGCCTCCACTACCAGATCTGCAATGCCAGTCCCCGCCTCGCCTGCACCGAAAAACAGCAGTTTCTGATCCTTCAATATTTTTCCGGTGATTCTTAAAGCCGAATATATCCCGGCAAGTGCGACCGATGCAGTCCCTTGGATATCATCGTTAAATGTGCAAATATTACTCCTGTATTTTTTCAGCAGGCGGAACGCATTATGGTTCGCAAAATCCTCGAATTGGATCAGCACATCTGGAAACATTCTCTGGGCCGCAGTGATGAATTCGTCCACCAACTCATCATAAACCGCCCCGCGCACCCTTTGGTGCTGGAGTCCGATGTAGAGCGGATCGTGCAGCAGGCTTTCGTTGTCTGTTCCCACGTCAATTGTCACGGGAAGACAGGCGGAGGGATGAATGCCTCCGCAGGCGACGTAAAGGGAAATCTTTCCTGCCGGGATCCCCATTCCATTCGCGCCCAGGTCACCAAGACCGAGAATGCGTTCCCCGTCGGTGACAACGATGACCCTTACCCCCTGGTGCGGCCAGTTACCCAGGATGTCTGCCACACGCCCCCGATCCTTGGCTGAAATAAAAATGCCCCGGGGTCTTCGAAAGATATGTCCGTACTCCTGGCAGGCCCGGCCTACTGTCGGCGTATAGATCAGCGGCATCATTTCATCCAGATGGTCCAGTATCACCCGGTAGAAGAGAGTTTCATTGCGATCCTGCAACGCAAGCAGGAAAATGTATTTTTCGAGATCTGAATTCTTTTTACGAAGATTTTCCAGCACTCGCGCCATTTGTTCCTCCTGACTATGGATACGCGGCGGGAGAAGGCCGTGAAGACCCAGGGAATCCCGTTCCCTCCCGCTGAAGGCGGTTCCTTTGTTCAGTGCGGGATTGTGAAGCAATTCAATCCCCGATTGATGGTGGGTATTTTTATTCATATAGGCATGTCAATGGCAGCGCGAAATAGCGGTTTAACTGCGGACCCGATTCCCGTGAACGGCAGTTTTTTCTTCCAATTGCAATCGCTCCCTGGCGGATACTAATCATCGAGATGCATCCTCCAGATTCGATGTGAAAGCCTTGGTGCCGGTTCGATTTTTTCCGCAGGACAATCCGGTTGGTAGTCGCAAAACGGTTCTTCCGCCAGGTAATCACCCGTCACCGCGTAAGCGCGCGCCCTTGATCCTCCGCATCTGTTTCGAAATTCACAGCGTCCGCATTTCCCTTTCAGCAAATCCGAATTACGCAATTCGCGGAAAAGCGCCCCTTGGCGATACACGTCGAGTAACTCATCTGTGCGTACATTCCCTGCGGAAAGAGGAAGGAACTCGCCTGGATGGATATCGCCGACATGTGATACAAACACGGATCCCTTGCCGTCATTAATCGAATCAATCCTCGATTCCCGTCCGCCATGTTCATGCCATCGTTGCAATGCCACGCGGCGATAGTGTTGCCCTTCCATGGTGGTTATTTCGTAGGGAACAAGCGGTGCGAGATCAACGAGACGATTGAATAATTCTTCCAATTGTCCACCTGTAGGCATGACCTCCGTTATTGTAAGAGATGCCGGCACAACCACGAATAATCTCCATACGGCCGGCCCCACCTTGTTTAATAACTCAACGAATGCATCAAACTCATCGATGTTGTGACGGGTGATCAGCGTATTGATTTGTACGCTGACGCCTGCTTTTTTTGCCGCATCGATGGCCTGGAAGGCCCAGTCCCACATGCCACGCACGCCACGGAACCCGTCGTGCGTCGCCTGGCATGCGCCATCGAGGCTCAACGAAATCGTCTTGAGCCCGGCGTCGCGGAAGATTTCCATGCCGGCTTTTAAAAATCGTGGAGTCACGCTTGGACTCAGCATCACGGACAAATCCTGACTCGACGCATATTCGATGATCTGAACCAAATCGCGCCTGTACATCAGGTCGCCTCCCGTAAGGATCAGCATTTGCGGCTTTGCACGTGCCACCTGATCAATGAACCGCTTGGCTTCCAGAACGCCGAGTTCCATGGGATCGTTATGCGGGAAGGACTCCATGCGGCAATATTTACAATCAAGCGCACAGGCACGTGTGACCTCCCATGTCACCACCATTGGATTTTGCTCCCATTGAATTTGCAGATTCATTTCTGTAGGTCGCCGGGTTTCCACTTCTCCCAGCATTGATATGGATAATCACGATTTGCGACGGCTGCTTTACGCTGCTTGTGAATATGTTGCCCAAAATTGCGATGCCTTTCCCGGGATTCGCCGTTGCCACGTGTTGCCTCAAGTCAAAATGACACCGGAGAGCAAAAAAGATAGCGATACGTTGACTCATAACTGATGACACTGGAGCG
>Ga0302319_10024743_pt1 | contig 10656 bp, 10 predicted proteins | sample Bog_T0_2_FD_203319 | JGI IMG/M metagenome (GOLD analysis project Ga0302319, IMG submission 203319) | Peat permafrost microbial communities from Stordalen Mire near Abisko, Sweden - Bog_T0_2 | ecosystem: Environmental > Terrestrial > Soil > Wetlands > Peat | place: Sweden: Abisko, Stordalen Mire... | reverse complement strand
ACTTCCGAACGCCACGCCCGCCGCGTCCCGAAGCGATTCCGGTATCCACTCGCGGCACGCGAAGAACAGCGGAGGCTTCTGTTTTGCCCGCAGGTACTCGCGCAACGCGGCTGCTCGCGCTTCCAGATCCGCTTCATCCGTCACCGGTCCGGAGAGAAAGATCCCGTTCAGGAACGGTGTCGCCGTGTTGCACCAGGCGGCAATCAGCCCGGGCAACTTCACCACCTCCGCACCGGGGAAAGTGGCGCAGATCAGCGACGCCGATCCGATAAATTGCCGGTTCGATTCAAGTAGCTCCGATTCCTCTGTCGTCATCTTTTTAAACTTCCGCGACCGCTTCCGCCGCCCGAAGCCGCTGCGCGCCCCGCCAGTACAGGAACGCTCCCAACCCGTTCGCCGCCATGATCGCCACTCCGGCTTTCAGGGCAAACACCTTCGCGTCGGCGACCTCGCCGGACGGTACCAGCTCAAAGATCAGCGACACCAGCGAGACCAGAAAAGCCGATGCCGCCGCCAGCCGCATCCACAGCCCCGAACGCACTCCGGATCTGAATCCGAACAGAATGGTGCCGAACAGCAGCATGTACTGAATGCAGATCGAGCCAATTCCCGCCGCTACTGCCAACTGCGTCGCTTCCTGATTCCCCGCCCCCACCAGGCTCAGGACGGCGAACACCAACCCGCAGACGCACACGACCGCGATCGCCTTCGAGGGAGTCCGGTAGCGCGGATGCAGTTCGCTCCACCACGGCGGCAACAGGCCGTCCCATCCGGCCACCATCGGCAATCGCGCCACCATGCCCATGATGATGACAATTGCCGCCACGTACCCGACATTGAACGCCGCCAGCGAGATCGCAGCCAGCGTCCGCCCCAGACCCGTGACCCCGAACCCGGCCTGCATAACTTGTCCCACCGGCGCGGCAAGGTCGACATGGGCCGGAGCGACGTATGCCAGCACGGTGCTCGTTCCCAGTATGTACATCAGTGCAATCAGCGGCGCGGCGATCATGACGGAACGCGCGACGTCGTTCTCCGGCTTCCGGCACTCTTCCGCGAAAACCGCCGAGCTGTCGAAACCGCTCAGCCCTCCCAGCGCCATCTTGGTGAAGACATTCAGTGTGGCGAAAGTGAATCCCGGCCATGCCAGCGAAAACGCGTCGCGCACACGGGGCAGAGCGAGGGCGAGGGCTCTGGCCAGCAGGAACGCCATTACCGCGAACGTAGACACGCTCAGCGCCGAGCCCGCGCCGCTGAGCCATTTGATGATGTGCAGTCCGCGCACGTTCAGAATGTAAGCGGTCAGGCAACAGAGCACCGCGATCGTTATTGTGAACGGCTTACTCGCGGCCATCCACGCGCCGCCCGGCCCGCTCGTATAGGCAATTCCGTTGGCCAGCGTCGGGCCGATCGACGCGAAAGAGGTAACGGCGTAGACCGTCAGGCTCCAGCCCGACATGTATCCGGCGAAAGGAGAAATCCCCGCCCGGACCCACTGATACGCGCCTCCCTCGACAGGCATCGCGCGGCTCAGTTTCATCACCACCGCCGCGAGCGGCACGTAGAAAAGAACGATTGCCAGAAGCCAAAGGACAATCTGCGAAGGCCCCTGCTTGGCGGCGAACCCGGTCCAGCCCAGCCACACGATCAGGATCACCTGCATGGGGACCAGATCCCACAGCTTCAGTTCGCGCTTCAGGCCGTGGCGACCGGTCTCCATGAGCTTCCGATTGTAGCGTGCTTTTACTCATTTGCGTCCCGGCGCGGCATTGTCCCGGCGCGGCATTGTCCCGGCGCGGCATTGTCCCGGCGCGGCATTGTCCCGGCGCGGCATCGCACCCGAATCCGATCGGCGATTCCCGCCGCCGCGGCGGAGGATTGCCTCCTGGTTCTATGCCCCGATGTATTTGTCCGGTGCGTCGTTCTGCCTCTTCCGGCTCCCATCTGACATGTCAGGATGGTCCCGCCCGGAGATCGCAGGAACGGGCCTCTGCGCATAAACTGGTATTGAATGCGCAACGGGTTCTTAATCGCGGCAGCCCTGACCATACTGGGTTCCGGGGCGGAGAACGTCAACTACGACACTGTCCGGCAGGGCCACCTGCCTCCGGGCTGGAGCTCCCCCTCGGATCGCGAGTGGGGAGTTCGTTCCGATAAGACCGCTCCCAGCCGTCCGAATGTTCTGCAGGGCGGGTCGGGCGCGGCCGGGGAATCCGAACCGCCGCTGGCCGTGTTCGACAAGGTCGTGTGCCGGGATGCCGACCTCTCGGTGAAATTCCGCATCGGCGCCGGGCAATCGGGCAATCCGCGCGGCAACGCCGCCGGTATCGTGTGGCGCTATCGGGACCCGGGCAATTATTATCTGCTGAGCCTCAGCGCCGACGACAGGAATATTGTGCTGCAGCGCGTTCAAAACGGCGTGGCCAGCGTGATCCCGGCCGACGGAGGCAAGCCCGGGGCTGTCGGCGTGGCCGAGGACATCAGACCCGGCCAGTGGCATGTGGTGAAAGTCAGCTTCCGGGGTCCGAAGGTGCAGGTCTTCTTCGGGAATCGCAGCCTCTTTACCGCCCAGGATTCGGGCATCCTCACGGCAGGCAAGACTGGTCTCTGGGCCAAAGGCGCGGACGGCGCGGCGTTCGACGATTTCCGTATCGATAAGAAGGGCTGAGGGCACTCAGTTTTCGGCCGGCACCCGTTCGGCGTGGTCGACGATCGGAATCCCGACAGGCTCTTTGTTCGGTTGCAGCCTGAGGCCCGGTTGTTGCTCGACGGCGGCGAAAAAATCGGGCGGACCCGAGCCCGCATCGGCGTCGGCCGATTGTGCCGAGAGTTGCGTCCAGAACAGGAAAAAACCGTAGCGGCCTTCGAGACCTGTCTGATCCGGAACCGGGCGACCGGCGGCGGCTGTAAGGTGGGTAGCCAGCTGGGGCATCGTGAAGATTCCGTCGGATGCCACCATTGCGCTCGTTACGTTTGCAGGTAGTGGTGGCTTGACAACAGGATGGGCGGGATCGAATGGCCATATCTTCAGGCCGCCCTTCGCGACGACCATGTCGAAGACCGGCATTTCCTTTGTTTCGCGGTGGACCGCGAGTTGAAAGCGCTCCTTCAGCAAGGCCTGCAGCAGGGGCATGAATTCGGTATCCGGCACACCCGCCGGCGCCTTGCCCGCGAGATCGAACCGGTCGGAATCGAGCCAGTCGGGACCGATGATTTCCGATTCGGGCAGGTCGTATGCGGCACGAAGTATCATGCGCATGGTGACGTTCCTGGCAGTCAGGACGCCGTTCCGGAGGTCGGGGCGACCGTCGCAGTTTTCACCCGAATGGTTCATCTTGACGGTGGCGACTTCAAAAGCGGGCGATTGCGCCTGGGCGGCAGCGATCAGCGCGGCGACTACAAGAACGGACGCGGGGATTCGCATGGCAGTCCAGCCTCCTCTACCTCTGACGCCGATTTCGGGAGAAACCGTGGAGACCTCGCGAGAGGAGATCCAAAAATTAGCTCCCTCCCACGTGGCCGCGGAAGGGAGCGCTTCTACCAACGACTGAATGAGCGGAGCGGCCGGAGACTAACGGGTCATCCGCGTCTCGATGCGCTCGTGCTCATGGTACTTCAGTTCCTCTCGGAGCAGGTCAGCTCGCTGACCCCGCTTCCTCGATCCCTGCGCTCGTCTCGTCTCCTGTCGTTGGTTCTTCTGGTTACGTTCGTTTCGTGTGTTCATACGTGGAACACTCCTTTCCTCTTTATTTAATCATTATGGATGGATTGTGTCCAGTGCCGCAGCGCGCCCGCGCGTCCGATCAGTTCTCCGTCGGAACCTTGTCCGCGCTGTCGACGACCAGCAGGTCGACCGGGACTTTCGTCGGCTCCAGCTTAAGTCCGAGCTGTTCTTCCAGGGCAACCGGAATGCGCGGCGGGAGATCGTCCGTCGCATCGGTCGGCGCGAGCGATTCGAGCGCAAATTCCAGTGTGAAATCGTAACGCGCGGTCAGGCCCGTCTTGTCGACGATGGGGTGCCGGTAAAGTCCGCTCAGAATTCTGGCGAGGTCCGGAATCACTTGTGCTCGGGCGATCAGGTGCATGGCATTGCCGTTCGATCCTGGCACGGGCGGATAGATCATACCCGGGCGATCCAGCTGCGGGTAGCCTTTGGAATCATACGTACCCGGCAGCGGCGATCCCGAATGAGGCTCGCTGGCTGCGATCACGTCAGCTTCCAACGATTGCTTCAGGTTCGGTCCGTTCCTGGCTACCACCAGGTTGTACCCGTCGGTTTCCTTCGCCTCATGATGCACCACCAGGTGGAATCGTTCGGCGAGCAGATTCCGCAGCATGAGGGTGAACTGCTCCTTCGTCGTGCCCGGCGCGGCCTTTGCTTCGATGTCGAATCTTCCCGAACTAATCGCGCTCAAAACCGCAGGCGGTCCTGCGATCTCCGTTCCCGCCACGCCGTAGGCGTAGTAGAGCATCGCACCGAGAGTGATGTTAGTGTAGGCGACGCGGTCGGGATCGGCGCTTCCGGGTCCTCCTCGCACGGGGAACATCTGCCGGCCCAGCTTCGGGTCGGACGGTTTGACGGAGGCAGCCTCGAAGGCGGGCGACAGAAGCTTCTGCTGGGCGGGAACCAAACATGCCGCCGATAAAACGATGGCGACGAGGCGCGGGAGTCTCATGCCCCCCTTGACGATTCACAAGGGCTTCGCGTGCAAGCGCGGCCCGCGAGTCCAAACGCGTTCGCGAGACATAATTCGCCCGATGATCGGCTCGACCGGCTATCCCGCTTGTTCTTTCACGCCCCGGCCTGACTTCGTCAGGTGGCGGCGCCCCGGCGTCCCGGCGTAACCGGCGTCCGAATCGATTCGCCAGTCCGCCGCAACAAATGATACACTATAGAACGTATTTGACTGACGCCTCGATTTAAGGCACGAGTTCCCTCGCCCACCCGAATTTCTTCGCTCGCTCAAATCCAGAAAGAAGACCAGAATGAAGAATATTTTTGTGGGAAATCTTAGTTTCGACACCAGAGAGCAGGACATCCGTACGCTGTTTGAAGGCTATGGCACCGTCGACCGCGTCAGCGTCGTGACCGACCGCGACACCGGGCAGCCCCGAGGCTTTGCCTTCGTTGAGATGAGCAACAACGCGGAAGGCGACAAGGCCATCGCCGCGATCAACGGACATGAAGTCGGCGGCAGAGCGCTGAACGTCAACGAAGCCCGTCCGAAAGGCGAGGGCGGCGGCGGCAACCGCGGCGGTGGTGGTGGTGGTAATCGCAGCGGCGGCGGTGGCGGCGGTTACGGTCGCAAGTCGTCCGGCCGATACTAAGGTAGTTTCGCTAGAACCGCAGACCGGCAGGCGACAGGATCGCCTGCCCCACAGGCTGGCACAAACACAAGAGTCCTCCTGTTGTGGCGGACGACAAGGGCGATGGCGTCCGACTGGCCGTCTGACGGAGCCGTCGCCGTTGGCTGGCCGACGGGAAGTGTTTTCACGAACAACACGGCGCCGCAAAATAAGCGATAATGATTACGCCGCAGGCACGAGGAAAGCTGCGCAATCTATGCCCCGCCAGGCACCTCCGAACCGCACGCTACGCTGGCACATCACCGCCCTCGCGGCGCTGATGCTGGCCGTTCTGCCGGCCTTGCCGCAGTCCGGCCGCGCGGGCAGGTCCGGGGGAGCTGGCGCCGCGCAGAGCCCCGTTGAGACGCTGACGGGAAGTCTGCGTTCGATTTCCGCCACCAGCTTGGTCATCGCTGCCGACGACGACCGCGTCATTCCGGTGGAAATCCCGGCCGGCGTCAAATACCTGTCGACGATGGACAAGGTGAAAGCGTCCGACTTCGAGCCCGGCGATCACGTAACCGTGGAAGCGACCCGCGACGACGGTGGCCACTATCGCGCCGCGTCGATGACCATGAATAAGAAGGGAAGCGCCGAAGACAAACAGCGAGCCAAAGCGGCGGCACAAGAGGCCAGCGCAGCTCCGAGCCCGGCGGCGAATCCGTCCGCTTCGGGGGCGAATGCCGCGCCGGGCCGGTCGAACAGCGGCGGCGATTCCTCTTCACCCGACCGGCCGCGCCTGCAGCGTGCGAATTCCGGGGGCAACTCCAACGCCGGTTCGGGTTCCGGCAGTGCGTCCAATGGCTCGTCTAACGACGATAGCGCGCCTTCCAGCACCGCGAGCGGGGGCGGAAACCGACGTCCCGCAGTCTCTCCACCGCCGGATTCATCCCGCTCGACGGGCGACGATTCCGGCCCGCCCGTATTGCGGCGCAGTCCTCCTGCGGCACTCGACTCCGGCGCCGCACAGACCGCGTCGGGGCGGCCCAGCCTATCCGCAGAGGACGTGAACGGCGTGACCAGGACGCCTGCCATCCTGCCGCCGCCGAATATCGGTTCGGACGGACAGCAACGCGAATCGCTCGACGACGACGATGTGATCTCACAGACCCGTCAGGAGGCCTGGTCGTTTACGCGGTCGCTGCCCGATTACATCGTGAAGCAGGTCACAACCCGCTACCGGTCCGATTCGGCCAGCAAAGGGCGCACGTCCTGGCAGGCGCTCGACGTCGTTACCGCCGACCTGGTCTACCTCAACGGCAAGGAAAATTACACCAACGTGATGGACAACGGCAGGCCGACGAGGGACGCGTCGCTGACCGGGTCCTGGTCGGAAGGCGAGTTTGCCAGCAGTCTGCAGGCTATTCTTTCACCCTACAGCTCGCCCGATTTCCGCAACAAGCGCCAAGTCACGATCGTGAATCGTCCGGCTTATAAGTACGACTACGTCATCGACCAGCCGCATTCCGCCTGGCGTATCCAGACCGAGGGACAGACTTTCCAGCCCTCCTATGGAGGCTCGATCTGGATCGACAAGGAAACCTTCCGCGTACTGCGGCTCGAGATGGCGTCGCGCGACGTGCCGCGCTCGTTTCCGATCGATACGGCGGAATCGTCGGTCGATTACGACTTCGTACTGATCGGCGACCAGAAGTATCTGCTCCCGGTACATTCCGAATCGCTGAGCTGCTGGCGGGGAACGTCGCAGTGCTCCCGCAACGTGATCGAATTCCGCAATTACAGGAAATATACGGCGGATTCCAGCATCTCGTTCGGGGAGGCGGTCCCGGAGAAGTAGGCGGCCTGCGCCGTCGGTGACGACGCACGGCGACCCGGCTGCGATGGTCCCTCGTTTCCGAGAATCGGTTTCCAAGAAACGGTTTCCGCGAAACGGCTCCTATGAACCGCACTGAGATGTATCGCCGGCTGCAGGCGCATGCCGGCCCCTGGGACATGATTGTGGCGGGCGGCGGCGCAACCGGCGCCGGGGTGGCCATCGACGGCGCTTCCCGCGGGTACAGCGTTCTCCTGCTGGAACAGAGCGACTTCGGCAAGGGAACTTCCAGCCGCAGCACCAAGCTGGTCCATGGCGGCGTTCGCTATCTGGAGCAGGGCAATCTGTCGCTGGTGATGGAGGCGCTGCGGGAGCGCGGTCTGCTGCACCGCAACGCTCCTCATCTGGTGCGCAACCTGGGCTTCGTGGTGCCGAATTACGACTGGTGGGAGACCCCTTTTTACGGCGTCGGCCTGAAGCTCTACAACCTGCTGGCCGGCAAACACGGGTTCGGCGCTTCTCAGATCCTCTCGCGCGAAGAGACGCTCGAACGCCTTCCCAACCTCAACACCGAAGGGCTGCGCGGCGGCGTAGTCTATTTCGACGGCCAGTTCGACGACTCGCGCCTGCTGATCAACCTTGTCGCCACCGCCTGTGAGCAGGGCGCGGTGCTTCTGAACTACGCGCGGGTGACCGGGCTCGGCAAGGACAGCGAGGGCTTCGTCAATGGCGTCGCCATCCGCGACATGGAATCCGGCGACGAGTTCGCGGCCACCGCGAAAGTCGTGATCAACGCCACCGGACCGTTCACCGACGAACTACGCCGCCAGGCCGACCCCGCCGCGGAGCCGATCATCGCGCCCAGCCAGGGCATTCATCTGGTGCTGGACGGCGGCTTTCTGGCGGGCGACAGCGCCATTATGGTCCCGCACACGAGCGACGGCCGGGTGTTGTTCGCGATTCCCTGGCACGGCCATACGCTGATCGGCACCACCGACACGCCGGTGGCGGAAGCGGTGCTGGAGCCGGTCGCACTGGAGCGGGAGATCGAGTTCGTTCTGCAGACGGCTTCTCTCTATCTGGCGAAGAAGCCCGGCCGAGAGGACGTGACCAGCGTCTTCGCCGGCATCCGTCCGCTGGTCCGCGCGGGAGATTCTTCCAGCACATCGGCGCTTTCGCGCGGGCACACGATTCGCATCGAGAACTCCGGCATGGTCACGGTTTGCGGCGGCAAGTGGACGACGTACCGCAACATGGCGGAAGACTGCGTCAACCATGCCGCCACCCTGGGACAACTGGCGGAACGGAATTGCGTGACCGAACACCTCAATATCCATGGATTTCATCCCGGCGCCGCGCGGTTCGGAAGGCTGGAGGTTTACGGCTCGGACGCGCCAGCGCTCGAAGAGCTGATAGCGGCCGATCCCTCGCTGGCCGAACCTCTGCACAGCGCCCTGCCGTACGTGGCTGCCGAGGTGGCGTGGGCAGTGCGCGAGGAAATGGCGCGAACGGTGGAAGACGTTCTGGCACGGCGTACGCGCGCCCTGTTCCTGAATGCCCGCGCCGCTATCGCCATGGCTCCGAAGGTGGCGGCCCTGATGGCGCGCGAGTTGGGACGGGACGCGGCCTGGCAATCGGCGCAGGTGGAAGCGTTCCACGAGACGGCCCGCGGTTTTCTGATCGACGCCCGTGCCTGATCCTCAACCTTGCATCAACCGATCGGGGAAGTTGGAGATCAGACCGTCGACGTCAAGCGAACGCGCATGAGCGATGTCGCGCGGGTCGTCGACCGTATAAGTGAAGACGCCGATTCCGGCATTTTTCAAGGCCCGGACAAAGTCCGGTTCGAGCGTGCTGAACGCGACGCCGGCATGTGTGGCCTTCGCTTCAATCGCGAACGCCGCGAGAGACACGGGAACTGCGTCGATCAGCGCGATGGTCTTTGCTCCGGGTTCCAGTTCGCGCAAAAGAACCAGCTCCGAATGCAGAAAAGATGCGTAATAGACGGGCGTGCCGGGGGTGACTGAGCCCACCACTCCGACCACGTCCGGGACGATATGACGAACCTTGATCTCGATCATCAGCGCCGCCCTGCCCTGCACCGTCTCAAGAACTTCCGGCAGCGTCGGGACCTGCTGGTCCGGCGGAATCCGCAGTGCCCGCAGTTGCCCGAGCGTCAGATCGCGGATATAGCCCGATCCGTTCGTTGTCCGGTCGACGCGCTCGTCGTGCATGACGATCAGATGGCCATCGCGGGAACGGTGAACGTCGATCTCGACAACATCGACGCCGAAAGAGAGAGCCGTTTCGACGGACAGCAGCGTGTTCTCCGGCGCGTACCCGGCCGCTCCGCGGTGCCCGATGCGTAACGGCTGTTTCATCAGTTCTCCGTCGGCATCTTCTCCGCGTGATCGACCACCAGAATGCCGACGCTTTCCTTCTTCGAATCCAGCTTAACGCCCAATTGCTGCTGCAATGCCGTGAACAGAACGCTCATGACATCGATCTGCCCCTCGCCGCTCTTGCCGTTGCCGTCGCCGCCCCCGCCGACCGATTGCATATAGGCGGCCACGTTGATCTTGATATCGTAGCGGCCCTTCAGGCCCGTCTCGTCGATGACCGGGCGATTGAGCGGATCCGAAATCTGGACTGCGAGATCCTTCATCGTGACTCTGTGCGCAGTCAGCGTGGTGGGACCTCCGCGGTCGAAAACGGGCGGCCCTTCGTCGGTGGACTCCTGGAATTTCGGGCCTCCTTTCGCCAGAGTGATGGCGTAGACCTGCATCTCTCTTTGTTCGGTATGCGCGTTCAGGCCGAAGCGCTCGGCCAGCAGTGATCGCAGCATGAGCCGCAGCTTCGCATCGTCCCCGCCACCTTCGGCTTTCGCGAGCACGTCGAAGCCGGCGTCTTTGAGGAAATCCGGACCGCTGATCTGAAACGGCGGGGTGTCGTACGCCCAGGAAATCAGGTGAATCAGGTCCTGATTCCGCATCTTGAGGGACCCCGGCGATGTCTGAATCTCCGGCCGCATCCCGCCGGAGTTCGGCTTAATGGAGGCCGCGTCGAACGCAGGTGGCGGCGTCTGCGCGAAACAGGAGACCAGAACGAACAAGGGTATGGCGGATGGTGCGGCGGTTCTCATAAAGGGCATGACGGTCGGCTCTGCGGGTTATTACGGATTCTTGGCGGGATCGGTTCACAACGTTTACCGCTCTCTGCGCAAGTTGGTAGGGCGGGTCCCCAAACCCGCGCCGGACGCCCACGTCCGGCTATCGGTGGCTGGCACGGACTTCAGCCGGCTTCAGCCTGACGACTTAGCCCGCCATTCCCGGCGGGTGCACAACCCCGCGAGCCGCGCGCGTCAGCGAGCGGTGCTCTAAACCCCCAGGGCGTGCGTCGGCATATGGCGCAATAAAAGCCATTTGGCAAGTATTGCCGAAGTGAAAATTCTATTTGCTCTGTTTTCATAATCTTAGAAAATTCCAACCATTTCCGGCCCTGACCCGCCTGCTAAATTCTCGTCATGAACAAGCACA
>Ga0302319_10024740_pt1 | contig 10657 bp, 4 predicted proteins | sample Bog_T0_2_FD_203319 | JGI IMG/M metagenome (GOLD analysis project Ga0302319, IMG submission 203319) | Peat permafrost microbial communities from Stordalen Mire near Abisko, Sweden - Bog_T0_2 | ecosystem: Environmental > Terrestrial > Soil > Wetlands > Peat | place: Sweden: Abisko, Stordalen Mire... | reverse complement strand
ATCGTTGCTCGCGGTGTAAGTGCCGGAGACCGTCGGCGCGTCCCAGGAAAAGAGCCGGTAGTTGGTCAGCGGCTTGCCGGTATTGTCGTAGGTGCGGATCATGCCGGGTTGCGAGGCCCACGCGACCTGAGTGCCGTTGCTGGTCGCTTGCTGGATCTGGGCCATGACGAGGCTGACAGTGGAATCGGCCAGCGTCTTCACCGACGAGCCGTTGGCGTAGAGCTTCGAGGACTTCAGGTTGTTCTGGCTGCTAATGATGAGGGCGAGGATCAGCGCGGTCAGCAGCACGAGGCACCCGAGCACGAGCAAAAGCGCGACTCCCCGGCGCGGTCCGGGATTACGGTGAAAGGCCCCGAGCATGATGGCGCGATGAGGCTTCATGAGTTGGTCCACTTCGCGCCGCGGATGAGCACGTCGGTCTGAAAGACGTAGTAGTTCAACTTGATGGCGTTGCCCGCGATGTTTCCGGGGACGGCGTTGAGTACGTCCTCGAATTTATCCAAATCTCCCTTCACGCCTCCGCTGGTGTAGAGTTTCGTGGGATCCGTAAAGAGACTCGATTGTCCGAGATTCGGCGGAGAGCTGCTGCCCGCCCCGGGATTCAGTGCCGCCAGCTTGATCGCCGAGGCCTCGTCGATGGAGACCATGATGATCTTGACGAGCGGCGGCAGTTGATTGCCGGTGAGGGTCTGCGTGCCCGTGGTCACGACGGAGGCGTTGTAGGCCGAATCATAATTATAAGTGCTGGTGGTGGTGGAGTAGATCGGGGCCGTGTTCACTTGCCCGTTCGTCGTACTGCTGGAGTACTGTTCGGGCATGACGATGAGGGCCACGATGTTGTTGGCCAGCGGCCGCACGGTGATCGTGCCCGTCGAAGTTTCCGATTGCGTAAGGTCCGGGATGCTGTTTGAGATCCACGTCGGGACGGAGCCGCCCGCTGCCGGAATGGCACCCTGGGTGTAGACGCCGAGATTTTCCGAGGGCTGGAGCATCTCCATCAGCCGGTAACGGTATTCGTTTTGCGGCTTGTTGCTCATCGAGTTCAGGAAAGCGGGCCGCAGCGGGTCCAGGGAGTAAGTGACAAAATATCCGCAGGCATTGAGCAGGTTGCTGAGCTGGCCGTAGTTGGCGGCGTCACTGGAGTTGACCATCCCTAGCGGCGCCTGAAAAAAGAGGGCGTGGGTAATCTGCGCGACGTTGCCGACTGAGCCGGAAATGAAGGACGATGTGCCGATCGGCCCGTTCCCCGAGATGAACTGCAGCTCCGACTGCCGCATGTAGTACGAGGGAGATGTCGCGCCTGAGGCGTAGTAGTAGCTGTAGTAGGTGTTGAGCGTCGCTTGGCTGAGGTTTCGCGTCATGCGCTCAAAGGCGACGCGGGCCTGCTGCATGGAGGTGGTGGTCTGCGACGTTTTCTTCCAGGCCTGGCTCGTGATCTGGATGATCGAAAAAATGATCGTCATCAGGATGAAGAGGATCGTCACGGCGACGAGCATCTCGATGAGCGTCACGCCGGCGCGGGGCTTTCGGCATCGTGAAAACGCGTCGTCCCGTCCAACTCGTCTCGCGCCAGTCATACTTCGGCTTGCCTTGCCTTACCGCTACTAAAAGCCGGAGTTGGGCACCACAATTGGGAACACATTGGTGGCAGCCGTTCCCGGCACCGTTCGATTCACAATGGAGACTTGCACCACGACGGCGTTCGTCGCGATGGTCGCCGTCGTGTTCGCTGCCGTATTGACGAACATGGAATTTGCCGTTGAGTTACCGGCGGTGCTCATGGAGACATTGGTCACCCCGTAGCTCACGGTATAAATCTGCTCCGGCGCTCCGGGGGTGGTCGGGAGTCCCTGGTTGTCGAAATAGCCGTTCGTCAGGGTACTGATGCTCGCGAAGGGCATCATCTCGATCTTGTTCCGCGCGAACTGCACAATCTGAGATTCGGTCGTCGTATCCGATGCCTCGCGAGCCTGCATGAGCCCCATCGGGATCAGGGCCACCATGCTGAGGAGGGCAAAGCTCGTGACGCCCAAGGCGATCACCACTTCCACAAGGCTGAAGGCATTGCGAACGGGGAGGCGCTGAAACCGGATTCGATTCATGCAGCCTCCTTTGTGGTTTTGTCTGCTAAAATAAAGTCCAAATCAGAAATGTACTTTAATACGGAAGAGTCAGTTGAGACAGAGTTCGCCCAAGATACAGAATTCGGAGAGAAGGGGGAATTCATTTACTTGGGAAGGAAGGATGCTCTTCTAGAAGATTGCTGAGGCCCGGTGCTGAACCACTTGCCGAATGTAAAGGTTGGAGCGTTCGATGCCAATGGATGCTAATCCGTTTTTTTTGCACTTATCGCGGACAATACAGATCATCCAAAAGTCTATTTTTGGCCGTCTATCGGATGTTTGAGCCCAGCTCGCCGGCCTCGATTTGCATTTTAGGATGTGGGGTTAGTTCATTTAGCGGATTGGACTCATGGTTTATTTAGAGCCTTACGCAAATGATTGGTAAAAAATAGGTTGCAGGGCCTTAGTTGAGTGTTTTTGACCGGCTTTTTGAGCTTCGCATCCTCGCGCAAAGGCTTTTGGGCGAGGCATTTTGAAGGAGATAAGTGCAACAGAATCCCGGGTGCGTCCATTGTCGCTAAAGCCTTATTAATTTAAAAAGGTGCGAAATCACAGAAAGCGATTCCTGACCCCTATGAAAACCGCATCCCATTTTCGCCGTACGCTCCTCGCCCAGATGTTTCCCGCCGTTTCCGCAGTGATGGTTGTGTCTACGCTTTCGGCGCAAGCTTCCACTTCAACATGGGCCGGTGGCACGAGCGGTTCCTGGGCCACGGCCGGAAGTTGGACCGGCACCGACGCGCCTCCTCTCGCGACGGACACCGCTCAGTTTGGCGGCACCACAGCGGAAACCGCGAGCGTGAGCGGCACGGCGCAGACGATTGGTGGAATCACGGTCAGCAACACCGCGGCCACGATTATCACCAATAATTCCAGTACCGCCGGAAGCCTCACGATCGGTTCGGGCGGCATCACGATTGCCTCGGGCTCCGGTGCGGTTACGCTGGAGAACACCTCGGCGGCCAACACAGGCGCGCTCACCGTCAATCTCGGCGCGAGCCAGACGTGGGCGAACAACGGCGCGAATCCCTTCACGGTCAGCAGCAATATCACCAACACTTCCAGTTCCCCTTCGACGCTGACCTTGGGCGGCATCGGGGCGGGCGCCATCACCATTTCCGGCATCATCTCCGATGGCGGTGCGGGCAAGACCGGGCTGACCGTCGCAAGTGGCGGTTCCGCCGGCGCGGTAAACCTCACCAACGCGAACACCTATACCGGTACCACCACGGTCGGTTCGGGCACATTGAACCTGAATTTCGCCGCGGCGAGCGCTCCTACCAACAACATCATCAGCAGCGCCTCCGCCCTGATCATGGGCGGCGGTGGCTACGGGGCGTCCACGTTGAACGTCGCGACCGCAAACGGGGCGAGCAACAGCCAGACGTTCGCCAGCACGACTTTCAACCAGGGCGCCTCGGTTTTCTCGATCTCGAATGGCAATGCGTCGTCAAATGGGCTCGTGAATCTCGGTGCGATCACACGCAATGAAGGAAGCGCGGTCAATTTCGTATCGCCGACGGTCAACACAACCTCCAGCGCGACGAACGGCTATTCGACGACCACGGGCACCACCAACGGCATCCTCGGCGGTTACGCGACGTACAATGGCAACGACTGGGCCACCGTCAACGGCTCGGGCAACATCGTCGCCTACACGGGCTACACCAGCGTCGCGACCGGCTCGAGTGCTTCGGGCTGGACTTCCGGCCAAAATATTTCCATCGATTCGGGCGGGACTGGGGTCGTTACGCTCCCCGCGGGCACCTTCAGCTCGCCGACGAACACCTCCATTAATTCCCTGCGTTTCAATAACGCGGGTGGCACAAGCGTGACGGGCACCAATACCAACAGCATCAGCTTTGCTGGCGCTACCCAAGGCTCCACCATCCTCACCCTGAGTTCGGGTAACACCTCCGGCCTGTTTGTGGGTGAGCAGTTGGGGGTCGTCGGGGGCACTCTTCCTTCCGGTGCCTTCATTACCGGAATCCTTAGCTCTACCCAGGTCTCCATATCTGTTCCCACGAACAATCTCACGACGGTGCCTTGGAACGCCAGCATCTACGCGAACGTGCTCCAGGTCGGCAGCGGCGGCATTCTCGAGACGTCAAACGTCGGATCCAACACCAGCACGATCACGGGCAGCCTGCTGCAGGGCCCTGGCGACGGCGACATCGTGATTACTCAGAATAATGGCACAGCTGCGACGAGCGGGCTGGTGATCGGCTCGGCCATTGATAATAACGGCTCTTCACCGACTGGACTGACCAAGGCTGGAGCCGGGTCCGTTACCCTTACCAATGTAGCAAGTAACTTCAGCGGGCCCGTCAGCGTCGACGGGGGCACGCTGGAAGTCGATAATCTGGCCAGCCTTGGCGCTACTTACGTGGCCAGTGGGGCGGTGCTGACGCAGAACACTACCGCCGGTTCGTCAACCGTTCCTCTGACGTTCACCATCGGGCCTATCACGGGAGGTGGCACGATCAAGTTCGGCAATCCAAGTGCGGTGGGAAATTTTGTGATCAACGAAACTTCCAATTCCACCTTCAGCGGCAGCATCTCAGGCTTCACGGGGGGTAATACTCAGACCGTGAACAAGAATGGCGCAGGTACGCTGACCCTCACGGGGGCAGGTGCACTTAATCTCTATCGTGGCTTCAACGTGAACGCCGGCACGCTGGACTTCGCCGGCGCCGCAACGATCACGAACTTTAACTCAGGAGGCGCCGGGCGGCTCGCCGCCGGCATCAACCAGGGGGCGGCCATTACGGTCGACGATTCCGGCACCAACGTAGCGAGCCGCTTGGGTCAGATCAATGACGCGCTAACCATGAGCGGTGGCACGTTCAATCTCATCGGCGCAACGACCGGGACGACGACGGAGACCATCGCGACACACGTCAGCGGCGGCGGGACCAGCGGACTCATCATGGCGGCGGGTTCAAACGTGGTCAACGTCACGTCCAATTCGTCCACGGGCTCGACCACGTTGACGTTTGGCAGCACGTACTCTCGCACGGCCGGGGCGACCACCCTGTTCTCGGGCGCCAACCTGGGCTCCACGCCCGGTGCCAACAACGCCAACGTCTTTATTTCAACCGCGCCGACGCTCACCGGAGGCGCCACAGCCGGTCAGGCGAATTACGGTGTGATCACGGGCGCCTTTGTCGACAGCATCTCGTCGACGGGCTCGAACACGTACAGCATCGCGACCTATGACGCGACCAAGGGCGTCCGCGGCCTCGCCTCAAACGAGACGATCGGCACGATGACGGCGAGCGACAACGTGCTGGCCACGACCGCGCTGACCAACGGCACGCTGGCGATCAATTCGTTGACCCTCGGCACCGGCGGCAGCGTCGACAACACTGCGGGCACCCTGACGGTAACGAGCGACAACATCCTCTCGACTGGGGCGAACACCAGCATCGGTGCCGGCGGCGGAAGTACGCTGGCTTTCGTTTCCACTGGAACCACCGAGGCCTCTATCTACACCGCTCCCTCCTCGACTCTGACCATTGGCGCCGCCATCAGCAGCACGAGCGGCCTGACGACCGGGGGCTCGGGCGCCACAGTGCTCACTGGCAACAATGCCAGCACCCTGACGGGCACGGTTACCGTCAACGGCGGCATCCTCAGCATCTCCGCGGCGAACAACCTCGGCGCCACGACCAATGCCGTTGCGATCAACAACGGCGGTGAGCTGCAGTCCACGGGCGCGAACGTTTCTCTTGGCAGCGGTTCCATCACGCTGGGCGGCACTACCGCCAACACGATCACGAGCGGCGACATCGATGTCTCCGGTGCATCGACCAACACCCTCACGCAGGGAACGGGCATCATCGGTGGCGTGGGCAGTTTGACCAAGTCAGGCGTAGGCGTACTGACGCTCAACCAGACTAACACGTACGCCGGTGCGACGCAGATCAACGGCGGCGCCTTGAACCTCACCAGCGCGGGCAGCACGACTGCGACCAGCACGGTCACGGTCGGCGGCGCGACGGGCTCGGGCATGCTGGAGGGCTCGGGCACGGTCAACGGCGCGTTGATTACCTCATCCGCCGGCACCGGCATCGTGGCGCCCGGGACGGTGGGCGCCATTGGCACGCTGCATGTCGGCAGTCTCGGTTTCCAGGTCGGCGCCGGCACGAACTTCGACTACGACCTGGCCTCGACCGTCACGGCCGGCGGCACGACGAACGATTTGATCACGATGAGCGGCGGGACGCTGACCATCGGCGGTTCCGGCATCGTGTTCAACTTTAGCGGGGCATCGCTGGCCACGACCGGAAGTTACACGCTGATCAGCGGCGCCACATCGATCGCAGGGTTCAGCGCGTCGGACTTCAGCGCGGCGGGCACCAGCGACACCGCCACGTTCACTACGGTGGGCAACAATCTGTACGTGTCGTTTGGTGCGCCCGTGGTCGTCGCCAGCACCAACTACTACTTCACGGGTTCCACCAGCGGATCGTTCACCGATGGCACCAACTATGTCACGACGGCCGGTGGCGGCACGGCGCAGACCGGCACCCTCAGCTCGACGTCCAACGTTTTCCTGAACGCGAACACGACGACGCCGGCGAACACGCCGGTTACGTTGAACACCGCCTCGACGATCAACTCGCTGACCTTCGTCACGGCCGGCACAAGTCTGAACGGAACGGGCACGCTGACCGTAGAGGCTGGCATTACCGACAGCGCCACGGGCGGCACGACCGAGACGATCCAGCCCAAGGTGACGCTCGGCGCCTCGCAGGGATGGACGGTCTCGACGTCCAGCAACACGCTGGCCGTCTCGGGCAGCATCGCCGGAACCTCGGGCCAGACGCTCACGCTGAACGGTCCCGGTAAGTTCGTCTTCAACTCCGGTACGACCGGGACGAACTTCGCCGGTAATACCACGCTGGCCAGCGGTTCGCTCTTCATCACCAACGGCAACACCGGCTCGGCTCTCGGCACGGGCACGTTCACCGTCGCTCGCGGCGCGACCTTCGGCGGCGCGGGTACCGCGACCGGGTTGGCGGCCTTCTCCATCGGCAACACCGGCTCAGGTACCACGCAGATCCAGGTTGGCAACGGCAGCGATACCAGCAGCAAGCTGACGCTGACGGCCACAGGCGCATCCACCATCAGCAACGCAAACCTGGCGTTCAACCTCAGCACCAGCTCGACCGCCGCGAACCAGTTGAACCTCGGCAACACCGGCATTACCTTCAGCAACACAACGCTGGCGCTCAACATGACCGGCGGCCAGATCGTCGCGCCGAATACATCCTACGTACTGATCACAGATGCGGCCGGGTTCCAGGGCCTCACGACATCGGGCAATGTCATCACCGGCGGATTGAGCATCGCGGCCAACTCCTTCTTCGGGACGGAGTCCGGCGGCTATAGCACGGGCTTTTACAATGGCTCGTACCTGTTCCTCGCCGATGGCGGGACGGAGATCGATGTGGAAGTCGTGCCGGAGCCCGGCACGTGGGCACTGATGCTCGGCGGCTTGGGCATGCTGTTCTTCTGGCAGCGCCGCCGCCAGGCGCTGCGGGCCTGATACGGATACGGTTGGTTAGCTGAAAAGGCCGCGCCTCCTGGGCACGGCCTTTTTGTGCTTATTTCGCCTGGAGAGCCTATAAAAATAGGTGATTCAGAATCTACTGTTGATTTAGCGCCGCCGCTTTTGCTGGCTTTCCGGGGTTGGCCTTCTCCGCTTCGTCGAGATTGCGGTGGTCGATGACGAGACCGTTGTCGAGCACGTTGACCTTCTCCGCGCGCAGTTGGCGGAACAGCGCCAGCGAATCGGTGATGCCGCCCCAGGTAAACCAGATCGTCGTGGCCACGGCGAAGAAAACGGAGAGGAAGATCGTGGTGAAATGATAGTAGCCGGACCACGCCGCCAGCGACCACGGCGCGACGAAGTTCCAGATCGTCCCAACCAGCACGATGAAAAAGAAAGTCATGCTCAGCCAGAACAAGGTGCCTGTCACCCATTTGTCGCTCGTGGTGAAATTCTCGTCGTAGCCGATGATGCGTCCCCAGGTGAGCTTGGAGGGAGCGGTCACGGGCGCTTTATCATCGGCCCGCGCGTAAGCGCCGCGATGCAGCATGCGGTCCATGTTGAAATCGCCGCGGCAGGTTAACCGGGACACCACGACATACGTCACAATCGCAATCAGCATGGCCCCGAACGCAATCTCCACGCCGTTATAGGTGATCATTTCGAACTGCTTGGCGAGGATGCCGCCGGTGGAAAGAATCGAGCCCGTGAGAATTCCCGCCCACGCGCCCGCCGTCGTTCCCTTCTTCCAATAGAGGCCGCCGATGATGGCCGCGCCGGCGCCGCCGATGAAGATGCTCTGCGTCACGCTCCACCACATCTGCACGTATTCGGTCTGCTGGAAGAGGCTGCCGAACACGAAGGCGAAGAGGGCCACGCTGATCATGGAGTAGCGCAGCACGCGGATGTGGTGCTCCGGCGTAAACGGTTTCTTGCGGAACGGCAGAATGACGTCCTGGATGAAAATACTGCCCCAGGAATGCAGGTGCGTGGAGTCGCCGCCGAAGATACCCAGCAAAAGGATGACGCAAAGCGCTCCACGCATTCCCGCAGGCAGCAGGTGCGTCACGGCGAGGGGAATTTCCATCTGCTCCTGGATATGCGCGTTGGGAAGGTACGCCAGTTCCGCATGCACCGCGGCGGCCTGCGCGGCGTAGTGCGGATGATGCATGTAGGTCATCGCGCAGAGGGCCAGCAGCGTGATGAGCGCGGACTTCGCCTTCTCACGCCACTGGCCGAGGATGCCGCCCATGCGGCCTTCGTGCGCGGTGAGGGGGGCGGACTGGTAGGCGCTCTGGTTTTGCCACGCCATCGTGCCGTAGATATTCACGAGCATCATCATCACGACATACCAAATGTTGAAATCCTTCAGCCCACTGGAATCCATCGGGTTGATCAGGGATTGATGCGGCGGCTGGTTGCTGAGCACGGCGGTCATGTCGGACCAGTTGAACATGCAGAGCAGGCCGATGATCAGCACGATATAGAGCAACTGCGAGACGATGCCCTCGACGCAATTGGTCATCATGATCGTGATGAGGCCGCCCGTGAGCGTGAGCACGAGATTGATCGTGAGGAACAATCCCATAAGCAGCACGTAGGTGGGCAGCTCGAGCCCGAAGCAAGGCACCTGGAACGGAAGCCCGAAGAGGAAGACCATGAAGCGCGCGCCAACGGCCGGGATGATACCGAAATTGAGCAGGCCGGCCGCGAAGCCCAGGCAACCGGCGAAGAGGCGGAAGCGTTTGCTGTAGCGAATCTCGAAGAACTGACCCAGCGTCAGCGCGCGGGTTTCGCGATAGCGGTAGATGACAAACCCGGCGATCGTGACGACGAGCATGATGGGCCCGGTGAACGTTCCCCACCAGCCGATGGTGAATCCCGATTTGCTGAAGGCCTCCCAGGCGGCGACGAAAACGACCGCGCCCGCCTGCATCTCGCCCTTGGAAACGGCGAGCAGGTAACGGCGCGCCACGCGGCCGGCGGACAGGAAGTCCGCCACGCTCTTCATATACTGCTGCGTGTAGACGGCCACGCCGAGCACCAGCAGCAGCGCGGTCGCGACAATGATCCAGTCGATGAGTTCCATGGCTGGCGGTTGCTTCGCTTACCGAGCGAAAAAATCGAGACCCCACTCGTCCTGCCATTCCAGGAAGGGGATTCCGTTGTCGAACTGCACCGGCAGCCACACGTAGCGGCCATCGATGGCGTTTTGCGGGCACCAGCGGTCGGCCATGAAGATGAACGCATCGTCTCGGTCGGCGACGGGCAGGATGTACGTGGACTGTGAGTCGAACGTGGTGGCCATTTGCTTTTCGTCGCCGCGGCAGGGATTGCCCAGCTCCTGCCACGGACCCCAGATGGAATCGGCCACAGCGAGGCGGGCGGCGTTCGGGAACCAACCCGTGCAACCCGAGGTGATGAGGAAATACTTCCCCTGGCGCTTCATCAGCGACGGAGCTTCATGGAAACGGCCCGGGAAGATGCGCACGTAACGGTCGCCGGAAGTCCGGTTATCGTCGCTGAGCTGCGAAATGTGGAGCGTGCCGTTTTCCTCGGAGGCGTGGATGTGATAGGCCGCGCCGTCGTCGTCGTCAAAGAGTGTCATGTCGCGCGCCATCTGGCCGCCGGCAAAATCGCGGCGATAGAGCAGCTCCGGAGGATAATTCTCTATAGGCCCGCCGGGAAACTTCAGGTCGCGCAGGGACGAGAGTTCGGCATCGCTCAGGCGCTTCTTGTTTTCCACAGGCGCGTTCGAGGGCCAGAGACCGGCATTCGGCCGCTGGCTATGCAGATAACGATACGGGCCGGTGATGCGATCGGCCACGGCCACGCCGCTGCGCGCCGAGGAATAGCCGTCCTCCTTGAGTTCGAGGTGAAACCACATGACGAACTCCCGCGTCGTGCGGTTATAGATCACCTTTGGGCGCTCCAATATACAGCCGCGCTGAATTTCGCTGCCCGGATCGTCCGACAC
>Ga0302319_10024737_pt1 | contig 10658 bp, 5 predicted proteins | sample Bog_T0_2_FD_203319 | JGI IMG/M metagenome (GOLD analysis project Ga0302319, IMG submission 203319) | Peat permafrost microbial communities from Stordalen Mire near Abisko, Sweden - Bog_T0_2 | ecosystem: Environmental > Terrestrial > Soil > Wetlands > Peat | place: Sweden: Abisko, Stordalen Mire... | reverse complement strand
AGAACACTGCTTTTTATTCGCCATTTGTTCGCTTTCGTGGCAAACTGCTTTTGGGATCTGCCCTGCCCAGGGTCTGGACTCTCGTCCCGATAAAAGGATGCGGGATGAAGTTCGCGGCGGCTCTTCGACAGGATTTGATTGCCCGCGCTCTGGAGTATGCTCGTGCGGAAAATCTGCCCTATTGCTTAAGCTATGCCGAACCGCCGAGTCTGTGCTTTCCGCCGTTTGACGGCAACTCGCAGCACGGCAACTTCCTGTCGCAGAGCTACAAATCAATTCTGACGAATCCCGGATGGAAGAAGCGCTTAACGAAAGTTCACACGCAGAGCCGGCGCTCGTTCTCTGAGAATGAGCGTGGACGTTGGATGGAGCTTGATTCTTGCGCGAGCTCCGACGCTCTGCTGATGAACATCTTCTGTTATCCAGGTGTGACTAAAGACGGGAAGGTTTCGGGACTGCTGGGCGTTACCGAATCCACTCCCACAGCATGGTTCGGATACAAAGCGCGCGTTCCTTTGGTCAATGGCAAATTTGATCGGACGGAAGTTGATCTCCGACTTGGCAATGTGTTGATCGAGGCAAAGCTGACCGAGAGCGACTTCCAGAGCGCCGATCAAGATGTGCTGGCAGCGTATCGCGATTTCTCTTGTGTATTCGACTTGTGCTCGCTCCCGCAGACCGAGGAACGATTCTTGTCCTATCAACTTTTGCGGAATGTGCTGGCAGCTTTCGCGCTGGATTGTTCGTTCTGCGTGGTGACCGATGCTCGAAGGCCGGACCTGATCGACTCCTGGTACGCCGTGATGAAGTGCGTTCAGTCCGCCGAACTGCGAACCCGGCTTCGAATTTCCACATGGCAGGAAATTGCTCGGCTCCTGCCGCCAAGGCCGCAGGCATTCCTGGCGATGAAGTATGGCATAACCAGTACTCTCTCCCAGTCCCGCCGCTCCGCGGCCTAAGAAAATAGGGGTGCGAACCTGCCCACTTTCAGGCGATCACCGTATGGCGACTGCTTCCCGATGAAGATAAAAGTTAAACATCTCGGAAAGAATCATCGAGGGAGAAATCGAAAATATGAGCCGCAAAGCGTTCCCCCAGGAGATCGATCAGCAGCGCTGGAAAAAGCTATTTGAAGGATCTTTGAGCAGCCTGAACGGCGTGGTTCCGGCCTCAAAACAACCCATCTTCCGTCCCAAGCAAGACCGCTTCAACATGCAGGGAATCGACACCGCGAAGGCCGCGATTGCAACCGCGGCAGCTTCGCTATCCGCGTTATGGCAAATCTCCACGCCGAAGCGTGCCCACGGCAGCGAGTAAGTTGAAGGCGCGTCTTGGCCGGATATGTTAGAAAAGCCCATAATGCGCGCTACCCATGGCGCTGAACAGCGGCTTCCCCCGATCCGCGTGACGCCGGACGCTACCTCGATGATGCTGCACGTGGGAGCGTTATCATCCTCGTGATGATTCTCATCGCGACCATCCTCATTTTCCCTGGCCTTCTTTTCTCTCCGCCAAACGAACCGGCTGGAAGTCGGTAGGTTTCTGGCTGTCCTCGCGTCATACCGCTAGAGAGAACCCGGATTTTGCGCTTGACAGCGCGTCCTTCCGAAAGTAAAAGTTGTTAAACGCAATCATACGAAACTTTGCGCGATCAGGTTCGAACCTATGAATTTCATCGGGTTTCGGGGTCTTCGAAGTGGGCGCGCAGTCTGGGTTGTCGCCGCCCCGGCAGCGATGGCGCTTGTGCTATTTGGAGTTTTGCAGGCCAACCCGCCTGCGGCAGACCAGAACTGGACGAATTACGCGCGCATCGGAGCGTACGGCTTGCGCAGCGGCAACGCCGAGCACATCGTTCGCAGCGCGCAGGAAGATGGGGTGTTCGGCATTGAGGTCGACAACGACATTGAGGGTCGCTATGAGAGTTTCGTCGACCCCGACGCCAAACTGAAGGCCATCCGCGAAGTGGCTGAGAAGGCGCACGCAGCGGGCAACTACGCCTTCGTGTACATCGCTGGGACGGAATGCATTACGGCGAATGCGGATAAGACTCCGCACACACTGGCCAAAGAACATCCCGATTGGCTGCAGCGAAAGATCACGGGAGAGCCCGCAATCTTCGGAGGCGGCAGCGCTTTCTGGATAAGAAAGGGCGATGAGGATGTGTGGGTGAGCCCCTACGCTCCGGATTGGCGCAGGACTTACATGGAGCGGGTGCGCCAGATTGCCGGCACAGGTATTGATGGGATTTACGTGGACATCCCTTATTGGATGACACACTTCGAAGGCTGGGAGGATACGTGGGCCAGTTTCGACGACTACACTGTAGCCGCCTTCAAGAAAGAGACCGGGCTCGATGCCAGGAAAGATCTCAAGCTGGGAGATTTTTCGGACGGCAATTTTCGGAAGTGGGTGCAATTCAGAATCCAGACCTTCACCGATTTCATGCAGGAGATCGATCGCAACGCGAAGAGCGTGAATCCGGCGATCAAGACGATTCCGGAAATATATCCGGGCATTGAGAAAGAATCGGTGCGCGTTGGGGCCGATGTTTACAGCCTGTATGGAGTGGTGGATGCGGTCGCTCATGAGTATGAATTCGGTGAGGGCGACCACATGGCGTCCTCCAGAAAGCCGCTGGATTGGTTTAATTATCAGGTAGGAATGCACTCGTTTCGAGCGTTCGCGCAAGGCAAGGCGACCTGGATCCTGAATTATTCGTGGGACGGCGATAAGAAGGTCGATAAGCGCGAGGCCATGATGAATCTCGCCACTTCGGAAATCATGACCGGGTCGAATTTCTGGGATGCGCCGGGGCATTCGATGGCGGGATCGAATGACGAAGCAACGAGGAAGCGGATCTTTTCCTGGATCAAAGCTCACGAAGATACTTTCTACCGGCCACGCAGCGCGATTGCTCCGATCGGAGTTTATTTTTCTCGGGAGACGCGAAATTATTACGCGGATGAATTCATTCCCTCCTATCGCGGAATTCTTATTCTTCTCCTGCAAAAACATTTGGAGTTCCAGGTAGTCACGCCTCGGACGCTGGCGGACTTCCGCGGGAACACGTTGATTCTTCCGGATGTGCGGGTGATGAACGACGAGGAAAAATCGTGGGCGCGTAAATTTGTGGACGGCGGTAAGACGCTGGTGATTACTGGAGAAGATGCCACGCAGTTGGGTCCTGTCGCAAATGTGATTCGGTTCGGCGAATGCCCTGGAAAAGATTACTACGCGGCAATGCAGAAAAGTGTAGCGGATACTACGCCCGATCGGGAGCGTGCATTTCTGGAGAGTCTGAAATCCGAAACGCCGGTTCGGGTGATGGCTTCCCACATGGTCGCCACGTCGATCGCGCAAGTGGATGGAAAGATGCATGTGTTTTTTACGAATTTTGCTGGACTGCAGGGCGGCGTGACTCCGGTTCAGACGCCGCAGCGGGCGGAGGTTATGGTTCCATCTGCGGCTTTTACTGCGGGCTCTACCGCAAAACAAGGCCACGGATTTTTTCTTCCGTTTCTTGGAAAGGTACAGCCGATTCGCGGAAGCGCGGTCAATGGTGGCATCAGTTTCAAGCTGCCTCCCATTAAGAAGGGCGGAGTCTTCTGGTACGAGCCATGAATTTAGTAAGGCCCTAAGTAAGTTTGGCGAATACCCCGGAATCTGAAATCGATGCTTCATTCTGAGAATTGAAAGTTAGCAAGAATCGCTGCGAGCTGGACAATTTGTTTCCCATGCAACCGGAGGATTCCGATGACACCCAATGGCCGAAGATTACTCTCCTGTATTTTTCTGCTGAGCTTCTGCGGAGGATTTGCCGCTCTCGCGGGCGCGCAAGGCAGCTACCGGGCACAACTTCGCGGCACCGTAACCGATCCCTCGGGAGCTTTGGTGCACGGTGCGACCGTCACCATCACTGACACTGGAACCAACATTTCCAATGTGTCTCACACCGACGACAAAGGCGAATATTATTTCACCGGGTTGCGGCCGTCGACTTACTCGGTGAAGGTTGAGATGCCGGGCTTTCGGGCGGAAGAAAAAACCGGGGTGGTGCTCGCCGTCGATCAGGAAGCTTCGCTCAATTTCACTACGGCTCCTGCCGGAGTGAGCGAGAAAGTCGAAGTCTCAACGGCCGCTCCGCTGCTCGACACTGAGAGTGCGACCCTCGGCACTGACATCACCAACGAATACGTGAAGAATCTCCCCTTATTGAATCGCAGCTTCTTCGGCCTTACATTTCTTTCCGGCGGAGTGACGGAGGTTGCTGGAGCGGGCACGCAAGATAATTACCCCGAGGGAACCAATTTTGTTTCCAACGGCCAGCGCAACGCGACCGCCGACGTACGTATCGACGGAGCGTTAATTAGCGCCCCGGAGCAGGGAGAAGGTGCAACCAGCAATGTTTATTACGAGCCCTCGGTCGAGATCATTCAGGAGTTCAAGGTTCAGAACAACAGCTTCTCGGCGGAGTTCGGCAATAACGGCGGCACGGTTGTGAACATGGTGTTAAAGAGCGGAACCAACGCATTTCACGGCAGCGGTTGGTGGTTCTTCCAGCGCTCGGGCACCGACGTCCGCGATTTCTTTAATCCCGAGCCAGGAATAAAGCCACTCCACGTACGCGACCAGTATGGCTTCTCGATCGGAGGACCGATCCGGAAGAATCGTACTTTTTTCTTTTTCGATCTGGAGAAAGTTCGAGACAACGAAGCCATCAACATCGTGGCCAGCGTGCCTACAGACGGGTCCTTTGGCACGTCGAATGAGCGCGCCGGAGACTTCTCGGGGTCGATCAATCCGATCTACGATCCGATTAGCTGTAGTCCCAATTGCTCGGTGAGGAACCCGGTTCCGGGGAACATCATCCCCGCAAATGAAATCGATCCCATTGGCCAGGCCATCATTAATCAATACCCCAAGCCGAATCTGCCCGGCGAATTCTTTAACTTTCGTGAGAACACACTCTCTCACAGCCCGCAGTATCAGTTCGATTTCAAACTCGATCACCAGATTTCAGACAAGCACCGGATTAACGCTCGCTACAGCCGGTTGCACAACAACGACACAACGCCGCTCGGCCTCGGCGACGGAGGCGATGGCACCGGCGACAACGGCGGAATTGCCAGCGCTCCGCTCACCGTGCAGAATGGCGCGCTGGAATATACCTGGACCTTGAATCCCAGGATGATCTTGACCAGTCATTTTGCCATCGACCGAGCCAAGCAGCCAGAAACCACGAGCATTCCCAGCCTTACCACCGCCGGACTGCCCACCGTGCTCGAGGCCAATGGAGGCGCCATCGACCGCATGCCGACGATTCAGATCACTGGTGCGTCGCCGTGGAGCAGCCTCTACGATCAGTGTTGCATCAACACTAACTTCGCCCACACTCTGTACAGCTACTCATCCCAGTTAGTGATTTCCAAGGGGTCCCATCTGATGAAGATCGGAGGCGAACAGAGGATATTCTTCAACAACTTTTTTCAGCCACCTTACCCGACCGGTTTGTTGAACTTCACGGACTATACGACATCGCCGTTTCCCGACAGCAACACCGACATCAACGGCAATTCCACCGGCAATCCGTTTGCCAGCCTTCTTTTCGGATATGCCGACAATATTAATGGCGGGAACAATGGGATCAATACCATCAACATCTACCCCTCGGTGGCCAACAAGTCGAAGGAAACGGGCTTCTACTTCCAGGACGATTGGAAGGTGAACTCGAAGCTTACCCTGAACCTTGGTTTGCGCTACGAATGGAGCACGCCCTATACCGAGCGCGACAATCGCATTGAGTTCAGCGACTTCACCGGCAGCAGTGGCGTGTCGATCGATTTGAGCAGCGGCGGACAGACACCCGGGTTAGGAACGGTAGCGTTGAACGGGATTACCGAGTTCCCCAATTCCGGCATGAGAAGCGTCCCCGCTTACCGAAACGACCTTGGGCCACGGCTGGGGTTTGCGTACCAGTTGAATCCCGATACAGTGATCCGGGGCGGCGCCGGTATTTACTACGGCATGAGCGTAGCCACCAACTTCCAATATCCCGGAACCGCGTTTCGCAAGAGCGCGACCATATTTTCCACGTTGGATAATTTCAATACGCAGTACGCAACCTTGGAAAATCCTTTTCCCACCGGCTTGACCGGACCGCAAGGCAAACAGTACGGCGCATTGGCGGAGTGGGGTTACGGAAACGCGAACGATCTGGGAACGAGCGCGGCGCGAAACGCCGACATCTACCAGTGGAATATTGGAATTCAGCGGCTATTGCCCGGCCGTATCGTCCTCGGCGTGGACTATTCGGCCAACCGAAGTATCCATCTGCCGTGGGGCGGATATTCCAGCACGCGCAACCGCGACTTCATATCGTCCAGCTTGCTGGCCCAGATTTCGCAACAGCAACACGCCCTCGACCCCAACTGTGATAACGATAATTGCGTGAGCAATTATCTGCAGACCGGTGTGACCAACCCTTTCTGCACGTTATTCAGCGGCACCGGCTGCCTTTACAACGCCGGCCCGGCGATTTTCAACGAGCCCAACTCCAATTACAACGGTGCGACGCTTCCGCTGGTGAACCTGCTCCGGCCCTACCCTCAGTTCGACGGAGACTTCGAAGGACTCCCGGTGCTTGAGGCCAGCTCCTGGTACAACTCGATGCAGGTTCGCTTCCAAAAGCGCACCTCGCATTACATCAGCTTTGAAGGGAGCTATACCTGGTCGAAGCTCACGGATACCTCTTCAGTGGGCGCGAATGCATTCGTTGGGACGCTCAATAATGGAAACCCGCAGCAACTGGACAGGTTGGGAGCGGAGCACGGAATCAGCGCCAACGATACCCCGCAGCGGATCGCTGCTGCCATTATCGTGGATCTGCCCATCGGCCGCGAGAAGTGGATCGGCGGCAACATGAATCGTTTTGTGGACACCGCCATCGGGGGCTGGTCCATCTCGACATTTATCACGGAGCAGTCCGGCCAGCCACTCTCGATTGCCATGGCCTCTCCCCGGCTTACGGACGGCAACCAGCGCCCCAACGTTCTCTGCGGCGGCGGAACGCATACGAGTTATAACCAGGCGGCGATCAATCAGACGCCCGTGGTGAACATCAACTGCTTCGCCGACCCGGGCGATCAGATTCCCGGCGATGCTCCGCGTTATTTTCCCGGCCTCCGCACCAATGGAATCCATAATCTGGATTTCAGCTTATATAAGGAATTCGAACCGCGGGAATCCATGAAGCTGCAACTGCGAGCTGACATTTTTAATGGCTTCAATCATCCCCGCTTCGCACCGCCGGACACGGCGTGGGATCTCGGCGATCCGGCTTTTGGGATCGTCAGCTCGACCGCCCCTGGATACACGCCGCGCAGATTGCAGTTCGGGCTTCGGTTCGAATTCTGAGGAAATGAAAGAGCGATTCGCGTTGGCGAATCGCTCTGCTTTAATCGGGATGAACGGCAGGTATAGGACTAGTCCCGCACGCCATCCATGAACGCCCGCAACTTCCGCGAGCGCGACGGATGCCGCAGTTTGCGCAGGGCCTTAGCTTCGATCTGGCGGATGCGTTCGCGGGTTACGGCGAACGACTGGCCGACTTCTTCGAGTGTGTGTTCGCTTCCATCCTCCAGGCCAAAACGCATCTTGATCACTTTTTCCTCGCGCGGAGTCAGTGTGCGCAGGACCTGTCCGGTCTGATCCTTGAGGTTCACGTTGATCACGGCCTCAGCAGGTGAGACTACGGCGCGGTCCTCGATGAAGTCACCGAGATGCGAATCTTCCTCTTCGCCAATCGGTGTTTCAAGGGAGATTGGTTCCTGCGCGATCTTGAGCACCTTTCGCACTTTCGCCACAGGAATATCCATTCTCTTAGCGATTTCTTCCGACGTGGGTTCGCGTCCCAGTTCCTGTACTAGCTGCCGCGAAGTGCGGATCAGCTTGTTGATGGTCTCGATCATGTGCACCGGAATACGAATGGTGCGCGCCTGATCGGCGATGGCACGGGTGATCGCCTGCCGAATCCACCACGTAGCATAGGTGGAAAATTTATAACCGCGGCGATATTCGAATTTGTCAACGGCCTTCATAAGGCCGATATTACCTTCCTGAATCAGGTCGAGAAACTGCAAGCCGCGGTTGGTATATTTTTTCGCGATCGAAACCACGAGGCGCAGGTTGGCCTCAATCAGTTCGCGCTTCGCCTGCTCCGCGTCCATGTCGCCCTGGATGATTTCGCGCTGCGTGCGCTTGATCTCCGCGAACAACAGGCCCGCCTCGACTTCCAGCTTTTCCACTTCGCTGCGCACCGCCCGCGCCTGCCGGCGGTATTCTTTTTTTTGCTCTTCGCTGCGCGTGGCGTCGGCTTTGCGCTCCAGGTTGCCGGCCTGGCGATCCAGCGAGCGCATGCTGTCCACTGTCTTATTGACGCGGTCGATCAGCCGCTTGCGTTCCGCGTTGGTGAATCCCAGCTTGCGCACCGCGATGGAAACGCGCACAATCGCGCGAGCATAGTTGCGGCGAGCGCGGCGATGATCCTTGGGGCGCTTCTTCAGCGAAACGGCCGCATATTTTTCCTGCACCACCGCGACTTTCTTGTACAGCTTCGCCATGTTGTCGATCTTGCCGGTAAATTCGTTCAACCGGTTCTGCAGAATCTCGTCGGTGATTTCTTCTTCATCGAAGGTCACCACTTCCTTGATGGAGCGCACACCTTTCTTCAGGTCTTCGCCCATCGCCAGCAATTCATGAATGACGATCGGAGAGCGCGACAGCGCCTTGAGCACGCGCAACTGGCCGCGCTCAATGCGCTTTGCGATCTCCACTTCGCCTTCGCGCGTGAGCAATGGCACCGTGCCCATCTCGCGCAAATACATGCGGACGGGATCGTTAGTCTTTTCGAGCGCGCCGGGGGTGAGGTCGAGCTCAACATCCTCGCCCTCTTCGATGTCTTCAAATTTCTTATCGAGGGCCGCGGAGGGAAGCTTCGGCCCCTCCAGCACATCGATACCTTGCGTACCAATCGTCGTCAGCAGGTCGTCCAGATCTTCGGGACTCACCACATCGTGAGGGATCAGTTCGTTCACCTGATCGTAGGTCAGGTAGCCCTTCTCTTTGCCGGCATCGACCAGCTTTTTTATATCGTCGTACTTGTCATCAAGAGCCAAGAGTTGTCCTCAAATTCTTCAATGCGCTCGCGGGAGAGCGTTATGGTAAATTTTTACTGGTGGGAATCTGGGGTCGTGCGGAGTTGTACACACTTAGCACAAACTTACAGAGTTTAGCACATAAGTGCTGACCCGTCTATCACTTGCACGTTGTAAATCCCGCCACCCGCCGCTATCTCTAACTCCGCTAGATACTTAGATGGTTCCAACTGTCATTTTGTTTCAGGCTGTTTTCTTGTTTCCGGGAGAGTTTTGCAGCCCGCCCTCCGCCAGAGCAGGATCCCGCAGCGCCCGACTCAAGCGCTCCACCTCTCGTAACAACTCCTTCATCCGCTCCCGGTCGTCGCTAACCCCAGGCTTCTTCAACTCTCGCTGTACTTGCTCCAGCTGCCGCCGCAGGTAAATCCGCCGCAGAGCGCGGGTTGCGCCTTCCAGCCGCTCCGCGCTCATCTCCTCTTCTTCCTTCAACAGGATCGAGGCCAACATGCGGCGCTCGCTATCGCTGCAAGGTACATCCATTGCATCGGCTGCTGCCGGACCAGCCTTGAGCAAAGCTTCTATCAAAGATTCGGTCGCCAACCCCCGATGCAACGCTTCGCTCTCGAACGCATAGCGGGCTTGCCGCGCCGGATCGAACTCCTCCTCGACTCCGTCGCGGGCCGAGAAATGCTCCTGTCCCGGCTGCATCTGTCGAGCCGAAGCCAGCGCTCGAATGAGGATTCGCTCCGCATCGGTGGCTTGCGCTTCGACCGGAGCTTTCACCACGGCTGACGATCGCTGCCCCGCCACATGCCGCAGTTCTTGCCGCAGCACGGCCGAATCGATGCCCAGCTTTTGCGCGATTTCCTGGCTCAACTCATCCCGCACGATGCGGCTGGGTACGCGTTGAATATGCGGCAGCAGGTAGTTCACAGCCTTTTGTTTGCCTTCGGGAGTGCGCACCGGAAAGCTGGCTCGAGCCCGGTCGATGAGATAATCAAAATATTTTTGCGAGGTTCTCAGCGCGTCGCCGTAAGCATTCTTTCCTTTTCGCCGAATATACAAGTCGGGATCGAAACCCTGCTCCAGCGTAAGAACGCGGATGTTGAATTCCTCCTCCACCAGAACTCCCAAGGTGCGCTCGGTGGCCTTGGCGCCCGCGGTGTCGGGATCGAAATTCACGATCACATTCTTGCTGAAGCGCCCGAGCAGCTTGGCTTGCATCTCGGTGAACGCGGTGCCGGAGCTGGCGATCACGTTATGAAATCCCGCCGCATAGACCGAAATGCAATCCATCTGGCCCTCGACCAGAATCGCGTAGTCCAGCTTGCGAATCGCTTCTTTGGCATGGTCGAGATTGAACAGGACGCGGCCCTTGGAATAAATCCCGGTCTCCGGCGAATTCAAGTACTTCGGCCCGGATTTCTCGTCTGTGGCCAGCGTGCGCCCGGTAAACGCGATGATTTTTCCCGCATCGTTGGCGATGGGAAACATCACCCGGTTGCG
>Ga0302319_10024735_pt1 | contig 10659 bp, 9 predicted proteins | sample Bog_T0_2_FD_203319 | JGI IMG/M metagenome (GOLD analysis project Ga0302319, IMG submission 203319) | Peat permafrost microbial communities from Stordalen Mire near Abisko, Sweden - Bog_T0_2 | ecosystem: Environmental > Terrestrial > Soil > Wetlands > Peat | place: Sweden: Abisko, Stordalen Mire... | reverse complement strand
CGACGCAATGAGCAGGCACTTCATCTGGTCGCTCCCGCTCTCTCCTGCCGGGTCTAATATGGCTGAAAGAAGCCCCGTGCTCTCTTCGTCTATCCACTGCAAATCATCAATCCAGATCACTAACGTATGGCTGGCGCAGGCTTGGCTAAAAACGGATCGAACTCCCGAAAAGGCCTTGCGGCGCAGTTCGGCTGGAGGGATTCCCGCAAGCGAAAAATCGATGTCTCCGGGGCTTCCGAAAGATGGAAAAAGCACAGCCACTGCCGAACGCGCTTCTCCTTCCGTCTGAGAACTCTGACCGCGCCTCAGGCCTCGATCCGCTTTCTCTGCAATCATGTGAGACAAGTGAGTCACAATATCGTCGAGTGCTTTGTAAACACCCGTTTCTTGCCGGTAGCAGCGGCTTTGGATCGCCTGCACTTCCGGATGTTGATTCTGCAATTCTGCGAGAAACCTTTCGATCAAACAGCTTTTGCCATAACCCGACTCTCCCTCCACCAAAGCGACAGTCACTTCATCGCGGTCTCTTGACTTCGAATATGCTTCGAAGAGGAGATCCATCTCTTTGGTTCGACCCGTGATAATCCGCTCGCGGTTTTGCCCCGTGGATAGTAGATGCGGTTGATCGAGAAACTTGCAAACATCCAGATATCCGCCCCGTCTGTTGGTTTCCTCTTCCGTTAGAATCAGCGCAAGATCTCTCAGCTCCCGACCGCTTTTCTCGTCTTCTGGAAGTGTGGCCCTAATCATCTTGCCGAGCGCGAACCAGTCGGCAGCCTCACTGATACGCCCTTCTGCCAAAACTTCCGGTGCCAGATACGCCAACGTACCTCCGGCAAACAGTGCACCCTCTCGTTGCGGACCCAACTCCCGCGCCAAGCCAAAATCGATAATCACGACCCGATCTTCCGCAGTGATCAGGACATTGCTAGGTTTTAAATCTCCATGAAGGCGTCCGGTGTTGTGGATAGCGCGCAAACCTTGCGCGATTTGCCATATCCAATTTTTGAGCTGCGGTGTCCGTTCGCGATCGACTGCTGTGCGCGGAAAGTGGACTCCATCCACAAACTCCATTGATAGGAAATACTGGCTATCCTCTCGAAGAAAGTCGTAAAGGCAAACTAGGTTCGGATGAAACAGGGCCGCGAGCGATTGAAATTCCTGTTTGAAGGCTTGCGATCGGGCCGATGAAAAAACAGGAAAAGTCTTAAGCGCAACCCGCAGATTCCTCTCCGTGTCCAATGCTTCATACACCACGCCCATCCCCCCGCGGCCCGCCATCCGGATGGCTCTGTATCGCTCGGGTATCTTGACCTTCGACAGGTCTTCTTCTGGGTGCGGTGGCAGGGGCGCGGTCGGCAGGAAGTCGCTCCACCTCGGACTTGAAAGCAAAGCGCCGATGTCTCGGGAAATCGTCGGGACGCTTAATAGACGTTGAACTTCCTTTTGCACCTCTTCGCCCTCGTCACGGCAGGCGTGCCGCGCGAAATCAGCCTGTTCCCTCGGAGGCAGTTCCAGAGAATCGGCGACAATCGACTTGATCCGCTCCCAATCCTGGGCTCCAATCATTGTCAAGGCCCCTATCGATCGGAGGAACTCAACTCGCTCTTAAGGAAAGCCTTGGCAACATTCCAATCCCGCTTGACGGTTCGCGCAGAGATATGTAAAGCCTCGCCAATCTCGTCTTCAGAAAGACCCCCGAAGAATCTCATCTCCACGACTCGACCCAGGCGTGGATCTTGTTCCGCCAGTCGGTCTAACGCTTCGTCTATAGCCATCGCCTCATCCCAATAAGTCTGGTTGAGGACACAAGGCTCATCGAAAACAACGTTCGCCGCACCTCCGCCCCGCTTCTCGCTGCGGCGCGCACGAGCATAGTCGATCAGAACCTGTCGCATAACCTTCGATGCAACCGCAAAGAAATGGGACCGATTCTTCCAGGTTTGACCGCTTTTCTGAATGAGCCGTATGTACGCTTCGTTTACGAGGGCCGTTGGCTGAATCGTATGGTCCCGTGTCTCCCTGCGCGTATGAAATTTTGCAATCCGGTGAAGTTCCCCATGAATTGCACTCGCAAGTTTCGCCATTGCCTCGGCGTCTCCGGACTCCGCCTCTAAAAGAAGTCGTGTCACGTCCTCGTTTTCCATGAAGTATCCATCATCATACCTAGCTTTCCCGTCTGCCGTTAGAGTCAGCCACTTTTGCGCATCAAGAGATCACCGCGGCTGCTGCCTTGTAAATGCAGCAATTGACACGATTCTCTCTCAACGCGCCAATCAATGTTTAAAAATCCACCCCACTCCATGGCACTCTTCCACTCGCTTTTACGCTTATTCAATTAGGGAAATCCTTTCGTTTTTCCCACTCCGAGGAGGTTATCCAATGACTCGCTGGCCCCTGCCGCTAAAACATCTACGCATCGCCATCCCGCTAATCTACGGGCTCACCATCGCCGCAACCCTTCTCCACGCTGCCGACACACCCGCGCTCCAAACCACCACTTGGACCTACGAACCGGCCGCGACCACCTCAAACCAATCTCCCTGTCCCTCCCCCGCCACTTGCCAGATCTGGCGTCAATTCCGCGCCTCTCATCCCTGGCCTTACCAAACCTTCGCCCTCCAGCAACAACCCAACACCAACGAAGCCGTCATCATCATCTCCGAACCGCCGCCCACTCTCTCGCGTGACCAACTTGCCCAAGTCCTTCGCAAAATCTTCGGCGACTCTTTTCTCGAATTCAATTACGACCGCTGGGCCACCGGTGTCGATGGCTGGCTCGAAGACGTTGTCCTGCGCGTCCGCACGAACCCGGATCAACCGACCACCACAGTTCTCTCGGGCGAATTACAAACTTGGCAAGCCCCTGCCGATATCGTTGACCGCTTGCGCCTCCTCCACCTGATCCTTCAAAAAACGTCCGATGGTTTCTGGCTCGACCGTATCGACTCATCGTCTTCGTCCGACGCCAACGCCGTGCCCATTGCCGAATTAAAAATCCCCGTTTCTGACGTAGCGGGTTGGTTAGCGGAGGACAAACGCGTCTGGACCTCCATCGCTACCGGATCCGTCATCAAACGAACCACTCGTGAATTGTATGCGGAGAAAACACCCGGCGTCTTTCGTTGCGAACACGGCATGGTCGCTCTCGTCGCGCCTGCCAACGTGAAACTCGATAACTTAGCGCCGCAATTCCGTCGCTTTGCCGTCGCCTCAGATCTCATCCTCGGTGCCTCTGGCCTAAACAAAGGCGGTCTGCTGCTCCTCGGCCGCTTGCGTCAACTGCCTCTTGCCACTCTGCCTCCCTTGCGCTTTGAAAGCCTGGCTAGCTTCGCCCGCAATAAAACCCAGCACTTAGCGCAGAGTTATGAACGTCAACGTATCTTCGCAGGGCGTATTCAAAGCGGTAAGTATGCAGGTTGGGATTGGGCGCCCATCTTACTCTCCCAACAACTTGACGACAGCGAATTCGGTACCTTACTCAATCTGGCCGATCAGATTCTCAAGTCTTGGTCCGAGCATGGTCGGGTTGAATACTACGCTTTCGCCTATCCAAAGCCTGACAAGTATCCCTTCGAACCAGGCCCTGCCAGCGATTACTTTCGCGACAAATATCTCACCGCTTCCTTGTTGTTTAACTGGAATACCGAAGGCGTCGCCACCATCACGACGGTCAACGGCAAAGAAATCTTAACGGGCGATCGCACCGGCGCTCTCCATATCCTCTACCGTCCTTCCAATAGCTTGCTTGAGGAATTGGGAACCGCTCGCGTAGATTTTCGAGCCATGCAGAAAGACGCAGATGAACGCGCCACTCACGCTCGCGATTACTTTGCGACTCGCGGCGATCCTATCCTTGTCCGCGTCCTTCAGAACGTTTTATTGTTCCAAGCGGCGCAGAGTTTCTTGACCATTGCCGACCCGCAAGATCCCACCAGACTGTCTCGGTCAGATCAAGTTGCCTCCGTTTTACAAAAGCAAGCTTCGCTCTGGCTGTCACAGATCAATCGCGGAGATTCCGATGTCGAGCGCAGCATCAGCGCAAACCTCAAACAATTCATGCGAACCTCCGGCTATAGCACCGACAAAATGGCGCAAGTCCTAGCCTCTCCGCAGAGTGTTGAACGCGATCTGCAACGTGCCTACGAAAAATATCGATCCACTCAATCCGACGCCCTTTGGATGCCAGGTTACTTACAGAAATCCGCGCAACACGCTCACGAACTGTTCGAAAGCACCTGTAACAGCGTCGGCGGCCACATCGAAAAAACTCCCGCCGGCAACAAATGTAACTGGAAAACGACTGGTCCCTTTGATACTGCACCGGAAGTGTTCGCTTCGTATGACGCCTACACCCAAGGCTTGAAGAAAATGGAAAATGACTTCATAGCCTCTCTAAATCGCATCCAGGAACAGCGCGACGAAGTGGCCGCGCTTTGGGACACTTATGCCAAAGCCTCTGAGATCGCCCAAAAACTTTCGGCGCGGGCCGGAGGTGTCGATCTCGATGACGTCTTGCGCAAAGTTCTCGAAAGCACCGCTGCCTCAGCCACCACCGGCTCCATTCGTACGCCCTCTGTCGTTCTCTCCAAAAACAGTGTTGACGTCGAATCCATTGGTGGCCACAATATCGATCTGATCCCGCCCCGCCGCGTTGTCGAACCAAATTTTGAAATCTCCAAGGTGTCCACGCCCGGCCCCCATTCCATCCCGCAAATTGGAGAGCTTCCCCCTCCTCGTCCTGAAATCGCAACTCTCAAAGTGGAACGATCTGGTACTTTGCTCTCAGAAATGCGTCCACTGGCTAACGACACTGACACTGCGTCTCCTCGCTTCGCTACGCTCCAAGCCAAAGCAAAGACCTGTCAATGCGAAGCCATCGTCACGCAGGGCGAAGATGGTGTCATATACTACACGCGCAACGCTCCGCCGCCCTACACCGGGCCGCTCTTTGGAAAAACGGCCGTCATCGATGCGTTGGCCACGCCGCCGCCCGTTCACATTGTTCGCTTCGAGGGTTTCTCTGGCGATACGGTCGAGAATCTCTCCAGAAGCACCGCGTTGCTCACCGATACTTCGCACCAAGGCTCCTTCAATAAGGCACTCGATAGTTTGAATGGTCTCTTTGGCAGATCATCGGTAACCACATCCCGATCAGAGGTCACCATCACCGTCACGCGCGACGGCCAGGCGCCGGAGATTCTCCGCATCGGCGAGAACTCTGGAACTCTGGCAGCATTACGCGAACCCATGGAGTGGCGAACCGCCGGCGTCTCTGAAGCAACTCCCCAAAAATTCGCCGAGCTTTTCGGCAACGAAGCCGTTCTTCACGACGGAGCCACAACCGGTGTTGTCGTCGAGTTTGCTCGAAAGGAAGCGGGCAGTCAGAGGCTTTTAGGCATCACGGTAGACTCCGCAACAGCACAGCGGCCCGGTTTCTGGGCGCGCCTCCGAGCCGTAGTTTCGCAATGGCTAAGATCACAACCCGCGCAACCTCGCCCCTGGGCCGAAAGCTTAGTGGACCTCCGCCAGACCATCAAGCGAGAACTGAGTCCCGCTGATTTAAGGTTCTACTATCAGAACAATCAACGTAGAATCCGCGTAGCCAAGCTATTTACTCGGCCGCGCACCGAGGGCTAAGTGACTAACTCGCTGGCGATCTTATTCGCTATACCCGTCAACAAAGAGGAGTTCGATCAAGTCGTCGCGCGAACTCCTCGCTCGGACTATTTGACTGGCATGTTACTAAGCGCTAGCCCCGAACAAATTTGGGCCAGCGATTATCAAAGCATTTCAAGGGCCGCTTTAGCCCTCATTTCAACAGCTCACAAATTGGGTGTCGCCGTCTACCAGCGCGCCACTTTGCACGATTTCTCCGTCGCCACATCCAACTTTTCCACCATCATTCTCTTCACCCACTGGCGCGGCGCAATCGTTCGCCCGACAGACTTCTTAGTCGGCTTCCCCGCCGTCAACGCCCAGATGTCTCGTTCCCCCGCTCTTCAACACGTGCGTATTGTGGTGTCTGAAATCGCTGCCGTGGTCACCGCGCTCAATGCCGAAATTGAGAGTCTGAACTCACTAAACGTTCTCCCGAAATCGCTGGCCGACGCTGGACGCCGCACCAAGTCCATCGGTCAAACTCTGTGCCGGGATTTAATAGATGAATCGTTACTAGGAATGATTGTTCCCGGCAATCGTGTCGAATTCTTCGATGGTCTGTACACGCCTGCCCAAGTCGAAGCCGCATTGAGTGCGGGATTTTCTGGGCAAATCGACTTTGCCCTTTGCAACTCGGCCGCTCTCGCAACCTTCATCGACCTCCGCCGTCACAACGCGGTCCGTCATCTCCATTGGCCCACAGTCATCGATCCCAGACCGCAACTGATCAAGGTCGAAAAGACATTAAACTTGATGAACGAGTATGGCGGCGACTACGCCAAAACTCGTCTGTTCGTGGAAGAAAGTGAATAACATGACAACTGAAGCGATCTTAACTAAATATCAACGGTCCCGTGTTCTGCTATCCACCGAGCCCGTCAAGCAAGGCTTGCTCGCCGATCTGCAAAAACAAAAGAAGGTCAACAGCATCCTCTATTCAATCTTGTTCGCCGTGGTCACCATCGTGACGTTCATTGCGATTTGGGCCGTGGTGACAGACCTCCACGCGGGTCAGAATATTCGAACCGCCATCCTCGCCAGCGCTGGCATCGGCGTCCCAGCTTCCCTCGTCTGGATGCGCAGCGTCATTCGTGAATGGAGCCAGTTGAATCTTCTGATCACGCTCGTCTCTAACAGCGACGAAGCGACCATTCAGAGCCTCATTCAGAAATTACTGAGCAGCCCCTCCACCGGGATTGCTTCCGCGGCCGGCGTCTAATTTTATAGATGAAAAAAACTCCACGACTTCCTCCACTGTTGGGTTTCGCAAGACGTTCGCTCGTTCAAAAGACCAAATTTCGGGCTCAGAATCACGAAATATGGCTAAAACCGGCGTTCCAACCGCGCCAGCGAGATGCGTAATCCCCGAATCGTTCCCAATATAAAAACGCGCCCCGCTGATCCATTCCCCCAGTTCCAGCAAGTTCTCGAACCGATCCTGAGCCCACTCAACGGGCAACGGAAGCCTTTCCGCCAACTCCAGGAAATCCTCATAAGCCCAATTTTTCCTTGCACTTCCGGAGAATGGGTGGATCACAATTGTTTCACGTGCCACACTTTTTACCAGTATTTTCGGCCTCGCGCCCAACTCCGCATCCACTTGCTGAAGGTAAAAATCGCTCGCATTCATCCCACCTGCAGGCAGCGCCGGCAAGAACCGGCAATTCGGATTGATCTCCAACAGCCGCTCCTTATCCGCGTTGTACCACGAAACCACCTCATCAAACTGCTGAAAACAATGGATAAACTCGGGGGTCAGCATTTCTATTCGGCTGCTCGATATGGATTGAACTTTATCCGCGAACTGGATCAATGGCACTGTCGCGCTTGGCACCCAAACCTCGGTATAGTCGGCTTTTAGATGCTCCAGCGCCGGCAAACTGACGATGACATCGCCGATAGCTCCTGGCCGGATCAGCAGCCTTCTCATTGACTTAGAAGCCGTACAGTTGCCGCGCGTTGTCTCGCAAAACCATGTGGACGAGCCGCTTGCCCCGCTCGGTCGTTATCTCACCGTCCTCAATCATCCCCGTAATCGCGATTCCGAGGGCTTCGCGACCGATTTTTGAACCAGTCCAGGCAGTCTCTTCCCAGCCAATCGTGTCCGTGAATGGCGACGCGTCCGATCCGTAAAGCACCTTCTCAGGGCCCATCTCGAGCAAATAACGCAAATCTCTACCTGCTTGGGCCGGGTATGTGAGGTAGCTGCAGGCGGAAAAATCCAAGTAAACATTGGGCTTTAAGATCAACGTGCCGGCTTCACGAGTGAACGGCCACGCCCCGTGCAGCATCACGAATTTGGTTTTTCGGAGCACCGGATCATTAAAAAGCGGTTCCAAAGCAAGGGGGTTGGCGTTGGCTGCTCGAAAATAACTGCCCACGCCAATCGAGGTATGGATATGAATCGCCAAACCCAACCGACCCGCCTCATGGGCGATATAGCGAAATATGTAGTCTTGCAGAGCCTTGTATTCGTCCGCCGACGGTTCCGCCGACTGCACATAAATTGTGTAGATGCGTTCGACGTCTTCTTTCTTGGGATTGCCGATCTCCAGATCGCGCAGATACGCCAGCTCAAACTTGAGCGCGACAGCGCCCTCTGATTTGAATTTTTCGAGCGTGTGCGTAACAAAAGTCAGGTAATCTTCCAGTCCGAGCGGTGGGCTTTTCAATTGATCGGCGTCAAGGTATCCCTCAAGGAGCTTCTCTTCGTTCCGCATAAACGCATCATGTTCTGGATCTTTTTGCTTAATTGCGGAGTTGTTCAACGGGAAAAGGAACATGTCCACGAACGGTACCCATTTGAACCGGTCGTTCGGCAAGCCGCGCCCCATAGCGACTCGGTTGGCCAGCATGATCTCAGTGTCAGTATGATTCAAGATCCAGACCGGATAGAGGTCGCCTTTTTGCTTAGCAATTTCAGCTTTGGGCTGTGAATTGAAAAGGTCTTGCGAGGCTTGGTGGAACAGAGGGTTGTCGGGTCGGGAAGGGACTGGAAGTGCGGGTTGAACGACCGCATCAGCAGGGAGCGCATCGAAGTCGCGATCTGTCTCGCCTGGCCCCACCACCTTCATGGGATGCGCATGATTATCGATCGATTTCGTGTGCTCCAATTCCGACGCGATCTCACTAGCGATAGGAGTTTTCGAACATCCCAACAACACGCACACGACCACCGCCAGGGCTAGAGGTCTCATGTTCTTGCTGTTTATTCGATCACAACTGTGAAATGAACATCAAGGGTGGACGGTCGAAAACACATGTGGTTATTGCAAGCCTGATACTTCAGTTTGCCCGCGACAGTGGCCTGCCCTTTTGGCGCGTCTTTGGGAACGGAGAACTCGGTCTCAATCGGTACAGTGCCAGTGTAAACCACCATTTGCGAACCGTTGAGGTCCATTTCCTCCGGTTTCGGATAGGAAATCGACTTCACCGTAAGAGGTCCGGCGGTGTCCCACGTCAGTTTCAACGGGATCAAAAACTCGTCTTTGGGCTTATCGCTGTTAACGTGAAACCCTTCGAGAACGACAGCTTTCAAAACCTGCTTGGCAGATTCACCGCGCTTGACCATAAGCGGATCGCTGGGCGCGATCGAGACCTTATTTTGTTGGGCAAGCAGCGCTGGCGCTAGTGCTAGCAGACTCAACAGGCTGGCCGCCCAGGAGGCATTGAACTTCATTGACGTATTCATTTTTGCTGATCAGACCTATATGGGTGAAGGCTATATTGCCGTCCTTGTCTACGATAAAACTTGTCGGCAAGGAATCAAGACCGCCGTAAAATTGCGCGAGCGAATCGTTACCGAGCAGGACGCGATAATTCATTTTACGTTCGGCGACGTACGGTTTAACCGCCGACCAACCGTCTTCGTCCATGGAAACACCGAGCACCGCGAAGCCTTGCGATTTGTACTTCTGCTCCATCTCGATAAACCAGGGAATTTCCACGCCGCACGGGCCGCACCAAGTAGCCCAAAAATTGAGGAGAACGACTTTGCCCTTGTATTCGGACAGTTTCACCGTTGCGCCATTTTCGTCTTTAAGTGTGAAGTCGGGCGCAGGCTTGCGATCTGAACCATGCTTGGAACCGCTGGCCACCACGGTTTGTTGTTTAGAACAAGAGGAGAGACAGACGAAGGTGACAATTGCCAGGATGAATGACTTGCGCACAGTGGGAAAGAACTCCTAATCTTTAGGCTAGCATTTGAGGGGCGCTTTGAGGCTCGCGGAGAACCAATCTTTGCGCTTGTTCTGCCAGCGTAGCGCCAGACGCACCGGCCGGCTCTTGGAACTGGGAGCATACAACCACGCGGCCGTATCGCAGAAACTTTCGCAGACATAATCGCGCGAACTAACGGCGATCTCCTTACGGACGGCTGACGATTCTCCAAGTTCGCCGCGCGCACCGAGGCGCAACTCTTCCGCTAAAAGGGCAGCATACTCGGCGCGCTTGGTGTTTCCTAGGCGCACCCAGACGAAGTGAAATAGCTCATGCACCAGAATGAGGGGCAAATCGTGTTTTTGGAGCAATGCTGTTTCCAACACAATTTCCCGCCGGCGAATAAAACTGGCGGCGTGGACAGGGGTACCCCGGTCAAGTCTCCCGGACAGCAATTTGCCGCCATGTGCCGTTAATTCTGGGAGCGTTGAAACTAAAATCGGGCTGCCCGTAAGAGCGGGCAGCCCGTGAATTGACGACAGAACGCGCTGGCCTAGCGAAGCATTAAGGCTTTGACTGAGCCGGAGGGGTAGACCTTTGCAGACTCGGAATTTTGGGGCCTGTGGACGCAGAGGCTGCACCATTGGTGTTGAAAAATGCCGGGTCTTCGACGTGAAGGGCATATTTATCAGTTTCTCTTTTTACCACGTTGTTGCTGCGCTCGGTTTGTAACTTCTGCTCGATGTCGGCTTTGGCCTTATCGAACGGGGTGACCTCGCGCGATTCGAGTTTGATAATCAGGAAAGCGCCCGAGATGTGGATGGGTTCGCTAACCTGACC
>Ga0302319_10024733_pt1 | contig 10659 bp, 9 predicted proteins | sample Bog_T0_2_FD_203319 | JGI IMG/M metagenome (GOLD analysis project Ga0302319, IMG submission 203319) | Peat permafrost microbial communities from Stordalen Mire near Abisko, Sweden - Bog_T0_2 | ecosystem: Environmental > Terrestrial > Soil > Wetlands > Peat | place: Sweden: Abisko, Stordalen Mire... | reverse complement strand
GGCACCGGCGCATCCGGCTACTTCCGCGAACTGCACGCCGCGGGCGGCGACGTCATGGGCTGCGACTGGCGCATCAATATCGATCAGGCCTGGATGGACATTTCCTACCGGTCGGCGATTCAGGGCAATCTGGACCCGGTGGCATTATTCGCGCCGCTTCCGGAACTGCGCACCAAGGTGCACGATCTGCTGCGGCGCACGGGCACGCGCCCCGGCCACATCTTCAATCTCGGCCACGGCATTCTCCCGGAGACCCCGGTGGAAAACGTGAAAGCGGTAGTGCAGATGGTCCGGGAATTCCGCCCGTAACTGTGGGGCAGGTTGCTAACCTGCCATTTCCCCTCGCATGAAAATCGCGGTCATCGGCGGCGGCATTTCCGGTCTCTCCTGCGGTTACTACCTGACTCGTGCCGGCCACGACACTCTCGTTTTCGACCCCGCCCCAGGCGGACCCATCGGCAGCATCACCCTCGAAGGCTGCATTCTCGAAACCGGTCCGGAAAGCTGGCTGGCCATGAAGCCGTGGGCGGAACAACTCATCCGGGAACTGGGCCTCGGTGACGAACTGATGGGCTCTAACGACGCCGGACGGCGCACCTACGTCCTGCGCCACGGCCAGTTCGTCACGCTGCCAGAGGGCCTGCAAATGGTGGTACCGACAAAAATACGGCCTGTGGTCGAATCGCGGCTGTTTTCCTGGGAAACCAAGTTCCGCATGGCGATCGAGATGTTCCGCAGCCCGAAGGCCATGCCGGACCGCTCGGTATCCGAATTCGTCGGCGACCATTTCGGCGAAGAAGCCGTCGCCTACCTCGCCGAACCGCTCCTCGCCGGCGTCTACGGCGGATCGCCGGACGACCTCAGCGCCGCCAGCGTCCTCCCCACGTTCGTCGAATACGAACAGCGCTACGGCAGCGTAGTCGTCGGAACCCTCCGCGACAAGCGGAAGCCCTCCGGCCAGTCGATCTTCAAGACGATGCGGCACGGCATGGGGACGTTGATCGATACCCTGATCGGCCGCGTCAATCTGATCCGCGCGAGGGTTGAATCGATTGCCCCGGTCGAATCCGGCTGGCTGGTTTTCGCGGAAGGCCAGTGGCATCCGTTCGACCACGTCGTGCTCGCCTGCGGCGCCAACCGCGCGGCCCCGCTGACCGCTCCCACCGATCCGCGTCTGAGCGCGCTGCTCGGCGCGATCCCGTACACCAGTAGCTCCATCTGGACCTTCGGATACCGCCGCTCCGACGTGCCGCACCCGCTCGACGCCTTCGGATTCCTGGTGCCAAAGCCGGAGCGCCGCGCCATCATGGCTTGCACCTGGCTGGGGACGAAATGGGCTGGCCGCGTGCCCGACGATAAAGCCGTCTTCCGCTGCTTCTCGACCGACCCCGACGTCTCGCGTGAAGCCGCGCTAGCGGACCTGAATCACCTGATGGGCATCACGGCCGAGCCTATCTTCGCGCTGAACCACCGCTGGCCGGATTCGATGCCGCAATACTCGGTGGGACACACCGCTCGCGTGGCGGAAATCGACGCCCGCGCATCGGCGATCCCGCACTTTTCGCTCATCGGAAATGCGTTCTACGGCATCGGCATTCCGGACTGCGTGCGGAGCGCACAAAAGGCGGCGGAACGGATCGGCCCGCCGCGGGTGTAGCTTTTGTCGCTTTGCATATTGCGAGGGGGGCTCGGGGTCCAGCGAGAACCACCGTGCGCAGCGCATGAGCAGCGCCCGCAGGTGGCTTATTCGGATCTTGCGCCGCGGTGCTCCCATCTTCCCGCAAATCGGAGTCCGGGAAGCTACTCCCGCGAGCCGGTGTCGCCGCCGATCCGGCCGGTTGACGTTAGACGCGCAAATCGCGAATGCAACAGCGCGATTCCGCTCGTTTGATTTCTCCTGGTCTCTGTTTCGTGTCACGCCCGAACTGCGCACCTGCCACCTTCGTGATAGATTCTTACCTATGCATTTTAGAACGACGTTTGCCGCACTCAGTCTCCTCCCTACTCTGGCGATGGCGCAGACCCCGCCTCCCGTGCCGTTCGCCACCCACCAGTTGGGTCCGAACGTTTACTGGATCGAGGGCGGAGGCGGGAACAGCGGAGTCATCGTCGGCGAAAAGAGCGTGATCGTGATCGACGCCAAGACGACCGACGCCGGCGGGAAGGAACTGCTCGACGATATCGCGAAAATTACGCCGAAGCCGGTTTCCACGGTCATCGAAACGCACAGCGACGGCGATCACATCAATGGCCTGGCCGCGTTCCCGAAGGGCGTTACCGTTATCGCCCATGAGAACTGTAAGAAAGAGCAGGAAGCCGCGCTGGCGGCCGGACGCGGCGGTCTTACGGCCGACCGTCTTCCGACCCGGGTCGTCACGAAAGAAAAGGAGAACGTGACGATTGACGGAGTCAGCCTGGAGCTGTACCACTGGGCGCCGGCACACACCAGCGGCGATCTGGTGGTCTATCTGCCGGCCGGAAAGATCGTGTTCACGGGAGACATCGACTCTCCGCAGCAGCCCGATCCGATCATTCATCCCGAGAAAGACGGCTCCTCGACGGGCTGGATCGCGACGACGAAGGGAATGGCCGGGCTCGACTCGGATCGTTTTGTGCCGGGACATGGCGATGTGCAGACGAAAGCCGCCATCGAAAAGGGATTGGCGGATGCGGTGGCCAAGCGGGCAAAGATCGTGGATCTGGTGGCGCAGGGCAAGTCGCTCGACGAAGTCAGGGTCGCTGTGGGCGATCCGCCGGCGCGGGGCCGGATTATCACTTATACGGAAGTCGTGTACCGCGAGGCTGCGAAGAAGTGATGGCAAACTACAGGAAGGCAGGCGACAAGATCACCTGCCCCACAATCGTTCTGCTGGCCATTCACTTGGTCCAGGTGTTGTACGGCCAGACCGCGCCGGTCACCCTCGCGGGGATTCCCGGGATCGTCGCTGCCGGCACGCCCGTGATCCTTGTGAAGGGCGGGTACAACAGTTCGGAAGGCCCGATGGCCGCGCCCAACGGCAGTCTGTATTTCAGCGAGCCCTCGGACAACAAGATCTATCATGTGGACGCCGACGACAAGATCACCGTGTTGTTCGACGCGAAAAGGGTGGACGACGAAAAAGGCGAGCGGTGGCGCTTGCCCGCTCTCGCCATGGACAAGCAAGGCCGCATCTTCGCGTGCCGAAGGGCCGGCCCAGGCAACATCGGCATCGCCATCGTGTACCCGGAGAGCGAAGCCCGGTTCATCGCGAAGTCTTATCGGGGCAAACCTTTTGTCGCGCCCAACGACCTGGCGATGGGACAGAACGGCGCGATCTACTTTACCGATCCGGGCACGGGCACGGAACGTCCGCACGCGGTTTACCTGGTCCGGCCTTCCGGCGAAGTTCTCCTGGCTACGGACGATTCGGAGAAGCCGAACGGAATTCTGCTCAGCCGCGACGAAAAAACGCTTTACCTGGTGGACACGGTATCGGAGTATGTCTTCGCGTTCGACGTGAAGCCGGACGGCACGCTGGGCCCTCGCAGGAACTTCGCCAGGCTGAAGGGGATCGAGAAGACCGCAGCGGGCGCGATCGATTCCGGCATCGACGGGATCGCGCTCGACAACGACGGGAATCTCTACGCCATCAGCCACGCCGGCATCGAGGTGTTCAACGTGAAGGGCGAGCCGCTGGGGATCATGAACATCGGAACCAAGGCACAAAACCTTGCCTTCGCGGGGAAGGACGGCAAGGCCCTGTATATCACCGCGCACGGAAGCCTGTTGAAGATTCGCATGCTGGCGCAGGGGTTCCGGGAACGGGCCAAGTAGTGCCGTTCAGCGCGTCCGGACCAGGCGCAGAAGCAGCCCGCCCTCGGTGAGAACGTACACGTAGCCTTCCGCACCGATTCGCACATCGCGAATGCGGTCCACGCCATGCAGAATGGTTTCCTGCACCAGAGGCCGGTCGCCATCGAGAACGATGCGGAACAGGTCCATCTGCTTCAAAGAGCCGATCAGGATGTTGCCCCTCCAGCGGGGAAACGCCTTGCCGTTATAGACGACGAGGGACGACACTGCGGGCGAAGGCGACCAGCCGACAACGGGCTGTTCCATGCCCTCCTGCTCGGGGTTGGCCGCCATGGGAATGGCATCGTAGCGGAGACCCCAGGTGCTGACAGGCCAGCCGTAGTTTCGACCCGCGCGGATGTGGTTCAGCTCGTCGGCGCCGCGGGGTCCGTCCTCGGCTTCCCAAAGCTCGCCTTTGCGATCGAAGGCCAGTCCCAGGGGCGCGCGGATGCCCAGGGCGTAGACGTAGGGGAAGGCTTCGGGCGTGTTGACGAACGGATTGTCGGGTGGCGCCTTGCCATCGGCCGTCATGCGCAGAATCTTTCCCCAGGGGCTGGACAGGAGTTGAGGCGGCGTCTTGCCGAGGTCGGCGGGCGCCACGTAGTCGGGGTCGGGAAAGGACGTTCCGATGTACAGAAAGCGTTTGGCATCGAACGCCATGCGCAGCCCGGTGGTGACGTCGATGGAGAATTCGGCGATCACCTGATTCTCGACCCAGCGGCCTTCCCGTATCCGTCCCCGGTTGATCGTGGCCAGGGCGGCCAGTTTGCCCTGCGCATCCGGCACCGCGTGGGCTGTCACCAGATAAATCCAGCCGTTGGATTTGTAATCGGGGTCGACGATCACGTCGAGCAGGCTGCGCCCGCCGCCACCGCGCAGCCCGGTCGCATTGCCGTGAGGCGCGCCCGGCACCGGTTCGGGCAGCAGCTTGCCCTTCGCCACCATCCGCAGATTTCCGGCGACCTCGGTAATCAGGATGCGGCCATCCGGCAGGAAGGCGAAACCGTAGGCCTCGCCCACGCGGGCAACGGTCTGCACGCGGAAGTCATGCAGTTCGGTTTTGACGACTCCCTTGGGAACGCCCAGCGGATCGTAGGCCCGTTGCACGGGCGGCCGGGTGGAGGGGGCCGGCGCCGCCGCACGCAGCTGGTGCAGGAAAGCGATGACGCCGGCGATTTGCGGCTCGGACAGGACGGCGCCGAACGACGGCATGCCGGCTTCCGGGAATCCGTCGCGGATGGTCCGGGTCAGGCTTTGGTCGTCGGAACCGTGGCGAAACGACGGGACCAACAGCGAAGGACCCTGGCTACCGCGAGCCTGAGCTCCATGACACCCCGCGCAGTGTTTGGCGAAGTCGGCGCCGGCCGGCGCAGTCTGTGCGGAGGCAGGCAGCGAGGCCAGAAAGATGCCGGCGACGATCCGGGATTTGGCGCCTGGTCGAATTGCTTATAACCTCTCCGCCACCTTCTCGATATACTTCCGGGTGGTCAGCCATGGCTGCTCCTTGCCAACCAGCAGCGCCAGGTCCTTGGTCATGAACCCGGCCTCCACCGCTCCGACGGTGGCTTGTTCGAGCTTCTCCGCGAAGGCCACGACGTCGGGAGTATTGTCGAACCGGCCGCGGTACCTGAGCCCTTGTGTCCACGCGAAGATGGAGGCGATCGGGTTGGTGGATGTTTCCCTCCCCTTCTGGTATTCGCGGAAATGGCGTGTGACGGTGCCATGCGCGGCTTCCGTCTCCACCGTTTTGCCATCGGGCGTGATCAGCACCGACGTCATGAGCCCGAGCGAGCCAAAGCCCTGCGCAACGACGTCCGACTGCACGTCGCCGTCGTAGTTCTTGCACGCCCAGACGAAGCCGCCGTCGGACTTGATGGCGAACGCCACCAGATCGTCGATCAGACGGTGCTCGTAGGCGATGCCGGCGGCCTGGTATTTCGCCTGGAACTCCTCGTCGAAGATTTGCTGGAAGATGTCCTTAAAGCGCCCGTCGTATCTTTTCAGGATGGTGTTCTTGGTCGACAGATAAAGGGACAGCCCGAGCGAGAGCGCGTAATTGAAACATGCGCGGGCGAAGCCTTCGATGGAGGGATCGATGTTATACATCGCCATCGCCACGCCGCCGCTTTTGAACTGAAACACGTCGTGCGACACGGGCGCGCCGCTCTCCGGCGTAAACGTGAGGGTGAGTTTGCCGGGGCCCGGAACCACCATGTCGGTTGCCCGGTACTGATCGCCGAAAGCATGACGGCCAATGATAATCGGCTTCACCCAGCCCGGCACGTAGCGCGGAACGTTGCTGCAGATAATCGGCGCGCGGAATATGGTGCCGTCGAGGATGTTGCGGATGGTGCCGTTGGGCGACTTCCACATCTGCTTCAAACCGAATTCCTTCACCCGCGCTTCATCCGGCGTAATGGTGGCGCATTTCACGCCTACTCCGTACTCTTTGATCGCGTTGGCCGCGTCCACCGTCACCCGGTCGTCGGTGGCATCGCGCATTTCGATTCCCAGATCGAAGTACTTGAGGTCCACGCTCAAATACGGCAGAATGAGCATCTCTTTGATCTGCGCCCAGATAATGCGCGTCATTTCGTCGCCATCGAGCTCGACGATTGGTGTTCCGACCTGAATTTTTGCCATAACTGCCATCTTAGCTTGCAGTGTGGAACCGGCCGCCGAGAGGGGGGTAGTCGGATATTTGTGTGACTGACTTGCGGTTTGGGAGAGTGCGGTTCGCGTCTATTGAACGAGCTTCGACTCTGTCGAAATGACGCGGCCTGCGCGAACTGCATTTCTGCGTTGCTCTTCGAATAATTGCACTTCTGGGATTCGTGATAAAGGACGAATCCTTAGCGTACCGTCTGCCGTCAAAATCACCTCATACTCCGTCGGCTCTGGCGAAAGGGCCTTGGCAACCGCAATCGCAGTTTCGACCGCCCCTAAATCCGCCCCCACCGGCTGTGGGGGAGCGGTGAAGTATATCCGCTGCGTCCTATGGACGAATAAAGCCCGAAACTCAGGAGTGTGGGTCTCTTGGTATGTAGGAAACGTTTCTGTGGATTGTAGCGACGACCGCTCCCGCTCTGACACCAGCGCTCCCCTGTCGTCGCCAGCTATAGGAGCACCGACAGGTGCGCCGCTAGTCCTCTCGCCCTCATCAAAATGCATGCGGCCGCGAGCGCACAGATGTAAAGTACCAGCGGTCAGGCCCGCCCCAATGAGAACCAATCCAGGGATGAGAGGATTCCGAAACGAATCGAAGCAAAGAACCGCTATAGCCCCTAGGGCGAATGCCAGATTGGCAATACGCTTGTACGTCTGAATCGTCATCCACCTTTCTCCAGTCTATCGCGCCCTGCTGCCGCGAGAACCACACAATCCGGCGGTCCAGCCAAGACCGGCCGCGAACGCCTGCCTTACATTTGATGGCGCAGTAAATGCAAGCGCCACGAAGGTCCCGAGAATCAGGAAGATACCCAACTGAATCCAGTACCGTGCGGACTCGTTCTGGATTCGGTCCGTTATAGCGGCTAGTTTATACACGCGTAGCGCGCCAGGCGGTTCCTTGCACCACAAGAATAGGGCACCAAAAAACGTCGCAACAATCAGCCACACGGGACCTTGGAATGTGATCATACTTTAAGCCCCTCTTTTTGCGGACCACTTTTCGAGCACTTCGATCTTCTTCAATACGTCTTGCATGTCGAGTATTAAGCGCTCAACCTGCGTCTTCGACATTTGAATCCAAACATCGTCCGTTGAATCGTTGATGAGATGGCCAAGAACGACCGGCACACAGAACTTTATAGCACTGGCGTCCTCGGTAAAAGACGGGCGCAACTCCACCAAGCACGTAAAGGCCGTAAGCGACGGCAGTAGAGCGTGAACCAAGCGGTGCCGTTTGGTTAGATCGGCGATCGAGGATCGATTGGCGACGACCGACTCGGCAAACTGATGAACGCCAGCACGGTCCGAGCTAGCGATCAGACCAGCTTCGATGCCAGCGTTCACCAGTTGATCAGCGTTCGTTCCATCTCGCGCGACGAGGATACCGACGCAGAAGGTGGCGGCTGCGACCACGGCAGGAATCTCATCGACATCAATACCAAGTCTGGCCGCCGCCTCCTTCGATGCACTTTGGGACGGCAGCGCGCCTGTGGCGTCGCCGGAACCGGCTAGTGATGTCAGTTCTGACAGTTTTCCCGCAGCGACAATTTTCGCTATACGCGAGAACGCCTCCTTGAGAAATACCTTGAAGGCGCTGGGCAACATCTCGAATGATCCCGAGATCGGCAAGGACGGGTCAATGTAGATGGACTCTCGTTCGTCAGGCATAAGAATCTGCCGGAAAACAGCAATAGGAAAGTATACATCAAATGGGTGACGGGAAATTGCCTGTCGGATTCAGCGGGTGTGTCCAGCAGAAGGGCGAAACACTGTTCCTTCCGTTGGGGACGTAAAAGCGTGATCGCCTGGCGGCCTGCACTCCCGAGGCCGCTACCAAATCAGCCACGCAGAAGTGTCCGACTACGTCGCGACGAGCCGCTACCGCGCGGCGCGAAAAACCTTCGGCATGAAATCCGCGAGGAGATGACGCCAGACCCTCCATTCGTGTTCGCCTGGGCTGTCGTGAAATTCGTAGTGGATGCCGCTCTTGGAGAGGAATTCCGTCATCCGCTTATGCGCGGCGTAGCGCGTGTCCTCCGTGCCGCACCCGAGGTAAAGAAGCTTCAGTTCCCTGTTCACGGCGGCGGGATCCTTGAGGAATCCGGGCACTTGTTTTTCCATGTCGAATGTCGCCATGCCGTAGGTGCCCGCGCTGAAGGCGCCCACCCAGGCGAATTTGTCCCGATTCCGCAGCCCCAGCGTGAACGACTGGCCGGCCCCCATGGAGAATCCCACGATGGCCCGGTTTTCGCGATCGGCGATCACCCGGTAGTTCTTCTCGACGAGCGGAAGCACGTCGCCCAACAATTCCCTGCCGAACGCTTCGATGGAAGCGAACGTGGTGGCGTCGCCCGGAGTGTCGCCGTAGGGCATGACGATCAGCATCGGCATGGTCTTCTGTTGCGCCAGCAGGTTCTCCTCAATCTCGGGAGCGTGGCCGAGACGGACCCAGCCTTCCTCGGAGTCGCCGCCGCCGTGCAGGAGATAAAGAACCGGGAACCTGCGGTTCGGGAGCCGGTCGTAATCGGGCGGAACGTAGATCGCGACTCTGTGGAATACCTTCGACTCCGTCACGCGGTACGTCCGGTACTGGACGGAGCCGTGCGGAACGTCCTGCAATTCGTCGAAGCGCGGCGGGTTGCCGGGAACGTCGAAGTAGCTCCAATGGAGGGCTCCGCCGGGCCGCACGTTCGGGTTCGCCTGGTCGATGGCCCGCACTCCGTCCACCTCGAAGATATACCGGTAGACATCCGGTTCGAGCGGCCCGATGGTGACCGACCAGAGGCCGGTCGCATCCTTGCGCAGCGGCATGTTCCACATACCGGGTTGATCCTTGACCATACCGGCGGGTTTGGGCTCCAGCGTCCCCACGCTCGCCGAGACCAGGACCTCGGAGGCCTTCGGCGCTCTGATGCGGAAGGTGACCTTGCGATCCGGGCCGACCTCCGGCGAGATCATGGCCTCCGGCCGGCTTCCGCTGGTCGTCTGGGCCAGCGCCGGCGCACACACCACGACCAGCATGAAAATGAAAAGGTAAACGCGTAGTCTCATGTCGATATTTCCCTGCTACGGCGACAGGGTCTCGAGCGAAGTTTGTCTTGTCTTCGGACCCAGCGTGCCGATCGACAGCGCGACCAGCAACATGCTCAGGGTGAACATCACAAACACCGTCGGAGCGCCGTACTTTCCCAGTACCCAGCCGACCACCAGCGAGGCGAAAAACGCGCTCCACCGGCTCCAGGAATAAACGAAGCCGATCGCCAGCACGCGAATCCGCGTCGGAAACAACTCCGCCTGATAGGCGTGGAAGTTGAAGCTGAGAACCGCCGCGCTCAACAATTCGAAGCCGCCGGCGGGGACGATGATCAGCGGGTTGCGCGAATTTGCAAACACGATGCCGACGGCGGAGATGGCGAGGGCCGAGAAGACGATTTGCCACTTACGCTCGAACTTGTCTGCAAACGACATGCACAGCAGCCCGCCCAAGGGTGCGACCAAGGCCATGCCCAAGGTGTAGCCCAGGCTGCGGCTGACACTGATGCCCTGCGTGACCAGGAAGGTCGGCATCCAGCTGATGTAGCCGTACAGAGCAAACGCCTGCAGGAAATGGAAAAGGCTCAACATGAAGGTACGCGGCAGATACTCGGGACTGAAGATCTGCGCGTAGCGGCCGATCACGTGCGGAGGCCTGTGTGCTACGGGTTCCGGCGCAGGAAGCGGATGGCCGATTTCGCGCTCCACGCGCGCCTCAAGACCGGTCACGATCCGCTGAGCGGCGGCGAGTTTACCATGCGCGGCGAGCCAGCGCGGGCTCTCCGGAATCAGCATCCGCAACGGCCAGACCGCGACCGCGCCCGCCGAGCCCAGCACGACCACCCAGCGCCAGCCGTCCACGCCCATCAGGTGATAAGGGACCAGCGAGAACGCCGCCAGAGCGGCGAGGGGCTGGCCGCAGGAATGGATGGAATTACTGACGGCGAAGGCCCGGCCCCGCGTGCGCTTGGGAATCAGCTCGCTGAGGTAGGCGTCGATGGTGATCACCTCGAGCCCGGTGCCGATGGCGAGCATGAAGCGCCAGAAGATGAGCCCGCTGCCCGAGGTCTGAAACGCCATCGCCAGGGCGCACAGACTGAACCACAGCAGGCCGACGGTAAAAA
>Ga0302319_10024732_pt1 | contig 10659 bp, 6 predicted proteins | sample Bog_T0_2_FD_203319 | JGI IMG/M metagenome (GOLD analysis project Ga0302319, IMG submission 203319) | Peat permafrost microbial communities from Stordalen Mire near Abisko, Sweden - Bog_T0_2 | ecosystem: Environmental > Terrestrial > Soil > Wetlands > Peat | place: Sweden: Abisko, Stordalen Mire... | reverse complement strand
CAATGCCGGGAACGTCGGTGATCTTCGCCTCCGGGTTGGCCAGAATGTCGGCGATGCGTTCCGGGTAGCCCTCGATGGTCGAGGCGCCGTTACGATAGCTGCGGATACGGAAGCCGTCGTCGCCGGCGATCTCCATCAGATCGGCGGTCTCGTACAGGATGCGGGCGTAGTCGCGGTTTTCCAGGCTTTTCCAGTTTAGCCCGGCGCTGTGGAACGGCGGGCGTCCCGATCGGACAATCGAAATCGGCGAAACCAAATGCCTTTCCGGTGCGACAATAGACGTATGCGGTTTTGGTCCCGACGCGTCGCGCCATTGGTGTGCCCGCTGGCTGTGTTGCTGTTCGGTTTCGCGGCTCTGGCCCAGCAGACTCTGACAGTCGCGAAGCTGGTCGAATTCGTCAAGTCCTCGATTCAGCAGAAGCTTGCCGACAGGGATGTCGCGGCCTATACGGTGAAAATCCGGCTTTCCGAGCGACTCAGTCCCAACGTGGTGGAAGAGCTTCAGTCCGCCGGCGCCGGCCCGAAGACGGTGGCTGCGCTGGAGGGCCTGATGACGCAATCGGCCAGTCTGAACGCGCCTCCGCCGAAGGTCGTCATGACGACGCCGCTGCCCACCGGGCCGCGCGAGCCATCCGAAGCGGAGAAAAAGCAGGCGCTGCAGCAAGCCCGCGAGTTCGCGCTGACCTACGTGAAATCGCTCCCGGACTTTCTCTGCATGCAGGTCACCCGGCGTTCGCTCGATGCGCATTTTCAGATCGGCTCGGACGGCTCCTGGTCGCCCGCCGATCGCATCATCGAGAAGCTCACTTTCTTCGACCACAAGGAAAACTACGAACTGATTCAGCACAACGACAATTCGATGGTGGGTAAGACTTGGGAAACGCTCGGCGGATCGATCTCCCGCGGTGAGTGGGCCACGCTGCTGGCGGAGGTTTTCGAGCCTTCCACCGATACCGAATTTCACTGGCAGCGCTGGGGTACGTTGCGGGGGCAATTGACGCACGTCTTTCAGTACAGGGTCGAGCAGGAGAACTCGCAGGAAACGATTTCCTATCAGAACGAACAGAAAATCACCGCAGGTTTTCATGGCAATGTATATGTAGACAGGAATACGAATGTGGTTTTGCGCATAACGGTGATTCCCGACATTCCGGCGAGTTTTCCCGTGCAGGACGTCGATCAGACCGTGGACTACGACTACCAGCCGATCGGCACTTCGACTTTTCTGCTGCCCCTTCGCTCGCAGGTGCAGATGCGGGACGGCCACGTTGCGTGGCGGAATGAGATCGAGTGGCGTCAGTACCGCAAGTACTCGGCCGACACGACTCTGACTTTCGATACCGGCGACGATAAGCCGCTTTCTGACGACAAGACGAAAGAACAGGCGCCCGGACCGGTCGCGCCCAAATAGTGCTATCTTCAATTCAGATGCTGCGTTCCGTTCCGCGTGCGCCCCGCGCGCTCCGCATGGTCGTCGTGATCCTCGCGATCGCCGCCATGCTGTGCGTGTCCGCGGCGTCCGTCTCGGCGGCGCACACTCACCAGAACGAGCCTGTCGGTCGGTGCGACGTGTGTTACACGGCCCACCTGGCAGCCCAGCAGGTTGCCGTCGTACAGGTGATTCACGCGCTGGAGTTACAGAGCTTTCTGTCGCCGGCCGTCGCGATTCAGCGCCTCGAATCGCGCGGCATCCTTGCCCTTCTCACCCGTGGTCCCCCTACCATCCTGTAAACGCAGCGCGTAGTCCGTTCGTGCCCTGTGGCGCGAGGACTTCGCATTCGTGGCGCGGTTCACCGCGTTCAGTTTCAGGCCGGTTCAGGGAAGGACAAAATCGTGAAAAGCATTATCTGTACGTTGCTGGCATTTGCCGGCGTTGCGGCGCCATTTGCGGCCGGACAGGGCATGGGCTCGGCCGGATCGATATCCGGGACTGTGAGCGATCCCTCGGGAGGCGTGGTGCGCGGCGCCACGGTGGAACTTCAGAATCGTATCAGCGGCTACGACAAGACAGTAACCACCGACGATAGCGGCGCCTACCATTTCCTCGATCTGCCGCCCAATAACTATCACCTCAGCGCGAAAGCCGCCGGTTTTGCGGGATACGCGGCGGACGTCGCGATCCGAACTTCGGTGCCGGTCACCCAGGCGATCACCATGTCCCTCGGCACCGAGAGCACGTCAATCGACGTGAGCGCGGCGGCCGATCTGGTGGAAAGCGCGCCCACGCCGCATACTGAGGTGGATACCAGCCAGTTCGAAAACCTGCCCAACTATTCCGTGGCCGGCGGCCTCAACGATGTGGTGGCGCATTCCGCGCCGGGAGTGATCGAAGACTCAAACGGGTTTATTCATCCCCAGGGCGACCATGCGGAAACGCAGTTCGTCTTCGACAATCAGCCGGTAACCGACCAGCAGAACAAGAATTTCTCCACTGCCATGCCGGAGAACGCCATTGCGTCGGTTGAGGTCATCGCGGGTGCCCCGCCGGCGGAATACGGCGACAAGACCAGTCTGGTGATCAACGCCATTACGAAGAGCGGCATGGGCGTGCAGAGGTCTTTTGGCAGCCTCACGACGGACGTCGGGTCGTTCGGAACCTACGGCCAGAGCGGAACATACGGCAACGGCGGGAAGAACTGGGGCGATTTTATCTCGATCAATGCCGTACGGTCGGGCCGGTACCTCGACCCGCCCGAGTTCGCCGCGTTACACGACGAAGGAAATAACGAAACCGTTTTCGATCGCGGCGATTTCCAGCCCGACACGAATAACACGCTGCACCTGAATTTATTCTTCTCCCGCGCCTGGTTCCAGACGCCGAATACCTATGTGGAGAACGCGGCCGGGCAGGACCAGCGCAATCGCATCGTGACCTTCAATATCGCGCCGGGCTGGACGCACATCATCTCCGGGAATTCCACGCTGACCGTGAATCCGTACATCCGGCGCGACGACGCGCATTACACGCCCAGCCGCAATCCTCTCGACGACCAGACGGCCACGGTCGCGCAGACACGGACTCTCACCAACCTTGGCATCAAGGCCGACTATTCGCTGGTGAAGGGACGGCACAATATCAAGACCGGCGTCCAGGTTCAGCACACTTTTCTCAGCGAGGAATTCGCTCTGGGGATTACCGATCCGAACTATGTTGCCGAAAACAATACTCCCGGCCTCGCGCCTTACGACCTGACGCACGGAGGCACGCTGTTTCACTTTGGCGCCCACGCCGACATCAAAGGCTATGCGTACTATTTTCAGGACGCCATCACGCTGGGAAATCTCACGCTGCAGGCCGGGATGCGGTTCGATATGTATCGCGGCCTCACCGGCGGCAACGGCTTCCAGCCGAGGCTTGGCGCGTCGTATCTCTTCAAGCCGACGAAAACCGTTCTGCGGGGATCGTATTCGAGATTCTTCGAAACTCCCTATAACGAAAACCTGTTGTTGTCCAGCGCAACCGGCAGCGGCGGGCTGGCCAGCAACGTCTTCGGCGCCTTCGGGGCCAAGGCTCTGCGGCCGGGTACGCGCAATCAGTACAACGTGGGCATGCAGCAGGGGGTGGGCAAGCGCATTCTCGTCGACGCCGGCTACTTCTGGAAGTACACGCACGACGCGTACGATTTCGACACGCTGTTCAACTCGCCGATTACTTTTCCGATTCAATGGCGGCTGAGCAAGATCGACGGCGTATCGGCCCGCGTCACCATGACGCCGATGCGCGGTTTCAGCGCGTACGCCATCCTGGGCCACACGCGGGCGCGGTTCTTCGGACCGGAAAGCGGCGGCATCCTCTTCAACTCGCCGCTGGACACTTCGGTGTTTCGCATCGACCACGACGAGGCGCTCGAAACGACGGCGAACCTCCGGTATCAGAAAAAGAAGAACGGTCCGTGGGCGAGTCTCACCTGGCGCTACGACAGCGGGGAAGTCGCGGGCGCAATTCCGACTCTGGCCGATGCCTTTGCGCTCACCGGCGACGAACAGGCGTCGATCGGCTTCCACTGCGGCGCGACGTTCGCGACCCTGTCGACGCCCATAACGTCGTGCCCGAACGCGACGGCCGCGGCAAATCTGGTCATTATCCCGAGAGCCGGGACGGAAAACGACGACACGAATCCGCCCAGGGTCGCCCCCCGCAATCTCTTCGACGTTGCCATCGGCCACGACGATATTTTCCACGGCGAGCGCGTCCACTATCGCGTGCAACTGACGGCGGTGAATGTCACCAACGTGGTCGCCGTCTACAATTTCCTCTCAACATTCAGCGGAACGCATTTTGTGAGTCCACGGGCGTATACCGTGGAGATCGGCATGGTTTGGTAATGGGAATCGGAAACCAATCGCGCTGCGGTTCGGCCAGTGATATCTTCATATGCTGATGACACAGGCAATCGCTGGTGTCCGCGGCATGTTGCGGATTCTGACAGCCATTCTGGCGATAACCGCCATCCTGGTGGTGTCGGCGGCGGCGAACAGCCATGTCGGCGAACGCGACAGTCACTGTGAAATCTGCTGCGCGGCCAATCTGGCGGTTCACCGCGCATCCGTTCCCTTAGTGGTACATGCGCCTGCGGCCCGCCGCTTCGCGCCCCCGCCTGCAGCGCTCTCCCGTTATGTAACCCGCGACGCCACCACGTGCCTCACCCGCGGACCTCCTTCCTTCGCTCGTTGCCTGTAGTAGTTGCGTGCGTTAGTCGCTGTCGGTCAATCGCGAAGGAGGCAGATCTTGGAACCAGGTGCGTTTATTGCGTTTGCGCGCGGTGTTGTCCGGCCGGCACAGCGAGGCCGTTTTCCCGCAACGAGCGGTCCGGTGGCCGCGTACCGCGCAGGAGTTCCCGCGCGACCGCCGATTACATTCGCACGCCGCTGCCTTCCGTTCCTGGTCGCGGGCGTGGCGTGGGCTCAGCAGGCCAGCCCCCCGCCGCCCGCTCCGGGAGTACGGATCGGTCTCGATCAGGCCATCCAGATGGCGCAGCGGCATAATCATGCGCTGGAGGCGGCCCGCTCCACCATCGTCCAGAGTCAGGCGCAGGAAGTAACGGCCAATCTGCGGCCGAATCCGGTGCTTTCCTGGGACTCGCAGTTCATCCCGCTGTTCGACCTCCCTCAGTTCGCTACTCCTGGCTATTTCAACAACTCGGCGCAGTTCGACCTCGGCGTTGGCTACACGATTGAACGCGGCCAAAAACGCCAGAACCGGCTCCAGGCCGCGAAGGACCAGACCACGGTTACCCGTTCGCAGGTTCTGGATAATGGGCGGACACTCGCCCTCAGCGTCGCTCAGCAGTTTGTGGCGGTATTGCTGGCACAGTCTACGCTGGAGCTGGCCCAGCAGGATCTTGGCAGCTACCGGCAGACGATCGACATCAGTCAGGCGAGACTCAACGCCGGCGACATGAGCGAGGGCGACCTGATCAAGATCAAATTACAGCTCCTGCAATTCCAGCAGGACCTGTCCGCCGCGAAACTGGCCAAAGTCCAGGCGCTCGCGGCGCTGCGGCAACTGATCGGCTTTGAGTCGGTGCCCGAGAGTTACGACGTCAGCGGCACTCTCGACTATCAGCCGGTTCATGCCAACCTCGACGATTACAAGACCCTGGCGGTGCGCTCCCGTCCCGACCTGGCGGCCGCCCAGCAAAGTGTGATCGCGGCGCATAGCCAGGTGTCGCTGGCGCAGGCCAACAGCAAGCGGGATCTGGGTCTCAGCTTTAACTACACGCATGTCGGCGCGGTCAACTCGGCGGCGTTCTTCTTCAATATGGAAATTCCCGTCTTCGACCGCAATCAGGGCGAGATTGCCCGGACACAGGCCGCCGTCACGCAGTCGGACGAGCTGTTGAGGGAGGAATCCGAGCAGGTGATGTCGGACGTCGTCAACGCCTATGAAGGCCTTCATACGAACGATGAGATCGTGACGCTGTTCCGGTCCGGTTATCTGGACCAGACCACGCAGTCCCGCGATATTTCCGAATACGCCTACCAGCGGGGCGCCGCGAGTCTGCTCGACTTTCTGGACGCTGAGCGCAGTTACCGGGCTAACCAGCTGGCTTACCGGCAGGCGCTGGCTGCCTATATGGTGTCGCTCGAACAGGTACGCGCCGCCGTCGGCACAAGGAATCTGCCATGAAACTAAAGATGAGGAATCCCGCGACCGGCGGCGCAGGCGAGCCGGGTCGAAATACGGCTGCGGCTGGCCGCAGCTGGAGCAGTGTGCCGAGCCCCGGATCGGCAGGCGACAAGATCGCCTGCCCCACAGGCAAAGCCGCGCAGCGTGCAGAGAAGTCGGGAGGCGGGGCGACTCCTCCAGTCAGAAGACACTTCTGCAAGAGGTCAATGGTGACGGGAAAACCGATCCGGGCTTTGGTCTGCGGCGTATTCGTTTTTGCTCTCGCCGGGTGCGGCAAGAGCACAAACGGAAAGGAGTCGCAGATGACCTCCTACACGGCAGGCGAAACAACCGCCGAAACCGCCGCGCTGTTCACCGTGCCGCCGGACCAGATGGCGCATGTCCAGGTGGTGAAAACCGTCAAAGCGTCGCTGCCGCGAAATCTGCGGTTCACCGGCTCGGTTGCCTACGATGCGCTCGCCACCACGCCCGTATTTTCCGCGGTCGGCGGTCCGGTGAAGGAAATTCTGGTCGCGCCCGGAGATGTTGTGACTGCCGGGCAACCGCTGCTCCACGTCCGGAGTCCGGACTACTCGCAGGCGCGCTCGGCCTATCTCAAAGCGAAGGATGTTCTCCAGCTGACCGACAAAAACTATAGGCGCGCGCAGGATCTCTACGCACATAAGGCCATTGCCGAGCGCGATCTGGAGCAGGCGGAATCCGACCGCTCGCAGGCGGAACACGATGTCGAATCGATGGGCGACGCGCTGCGCGTGCTGGGCATCGCCGATCCCGATGTCAAGCCGGCCACGACCCTCCAGATCCCCGTTCTTGCGCCCGTCGGCGGAGAAATCGTCGAACGCCTGGTGGGGCCCGGACAGTTGCTGCTGGCGGGCGCGACGCAGTGCTTCACCATTTCCGACACGAGCAAGGTATGGGTCCTGGTCAACGTTTATCAGGGCGACATGGGCAGCGTGCATGTGGGCGACACGGCCGACATTACGACGGACGCATACCCGCAGGTCTTCCGCGGACGCATTTCCTACATCGCTCCCGCCATGGACCCCGTTACGCGAACCCTGCAGGAGCGAATCGAGACGGAGAATCCGAACCACCGGCTGAAGCGGGACATGTACGTGACGGCCATCGTGCGGGCGGGCGCTGTTGAGAACGCTTTGCTCGTCCCCGATACCGCGGTGCTGCGGGACACGGAAAACCAGCCGTTCGTCTACGTTCAGACCGCGGCGAACCAGTTCGCCCGGCGACTGGTGACGCTCGGCGACTCGACCGACGGAAGAACTCAGATCAGGACCGGCCTGAAGGAAGGCGAGAGCGTCGCCGGCGACGGCAGCCTCTTCCTTCAGTTCAAGAACTCGCTGCAGCAGTAGCCGACGACAGGCCCGATATGATCCACCGTCTCGTTAAATTCGCCTTAGAGCAGCGCTTCCTGATGATGATGCTGGTGGTCCTGCTGGTCGCCGCCGGCTCGTACGCTTTCCTCGAGTTGCCGGTGGATGCCTATCCCGACCTCTCGCCGCCGATGGTCGAACTGGTCACGCAATGGCCCGGCCACGCCGCCGAAGAGGTGGAACGCCTGACCACCCTGCCGCTCGAACTGGCCATGAACGGCACGCCGAAAATGCGCGTGATGCGTTCGATTTCACTCTATGGCCTTTCCGACGTCATCCTCACTTTCGACGAAGACACAGACAACTATTTTGCCCGGCAGGTCGCGTTCCAGCGCATCGCCGACGCCGCGCTGCCCAACGGTATCGCTCCGAGCATGGCTCCGCTGTTCAGCCCGAGCGGACTGGTTTACCGATACGTCCTCGAGAGCCCGGACCGCACGCCGATGGAGTTGCATACGTTTGAGGACTGGGTCATCGAACGCGGCTATCGCGGCGTGCCCGGCGTCGCCGACGATTCCGGCTTCGGCGGCCCGACGATGCAGTACCATGTGCTGCTCGACCCGGTGAAGCTCTACAACTTCCATATCCCGGTCGTGCAGGTGGTCAATGCGCTTTCGACCAATAACTCGAACACGGGCGGCGGGTTCTATTCCAAAGGCGGCCAGTTCAATTACGTTCGCGGCCTCGGCCTGCTGAGAACGGTGGAAGATATCGGAGAAGTTCCGGTCGGCAGCAACAACGGCGCGCCGGTGCGAATCAAAGACATCGGCCATGTGGAGATCGGCCACGCGCCCCGTCTGGGCATCTTCGGTTTTGAAAGCAACCCCGACGCGGTGGAAGGCGTGATTCTCATGCGCCGCGGCGAGCAGACGCAGACCGTGCTGCAGGGCGTCGAAAAGAAGACGGAACAGCTCAACCGCTCCGTGCTCCCGGCCGACGTGAAGATCCGCCCCTATTACGACCGCAGCGATCTTGTGCGCGTCACCACGGACACCGTGGAAGCCAACCTCCTGCGCGGCATGCTGCTGGTGGTGATCGTCCTGATCTTCTTCCTGGGCAGCGTCCGGGCGGCGCTGATTTCGGCGCTGACCATACCGCTCGCGCTGATGTTCGCCTTCGTCTTCCTGAAAGCCCGTGGCGACGCGGCCAACCTGCTCTCCATCGGAGCCATCGATTTCGGCATTATCATCGACGGCACCATCGTCATGGTCGAGAACATCTATCGCGAACTCGGTCTGCGCCATGGCCAGGAATACAACCTCCGGTCCGTGCTGCTGACCGCGGCGGGAGACGTGGACCGGCCGATCTTTTATTCGGTTGCGGTGATTATCGCCGGCTATCTTCCCATTTATGCGCTGACGGGACCCGCCGGACTCCTGTTCCGTCCGATGGCGAACACTATGGCGTTTGCCCTCATCGGCGCGTTGATCCTGACCCTCACGATCGTCCCCGTCGTCGCCTCGTTCTGGTTCACGGGCCCGGTCAAAGACAGAAAGAACCCCGTTTTCGAGTGGATTCGCGACGTTTATGCCGTACTGCTCGGCGGCTGCCTCCGGTTTCCGAAGCTGACCATCCTCGCTTCGATTCTCATCTTCGGCGCGTCGTTGCTTCTGGTCCCCGGAATCGGCGGCGAGTTCCTGCCGCACCTCGACGAAGGCGCGCTCTGGGTGCGCGCCACCATGCCGTACACGATTTCATTCGAAGATTCCGCCGCTTTCGCGCCGAAGGTGATGAAGATTCTGAAGACCTATCCTCAGGTGACCGTGGTGGGCTCCGAACTCGGCCGGCCCGACGACGGCACGGACCCCACCGGCTTTTTCAACGACGAGTTCTACGTGGGACTCAGGCCTTACGACGACAAGACCTGGCTGCAGGGTTCCATTCGCACCAAGGCCGACCTGATCGAGGACGTCAATAACAAGCTCTCATCGTTTCCCGGCGTGATCTTCAACTTCACGCAGCCCGCCGAGGATGCCGTGGATGAAGCCCTCACGGGCCTCAAGAGTTCGCTCGCGGTCAAGATTTTCGGCGAGGATCTGAACGTGCTGGAATCGAAAGCCGTCGAGATCAAGCGCGCTCTGGATCATACTCCCGGCTTTGAAGAACTCACGGTAGTGCGCGAGCTGGGCCAGCCTAGCCTGACCATTACGCCGGACCGGCCGAAGATCGCGCGCTACGGAATCAACGTCGACGATGTCGGAGCCGTGGTCAATGCGGCCATCGGCGGCCAGGCCGCGACGCAGGTGATTCAGGGCGAAAAGCTCTTCGATCTGATCGTGCGCATGGACCCGCAGTACCGCTCGGGCGAGCGCGAGATCGGAAATCTTCTGGTGCCCGCGCCCGCCGGCCAGCAGATACCGTTGTCGGAACTGGCGACCATCAAGGAAGTTTCCGGGGCGTCTTTCATCTACCGGGAAAACAACTCGCGCTACATCGGAGTTCAGTTTTCGGTCAAGGGCAGGGATCTGGAGGGCGTGATCCACGACGGCCAGAACGCCGTGAACCGCGCAGTCCATCTGCCGCCGGGCTACCGCCTCGAATGGGGTGGCGAATACAGCGAACTGCTGGAAGCCAAGGCGCAGTTCGCCGTCATCGGCCCGCTTGCCGTGATCCTGATCTTTCTGATCCTGTTCGCGCTGTACGGCAACTTCAAATTTCCGATTTCGATTGCGCTGGGCGTGGTACTCACAGAGCCGGTCGGCGCTCTGATTGCCCTCAAGATGACGCACACTCCGTTCAGCGTGTCGAGTTTTCTCGGCTTGCTGGCCCTGTTGGGCGTTTCCGTGGAAACGGCGGTCATCCTGGTGAGTTACATCAATAAGCTGCGGCTGGAGGGGATGAGCGTTCACGAGGCCACTGTGTCCGCGTCGCTGTTGCGCCTTCGGCCCATCATGATGACGGCGCTTGTGGCATGTCTCGGCCTGCTGCCCGCCGCCATGGCAACCGGCGTGGGCAGCGATACGCAGAAGCCGTTCGCCATCGTGGTTGTGGCCGGTCTGATTTCCCGGCTCTTTCTCGGGTTCTTCGTCAACCCGGCGCTTTATGAACTGGTGGCGCGCGATCACGACGTGCTGAAGGTCTGAGCGGCGCTGAGATACAGCGTGTATCTCAATCTCAGCAGCATAAAACCCGACAGGGGGG
>Ga0302319_10024731_pt1 | contig 10660 bp, 6 predicted proteins | sample Bog_T0_2_FD_203319 | JGI IMG/M metagenome (GOLD analysis project Ga0302319, IMG submission 203319) | Peat permafrost microbial communities from Stordalen Mire near Abisko, Sweden - Bog_T0_2 | ecosystem: Environmental > Terrestrial > Soil > Wetlands > Peat | place: Sweden: Abisko, Stordalen Mire... | reverse complement strand
GAACCACACAAAATTCCCCGCAGCCACTACACCCGCTCCCGAGGGCACAGGCACAAACCACGGATTCTTCATATCGATCGTGAGTATCGGAACCAGTAACACCACCATCTCCAACCCGGCAAAAGAAAGCGCGAAGACAAACTTCGACCAACTCCACTCGCCCGCACGCTGTTCGTGCCGGATCCCGCTCCAGATCACGATGCCTTGCACGAGCGCAAAAACGATCCACCCCATACTTCATTCCTCCCGCAAACATTCGCGCGCAGACCTCCTAGGATTCATCGCGCTGCTTCTGATCATTATGCGGGCCGGCCAAAGATGCATCCCCCCATTCTTTGTGGCTATTAGCGCCAACGACTCTTCGTCGCTGTAGTCCTCCAGGTTTCAAAGTCCGTCCAACACTCACGAGCGCCAAATTAGCTTCCCGCTCACCTATCCCTCACCCAACAATCCCAAGAGGCGCTACGCCCAAGCCGCGCCTTAGATGCGCCCGGTTGCCGTGCGGTTGTAAGGCTGCTGTACAAAATTTCTGAGAGTTGTAAACTTGCTGGGATGAGAGGCGTCTACCAGTGTGATGGCAGCCGGAAGCGTTCTGGAAACGATGGATAAGGCCACGGCGGCAGAGATTGCTGCAGATGAGTTCGCGCGTGTCGTGTCCCAGCATCGTCCGCAAATCTTCCGGTTCCTGCTCGCTTCAACGCGCGATATCGATCTGGCTGAGACCTTGACCCAGGAGTGTTTCCTCAAGGCTCACCGTAACTGGTCCAGCTTTCGCGGCGAATCGAGCGCCATGACATGGTTGATGCGTATTGCCATCAATCTGCAAAAGGATCACTGGCGTAACCGGCGCATGCGTTTCTGGCGAACGACGCAGACCCACTCCGTCGACCTCGACGAGGCCAGCGAGTGGCTCCCCAGCGGCGAAACCTCCGCTGAGCAGCAGATGTTGGCAAAAGAGCAGGTCCGGCATGTTTGGAAAGCGATGGATGGGCTCAGCGATCGGCAACGGACGGTGTTCCTCCTTCGCTATATAGAGGAGCGCGAGTTGAGCGAGATCGCAGAGATAACGGGTTTGAGCGAAGGAACAGTCAAAGCGCATCTGTCCAGAGCTGTCGGCCGTGTGCGCACGCAATTAGGGAGAAGCAAATGAGTATTTGGGAAAAATCGAATGAGTTACCGGGCGACGCTGCGGAGGTTTCTGTTGTTGAGCCGCATGCCGAAAATCAGGATCAGATCCTGGACGTGGAACAGCATCAGATACTCGACGTCGAATTGGACGAGGCGCTTCGGAACTTCAAGCTCAGCGTCGATGCATGGAGTGAAGCCGCGTATAGCAATCGCCCTGTCGCGCAATTTGCACCGCGTCGCAACTGGCGACCGGCCGCGGCCTGGGCTCTCGGTTGTGCTCTCGTGGCATCCAGTGTCTCCGGCGTGGTCTATCAGCGCCACGAACACCAGGTCAAAGCAAAGCAGGATGCCGCAATCAAGTTGGTTGAGCAGCAAAAGCAGGCGGCGGATCGGCAGGTAGCCGACGAAGATCTGCTCGCCAGTGTCGATAGCGATGTCTCTCGACAGGTTCCGAGCGCCATGGAGCCGCTGGCTCAGATGGCAGAGGACGAAAGCAAATGAACGGGCTTTAAGGCGCCCGACCCACCCCCAACGAAATTGTCCCTCACCAGCGTGAGGAAGAGGAGAAAGCAATGAAAACTGGTTTGACTGCACGTTTTGGATTTGCCATTGCATGTGTGTTGCTGGCGTCTTCCGCCCTGGCTCAGGGCCCCGGCGGCGGCATGGGCCCCGGCGGCGGAATGGGACCCGGTGGCGGCATGGGACCCGGACCCGGCTTCGGGCAGCACCGGCCTCCCTTCGAAAAAGCGATGGGCCCTCAAGGCGACCACGGCCGCTGGTGGAACAACCCCAAGGTGATCGACGCCCTCAAGCTCACCGACGCGCAGCGCAAAGAGATGGATGCAACGCTGCTCGCACACCGCGAAAAGCTCGTCGACCTCCACGCCAATCTGCAGAAGGCCGAGCTTGAGATGGAGCCCCTGATGGGCGACGACCAGCCGAACGAAGCCAAGATTCTGGCCGAGATCGACAAAGTCGCAGCAGCCCGCGCCGAGCTCGAAAAGGCCAACGCCCGTTTCCTGCTCGGCATTCGCGCCAAGCTCACTCCCGACCAGTGGAAGGCCCTCAAGCAGCTTCAGGCCGATCGCCAAAAGCACATGGAGGAGCGTGGACCCTGGCAGGGGCGTGATGGCCGCCAGGACCGCGACCAAAAAGGTCCAGACGGTCAGGGAATGCATCACAGAATGCCCCCGCCGCCTCCAGGTGCTGCACCGGCCAGCGGTCCAACCAGCATGCTCGACCCGGACCCCGACGGCCCCGCTCCTCGCACGCCCGCGGCTGGCATGGAACAGTAATCGAGTTTCAAAACACTCGTCGGCAAGAGTGCATTGCAGTTGGGTCTCTTACATCGGACGGCGGCAGGAGATACCTCTCCCGCCGCCCCCTTTTTTGTGCCGGCATCAACTTCACCCCTCCGTCCCACCCCTTTCATTTGCCTCCCCCGCCGATCCTCACGGTTGTCCCAGCTTCCCCGGTCGCCTTCCTTGGCGTTGCCATCGTTTTCGCCCAAAAGCCTTTGAAACCGATCCGTCTCTGTACTGAACGTAGACAGATAGATGTCCTGCGCCCATACACCGACTGCTTCGCTTTCAGACAGCCTTTGGAGCGCTTCTGGACACGCTGTGACCCAATTCGCGACATATTGTTTGCCCTCCGGACAGTCTGCTCTTTCCAGGCTTCCTAAAAAAATTACTAAAGTTATTCCGCCGGACTCCGATGAGATGTGTGGATGCGAAAACGCCTATCAAGGCATTCGCAAAAGCCCCGGCGGCATGATCTGAATCACCCCGGGAGAATGCGAGTTCCAGCGCATTCCGAAAAGGAGCACTCCCATGGCCCTCGGTGTATTGAACAATCTTTCGGCGATCTACGCAGAGAACAACCTGAACAACACGAACAACAGCCTGCAGACCGTTCTGCAACAGTTGTCGTCTGGTTCAAAAATCAACTCGGGGGCGGATGATGCTGCAGGGCTATCGCTTGTCAACGGCCTCGAGGCCAACTCAATGGCCCTCACCCAGTCCGAGACCAACGCTACTGAAGGGGTTGGCCTGCTCGATGTCGCCGATGGCGCTCTCTCTCAGGTCACCAGCCTGCTCGATCGCGCCATCACCCTCGCCACTGAGGCCTCGAACGGCACGCTCAATTCGACTCAGGAAGGCGCGGCCAATCAGGAGTACCAGTCGATCCTCGCTGAAGTAAGCAACATCGGCTCCACAACCACTTACAACCAGCAACAGGTCTTTACCGGCAAAATTACCGCCGTCTACACCGGCGACTCCTCGACCGCCGGCTCTTCGGTCGACGACATAAACATTCATGCTCTGAATGAATCAAGCGTAGGCGACAGCGACGGCGTCATGTCGTATGGCAATGGCGACGCCTCCACCGGTACCAATGTATTCCTCGATCTTTCCAATAACGGCGTCAGTGCGGCTTTGGCCGACACACTCAACGCCTCGGGCACCACCGCGGTCCAGGTCACCTATCTAAAAACCGGCGCCAACGGAGTGGTCACCCCAACCACGGCGACCGTGGGCGTTGGCACAGGCACCAGTTATGCCAACACTGTTCAAGGACTAATGAGCGCCATCAACAACTCCGGCCTGGGCCTGACGGCAACCTTCGGCACCGCCGCACAGGCTGGAACCGGAGCTGTCTCGACCGCCGATGCCGCACTCTACGGTGGTGGCAGCGGGAAAGATACCGGCATCATCGTCTCGGGAGCAGGCGTCGGTACCGGAACCGCTGCCGGAGAAGTGGGAGCGCTGACCGTCGGCGGCACCAGCCTCGACCCCCTTGCCGGCGGCCTCACCATCATCGGGTCCGATGGTGTTACCCACAGCATTACCCTCGGTCAGGCAGATTCCACCGACAACATCAACAACCTCGCCGCCACCATTAATGCAGACGGATACGGCGTTACCGCCGCAGTCGCCGGAAGCACTCTCACCTTCACTTCCGCCAGCTCCGCCGTCAGCATCAGCGGTGCCAATCTCGATGACACCGTCACCGCAGTCGATGGAACCGCACCGGTCGTTGCAGCCGGCGCCGCACCCAAGGGCAACGTTGCCGCAAATATCGGGACCTACACCCTCGGCAACGCCACCGACATCATCACCGGCGGCACTCTCTCCATCACCGGCCAAGCCGGCACACTGACCAACTTCACCCTCGGCACCTCCGGCACAACGGACAACCTGACCGACCTGGCAAAGACCATCAACAACTGGGCGGCTACCGCGCCTGGCGCCGGGATCACCGCAACCGTGGCCGGCGGCGTATTAACAATTCATAGCGCGGGCGGTGGCGCGGGTGCGGTGCAAACCGCAATGAGCCTCGCTGCCGGCACGTCCGATACCGTCGCCGCGTCGTCCACCAGCGTCAACCTCTCCGGAACACCCACCACCAGCACCGCAAGCTCAAGCACCATAGGCACCCTGAGCCTCGGCGGCGTTGGCGAAACAGTCACCGATGTGCTCAACGGCACCCTCACCATCGGCACCAACTCAATCACCCTCGGCGGCACCGGCACCACCGACACGCTGCAGGACCTGGCCAAGACCATTAATGGAGCCGACTACGGCGTCACCGCCACATATAGCCAGCCCAACAAGGACATCGTATTCACATCGTCCAACTCCGCGCTCGGAGCCGCCGGGGCCATCGCCTTCACCGCGGCAGCGGGCAGCGGCGACCAGACCGTCGCTCTCGGAACCGTGACATACGCACATGCCAACCCGGTCACTACCGCGGAAGACTACTACAGCATCGGCATTTCAAGCACCAACGGCATCCTCGATCAGAGCACGGCAATCGTCAATGGAGGAGTCACCACCGACGGTGGCACCTTGAATACCGGCTTCACCGCCGACACGAGTTCGAGCGGCGGAATCGCCACCATCAGCTATACCGATGCCAATGGCCAGTCGCTCGTCGGCACTGACCTGCTCAATCAGGCCGATGCCGAGAGCGCACTCAACACCCTCAATCTGGCCATCAGCAACGTTGCCGAGCAGGATGGCTACATCGGCGCACAGATCAACACCCTCAACTCGGTCAGCCAGGTTATGACCACCCAGCAGGAGAATGTCACCTCCGCGCAAAACGCTATTCAGGCCACCGACTATGCCTCTGCCACTTCGAATATGTCGAAGTACGAGATCCTCTCGCAGACCGGCATCGCGGCTCTCGCCCAGGCCAACAGCGTTCAGCAGGAAGTCACCAAACTGTTGCAATAGTCGGTGCTCTACTCAAGTTTAGAAGTTTGTATTTCGCACACTTGATTCAATTTCCAAAAAACCCAGGGACGGGCGGCGGCAAGCCAAAAGCTTGCCGCCTCTTTTTTGCGCTCCGTCTTCCTCCCCAGCCGAAAGCAATACCATTTCTGACGCTTCAGGTTTGATCAGGTTTCTATCCCCGCAAACATTCGCAATGTAATATCCTGCATCAGAAAACCATTGGAGGAGGATTCCTCGTTGAGAATTGATCGCCTGCTGATTGTGTCTTTCCTCTGTTTATCCGCCGGTCTTGGATTGATCTTCGGATACTGCAACGGCAACGTCGGAGCCAATGCCGCCTGGCCCCTGTCCGGCTGTTCGCTGCAGATTTCTACCACCACCAACGGCCCGGGCGCTCTCGGTGGATTGATTTTTACGGCATTGGGAGCCGCCCTGCTCCTCTGCGCCACACTCATCGCCGTCATCAATCAGTTTCTGCCCACCGCTGGCCAAAAATCAGAGGCCTAGCTCCCGTTCGCGCCTGCGCCCCTGGCTCTCTATGGATGCGGCTGCTCGACAACCTGTTGCCAAATGTCCTCGGCCACCATCGTTGATCCAGGCCCCGAAAAGTGTGCCGTGTCGATCGTCATCATGCCGTGCCAGTCCTGCCCGTTCATCACCTGGCAACTCGTCGCATCGCACAGATAATCGAAGATCGGCACAAACTGCGCGCCCGATTGTTCCGTCACCACTTTCAGAAGCAGGTCGTCGTGCTTTTGCAGATAGCGGCGTGAAAGTCGCTGCGGAATCGGCTGGTTCGGCTGCTTCCGCACTTCGATCATCAACAGAGTCGGCGCGTCCATCACCCAATACGGCGCCGAACCCACTACCACCACGCGCTCCACTCCTGCGGCCTTCACATCTCCAATTGTCTGCATCAGCTTCGCGGCGTAGTTCCGAGAGAAACCCTCATGCCGCACCAGCCAGCCTGCGTAGTCCCAGAACGCCGACAAAATCACGATCTTCGGCTTGAGGGTCCTGATCTGCTCCAGCGCATAATCGTTGATTGCCTTGCAAGCCGGCCGCTCCGGAATCTCCACGCCCTCAATTGGCGGGCACAGAGACGCCGTGATCTGCGCCATTCGCCATCCCGTCTTCGGTTGCAGCGCGCGGAATCCAGGCATCAAGTCGGCCGCGTGGCTGTCGCCCCATACCATCACCAGCGGCTGACCCTCATGTCCTGCCTCTGGATCCACGCATTCGCTGCCAAAGTCCTTAGGCGACTGGTCCGCCTCAAGAAAACATCTCCTGCCATGCGCCGCCACTTGCAAATCTTCGCCAAACTTATGGTCCAGTCCGACAATCGAGCTTGGCCACCGCGAAGGAAATCCATGCCCCGCAATCACCACAGCCCCAAATGCGCCCGTCGCCAGCACGCAACCCACAAGCCACAGCGCTCCTCTGCGCCGCCGTGCCCCATCCTTTACATGGCGGATCGGCGTTTCAACAAACCTGTAGGTCAAATACGCCAGCACAAACGATGAGAGCACCAGCATCGGATCGAGCACGAACCTTGAGCGCGGCCCTTCATTGATCAGTCTTGAGAACGAGAACAGCGGCCAGTGCCATAGATACAGCGGATAGCTGATCAAACCAACCCAAACCACCGGCTTCCACGAAAGAAGCGTTCGATTTGCCCATGCCAGAGGTCCTGCAAAGATCACCAACGCCGTCCCTACCGTCGGCAGCAAGGCCCACCAACCGGGGAACGCGTGACGCTCGTTGATAACGATGATCGAGACCCCAATCATCGCAAGTCCCAAAATCCCGACAGCGGTTCGCCCCACCGGATTCAGGTGGGTTTCCCAGGTATGGATGCTTCGCTGCACGTAGAGTGCGAGCCCCGCCCCCAGGAACAATTCCCACAGCCGCGCAAACGGAAGATAGAACGAGGCGTCAGGGTATCTATTCACAAACGCCACGTTGATGATCATTGAAATTATGGCCACCGCCGCAAAAACCGCAGGCAGATTCCACCTCGACTTGGCCCGATAAAACAACGCGCACAGCAGCGGGAAAAACAGGTAGTATTGCTCCTCCACGCCCAGCGACCAAAGGTGCAGCAGCGGTTTGCGAATGGCGTCGTCTGAGAAATATCCCGACTGCCACCACAACACTACATTTGCTACAAATGTGCTGCCGCCCAGGATCTGTTTACCCAGCGCAACAAAATCCGTCGGCAAAAGGAACAGCCATCCCGCTACGCACGTGCATGCCAGCACAATCGCCAGCGCTGGATAAATCCTCCGAACGCGCCGGATGTAAAACTCCAATATGCTGAACGAGCCGGTCTCGAGCTCCTTAAAAATAATCGAGGAAATCAAAAATCCCGAGATGACAAAGAAGATATCGACGCCAACGAATCCCCCGCGAAATCTCTGCGGCTCAACGTGGTATGCCACCACGCTCAGCACCGCTATCGCGCGCAATCCGTCAATGTCGGGCCGGTAAGCTATGTTTTTATCTGTATTGGGCTGAATCATGAGCCTGCTCCCAGTCTAAGCTATCCATGACCAAAACTCCGCCGCCCCGCGCTCGCAACCTCGGCGCAGTTCCTCGTTGGTAATGTGAAAGGGAGACGAAGCGCGACAACGGGCAGCTTTGCCCCGCGCGCCCGCCTTCAATTCTTCTACTTCAGCAGCCCCAGCTCGCCCGTCACGCTGAAGCTCGCCTCCGACTTTGCCGCCGTCTCCTGCGGTTGCGCACCGCCCAAAGTCAACTTGTATTTGCCTTCGAGAATCATGCGATGACCCTCGTTGTCCACGCTCGACAGCGTCCGCGGCTCAATCCGGATCGTCACTTCCCGCGTCGCGCCCGCCGGAATCGCCACCCGCTCAAATCCAGCCAGCGTTTCTATCGGCCCGTCCGCCTGAGGAGTCTTCAAGAAAGCCTCCACCACCTCGTCGCCGCCCATCGTGCCTGAATTTGTCACTGCAACCGTCGCCGTAATCGGATCACCCGCCTTGATGGTCTCGGCCGATAGCTTCACTGCGCCGTACTTGAACTTTGTATAGCTCAGCCCGTAGCCAAATCCCCACAACGGCTTGCCCGGATAATACCGATACGTCCGCCCCGACGTTGCCGTCTTGAAGTTGTAGTCGGTGAACTCGGGCAGCCCATCGAGCGACGCATAGAACGTGACTGGCAGCCGCCCCGCCGGATTGTTCACCCCGGCCAGCGTCCGCGCAATCGCATCCCCGCCCGCCACGCCCGGATACCACGCCTCGAGTATTGCGTCCGCATGTTGGTTGGCCCAGTTCAGCGCCACGGCGCTGCCGCTCTGCAGCACCACGATCAGCGGCTTGCCCGTTGCGCTCAGCGCTTCCAGCAACTTTTCCTGCGGAGCAGGCAAATCGATGGTCGTCTTGTCTCCGCCACTAAACCCTTCGATCTTGATCGGCATCTCTTCGCCCTCAAGCTCCGGCGATAAACCCACAAACGCCACCACCACATCCGACTCTTTCGCGCGCGCCACTGCCTCGTCCAACTGCGCCTGTGCCGGTGCCTGCCATTTCAGCGTCACGCCTCCACCCGATTGATCTCCCCCATGCGAATACTCAAAAACGAAGTCATGAGCCTTGGTGTCCGCAATGTCCACCGCGATCTTCGGCGCAATGGCAAACGATTCCACCGGAGGCGCCGTCGGCGATTGCCCCGAGCTGGCATGAAAGTTGCCCATTACACTCAGATCGTGCCCCTTGCGCAGCGGGCCCTCACCCAGCACCTTGCCGTCGAGCACCAGGCGATAACTCTCTGTGGGCGAATAGGGAAAGCTGTCTCCCAACTCCACGCTGAATACATAGTGCCCCGCCGCCGGCGCAGTAAGCGTTCCCGTCCATCGCACCGAGTAGTTGGTCGTCTCCAGTTGCTTCACCGGCAGCGCGTTTTCCCAATCGGTCTGAACCGCCGGCTCGGTCGTCGTCGCTACGGGCCTTCCCGTCCAGTCCGTCGTCGCAAAAAACTCCGTCTTGAGTCCGCGATTCATGCCGAACGCCGTTCGCGGCACCGGCACGCCCACGCCCTCGGCCAGTGTCGAGCCCTGCGCATAGAGAATCGGCGAGCTGCGGAACTGCTGCCCCATTCCGTCCAGCGGCGTCACCGGATGAAACGGCGTCCCCACATAATTTCCAAGAATCGACGGCAGCAGATCGGCCGTCGGCCCGATCACCGCAATGTGTCCCGGCCGTTCCTTCAACGGCAAAACTCCCGCGTTCTTCAGCAGCACAATGCTCTCTTCAGCCGCGCGCAGCGAAGTCTGCCTGCTCGCCTTCGACACATTATCCGCCGCACCCAGCCCGTCCAGCGGATTCGATCCCTGCGCGTCAAACATTCCCAGCTTGAATCGAGCCGTGTACAGCCGCTCCGCTGCCTGCGTCACCAGGTCCTCGCTAACCAGGCCCTTGTGCACTGCATCCGCCAGCGTGTTAAATCCCGGCGTCCAAATGCTGCACGACAGATCGGTTCCCGCATCCAATGCCATCGCTGCCGAGTGCATGATGTCCGGCGTTTTCTTATGTCCCTGGTTCACGTCAACAATGGCCCCGCAGTCCGACACCACAAACCCCTTGAACCCCCACGCATCGCGCAAATGCTCCTTCAGCAGCATCTTGTTTGTGCATGCGGGAAAATCATCAATCGAGTTATACGCGCACATCACACTCTGCACCGGCCCCTCAGTCACCGTTGCGCGAAACGCCGGCAGGTAGGTCTCCTCCAGATCCCTCGGCGAAGGGTCAACATTGAACCCATGCCGCAGCGATTCCGGTCCCGAGTGCACCGCAAAATGCTTGCTCGTCGCCACCGCGCGCAGGTGGTCCATGTCTCCGCCCTGCACGCCTTTTACAAATGCAACGCCCATCCTCGACGTCAGAAACGGATCTTCACCGTACGTCTCCTGCCCGCGTCCCCAGCGCGGATCGCGATCGATGTTGATGTTCGGCGACCAGAACGTCAGCCCAAAAAAGATGCGATGATTCCCCTGCCGCTGCGCTTCATTGAATTTGGCACGCGCCTCGGTCGAAATCACGTTCCCCATCGCGTGAACTATCTCGGGGTCCCACGTTGCGCCCATCCCGATCGCCTGCGGAAACACCGTCGAATATCCCGCCCGTGCCACCCCATGCAGCGCCTCGTTCCAAGTTTGATAATCCGGAATCCCCAGCCGCGGAATCGCCGTCGCCCAATCCTCAAGCTGTGTCGCCTTCTCTTCAAGCGTCATCTCGCTAACCAGGTCATGCGCCCGCTCGGCCGGC
>Ga0302319_10024730_pt1 | contig 10660 bp, 9 predicted proteins | sample Bog_T0_2_FD_203319 | JGI IMG/M metagenome (GOLD analysis project Ga0302319, IMG submission 203319) | Peat permafrost microbial communities from Stordalen Mire near Abisko, Sweden - Bog_T0_2 | ecosystem: Environmental > Terrestrial > Soil > Wetlands > Peat | place: Sweden: Abisko, Stordalen Mire... | reverse complement strand
CAGGTCTTCCAGGCGCACCAGCCCGTTGCGCGCGTTTTGGACGGCCCGCAATAATTCGTCGAGCTTAAGTTGCATGGCTCGCGTGTCGCGAGACTGCGTCGTCTGTAAAAGAAAAACCATCAGAAACGTGATCACGGAGGTTCCCGTGTTAACCACCAGCTGCCAGGTATCGGAGTAACCGTACATCGGGCCCGTGAATGACCATAAAATGATTACCGCAACAGCCGCCAAAAAAGCTGACGGCGACCCCACCATATCAGCGCACCGATTGGCAAACTTTCGGAACGTGAACGCTTCTTTCATCTGTAATCCTCACCCAGGGCAATTTGAGGGCCTCGACCCGGACCGTGTAAAAAACTCCCGGTCCCCAGATGAGTCACCCAGGAAAGTTTTTCCGAAACAACTGTGGGAGCGGATGGCGGCCGGAAGGGGGTGTCGGCGACGTTCCTCCGCGAGACGGTGCTTCACCGCGTGCCGGAAGGGATGTGGTTAAATATTCATTGGACTGAATAAAAATTCATATGCTCGATTTTACGCGGGATCTCGATATTACTCCGGAGGAGCAGGTGGTTTTGCTCGATCTGGCGACGGCGGTGAAGCGGCGGCCGGAGGATTACCGGTCGGTGCTGGCGGGGCAGTCAATCGCTCTTTTGTTCGAGAAGCCTTCGCTTCGCACCCGGATGACGTTTGAGCTGGCGATTCAGCAGCTGGGCGGTTTCGCGATTCTGAATGAGGGGCCCATCGGCGCGCGGGAGCCTTTGAAGGATGTCGCCCGCAATCTGGACCGGTGGGTGAGCGGGATTGTGGCTCGTACCTATCTGCAGAAGACTGTCGACGATCTGGCTAAGTATGCCCGGGTCCCCGTGATCAATGCGCTGAGCGAGATGTGGCATCCCTGCCAGGTTCTGGCGGATATGCAGACGCTTCGGGAACATTTCGGGTCGGTTCGCGGGCTGAAGCTGGCGTTTGTGGGAGATGGGAATAATGTCGCGCATTCTTTGATGCTGAATGCGGTGCGGCTGGGGATGGATTTTGCTTTGGCGAATCCGGTGAAGTACGATCCGAGCTCGGCGGTTGTGGCGGAGGCTCGCATGATCGCGGAGAAGACAGGGTCGAAGATTACGCTCACGAACGATCCGGCGGCGGCAGTGAAGGGCGCTCACGCGGTGTATACGGATGTGTGGGCGAGCATGGGCGCGGAGAACGAGGCGGCGGAACGGCGGACGGCGTTTTCGGATTTTCAGGTGGATGACGAGTTGTTCAATCAGGCCGAGCCGAACGCGGTGTTTATGCATTGCCTGCCGGCGAAGCGCGGCGAAGAGGTGACGGACAGCGTAGTTGAGAATGCGCGTTCGGTGGTGTTCGATCAGGCGGAGAACCGGCTGCATGCGCAGAAGGCATTGCTGATGATGCTGCTGGGCAAGGAACGGGTGAGCGCATGAAGCTCTGGGGCGGTCGGTTTGAGACGGGGCCCTCGGAAGTATTCGAGCGGTTCTCGAATTCGTTGCATTTTGATAAGCGGCTTTTGGCGGCGGATGTGGAGGGGTCGAAGGCGTTTGCCCGTTCCCTGGCTCGGGCAGGCGTTTTGACTTCCGATGAGTGCATCGCGATCGAGGCGGCTTTCGATGCGATTCACGATGAAGCTTCGGCGCCGGGATATTTCGATGGCGCTACCGATGAAGATATCCATACGTTCGTGATTCGCAAGCTGGGCGATTGCGTGGGGGCGTTGGCGGGCAAGATTCACACAGGGCGGAGCCGGAATGAGCAGGTATCGCTCGATATTCGGCTTTGGCTTCGCGGGGCTTGCGACGAAGCGCGCGAGTTGTTGAAGGCTTTGATGGGCGAGCTGTTGACGCTGGCTTCGAAGTATCCCCATGCGGTGATTCCCGGATATACGCATTTGCGGCGGGCGCAGCCGGTGTTGTGGCCGCATTATCTGCTGGCTTATTTCGAGATGTTCGCGCGGGATTGCGAGCGGTTTGGGGAGGCTCGACGGCGGGCGAACGTGATGCCTTTGGGGTCTGGTGCGCTGGCGGGGTCGGGGTTTCCGCACGATCGGGCCGCGATTGCTCGGGACTTAGGGTTTGATTCGGTGACTCGCAACAGCATGGATGTTTCGGCGGATCGGGATTTCGCTTTGGATTATCTGTATGCGGCGTCGACCACGATGATTCATCTGAGCCGCTTAGCTGAGGACTGGATTTTGTATTCGTCCGAAGAGTTTGGGTGGATTGAGCTGGGGGATGGGGTGACGAGCGGGTCGAGCCTGATGCCGCAGAAGAAGAATCCGGATTCGCTGGAGTTGATACGGGGGAAGTCGGGGCGGGTGCTGGGCGCGCTGAATTCGCTGCTGTTCACGATGAAGGGTTTGCCGCTGACTTATAACCGCGACATGCAGGAAGACAAGGAGCCGTTGTTCGAGGCGGCGGATCAGACGAACGGGTGTCTGGAGATGGCGCGGGTGGTGGCGGAGTCTGTGGTGCTGCGGGAAAAGGTGCCGGAGCAGGCGGCGGATGAGAGCTGGACGGTGGCGACGGATCTGGCGGAAGCGCTGGCGCGCAATGGGACGGCATTTCATACAGCGCATCAGATTGTCGGCCGGCTGGTGCTGGAAAGTGTGCGGAAGGGGCGAAAGCCGGCGGACTGGTCGGCGGCGCAACTGGCGGAGTTTGCTCCGGAGTTTACGGCGGATGTGGCTCGGCTCCTGGATCCTCGCGAGGGGATGAAGACGCGGGAGATTGTGGGAGGGACGGGGCCGGCGACGGTGGCGGCGGCTTTGGCGGAGGCTCGTGTTCGCTTGAGTTCGGTATGAGTAAGAGCTTTCGGCAGGGTCAGATCTTGAGATTGATTCGGCGCCGGAATATGTTTACCCAGGATGAGCTGGGGCGGGCTTTGAAGGAGAAGGGGCTGGAGGCGACGCAGGTGACTTTGTCGCGGGATATTCGGGAGCTGGGTTTGGTGAAGACTTCCGATGGGTATCGCGAAATGGAGCGGGAGGGGTCGAATCTTCACTTTGCGACTTTGGCGGCGGAGTTTTTGCAGGATGTGCGGCAGGCCCGGAACCAGATTGTGTTGAAGACGGCTCCGGGGCATGCGAGTTCGGTGGCTGTGGCTTTGGATGATGAGGAGTGGCCGGAGGTGGTGGGGACGATTGCGGGCGATGACACGATTCTGGTGATTTGCATGAATGATAAGACGGCGCGCGCGGTGCGGGGGAAGTTGATGGTGCTGTTAGAGGCGTAGAGTTTGGCGCGCGGTCTTTTTCAGGAAGCAGAATGCCACGACTGCGAGCACTGACAGGGCGGCCAGATCGGCTGCCGAGAGCCAGAAGGCAGAGTCGATCGCGGATGCGGACAGGCCTCGGGTTGCGGGAGCTTGCCATTCAGCCTGACCGTAGAGATAGAGATCGAAATTGGAGTACAGGTTCCCCGCGGTGTGGAGAACGATGGCAGGTAGGATGGACCGCGCGATCGACGTTACCGCTCCATAGATGGCGGCGACGGCCATGTAATAAGGCCAGAGAACGGGCGTGAAGTCGAGGTGGGCGAGGGCGAACATTGTGCCTGTGATGAGCACAGCGGCAGGGAGCCCGAACCGGCGCTCGATCGGTGTCTGCATGTAACCGCGGAAAGCGGATTCCTCGATGATGCCCGCGACGGGCGCGGCCGCCAACAGCAAACCGACGATGGTGGTTTGGGAGGCGCTTCCGAGATCGGGCAGGCTCTGCGCCGGCAAGTGCACAAGCGATTGACCAGGCGCAGAGCGAATACAAGCGCAATGATGGCCGAACCACCGGCAATGATCGACCAGAACCAGAGCCGGAAGGGAAGTGGATGGGCGCGGAGATTCCGGCGGCGTTCGGCTGAGGTGTCGGTGGGAGGGCCGGCGCCATCTAGATAACGCCAGAAGATCCATAAGTAGATCGCAACAGCGGGGACGGCCCAGGGGAATTGGGGAAAAACGCGCAGATTGGCAAGGAAGAGCAGGTTGCGCGGGACGGTTCCGATTAGAGCGATCAGCATGCCGATGGCGACAGCACGGGCAATCACGAACACGGCTGCCAGCGTAACATTCGTGAAGGCTGCTGACAGGACGGTGTCAGGAGGAGGCTTTTAAGCTGCTCTCATGACAACACAACAGAAACGCGAAAACCGGGTCGTATGGTTTGAGATTCCTTCTTCAGACTTCGACCGGGCGATTCGCTTTTACGAAAACATTCTGCAAACGACACTGACGCGCGGGCCGTTCGGGCCTACCGAGCTCGCAGTGTTTCCTTATAACGAACCGGCGTGCAGCGGCGCGATTACTCCTCCGGAGGACGATCCGGTGGTGAGCCGCGATGGGGTGATCCTTTACCTGAATGCCGATCCTTCCCTGGACGCGGTTCTGGCTCGTGTGCCAGGGGCCGGTGGGTCTGTCGTGCAGGGCAGGACGGATCTGCCTCCGGGGATGGGGTGTTTCGCGAAGATCAACGATACGGAGGGGAACACGGTTGGGCTGCACGCGGTAAGCTAATCGCATCTTGCGGCGCGCGGACCGGCTATTTCAGATTGTTCAGTATTTGCGGGGCCGGCGGCTCACGACCGCTTCGCAGCTTGCCCAATGGCTTGAGGTTTCAGAGCGCACCATCTATCGGGATATATGCGATCTGGGGCTTTCGGGCGTGCCGGTGGAGGGCGAGGCGGGCGTGGGTTACCGGTTGAGCAAGGGGTTCGATCTTCCTCCGATTATGTTCAGTTTCGATGAAGTGGAAGCGCTGGTGGCCGGGGCCAGGATGATTCAGGCCTGGGGCGGGCCGGCGCTCGCTGCTTCGAGCCGGTCGGCAGTGTCGAAGATTGCTTTGGCGCTGCCGCCGGAGCGGCGGGAATCGGTGGAGAATACGCGGTTGTTCGCTCCGCAGTTTCATGTGGCGGCGGAGACCGGGGTGTTGCTGGAAACGGCTCGGCAGGCGATTGTGAAGCGGCGGAAATTACGGTTGATGTATGAGACGGCAGGTGGGGAAGGGAGCGCTCGGGTGGTGCATCCTTTGGGAATCTATTTTTGGGGGGCCAAGTGGACGCTTGTGGGATGGTGTGAGTTAAGGCGGGATTACCGGACGTTTCGCCTGGACCGGATTCTGGGAGCGGAGATGAGCGATGAGGAGTTTCGGGAAGGGCCGGGGCGCAATCTGGTGGAGTTTCTGGATCGGGTGCGGGGGTGAGATCCAGAAGATTGATCTACTGAGGGTCATTGTGGTATTGTTCATGGAATCTTCTCGCTTTTACCTTTAGAGCCTGGATCAGGAGGAGTTTATTTTGTCGCTTCGTGGATTGTCTGTTGCACTGGCTCTCGGAGGCTTAGTACTGGTCGCGCCCCAGGCTCGGGCCGAATTCATCATTACGCTGCAACAGGTTGGCAGTGATGTGGTTGCGACCGGATCAGGAACAATTAATTTGATCGGACTTTCGAATCCCGCTTCGCAGAGCGACGGCGGCTTCATTTATCCCTCAAACGGCATACTCGGCGTCGGGCCGTCGAACGCAAGTTCGGTAGAAGCTTACCTGGGCATCTCCGGTCCGAGCAGTTTTGGGAACGGCTCAGCGGCAATCGCGTCGTCCGGCACAGGCACAGAAGTTTCAATTGCCGGCTTCGTTGATGGCCTGGCAGTGTCAAGCTCGTACACGTCCGGGACTGCAATTACGGATTCCGCCACCTGGGACAGCGAAACACTGGCGGGCCTCGGCATCACGCCAGGAACTTACACATGGACATGGGGATCGGAAGCGAACGCGGATTCGCTGGCTGTGACGACGAACGCCGCCACACCGGAGCCGGCATCCTTTGTGCTTTTCGCCAGCGCTTTGGTTGCGGCGGGATTCCTGGGAAGACGCAGACGGATTCAAGCTTAGACTTAATAGGTAAATCGGAGTTGTAGCTCTAAACGCCGGTTGTTGGCATTTTCAGAGAAGCCTTCTCCGTTGGGGCCTCCCGGGACCTGGTTGGAGCGGCCGAAGAGGGGCGAAGAGATGTTGCCTATAATGGGTCCCTGATTGAAATGGTTGGTGATGTTGCGGCCGGACATGGCCAGGGTGATGTTGTATTTTCTGGCTGTGGCGGGGCTTCCGAACATGCCTCCGTTGCCTCTGGGCGCGGTGAGCGCGGGACCTGACGAACTGGCATTGCGGGAGGCTCGGATGTCGCCGACTCCTCCTTTTTCCGGGCCGAAGCCCCAGGTTTTTCCGACTCTGAGATTCAATGTGAACATGCCAGGTCCGTTGCCGGAGTTACGGGGGACACCCTCGGGGCGGGCGTTGAAGAGGGTGGTTCCGTAGGTGTCCTGGCCGGTGGTGATGTTGAACGGGGCTCCGCTTTGCACGGTCAGCAAAGGATTGAGGCGAATGTTCCAGCGCAGGATAATGGTGCCTCCGAAAAGAACACGGTTGCGGATATCGCTTGAGGCGCGGCTGTATTCGCCGGAGTAGTTGTAGGGGTTGGCGGGATAGGTGTTGAGGCCGTCGGAGCTGCTAAGGGCTTTGTTCCAGACGTAATAACCAAAGAGCGACAGGGCGGGGTTGATCTTAGAGTTGACGTTAGCGATGAACTGATTCTGGTTGTAGAGTGCGGAGGAGGTCATCAGAAAGACAGGTGAATTTCCGAAGCCGGGGTTGATGTCTTCGGAGCGCAGAATATGTTCGCCGTGGGAGTTGGTGTAGGTGAGGGCTAAGGTTGAGTTCTTAGGCAGTTGGCGTTCGAGACTTAGAGCGCTTTGGATGATGTAGGGTGCTCTTAGGTTGGCATCCTTTTCGTAGATGGCCTGGGTGGTGCGCGAGCTGGCCAGTGAGGCAAGGGTTGGGATGTTGGGGTAGAAGGTCGGATCGGTGATTACGTATTGTTGTTGAACCACGCCGTTGAAGCGGTCGGCGGTAAGAGTATTAGCGAGGGCAAAGCGGTCATAGAAGATCCCTGTGCCTCCTCTTATGACGGTCTTAGACGCCGTTTTGCCGGCGGTGCCCGGGGCCCAGGCAAAGGCTATGCGCGGGGCTATGTCGCGGTTGTCGTGGATGTTGGTTTGGTTTTCGTAGCGGAGGCCGAGGTTGATGGTGAGGTTGCTGCGGACGCGCCAGTCGTCTCCGAAGAAGTAGCTGCCGTCGAACTGATGGACGGAGAGGGCGGGATTGCCTCCGGCTATGGAGAACTGGGCGGGGTGATTCTGTTGGTATTGCTGGATAGAAGTGAAGGTGAAAGTGCCGTTGAAGTTGGAGGGCGAAACGTTGTCGTCGGTCTGGCCGCGGAGTCTGGTCCCGAAGCGGAAGAAGTGTTTGCCGAGCAGGACAGAAGTGTAGTTCTGGAACTCGTAATTGTTTTGCACGTCGGAACCCTGGCCCAGAGTCGCGCCTCCGCCGGTGAATGCGCCTGAGACCTGGATGACGGGCGCGATAGTGTTAGCGGTGGTTTGGTTGGCCTGACGGAAATACTGGAAGCGGGTTTCGTTGACCAGGTTGCCGTGGATGGAAGTCTCGATGCCCTGCACGGTGTGGAAGGTGTTGAGGATGTGCTCGCCGCGGGAGATCAGGTCGAAGCTGCCAAGGCCGCCGTCGCGAATGTCGGCACGGGTGTAAAGATAGCGGATAGAAAGAGTGTTGTTCTGGTTGAGTTGATAGTCGGCGTGGGGGCCGATGAGGGTGTGGCGCTGCGGAGTATTCAGGATGGTCGAGAAGGCTATGGGATTGAAGTTCGCGTCAAGCATGACGCCGTTGGTGATGGAGCCGTTGTCGACGGCCTGGCGTTCGAAATCGAGGGTGAACGAACTGTGTTTCGTGAGTGGGCCGGAGAAGCTGTTTTCAGTTTCCTGTAAGAGGAACGGGGCTTTGACGGCGGCGTAGGGATTGCGGGAATTCCAGAAGTCGGTGCCCAGGTTGTAGCCGATGGAGCCGTGGAATTTATCGGAGCCGGGTTTGGTGAAGATCTCGATCCGGCCATAGCCGAGCTTGTCGTATTCAGGTGAAAACGGATTGGAGTTGATGCGGATTTCGCGGATGGATTCTTTGGGCGGAAGCTGGCCGCCGCTGAAGCCGTCGACAAATATGGAAGCGCCGCTCGGGCCCGCGGAGGGACCGGCGAGAGCGGCTAGGTCGGCGGCGAGATCTTCGGGATCGTCGGAAAGGGCGTCGAGGTCGGCGCCTTTGATGACGGTGGCGCCGGCGTTATTGGAGGCTTCGGTGCTCAGGGCGGGGAGGGCCTGGTCGGTGACGGTGAGTTGTTGAGCGTTGGCGGTGATTTTGAGCTGCAGGTCGACCGTTTTGGCTCCGGGGCGCAGGGTGATGGCGACGGGTTGCGGAAGCGCGAGTTGCGGGGCGGAGGCGTTGAGTTTGTAGGTGCCGGGTTGGAGGGCTGTAAAGGTGTATGCGCCATCGGCGGCGGACGAGGTTCGCTTTGTGCCCGAGGGGCCAGTGGCTATGACTACGGCCGAAAGGACTACGGCTCCGGATTCATCGATGATGCGGCCGTTGAGTGTGGCTGTTTGTGCAATGGCGGCAGGTATGAAGAACAGGGTCAGGATCAGACGATGCAAGACCTTAGTTTCCCTCGGCAAGATGAAGAATGCCTGAAGGCGAAAATCCCGCCGCTAAGTGAGCATTGTTTTATTGATCGAAACGCCCCAGCCCGGCTCCTGCGGCAAAGCCATGTAGCCATCCTTGTCAACCTGCGGTGCATTCTCCATCATGGCGAAGCCATGCAGGTACGAAGCGACAGGCGGGTCGTGCAGAATCTCGATCCACGGCGCGTTGGGCCATGACGCGATCGCATGCAGCTGCGCCACCGTCCCCAGATTGCCTCCGCCATGGTGCGGGATCACGCGCTTATGGTAAACATTGCCCAGCGCCGCGATCTCGCGGAATCCGGTTACACCATCCGCCACCATGATGTCCGGCTGCAGAATATCGAAAACGCCCTTCTCACACATGGTGCGGTATTCATGCACGCCGACGTTGTTCTCGCCGCCCGCAATGGGAATCTCCACCAGCCGGTTCAGCTCGGCCAGCCCATCGAAATCGTAGCGGCGCAGAGGCTCTTCGAGCCAGTAGACATTCAGCTTTTCCAGTTCCCGCGCTGTTTCGAGTGCGCGGCGAAAATCCCACACCACACCCGGCTGCCAGCCAGTGGCCGATTGCGCCTGGTTGGCGTCGGTCATGATCGCCATGTCGTCGCCGACAGCTTTACGGACCGCGGCAACCAGCTCGATATCCTCGCGCATCGTTTGATAATGCAGGCGCAGCTTGATTGCTTTCCAGCCCTCCGATTTCAACTGAACGGCCATCCGCGACCGCTCCTCCGGCGTCGAAAGCTGGATCATGCTCGCATAGGCCGGCACGCGATCCTTCTGCGCGCCCCAGAGCTTATAGACCGGCTGCTGCGCCGCCTTGCCCGCCAGATCCCAGAGCGCTATTTCGATACTCGAAACCGCGCGCCCGCCGACGTAATAGCGCAGGGGCCCGGCCATCTGCTCGACATCGAAAGGGTCTTTACCCAGCAGTTGCGCCTTCGCGCCATCGAGAGCGCGGGCATCCATTTCCGGCCCGAGTCCGACAAGCCCGTGATCGGTATGAATCTCGAGATAAGACCCGCCGCCGATGCGCCGCATAGTTGAAACGCCGGGATTCCAGGCCGCCTCCATCATGCCGGTTTCCTTAAGAACCTTCAGGGGCACGAGCTTCACGTCGGTGATTTTCGAACGAGGAGCGCCGGCCAGGGCGGGCGCCATCGCAAACGCGGGGATGGCCTTCAGAAAATTGCGTCTAAGCATCTCAAGCCGCCTGCACGTTGGCCCGCTCGGCGACCAGCATCGACTGCAAAATCTGATCCGATACATCTTTCACGGCCCCAGGCGAGTGGCTGAGGAAGAGCGTGTTCGTCCTGTCGCTTTCGCCGATGGCCTTCAGAGTGTCGAAGTATTGCGTCACCATGACCAGCTGCATGACTTCCTTCGCCGAAGCGCCTTCCACCACCTTCTGGAACTGTTCGATAGACACCTGCAGGCCCTCGATAATGGCCTTGCGCTGATTCGCAATACCCTGGCCCTGGAGCGCCTTGCTTTCCGCTTCCGCCTCGGCCTTTTTCACCACCAGAATCTTCTCCGCCTCGCCGCGCGCGTTCGCCGCCACCTGCTCGCGCTGCGCTGCATTGATATCGTTCATCGCCGATTTCACTTTGGCGTCGGGGACGATGTCGGTCACCAGCACGTTGACGATCTCATAACCGAATGCCGCCATATCGGCGTCGAGCTCCAGCTTCACGGCGGCCGCGATGCTGGCCTGCGAAGCGAAAACCTCGTCGAGCGTCATCCCGGGCACGTGCCCTAAAATCACCTGCTCCACGTATGACTTGATCTGTGCCACGGGATCGGAAAGTTTGTAAAACGCGTCGTACACTTTCTCGGGCCGCACCCGGTTCTGAACGGAAATCGGTATGGTGACGAAGACGTTGTCTTTCGTCTTGGTCTCCATAGTGAGCGTGATCTGATTCACTCGAAGGCTCACCCGGCCCGCCATCGAATCGATGAACGGAACTTTCCAGTTCAGCCCCGGTTCCGCCACGCTCTTGAACCTGCCGAACCGCGTGATCACAGCCACTTCCGCCGTTCGCACGGTAAAGAAACTGGCCAGAACCAGATATATAA
>Ga0302319_10024729_pt1 | contig 10660 bp, 4 predicted proteins | sample Bog_T0_2_FD_203319 | JGI IMG/M metagenome (GOLD analysis project Ga0302319, IMG submission 203319) | Peat permafrost microbial communities from Stordalen Mire near Abisko, Sweden - Bog_T0_2 | ecosystem: Environmental > Terrestrial > Soil > Wetlands > Peat | place: Sweden: Abisko, Stordalen Mire... | reverse complement strand
ACGACGCCACCGACACCCGCGACGGCGAGCCGGCGAGTTCGATCTCCCCGTAGAGATCGCCAATGCCTTGGCTGCATCCGAGACCCGCCAACACATCCCGGTGCTCGGCAAAATCGACTCCCCGCGCCATCGATTTGAGGCCAATGGCTTGCGCCAGGGCAAATCCGGCACGGCATATTTTGAGCGCGCCGGGGTCATGGGCGAGGCTCGCTACCGACGCACGGTCGATTTGCAGGCCGGCGAGCGGCGCGCGCGCCAGAATGTCAAACGCTCCAATACCGCGCCCAACTTCATCAACGATCAAGGTCACGCCCAAGCGCACGATGGCATGCAGCAGCGGCATATCGGCGGCAAACAACGAGCGCTCGCTAATCCGCAGCTCCACTCGATCCGGCCGCAAGGCGCCGTCGGTAAAGAGTTTGCGAACATCATCCAAAAAGCCTTCATCGAGTATGTGATGGCGCAGCGGCCCGAACGACAGCTTGAGGTTCGGACCGCCGGCGCGCAGGAGAACGTCATAGTCGTCGCGCAGACACTCAAGCGCGGCGCGCGACAAGGCGGTGGCAAGGCCGGTGGCTTCGGCCACTGCGAGAAACTCGGAAGGGCTGACCTCGCCGCGCATCGGGTGATGCCAACGTACGTAGCCCACCGCCGCCGTCAATTCGCCGCTGGTGAGATCGCGACGCGCCATGTAGCGGAGCTTGATGGAGCGGTCGGCGATCGCATCGCGCAACTCCTGAGCAAGATCCAAACGCGCCAGCGATCGCAAGCGCACGGTGTCAGAAAAAAAGCGCACCTGCTTGCTGCCGGCGCGCCGCGCTTCGGCCGCGGTGCCGCGCGCGAGATTCAGCAAACGGCGCGGCGCGGTTGCGTCCGGCCCAAGAATCGCGACGCCGGCGAACGGCATCAGGTGAAAATCCGCGTCGCCGACTTTGATCGGCTCGCGCAGGCTGTCGCAATGACTCGCAACCAACGCCTCAATGCGATCGCGGTCGCGGCTCTCGATCACCACGACAATTTGACTCTCGCTCAACTGGCCCGCGTACCAAGCGATCTCGGGCTCATCGTCCGCACTGCGCTCTTGCGTCAAGCGGCCGATCGCCGCGCTCATCGCGAGTTCGGCCACCTGTGTGTCGATGATCCGCGAGACATCGACAATACCGTCCACATGAATCACCGCAACGGCGGTCGGCTGTTCGCGCAGCGTCGCCATCGACAGAGATTCGTGGAAACGGCGCAGAAATGAGCGTCGGTCGAATTGCTGGGCTACCGCGCCGAACCGGCCGGTGCTACCGGTCTGCTCCTCCGCGGCGGAAACTGACGGCTGGCGTATCAGGCAGATGGCGCGGTCCGGCGCCTGTGCGGCGGCCCGCACCTCGTAGTTGCGATCGCCCTCGCTAAAAGTCGCATCGTGGGTGGTGCGGCTCGCCAGAGCCTGGCGCACCAGGTGGCGAATCACTCCGGCCATCGTCGCCGGCCAGATAGACTCGATTTTCTGGCCGATGGCGGGGTCTCGCGGGATCAAATCAACGACACCGCGCCCGCCGCTCTGCGCCATCAACACCCCGTCGCGCCGCACCAGCACCACCAAGTCCGGCAGTCCTTCGAGCACCGAGGTCATGAGGGGGTCGATTGGCATGGAGGCGTGAACTCTATCCGGCGCAGTTTCGAGGAACCGGACCGCAATCACGGTTTGGAGCGATTGATCCGGGCTAACTTAAGGCTGGTAAGTGGCGGAAGGTCCGCACGCTCGCCGTGTTGGCCTTTGGTCTCATGGCTGAGCGCCCGTGGTTACTCAGGATGAAAAAATGAAGCGGCTCAGCGAGGGATTTCCGGCCCCGTTCGGAACGCGCCTGCGTGTGGCGCGGCGTACGTTCGCGATCTTCGCCGTGAGCGCCGTGATCCCGACGCTGCTCGGCGCCGCCGTCGCCTACCATGCCGTGCAGGTCGAGCTCGAATCGCAAATGCAGAAGCGCCTGATGGAGAACGCTCGCAGCTTCGGGCTGGGCGTATTTACACGCCTCACCGCCGCCGATCAGATGCTGCTGCAGATTGCCGAATCGGCGCCGGCAAATCCGGCGCTGGCACAATCCATTTTTGCTTCGGTCTCGATTCTGCATTCCGGCGAAGGGGTCCCGGCGTCAGGCCGGTCGCGCGACTCGGCGACGCTTGCCGCCGCAGAAGCCGCGCTCAAAGGCCCTGCCCGCGACTCGACCGTCGTGTTCGAGCGGGATGACTCGCAGGTGGTGCCGGTGCTCGTCCGGCGTCTCACGCCGGCGGGCCAAGCATTCGTCGTTGGCCGGATGCGGACCGACTACCTATGGGGCGACACCGACCAGCTCGCAAGCGAAACGCAGCTCTGCATCCGCGACCGCGCGAGTTCCTTTAACTTCTGTTCGCAGGGCGGCGTCGAGAAGAGCAGCGAGGCCGGCAGCCAGCCGGCGGCGCGCGCGCAGGACGAACTCACCGTGAGTTGGCCTTTGTACCTGCGAGCGCGATTCGGGATCGATCCCTTGTATGTGTCCGCCGGCCAGCCGCGCGTCCTCGGGCTCGCTGCATTGAGTTCGCTTCGCGCGACGCTGATTCCGCTGATCGTGATCACTCTGGCGCTGGTACTGTTGTTCGGCGCGTTCGAAATCCGCCGGATTTTTCGGCCCCTCGAGTTGCTGCTCGCTGCCATGAGCCGCCTCGCGCACGGCGACTTCGCACGCGCGGTTGTGTCGCCATCGGCCGCCGATGGCGACTTCCATGGACTCGCCGCATCAATCAATTTGACGGCCGTCACCCTCGGCCAGCAATCCCATGTGTTAAATACCTTGAGCCAGATCGACCGCAAGATCCTCACCGCGGATTCCGTTGAAACCGTCATCGCCTTGGTGTTGCCGAGCATTCCGGCCATCGCGGGTTGCAGCGCAGCGCTGTTGTTGACCACCAACGAGGATGAGGGCGAGGGCATGCTGTACTCGGTTGCGCCGAGCGGCACCCTGGCGCGCCGGCCGTGTAAGTTGGAAATGCATTCTCTGCAGCGGGTGGTCGAGGAGGACGCGGTACTGCAATTGTCCGACGCCGCGCCTTTACCGTTCGCGTCGCTGCGCGAAGCGGGGTTCCACGCGGCGCGTACTTTTCCGGTGCGCGACGGCACCGCGCTGATCGGCGCCTTGGTGCTGCTCGACCCGCCCGCGAGACAGGGCGACGCGCAGCAGCGCCATGCATTGGACCTCGCCGACCGCCTGTCGGTTGCCATTTCGCATGCACGCAGCAAGCAAGATCTGCTGCGCAATGCCTATTTCGATCCGCTCACGGGACTTGCAAACCGCGAGCTGTTCTGCGATCGCATCGGCCAGGCGCTGGGCCGCGACGGCAGGCGCCGCAGCGCCGCCGTGCTGTTGATCGGCATCGATCGCTTCAAGAATATCAACGACACCTTGGGCCACCGTGCCGGCGACGAATTGCTGAAACTGACCGCCGAGCGCCTGCGCGCCGTCATCGGTGTCGGCGATACGGTGGCGCGGCTGATCGGCGACGAATTCATCGTACTCATGTCCGACCTCGCGGATCCGGGGCGGGTCGTAAGGCTGGCGGAGCAGATCGAGACTTCATTCACCAAGCCGTTTCTGGCGGACGGCATCGGCTACGTGCTGTCGGCTTCCATCGGGATCGCGATCGCACCGGGCGACGGGCTGACGCCCGACGTGCTGATCCGCAATGCCGACATCGCGATGCGCCGCGCGAAGAATCGCAGCGTCGGCGCCGTGGTGTTTTTCGAAGAGACCATGAACGAGCAGGCGAAGCGCAGTTTTCGCCTGGAACACGGACTGCGTGCCGCGCTCGAGCAAGGCGAAATCGAAGTGCATTTTCAGCCGAAAATTGAACTGCGCACGGGGCGGGTCATCGGTGGCGAGGCGCTGTTGCGCTGGACGCACCCGAGTGACGGGGCGATTCCTCCCGCCGTTTTTATTCCCATTGCCGAGGAAACCGGGCTGATCATTCCGCTCGGCTACTGGGTGGTCGAGCAGGCGTGCCGCCACCTCATCCAATGGCGAGCCGCGGGGCTGGGCGTACGGCATGTCGCCGTGAATCTGTCGTTGCGGCAGTTGCGCGATCCCGAGTTCGTGCCGCAGCTGGCTCGGTTGATGCGCGCCTCGGGGCTGCCGGCCGGCTGTCTCGAACTCGAAGTCACCGAATCGACCATCGCCGAGCACGCCCACGAACTGCCGGGGCTGCTGCAGCAAATGCGCGAACACGGCATACGCATTGCCATCGACGATTTCGGCACCGGCTATTCCTCTTTGTCGATGCTGCGCCTGCTGCCCATCGACGTACTCAAGATCGACCGTGCCTTCGTCAGCGCCATGGAACCGGGCGGCACCGGCGAGGCGATTGCCGGCGCCATCATCGCCATGGGACAAGTGCTCGGCAAGGAATTGGTCGCCGAGGGCGTCGAGACCGCTGCCCAGGCCCAGCTGCTGGAGGAACGTGGCTGCCGAGTCGCGCAAGGCTTTCATTTCAGCAAGGCCCTGCCGCCGGCACAATTCGCCGAATTCTGCCGCAGCCGTGAAATCAGGCCCGTAAGGATGCCGTATGCGTCGACCGCCTGAACGTCACGCGCGCCGCGCCTCGACGATTGTAAAGTCCCTCGCCCTGGCCTGCGCGGGGCTCGCGCTTCCCGCGCTCGCGGCAGCGGCGGAAGTGCCGATGCACTTTGTGCGTTTCGGCGGCGATGCCGGTCTGTCACCGGGCGGCGTCATGGCTATTTTGCAGGACCGCCAAGGGTTCCTCTGGCTGGGCACGGAGGATGGCCTCGACCGCTACGATGGCTATGAGCTGCAGCACCACGTCCACGACCGCACCCACCCAGGAAGTCTGTCGAATAATTGGGTGTCGGGTCTCGTCGAAGACGCCGAGGGTACGCTCTGGGTCAGCACCGACGGCGGCGGCGTCGTAGGACTCAACCAGACCGGTAGTTTCGAAGAGCTGCCGACGATCGGCGGTAACCCCCCGGTGGGCTCGCAGGAGAAAGTGCGGGTTGCACGTTTTGATCGGCACGGCGGCATGTGGCTCGGTACCCGCGACAACGGACTGGTGAATATCGATCGCACCCATCGATCCATGCGCCGCTTCCGGCACGACGTCGACGACGAGGCGTCGCTCAGCAGCGATTCGGTATTTAGCGTGCTCGAGGATGGCTCCGGCACGATCTGGGTCGGCACCAGCAGCGGCCTCGACCGGCTCGATCCTAAGACCGGCCATGTGCAGCGCCAGGCGACGCTGTTGGCCAAGCTGCCGGGACAACAGCGCGGCGACGTGCAAATCAATTCCTTGCTGGAAGATGCGCACGGCAACCTCTGGGTCGCCACCAACGCGGGTTTGGTCCGTCGTGAGCACGACTCGGGCACGCTCAGCATGTTCAAGAATCGGCCGGGAGATGCACGGAGTCTGCCGGGAGATCGTGTACAAGCCTTGCTGGAGGACGACGCTCGGCGACTGTGGATCGGGACGTCCAGCGGACTTGCGCTCTACGACGGCAACGGCGACAGCTTCGCGGCCTATCACCACGATCCCGTCGACAGCACCTCATTGCCCGACGACAATGTCATCTCGTTATTCGAAGATCGCGGCGGATTGCTCTGGGTCGGCACCAAAACCGGGGGCGTCGCCAAGTGGAATTCTCGCTCCTGGTCCTTCGGCCATCACGCCGGCGGCGATGGCGAACATAGCAGTGAGAGCAATGTGGCGGCTTTCGCCCAGGATGCGGCCGGCTCCATTTGGATCGCCAACTTAGGCACCGGCATCGACGTCACGGACCGGGTGCATGGTTCCACGCTCCATTATCGACATGTGGCGGGCGACTCCGCGAGTCTCCCCGACGATCGAGTCACCGCGCTGCTGTTCGATCACCAGGACACGTTGTGGGTGGGCACCATGACGGCGGGCCTAAGCCGCTTCGATCGCCACACCCAAAAATTCACGACCTACCGCCACGATCCGAACGACCCCGGCAGTTTGGGCGCACCCGGCGTGATGTCCCTGCTCGAGGACTCGAGCGGCCGGATCTGGGTCGGAACCTACGGCGGCGGGCTTTCTCTCTTGAATGCGGCCACCGGCCGCTTCACCCGCTATGTGACGGATCCGGCGAACTCGGAGTCGTTATCGAGCGATCGCGCAACCGCGTTGGCGGAGGATCGCTCCGGCCGCATCTGGATCGGCACCGACGGTGGCGGACTGTGCCTGCTCGATCCCATCAGCGGCAGGTTCACTCGCTTCGCCCACGAACCGCGCAATCCGCACTCGCTGAGCGCCAACACCGTCTACGCAATCCGCGTCGATCAGCGCGGTCAAGTCTGGGTGGGCACCCGAGGCGGCGGCCTCGACGAGATCTTGGGTTCTGCGCTCGAGCCTGCGGCGATTCGCTTCCGTAACTTCTCCGAACCCGAAGGCCTGCCGAACACCACCATTTATGGCATTGAAACCGGGCCCGGCGGGCGGTTGTGGCTGAGCACTAATCGCGGCCTGTCGCGACTCGACCCGAATAGCCATGAAGTTCGAAATTTTCGAGCCGCCCACGGCTTGCAGGGCGATGAGTTTAATTTCGGCGCTCATTTCCGCAGCCGAGAAAGCGAGCTCTACTTCGGCGGCCCCCATGGCTACAACGCGTTTTTCCCGGATCGGCTGCAATTCGACGACAGCCCGCCGCCGGTGGTGCTGACGTCGTTCTTGAAATTCAACGAAGCTGCACCCACCGCCGTGCTGCCCGAGCGGCTGCGTGCCATCGACCTCGGCTATCGAGACGACATCGTGACCTTCGAATTCGCCGCCCTCGACTTCGCTTCGCCCGAGAACAACCGCTACCGCTACATGTTGGAAGGTTTCGACAAGGGCTGGGTCGACGCCGGCTCGAAGCATCGGGTCACCTACACCAACCTTGCGGGCGGGAACTACACGTTCCGCGTGCGCGCCGCGAATAGCGACGGCAAATGGAACGAGGCGGGGCTCGCCATACCGCTCGTGGTGCAACCGCCGCCGTGGGCATCGAAGCCCGCCTACGTCTTGTACGCACTCGCTCTCGGCCTGCTGATCTTCGCCGTCTGGAACCAGCAGCATAAGAAACTGCGCCGCGAAGCGCGCTATGCGCAGCGACTGATGCAGGATGTTCGCGATCGGACCGCCGAACTTGCGGAACGCAACGAAGAACTCGAGCGGGTGAATCGCCAGTTGAAGGAAGCCAGCGTCACCGATCCGCTGACCGGCCTCGGCAATCGGCGCTATTTACGCGATGCAGTCGCGGCTCTGATCAAGACCGCGGACGATGGCATTGCGATCGGCGACGCGCCTGCGCCGACACTGGCATTGCTCATCGTCGATCTGGACCACTTGAAACCGGTGAACGACGTGCACGGCCACGAGGCGGGCGACCAGATTCTGATCCAAGTCGCGGAGATTCTGCGGCGCAACTGCCGCACCTCCGATTTCATCGCGCGCTGGGGCGGCGATGAGTTCGTCATCGTATACCGGGATGAGGATTTGAGCGGCGCCGAACTCTTGGCCGAACGCATCCGTTCGCGCGTTGCCAAACAGATCTTCCGGCTGGCGGACGGCAAAGCGGCCCGCACCAGTTGCTCGATCGGGTTTTCGCGCTATCCCTTCGTGCACGAGTCGCCCGGCCTACTACCCTGGGAGCAGTGTCTCGCGGTCGCCGACGCCGCGCTTTACCACGCAAAAAAGCAGCGCAATGGCTGGATCGGCTGGGCGGGCACGGCCGCGGCCATCGATGTCCCGTCGATCGTCAAATTGCTCGAACGAGACCCGGAAGCGCTCGAGCGCGACGGCCGGCTCGACGTCCGCAGGCCCCGGTTCCGCCCCGAGGACACGGTCGACGACATGCAAACCCGCACCCTGCGCCGCGGCGATCACTAGCGCTGCGGCCAAATTTAACCGCCGCATTATGAGAACGGGTTCTCATTCGCCGGCCTAACGGCAGTCGAGCCTTCCAGCCCCGAAAAATCGCCCCTCAGTTGAAATAGCGCCGTGCCCGATAACGGGCGAATCATTGACGAGGCGGCGCGAAGTGACCACGATTTCGAAGACATTCTCCCGAGCGGTACTGCTGAATCTGGCGGCCACGCTGCTTGCCACCCAGGCAGGTGCGGCGGCGCCGCAGAAGAGCTACATCGTCGAGGCGCGGGACGCAGCAGCGGCGGTGCGCGCGGTGCGCCTTGTCGGCGGTCGGGTCACGCATGAGCTGCCCATCATCAATGGCGCCTCGGCCGAGCTCTCCGCTAGTCAGGCGGCGCGCCTCAGCAAGAACACTCAACTGCAGATCTTTGCCGATGCCCAAGTGGCGACGCAGGACTCTGCCATCAGCTTGGCGCAGCCGATGATCGACGGGCCGGTAGCCACCGCGGTCCCGGCGACTTCATCGGCTGTCGCCTCGGCGGCGGCGGCCGTGGCCGCGCTAGCCTCCACCGTGGTGCCCGACATCTATCAACGCAATATGATGGGCGTCAACAATCTCGCCGCTCAGGGCATCAATGGTGCCGGCGTCGTAGTGGCAGTGGTCGACAGCGGCTTGCTGCAACAGGGCCCGGCGTATCTCGCCTCGGACTTGAACGGCAACAACCGCCTGCTCGCGCAGTACGACGCGACAAAGAATCTGCTGGTCGACGCTCACCACCCGTGCGCGAGCGCGCCCTGCGCGAACGACGACTACGGACACGGCACGCACATCACCAGCCTGATTGCGAGTTCGAACACATCGGATCCGCTGTTGAACGGCAACCCGCAGGGTATCGCGCCGATGGCGCGCCTGATCAACGTCAAGGCGTTCAACGGCACCGGGGTCGGTACCTATACGACCGTGCTCAATGGCTTGAACTGGATCTTGGCCAATCGCACCACCTACGGCACGATCCGCGTGGTCAACATGTCGTTTGGCGCGGCCCCCCAGTCCTTCTACTGGAACGACCCGATCGACCAGGCAGTGATGAAGCTATGGCAGGCCGGCGTGGTCGTCGTTGCCTCTGCTGGAAATTTTGGACCCTCGCCCCAGACCATCGCCGTACCGGGCAATACACCCTATGTCATCACCGTCGGCGCAATGACCGATAACTTCACGCCGAACAATCCGACGGATGACGGCGTCGCCTCGTTCTCCTCCGCGGGCCCGACCTACGAGGGTTTCGTCAAACCCGACATGGTTGCTCCCGGCGGCCATCTTGCCGGCTACATGAACGCGAATCAGCTGTTGGCGTCCGAGTACCCGCAGTTCGCCTCGGAAGACTCGAAGATGTTCATCATGTCCGGCACCTCGCAGGCGGCGGCCGTTACCAGCGGTGTCGTCGCGCTGATGTTGCAGGCGAATCCGACCTTGTCCCCGGACCAGGTCAAATGCCGGTTGTTGGCCTCGGCCGACGCGGCGCTTGGCGCCAAAGGCAAGGCGGCATACACCGTGTTCCAACAGGGCGCGGGCCGCGTCGATGCCTACGCGGCGGTCTACAGCCAGGCCGCCAACTGCGCCAACCAAGGATTGAACATCGCGGCCGATATCGCCGGCACCCAGCATTTCGGCGGCCCGGCGCGGCAGAACGGGAATAACGGCAATTTCTACGTGGTCGACAGCAACGGCAACCAGATCAAGAACGACGGCTACCAATGGAACAAGCAGTTTGCAAAGACCCTGGGTTATCTGTGGAGCAGCGGCTATTTGTGGAACAGCGGCTACCTCTGGAACAGCGGCTACCTGTGGAATAGCAGCTACTTGTGGAACAGCGGCTATTTGTGGAACCAGAACGCCGTCACGCCCGCGACCGCGCCGGCGGCGATGGAATCTTGGAACGCGCAGGAATAATCATGTCGCCGCGCGCCGCACAGTTTGGATTCACGCTCGCGGAAACCGCGCTCACCATGGCCTTCCTCGCCATCGGTGCAGGAGCGGCCGTGCCAGGCGTCGCCAATCACATGCAGCGCACCCGCGTCGAGCGAGCAACCCAGGACATCGTGGCCATCGAACAGCGCCTGGACCAGTACCGTCGGCAGCACCACGAACTGCCCGACTCTCTCGAGCAGCTGACTCCCGCGGTGCCGCTCGATCCCTGGGGGCATGCCTACGAGTACGTGAATTTTGCGACGCGGGGTTTAAGCGAACAGCGCTCCTATCACAATCTCCCGGTGAATAGCGACTACGACTTGTATTCGCGCGGCAGCGACGGCCTGACCGATCTCGTGCTCAATGCCGATGTCGCCCGCGACGACATCGTGCGCGCCGGCGACGGCGATTTCGTGGGTCTCGCCGCCAATTTCTAGCGCCGCGCGCGCGCCCTCTTGCCTTGCCCGAACCACACTGCCGCATCGCAGCGGCGTTCAGAATTTGACCCGCCTCATCCCTTACTATACGATTGTTCAATTACTAACGGGGATACAGCGAGAACTGTCATGTACCAATCCGAAGCGGTGCGAAACGAAGAGCGGGTACTGTTGAACTCGGCCGAGTTCGTTGCCGGTCAGGTGCTAGTGAACTGGCGCCGGCAACATTCGCAAGCGCAGTTCTCGCCCTTCTGGCTGCGCGATCACTGTCACGCCGCCCACAGCTTGAACGCCGACACGCTGCAGCGCGAGGTCGACACCTTTGCGATACCGCAGGACATCGCTCCTGCAAAGCTCGAAA
>Ga0302319_10024728_pt1 | contig 10660 bp, 6 predicted proteins | sample Bog_T0_2_FD_203319 | JGI IMG/M metagenome (GOLD analysis project Ga0302319, IMG submission 203319) | Peat permafrost microbial communities from Stordalen Mire near Abisko, Sweden - Bog_T0_2 | ecosystem: Environmental > Terrestrial > Soil > Wetlands > Peat | place: Sweden: Abisko, Stordalen Mire... | reverse complement strand
TATCCCGACGCGCTCTCAAATTCACTCATGCCGGTTTCGAGTGCCGCGTGGTTTGCGAAAATCTGAGCGCGGGACCCAGCCGCGAAATCCATCCGGGTGCCATTATTGAGGTGCAGCCGGGAGTAACCATTGGCCATGAGTTTTGTCCCTTCGAACAAGGTAGCGCTACCAGTTACTTTAGAGTCGTCGAGTGTGATGCCGCCGCTGGCCGACGCCAGTCCAATGATCGGGGGGCTGGCCATTAGTGTGGACAAAGCACCCGCTGTAAAAAAGAGAGGAATTAAGTAGGATATTTTAGTCACGTTGTCTCGTAAGAACTTAGTTCTTCTTTACGACGAAGCACTTTTGACTCCGGAAAGCGCACCTTCCGCCAGTAGTTGCAATACCGGTGACCTGTTCAGTACCGCAGGTAGCATTACAATCGAACAAACGAATATGGACAACGTGATAGCCGAATACCAGAAGTGGAAGCAGCAGGGGCAAACGCTGCGAACTCATGCGAAACAGGCCATGGAAGCGCGTTTTCGCGATTTGCTTACAGAGGCGGCGCAGGTCGCGCAGGAATACCAGCACGATTTCGGCGTAGCGCTGAAACCGCCGCCGTCGATTACAGCTTTCCGTTATAAGACGGCGGCCGGCAAGCCTCAGGCTAAGACAAAGAAAGCCGAGCCGGCGTTAGCTGAGCCACAGAAGACGGTGAATCCAAAGATTGCCCCGCTCGAAAAGCGGCTGGCGCAGGCACGGGAGAAACTCGAAGTGGCGAAGACGGCCGGTAAGCCGACGCGCAATCTCGAAGATAAGATCTACGAAATCGAAGACGCGATTCGGCTCGCCAATCAGGCCGGCTGAATTACCGGGCGGCGCGCTGTGCGTTCACAGCCGCGCCGATCACCGCGATTTCGGTGCTGGTCGGCACGACTTCGAAGACACTGCCCTGCAGCGGCGTCATCGTGACCATCTCGTGCAGGTACTGGCTGAGCAGGCTCACCTTGATAAACCTTGCGTTCGGGCCGGATACGAAAAACTTTCCCGGACCTTCCAGGTGAACGCTGGTGGCCGACGCGGCGGCGAGCGCGCGGTGCCAGAGCAATTCGAATTCGCAGCAGCGGGCGTCGCCCTCAGCGGCGTTGGCAAAGATCTCCTCGGGTTCCAGATCGAGAAAGCGCAGGCGCATCGCCCGGTGCCCCATGATTCCTTCCAAGTGGCCCTTGCCGCCGCAGCCGCAGAAAGCTTCCCTGGGATCGAGTGTCACGACGGTGTGTCCGCCTTCCCAAACGCCTTCGGCATGGGGATAGCGGCCGAAGCCGACGCCATGACCGAGAGTCCACACGCGAATCAGATGTTCCAGTTGCCCGCGCGTGGCAGCCATCCCCGCCGCTGTGACATCGGCGTCGTTGAAGACGGAAACCCGCAGGTCCATGCCCCGGCCCGCAAGAGCGTTCGTCAGCATCTCGCCGAGCTTGGCGCCTTTGGCCTGCTTCAGATTGGGCGATTCTTCGATTATGCCCGCGCGGATGATGCCCGGAAAGCCGACACCCACCGCGGTGGGCGAGGCGTCATGCTCGAGGCACAGGTCCAGAATGGTCTGGGCGATGGTCTCCGCGATCGCCTCCATGGGCATGCTGTGGACTCCGTCGGGCGGTGCGGAATCGTCTCCATCGTCGCGCGAGGGCGGATAGAGACGCAGTTTCCCCAATAACTGGTGGCCCTGCACAAGGCCGACGGCAATTTCGCCGGTTGCCACTACGCCGATCGTCTGATCGTTCATCGTTATGACCTTATCAAAAGCGACTGAGCTTGTTTAGTCCGTTGAATGCAGCGGCCTTGTAGCATTCCGCGAGCGTGGGATAGTTAAACACCGTATCGACGAAATACTCCATGGTGCCGCCGAGAATCAGCACGGCCTGGCCGATGTGAAGCAATTCACTGGCCCCTTCCCCGATGATGTGAACGCCCAGCAGCAGGCGCGTTTCCCGATGGAAGATGAGTTTCAGGCGGCCCGTGGTATCGCCGCGGATCTGGCCGCGCGCGATTTCGCGATAGTAAGCGACGCCCACTTCGTAGGGCACATCCTCGTCGGTCAGTTGCTCTTCCGTCTTCCCGATAAACGAGATTTCGGGAATGGTGTAGATGCCGTAAGGATAGTAATTGGGATTCGAATGCAGCGGGATGCCGCAGACATTGCCCGCGGCAATCCGCCCCTGTTCCATCGAAACGGAAGCGAGGCTGGGGAATCCAATCACGTCGCCCACCGCGAAGATGTTCGGCTGTTTGGTGCGGAAATCCTTATCGACGGGAATACGCCCGCGCGAATCGGCCTCAATGCCGGCAGCCTGGAGGTTCAGCTCATCCACGTTGCCGGAGCGCCCGACCGCATAGAGCAGGGCGTCACCCGAGATTTTCTTCTTGCTCTGGAGATTCGCCACCACGCCGGTGCCGGATTCCTCGACGCTTTCGACCTCTTCGTTGAGCCGCATCGTGACGCGGCTGTCGCGCAGGTGATAGGAGAGCGCTTCGACCATTTCCGAATCCGCAAACTCGAGCAGACGGGGCCGCTTCTCGATGAGGATGACGCGCACTCCAAGCGTGGCGAACATGCACGTATACTCGACGCCTATGACGCCGCCGCCCACCACGATCAGGGTTCGCGGTATTTCCGGGATCGAAAGGATCTGATCGCTGTTGATGATGGTGCGCCCGTTGATGGGCACGAGTTTCGAGACCGCGGGTTTGGTGCCGGTGCCGATGATGATGTTGGCGGCATCGATTTCGCTTCTGCCGCGCGAGTTCGTGACCTGAATCCGAGTGGGGCTGAGGAAGCTGGCCTCGCCCATTATCATTTCGATGTTGTTGCGGGAAAGCTGCGCCTGCGTGACATCGACTTCGGTTTTGATGACGTGCTGGACCCGGAACGAAAGGTCCGCCATCGAGATCTTTTCTTTAACCCGGTAATTGATCCCGTAGATGTTCTGGTACAGATATCCCGAAAGGTGCAGAACGGCTTCGCGCATCGTCTTACTGGGAATGGTCCCAGTGTTGATGCACGCTCCGCCAATCACCTCGCGCTTTTCAATAAGGGCGACGCGTTTTCCCGCTTTGGCTGCCTGAATGGCTGCGCGCTGGCCGGCCGGTCCTGAGCCGATCACGATAAGGTCATACTCTTGCATGATGTGCGAACTATGCCATTCTCCTATATTGATATATCGGGTCGATGACAGAAAAGGTTTATACCCGCAATAAACGAAGCTTAGTGCAGGCCCACCATTCCTTTCACCGAGTCGAGAAGCTTTCCTGAATCGTAGCCGACGCCGTTGCGGAAAACGATACGGACGTTTTCGATGTCCGAGATCCGGGCGGAAGGATCGCCTTCGATGACCGCGAGGTCGGCCTGTTTGCCGGGGGCGATTGATCCGATGCGTTTCTCGAAGCCGAGAAACTGAGCGCCGTTGAGGGTTGCAATGCGGATGGCTTCCGCGGGTGAAAATCCCGCGGCGACCAGCAGTTCGATGTTGCGCTGGTCGGCGAATCCGGCGAGGGCGCTGCCGTTGCCCGTAGGGTCGGCACCGGCCATCAACAGGCCGCCCGCTTTGACGAAGGCGCGCTCAAACTGCTGCTCTTTTTCGATCCGCAGCGCGCTCAGCTTTTTGGAGGCTTCCGGCAGGCGTTCCCGCGCGGCACGATATTCGGCCGCGTTTTGAGGAGAAAGCGCGTCCAGGAAGCGCTGCTGCAGCGGCGGAGCAATTTCGAAAACGGCGAGGGTCGAGGTGACCGCGACATGATGCTGCACGAGGTCGCGAATGATCTGCTGCACCGTGTCGTTCCCGACATTGACGCGTTGCAGGGCTGCGGCGGTGACCGGCGGGCACTCGTCGGGCTTCTTGCCGGGAACGATTTCCCCATCGACCACCAGGCCGTGTTCCAGGTTGTCAATGCCGAGTTCCGCCGCTTCGCGAAAGCCGACGGAACAGAGATGGCCGGTGACTTTCAGGCCGCGCGCATGGGCGGCCACGATCGCAGCGCTCAGTTCCGCGCGCGTGATGTGCATGTAGGCCTTGAACGACGTTGCGCCCAGCCCGGCCCAGTATTCGACAAACGCCTTCGCGTCCTCCGGTCCGCGCAGTTCCAGCATCTGCGGGGTGAAGCTGCCGGGGCCTTCCAGATAGCCAGCCGTGATGTGCATGTCGGGACCCGTGTAGCGGCCCGAATCGATCCATTTTTTGACCATCAGATCGGTCTGAACTTCGAGGCCTCCGCCGGTTCGGGCTGTCGTGACGCCGCTCGCGAGATAAAGCCTGGGGAAGCTCAGAGCGTGTTCAATATAAATGGGCGCGCCGCCGCCCGATGGGTAGAAGAGATGCTCGTGCATGCCGACGAGGCCCGGGATCACCGTGTAATTCGGCAGATCCTGAAAGCTGAAGTCGTGTGGAACGGTGAGCTTATCCGCATCGCCTATGGCCTCAATCAGACCATTGCGAAGGAGGATCGTCTGATTTGCGCGGGCCGGCGCGCCGGTACCGTCAATCACGCGCACATGCACCAGTGCGACGGGGCCATTGACGCGGACGAAAGATTGCGCGGACGCCAGGCTCGCAAGCGCGGCCACCGCGACGACGAGGCGCATGGGTTTATTGGACCACAGTCATTTACTGGACCGGCAATTCGGTTGAATTGCTTCCCTGGCCGTTTTGCGAGACTTCGAGCTTCAGGTTCCCGGTGGCAGTGGCGGGTATCTGGAAATTCATCTGATAGAGGCCCACCAGACTCGGCGTGAGTCCGGCGAAGAGGACGGGAACGGGAGCGCCGCCGATGGTCAGCGCAGGCACGTCGGTGGGACGCGCCAACGGATTTGATGGTGATCCGGCTCCTGTGACGACCGGATTATCCGTGCCGCCCATACCGGCAAGATAAACGACCGCATATTCGAGCGGAATGGCGGGCGAGGCGCGCGTAATCAGAGAGCCATCCTGATGCTGCGCGACGACCGTGCCGTCGCCGTATACCGCGAGTCCGGGAGCGGCGGGCACCAGTTGGATGGTCTGCGGCGCGGTGAGTGCACCGTTGGCGGAGACAATTACTTCGAACTCTCCTGAGGCATTCAGTTCAAAGGGAATCTGGGAGTTGATCTGTCCGGGGCCGACGTAATACAGCGGCGCGGCGATACCTCCGATGACAACCGAAGTGTTGTTCATCGAGACCGGGAGGGGGATTGCGGTGGGCTGCCCGGCCTGCGAAGCGAGGTTCGATCCGTAAATCTGGACGATGGTGCCGGGCGCAAGCGGCGCACCGATCTGCGGACTGAAGACGTGCAGCACGGAGTTGGGCGCAAGAGCGGGCGCGGAATTCGGCAGCACTGCGCCCGAGATTTCGGCCGTCGTAAGCGGGAAGCCCGGAGCCGAAGCGCGGGCCGTGACGTTCACCTGCGATCCGGATTTCCGGGGCGTCCAGGTGGCAGAGTAAGTTCCGGATGCGGCGTCGGTCAGCGACAGGGACAGAGGCGGATCGCCGTTTGAGAAGGTGGCCACGACCTGTCCGTTGGCGACAGTATTGCCGCAATCGTCGGCCAGTCGAATCGCAAGGGGCGTGAGCCATGACGCCGAAGCTGAGAAGTTATTGACGAGAGCCGTTTGGGTGGGCGCAAGGACTGACGGCACGCAGGTTGTGCCCGTAGGCGGACGATGGACGATGAGCGTTACGTTAACGGCTCGCACGCCCGCGCCTGAAGACGCATAGCTGACTGCACCCTGGTAGATTCCGACGGGCAACCCCGCGGAGTTCACGGCCACCACCGTGGTGTCGGGCGCGGATGCCGAACTCAGCCCTACGTTGGGAGAGATTACGAGCCATGATCCGCCGTTCACAGTGGTCGCGGCGGCCGAGTAGACAGCGGCCGTTTTCGAGTCTGAGAAGAGCTGGATCGCTTGTGGCGGAGGCGAACTCCCGGCGGTGGTCACGAAAACCAGGCCAGCCGGCGATGGTTGAGGCTTGACGGCGCTTCCGGCGGCGGCAACCGTCAGCAGAACCTGGAAATCGCGGGGAGAATTAACGACTCCCGCGCCGGAGAGGCGGATGGTCGCGAACCAGGTCTGCGTGGCCAGCGCGACAGCGGAGGAATTGATCGCATAGTTGATGAGGACCGGATGTCCCGGGGCGACCGTACCGCTGGTGGGTGCGATGTTGAGCCAGTTAACTCCTGGCAGCAAGGTGGCAGTCCAATTGACTGAGCTGAGTCCCGAGACGGCAAGCTGGAACGAACCGTTTGGATTTCCAGGTGCCGTGCCGGCGAGCATATGAAACTGCGCGACCGTGGGGGTCAGGCTGAATTCTCCGGGTGAGATTCGTAGAGTAACCGGGATGGATGCGCTGCCTGCTGCGCTGACGACCGTGACGGTGGTGGTGTAGTAACCGGAGGCCATGTTTACCGGTGTGACCGTTACGGTAACCAGGGCAGGGAGGCCGGCTGTTACCGAGGTGGGGACGCCGCTGACGGAGCACCAGGATGCCGCGCAGGAAACGGAGATAATTCCCAGCACGCCGCTGCCGTTGTTCAGAAGTGTGAGCAATTGGGCGGGCGGGTCCGGCACGTCGGGAGTGCTGGAATAGGCGAGCAGGGTATTGGGGACTTTGAGCCGGGGCGGCTGCGCCGTGACGGTTACATCGACGGCGATGTTCTGCGTCTTGCCGAGGCAGGCGGCGGATGTGCAGGTAACGACAACGTTCGCGGGATAATCGCCGGGTGCGAATGTCAGGGCGGCCGAACTCAGACCGATCAGCAGTGTATCCGGGGTAGCTCCGTCGGAAGAGACGGCGAGCCAGGCTAGCTGAGGGCTCGCTACGGCGGTGTAATTGAGCGGCAGCGAGGCGACGCTGGACTGTACCAGGATGCGAGTGGCGGTCGGCACGGCCGCTGCGTTGGCAGGGAGAGATAGCGAAACGGAGGCGAGGCTGAGCGTGAGGTCGTTGGTGGCGGGCCGGATGACGATGGCAAGAGTGGTGGCGGCGGTGACACCGGCTGCATCGGTCACGGTGAGCGGCGCGCTGAAGGTGCCGGCGACCGTCGGGGTGCCTCCGATCACACCATTCGAAAGTGTGATTCCCGCAGGAAGAGAGGTGGCCGGGATCGAGAAAGTGTAGGGCGCGATGCCGCCCGTGGCTGCGAGAATCTGCTGGGGGTAATCGAGGCCGGCCACTCCGGCGGGAAGCGGCGACTTAGTGGCGATTACGAGTGGCGCCGGCTGGACCAGTAACGAAACCGAAGTGGATTCGACGGCGTTGGCGCTGTCCTGAACCCTGACGGCGAACTGGTAGGGGCCGGCGGTTAGCGGGGTGCCGGAGAGAAGGCCGGTGGCGGCGTTCAGGGAGAGTCCGGTGGGCAGAACGCCGGCGATTACGGTCCAGCTATAGGGGAGCGTTCCGCCGGATGCTGTGAAGGTCTGCGAATAGGCGATGTCCACAGGTGCCGCGCGCGGCGCGGCGGAAGTGATGGTGAGTCTGGTCGCAGCGTGGGCGGCTAAGCAGGTTGCCGCAAGTGCCGCGAGAGTGGGTATGAAATTTCGCAATTCGCCCGTGACCTGGCTCTCTGTATACAGTGGGCGGCCGCACGAAAGTTCTCTTACGAAATCTACGGGGGTACTTAACAGCAATGGACACCCGAGGGCTGATGTATCGAACTTGGTAGAGAACCGGAATGAACCAGGAAGCTGGCGCGGCAGGTGGCTGCGGCCGACCCGGGGCTGAGCGTCATCAACCCCCACGCAGCAGGTATTGACGGAAAGGCGATTGAGGGGGCCGTTCTTAAGGGTGAGCGGGATCCCGACAAACGGGCGGAGCTGTCCGACCCGCGCATCAAAACGGGTGAGGAAGAAACAGCCAGAAGCCTGGAAGGCAACCGGAGGGAAGACGTTCTGTTTGAACTGAAGCAGGCTGTTGACAGGCTGCCACAACCAGATGCAGGAGTGCGACCGGAAACCGGAAGCTCACCTGGCCACTCCGCCGAGCCGGACTCCGGAACAGCCGGAAGTCGCACACCCCGCTGCGCAATCGTGATGCACATTACGCGATAAACTGGCTGCTCAGCACATCCGCAATCTCAGCCCGAACGCGCCCCGCATCCCAATCCAGCATCGACCCCATTTCCGCCGCCACCGGCTCCAGCCATTCCGCGGTCATCCAGCGCTCGTGCCCCCAGTACGTGCTGATATAAACCACATCGCTGAGCCGCCGCGCGAACTCCCGTTCCACCGCCAGCCGGACACGCGCCGCCGGTTCTTTCGGTGGCATCACGACATCCAGGCGCGTCTGCGCCGTCCGGCACGGCAGATCGCGGCCGGGGCGCATTTCCTGCATCAGCATGTCGACCAGTTCTTCGCTCATCGAGCGATACGTCGTGTATTTCCCGCCCGCGATATGCAGCGTCCCGCCCTCGCTCTCCCAGATCCGATGCTCCCGGCTGGTCGACGTGGCCGACCGCCCGCTTTCCGCAATCAGCGGACGCAGCGAACTGTAACTCGTAATCGCTTCGCCCCGAAAATCCGGGTAAAGCCGCCGGACAATCGACCGCAGATAATCGGCCTCCTGCGCGGAAATCCACACCTGGTCGGCGTTCCCGTCGTGATCGACATCGGTGGTCCCGACCAGCGTCAGATTGTCGTCTTCACCCCACGGAATCAAAAAAACAATGCGGCCCGCTTCGTCGAAATAGGCAATCGCCTCGCTGCCCCGCTGAATCCGGGGGAAGATCAGATGCGACCCGCGCACCAGGCGCAGCGGACTGCCCGTAGACCACGCCCCAGCGGCATCAACAACACGCCGCGCCGTAACCGGAAACGCCTCGCCCGTCAAGACGTCCCGAGCGAGCAACCCGCCGGCCGTCCGCTCCGCCTCCACATAGTTCGCCACGCACACGCCGCGCGCATCGGCATCGACGATATTCTCCAGCACCAGCCGTGCCGAATGAACTTTGCCGTCGTAAAACAGCAATCCGCCGCGCAGGTTTTCCCGTGCCAGCGACGGCTCAAGCGCCCGCGCCCCGGTCCCGTTCAGAGCCCGATGAGTACCGATATTGCGGCTTCCCGCCAGCGCGTCGTAAAGCGTCAGGCCTGCGCCGTAGAAAAGCCGGTCGAACAAGCCATAACAAGGGATCAAGAACTGCAGCGGCTGGACGAGTTCCGGAGCGATCTTCATCAGCGTGGAGCGTTCGTGCAGCGCTTCTTTGACCAGACCGAAGTCGAAATATTTCAGGTAGCGTAACCCGCCGTGGATCAGTTGCGAATTCCGGCCGCTGGTCCCGGACGAGAAATGGTTCTTTTCAACGAGAGCGACCTTCAGCCCCGCTTGGCGCAGCATCAGGTCGCGTGCAATCCCCGCGCCGTTGATCCCGCCGCCGACGATCAGAATATCCCACGTTTGAGCTTTCAGCCGCGCAATGTTGCGAAGACGCCGATCTTCCACAAGTTCAGTCTTTCACAGGACACGAATCGGGAGGGAGCAGGACTCGCCTGCAATGAAGAGGAAATACAAGTTGCGAATACCGAACTGCCCGCACAGAGCGGAGGGTCCGAACACAAGCTGGCGCTCGTGTTTCCGGATAGCAGCGTTATCATTGCATATCGTCGGGGCGAGTCGTCGTCAGCGCAGTTATTCTCCGCTGTAGCCGAAGGCCGAATTCATTTCGCAGTTAACCCGCCGCGGACGCTGCGGGCCGCCTGTTCTCGATCCGCCAGAGTGCTCTGCTTTCGATCTCCGTTCCAGTGCCCTGTTCCTCGGACCGCTTACCAACATGGTTCGTGGTGCCAGTGGTAGTGCCCCCGCCCCATTACCAGCGACGGCTTTGCCCAGATAACCGGGCCTGGGATCTGAAAACCGCAGACCTCGAGGCTGTCCGCCACTACTGGGGCGTGCAGCGCTCCGTGCCAAACATATGCCACATCACGGCGAAAGAGAGTCCGGGCGGCGCGCCAGGGCGGCCCGTCATCGTTGGTGACCGGCCCATGCGATCCGAGTTGCTGACGCTGGCGCGTTTTCTCCAGTCCGGATCGAATTCGACGTCGTAAGAGGGATCGCACACCATCAACAGCGGTTTCACATTGCCAACGACCCGATTAACATCCGCCAGGTCAGTGGCATCACCGCACGGCCCGCGATGGTCACCGAGAACCCAGAGATCGCCAGGCCGGGCGTCGGGGTCTCGGGCAGTTCCGGAACGTCATCCTCGTCCGTGAGTCCTTCGGTCGATTCCTGCGCTGTAGCCGCGCCAGGTCCTCGTCCTCGAAGCCCATCAGCGTCAGGTCGTAATCAGTTCCTTCAGCAATTCCAGCTCGACCCGCAGAAGTTCCTCATCCCAACCGGAGTTGAGGGCCAGTTGGTTGTCCGCGATAACGAGCTGGCATTCTGCAGGGTCACGGACGACTCATCGCAGCCCGGAAGAGCAAGACGCAGAGTTGTCGCGCTCTGAGACCGTGGAATCAGTCAATAAGTGAGATTCTGCGGTGTCCGTCTCGTCTGGAGCATCCCGAAAGCAAACCGCGTTAACCGCGTAAAGAGCGTATGGTCGTAGTCCGAAATCGGAGTGGCGGTCGGCTGACCCGGTGGCGTCGTTGATGTGAACCCGCAGAGCGACCGCCACTGGTGCTTCCTGCTTATCTGATTGAATACCAAAGGCCCC
>Ga0302319_10024726_pt1 | contig 10661 bp, 7 predicted proteins | sample Bog_T0_2_FD_203319 | JGI IMG/M metagenome (GOLD analysis project Ga0302319, IMG submission 203319) | Peat permafrost microbial communities from Stordalen Mire near Abisko, Sweden - Bog_T0_2 | ecosystem: Environmental > Terrestrial > Soil > Wetlands > Peat | place: Sweden: Abisko, Stordalen Mire... | reverse complement strand
GTCGTCGTCCTTGTCGATGGCGATGGCGATAATGCCGCGGGCCATCACGTTCGAGAAGTCCTTCAGTGGCGTCTTCTTCACCGTGCCCTTTTGCGTGGCGAAGAAGATGAACTTGCCCTCTTCTTCGAGATCGCGGACAGGGAGGATGGCGCGGACATTTTCGCCCGGCTGCAGGTCAAGAAGGCTCTGCATCGACTTGCCCTTGCCGGCCGCGCCCACGTCGGGAACCTCATACACCTTCAGCCAGTAAACCCGGCCCGTATTGGTGAAGCACAGCAGATAGGCGTGCGTGGAGTCGATGATGAGCTGCGAGACAAAGTCTTCCTCGCGCGTCTTCATGCCGGTGCGCCCGGTGCCGCCGCGGCGCTGCTGGCGATAGATGCTGATCGGCGTCCGCTTCAGGTAGCCCTGGTGCGAAACGGTCACGGCAACCTGCTCGTCGGCAATCAGGTCTTCAAGCTGCAGCTCGGCGCTCTCGTCCACAATCTGGGTGCGGCGCGCATCGCCGTACTTGTCGCGGACTTCTTCCAGTTCCTTCACAATAACGCCGCGAAGCTTGGCTTCGCTGGCCAGGATCGATTCGTATTCGGCAATGCGCTCGCGGACCACCTTCAACTCGGCCAGCAGTTCGTCGATGGAGAGCTGGGTCAGGCGATACAGTTGCAACTCGAGAATGGCGTCGATCTGGCGAAGGGTAAGGCCGCGCTCTTCATGCGGCAGGCGAACCCGGTCCAGAGTGATGACGATCTCGGTGCCCTTGCCCCAGGCATATAGGTTCTCCCGGGCTTCAGCCCTCGAGTTGGACGCGCGGATGATGCGGATGACGGTGTCAAGATTGTCGATGGCAATCTTGTAGCCCTCAAGTTGATGCTCGCGGTCGCGGGCCTTGCGCAGCAGGAAGACGGTGCGCCGCTGCACAACATCGATGCGATGGTCGATGAAGCAGCGAATCGCCTGATCGAGCCCGAGCTCCCGTGGCTGTCCATTGACGACAGCCAGGAAAATCATGGAGAAGCTTTCCTGCATCGACGTGTTCTTGTACAGCTGGTTGAGCACAATCTCCGGTTGCGCTCCACGCTTCAGCTCGATGACAATGCGCATGCCGTCGCGATCGGACTCGTCGCGTACGTCGCTGATGTCGTCGACGATTTTTTCGTTCACCAGATCGGCAATGCGCTCAATGAGCCTGGACTTGTTGACCTGGTAGGGGATCTCGGTAACGATGATCGCCTGTTTTTCCTTGGTCAGGTTTTCCAGAGCGGTGCGGGCGCGCATCAGGAAGCGGCCACGGCCGTGCTTGTACGCCTCGGGAATGCCGCTCTTGCCGTAGAGGAAGCCGCCCGTCGGGAAGTCGGGGCCGTGAACGTGCTTCAGCACCTCGGCCAGCCCGGCGCGCGGGTCGTTCACCAGCGCAATGGCCGCGTTTACCACCTCAGTCAGATTGTGCGGCGGAATGTTGGTCGCCATGCCCACCGCGATGCCGTTTGACCCGTTCACAATCAGCGTAGGAATGCGGGTCGGCAGCACGGTCGGCTCATCGGTGGTTTCGTCGAAGTTGGCCATCATATCGACGGTTTCCATATCGATGTCGGCCATCATCTCTTCGGCAATGCGCTCCATGCGGCACTCGGTGTACCGGTAGGCGGCTGGCGGGTCGCCATCGACGGAGCCAAAGTTTCCCTGCCCGTCGACCAGCGGATAACGCAGCGACCAGGGCTGCGCCATGCGCACAAGGGCGTCGTAAACCGACGAGTCGCCGTGGGGATGGTACTTCTTCAGGCACTCGCCCACCACGCCGGCGCACTTTGAATAGCGCTTGTTGTGCTGCAAACCCTCGCGGTCCATCGCGGTGAGGATGCGCCGGTGGACAGGCTTGAGGCCGTCCCGCACATCGGGCAACGCGCGCCCGATGATCACCGACATGGAGTAGGCCAGGTAAGAGCGCCGCATCTCCTCTTCGATATTCATCGGGGTAAAGCTTGTGCCGGAGTTCGGCGGTCCTTCGAGGGGGAGTTCGGGATTCTTGTCGTCTGCCATAGGGTTTTCTTAGCCCGCCGGAAGGGCGGCAAAACAAGCCCCGGATGGAGCAGGGCCGGGTCCGCAGGCTATCGTTCGATTTTACCTTTTCAGGGGGTGTTTAATCAAGCAATGGGGAGATAAATAAGTCCTTATTTTGCTTGCTTTTATCGCCCATTTTGGCGGTCTTCACAAAACCTTCATCCGCATATTGGCGGACGGTGGAAAATTAGCCCCTGTTTCACCCGCTTCTGGCTTCGCTATCCTTCTGGATTTGAACGGCTTCCCGGCGCTCAAAACTGTCTTGACAAACCCGCTAGATCAACCCCGGCAGGCTCAGCAGGCAGAAGGCCGCCTGCAGCACCAGAATTGCCCCAACCGCGGCCACGGCAAGCCGTCCTCGCGGACCCTCAAAGGCATCCGCAAACACCCCGGCAACAAACGTGAGCAGGAACGGCAACGCCCACAGCGCCGGGCTGGCCGGAACGCCGGTCAGCACCAGCGGCAGCAGGACCAGCGCGCACAGCAGCGGCGCGGTGTTGCCAAAGTAGTGGGACTTGCGCAGCCCAAGGTACAGCACAACAGCCGGAGCCACCGCCAGTGTGATCCCGGCATTCCCCAAATTTGCAAAAAAGCGCCGCGCCGGATCAATGGATACCCACATCAATCCAGCGTCCGACCGGAAAACATAGCTGAACGCGTCCGGCGAAAAGCCGTAGCAGGCAAACAACAGCACCAGCGCGCCCGCCGTAGCCACCAGCACCACCGGCAAAATCTGGCTCCGGCGGCCTTCCGCCACCCACAGCATCAGAGCAAGGCCCAGCAGCGCCACCAGCGGCAGCGCGGCAACGTGCGAGGCGGCCGCCACGCCAAAGGCCACCGTCAGCAGCACAATGCGCGGCCTCCATTTGCGCCGCGGCCCCAGCATGGCGTGGGCCACGCCGACGCATGTGTAGACGCCGCCATAGATGCCCAGCGCCGTCAGCACCTCCGTGTTGGGAGCCACGCAGGCCCGCAGAACGACCGGCGAAAAACAGTAGAGCCCAAGCGCCGTGTAGCCGCCCAGGTTGCCAAACAGCCGCCGCGTAACCCACCACAGCCCGCCGCCAAGCATGCAGCCTGCGAACAAAAACGGCAGCCGCAGCAGCAGCAGGACGTGCGTCAGCTGGTGGCGCAGCTCCCAGGTGCTCAGCTCCTGCGCCCCGGTGGCGCCCGCCCCCGGCTGAAACACCCGATCTTCCGGCTTGCGGGTCAGGTCGATGCCGCGCTCGGCCAGCAGGTACAGCGTCAGCGGCAACCCAGCCAGCCGGTAGCCCAGAATGCCGTCGTGGATGTTGCCGCAGGTGGTGTAGTAGCCGGCCAGCGGCGTTGGCCGCTCCCAGGTCTCGCGCCCGCAGCGGGCATACTGGTAGTCCCGGTCGGTGAGTGTCTGGTGCTCAGTCAGCCAAAGGCCCTGAGCCAGAAAAAGCGCAAGCAGTGTCGCCGCAATGCGCTGCGGCAGGTTGAAGCGAAAGCGGCGAAGGATTCCGAACCGGTGGGTCATCAGGATTGAACGAACTGTTCCAGTTTAAACGGCGACCCGCCGCGGCTGCGACCTGCATCACTTTACTCACCCCGCAGCCCACGGTACACTTGCCCCGCCATGCTCACCCGCCGCCAATTCGCCTTGAACGCCGCCGCCCTTGCGCTTGCTTCAAAGTCAGGGCTTGCCTTTGGTCAAGCCGCCACCACCTACCACAACCCGATTTTGAGCGGCGACCATCCCGACGGCAGCCCCATCCGCGTGGGAAACGACTTCTATCTCACCCATTCCAGCTTTGATTACGCTCCGGGCCTCCTCATTTGGCACTCCCTCGACCTCATCAACTGGAAGCCTGTGGCTGCCGCCTTGCATGGCTACTACGGCACCATCTGGGCGCCGTATCTGTGCGAGTACCAGGGGCATTTCTACCTCTACTTTCCCGCGGCCGGCCAACTGAAAGTGATCCACGCGGATCACCCCACCGGGCCGTGGAGCGAGCCGATCGACCTGGGCATCAAGGCCATTGATCCAGCGCACATTGCCGAAAACGGCCGCCGCTTCCTCTACATGGCAGGCGGCCGCATGGCGGAGCTCAACCCCGACGGGCTCTCCGTCAAGACGCCCCCGCGTACGGTCGTTGATCCCTGGCCCATTCCCGCCGGCATGCGCGTGGAATGTGTTTGCCTGGAAGGCCCCAAGGTGATGGAGCACAACGGCTGGTTCTACCTGAATGTAGCCGAAGGCGGAACAGCCGGGCCGGGCACAAGCCACATGGTTGTCTCCGCGCGCAGCCGCCACGCCGACGGCCCCTGGGAGTACTCGCCCTACAACCCCGTCGTCCACACCCCCTCGCGGGATGACCGCTGGCTTTCGCTGGGGCATGGGCGCCTGGTCGATACGCCCGATGGCAAGTGGTACATCACCGTCCATGCGTATGAGAACGGCTATCGCTCCCTCGGCCGCCAGTTGCTGCTGCTGCCCGTCGAATGGACGGCGGATGGCTGGTTTCGCCTGCCGGCCGGCATCACCGCCGACTCCGCCATTCCCACGCCGATTCCGGGAACCGTGCAGCAGCCGTTCGGTGCGGGAGGAGCGGCGTTGGCAGCACCTTCAGACGACTTCACGTCGCCGCAACTGGGCCTGCAATGGGCATTCTGGCATGAGCTTGACCTGGGCCGCTTCAAGACCGGCAACGGTGCGCTGGTGCTCCAGGCGCGAGGCAAATCGCTGGCAGATACCTCGGTGCTGACTACGCCGGTGGGCGGGCACTCCTACACCGTCGAGGTGGACGTGGAGACCGATCCCGATTGCCAGGCCGGCCTGCTGCTCTTCTATAACCCGGAACACAGCACCGGCATCCTGCTGACACCGCAGGGCATCTTTGCGCGGCTCGCCTCCGGCAGCGTGCACAGCCGCGCCGAGACTGGCGCCACCCGCGCCACCCTGCGGATTGTGAACGACCGCCAGGAAATCGACTTCTACTACAAGCTGCCCGGCAAGCCCTGGCGGCGCTTCCAGGAGTCTGCCGAGATCGCCGGCCAGAATCACAATGTCCTGGGAGGTTTTCTGGATGTACGTCCGGCCCTCTGCGCATTCGGCTCGGGCAAGGCCACCTTCCGCGCCTTCCGCTTTTGGCCAGGCGTGCAGGTGCCTGCCGTCTGAGCATCCGGGGTCGCGCCCGGTGTATGGTGGAAGGGTACTTCCGGCGGAGGCCCACGTCGTGACGCTTCACGATCTCATCGAGCTGCTGAAACGGGTTCACTGGAGCGAACTGCGCCATTTCGCCTGGCTGCATAACCTGGTGGTTCCACTGCTTTCGGGCGGCGGCCTGGGCACGGGCGCATGGGTCAAGCGGCGGCGTGCGCGCCTGGCCCAGAACTGGCCGGTCGTCGACGGCAAGGTCGGCGCCATCAACGTGGTGCGAACCACACAGTTCCACGGCAGCGCCCGCAAGTTCACGGCCACGTTCAAATACTCCTACCGACTGCGCGACGGCGAAGAGAGCACCTACTATTCCGGGGACTATGCACGCCCGTTTCCCAACGACGATATCGCCTGGGAGTGGGTGGAGACGCTGAAGGGCAAGCAGATCAGGGTGCATGTTTCCCCGGAACACCCCGAAATCTCAGCCGTGCTCACCGGCGACCTGGACGCGCATTTTCCGCTGCCGATGCGATCCCCGGCAGACCTGGTGATGCCGCCTTCCGGCTTGCAGCAGGACTAGAATCTGACCGCCACGATTTCAAGGCTGCGGCTCGGGGAAACTCATTCACCTTGCCTTCCGCGACTGGCCGGAAGTGCGGGTGCCCCAGCGGAGTTGTGCTAAGCTGACGCCAAAAGGAGCGGCATTTGAGCCAAGCGAAACTCCCCTTCACGCCCAACTTCATCCAGATAACACCCTTCATGATTGTGGAGGACCTCGACAAGGCGCTGGCCTTCTTTGTCGATCTGCTGGACTTCGAGCTGCAACTCCGCTGGCCAGACTATGCCTACGTCCACCGCGAGACGGCGGGCTTTCGCATCTGGCAGCAGGCGGGTAAGGATGCCCCGCCGCCGGGAACGCGCCGGTTTGCGTACTACATCGACGTCGAGGACGTGGACCGGCTGTATGCCGAGCTCAAGCCGAAGCTCGACCTGCTGCCGGCCGGCGATGTGCATGGCCCGGCGGACAAGCCCTACGGGCAGCGGGAACTGCTGCTGCTGGCTCCCGACGGAAACCTGCTGGCCTTTGGGCACGCGCTCGACAAGCGCTACACGCCCACCGGCGACTCGCGGTTGTGAGCCGTCCAGGCGCCCCGGATTTTGGCGGCGTTCAAGGCGAAATCCACACCGCGCTTTGCCCGGCTGGGCGGCAACCGCTACACTTCCCTCAGCATGGCCATTGCACGCGACAGTAATCCGGAACGGCTGGTGAGCGCCTCGCGCGCGGACGAAGAGCAGGGTTTTGAACTGAAACTGCGCCCCCGCTGGCTGGGAGAGTTCATTGGCCAGTCAAAGGCCAAGGAGCAACTGGCGATTGCTCTTGAGGCTGCCAAGTCGCGAGGCGAGGCGCTGGACCACGTGCTGCTGTTCGGGCCCCCGGGCCTGGGCAAAACCACCCTCGCCACCATCATTGCCAACGAGCTCGATGTCGGCTTCCAGCAAACCTCCGGGCCGGCCTTGCAAATCCAGGGCGACCTGACGGCCATCCTGACTAACCTGCGCGAAAAGCAGGTCCTGTTTCTCGACGAAATCCACCGCATGCAGCCGGTCCTGGAAGAGAAGCTCTACACCGCCCTTGAGGACTACAAGCTCGACATCATCATCGGCCAGGGGCCGGCGGCGCGCACCCACGTCATGGAGATTCGCCCCTTCACGTTTATTGGCGCCACCACCCGCCCCGGCCTCCTCAGCTCCCCCCTGCGCTCGCGATTTGGCATCCTGCTGCGGCTGGAGTTTTACACCGAGGAAGATCTGCGCTTCATCGTCACCCGCTCGGCGGAGGTGATGGGCGTGCCCATTGACCAGGATGGCGCGGCAGAGATTGCCCTGCGCTCGCGCGGCACGCCGCGCATTGCCAACCGTCTGCTGCGGCGCGTGCGCGACTACGCGCAGGTGCGCGCGTCGGGCGTCATTGACCGCCCTACCGCCAACGCAGCGCTCACCATGCTTGAAGTAGACGCGCACGGCTTCGATGAGATCGATCGCAAGCTCCTGCTGGCCATTATTCAAAAATACGACGGCGGCCCTGTGGGCCTGGGTACGCTGGCTGCCACGCTGGCCGAGGAAGAAGACGCGCTCGAAGAGGTCTACGAGCCGTTCCTCATCCAGATCGGCTTTCTCGACCGCACCCCGCGCGGGCGTGTCGCCACGCGGCTGGCGTACGAGCACTTTGGTCTCACCATGCCGGGGCGGCAAGCGCCCCTGTTTTAGAGAGGAAGTTCTTCATGGCACGCACTGAATCGACGATGTTGGAACTGGGCACCATTGCCCCTGAATTCGCACTGCCGAACGCGGTTACCGGAACCACCGTATTGCGCGATGACTTTCGCGGGCGCGATGCCATGCTGGTGATGTTTATCTGCCCGCACTGTCCGTTCGTAAAACACGTGAACGAAGGCTTGGCCGCCCTGGGCAAAGACTACGTCGACCAGTCCCTCGCCATCTTTGCCATCAGCTCAAACGACGTAGTCACACATCCCGCCGACAGCCCCGAGGGCATGAAGAAGCAGGCCGAAACCTTTGGCTTCCGCTTCCCGTATCTCTATGACGAGTCGCAGCAGGTTGCAAAGGCTTACCATGCGGCCTGTACGCCGGACTTCTTCCTTTTCGATCGCGATTTCAAGCTGGTCTATCGCGGCCAGCTCGATTCCAGCCGCCCCGGTAACGGCATTCCCGTCACCGGCGAAGACCTGCGCACAGCCATCGACCTGGTCCTTGCCGGCAAGCCCGTCCCCGCAGAGCAGCGCCCCTCCCTCGGATGCAACATCAAGTGGAAGGAATAGAAAAGCAAGCCAGCAAGTCAGCCCAATTGTCAAAGCGCAAAGCAACCCGCTGACTTGCTAACTCGCTGACTCGCTGACTCGCCTTACAGCTCCAGCCCCTTCAAGAACGCCTTGAACTTCTCAGCAAACTCCGGCCGCTTCAGCGCGAATTCCACCGTAGCCTGCAGCATGCCAAACTTGTCGCCTGCGTCGAAGCGGCGGCCTTCAAACGTGTACCCGAAGACTTTCTCTTCCTTCAGCAGCGCCAGAATGCCGTCCGTGAGCTGGATCTCGCCGCCTGCGCCGGGCGTCGTCTGCTCCAGCAGCGCAAACACGCGCGGGGTCAGCACGTACCGCCCGATGATCGCCTGCTTTGACGGCGCCTCTTCAAACTTCGGCTTCTCCACCATGCCCGTACAGTTGTAAATGCGCGGGTTGTCCGCGTCCTGCGAGCCGGCCAGGCAGCCATAGGCGCTGATTCCCGGGCCTTCCACCGTCTGCGTGGCCAGCACCGATCCGCCGCGCTCCTGGTAAACCCCGATCATCTGCTTCAGGCAGGGCGGGTTGGCATCAATCACATCGTCCGGCAGAATGACCGCAAACGGCTCGTCGCCGACCAGGTCCTTGGCGCACAGCACGGCATGGCCCAGGCCGAGCGGCTCCTTCTGGCGGATGTAGCTGATCCGCGCCATCGAGGACACGCCGCGGGAGATAGCAAGCAGCTCCTTCTTGCCCTTCTTTTCAAGCGTGGCATCCAGCTCGTAGCTGATGTCGAAGTGGTCTTCCATGGCGCCCTTGCCGCGGCCGGTCACGATGATGATGTGCTCAATGCCTGAGGCAATGGCCTCTTCAACGCCGTATTGCAGAATGGGCTTGTCAACGAGGGCCAGCATTTCCTTGGGAATTACCTTGGTTGCGGGGAGGAAGCGGGTTCCTTGCCCGCCTGCGGGGAAGACTGCCTTGCGCACTGGTTTGCTCATCGTAGAGGCCTCATTTCATGGGGGAGTAGCGGTTCACGCATCCCTTGATTTTCGCTCACAGCATACTAGGGCGAAGCCGGCTCCTGCTCTACCCCTTGTGGGGGATGGAAGCGCGGACCGGCCACGGACGGGGGAAGGTTAGAGTGTTGGCGAGTCGTCTCCCAACAGCGCTTCGCGGACAATCTTGATAGGCGGGAAGCCCTGCTTCAGGAAGTCGTCGTGGAACTGCTCAAGCGAGAAGGCCGCGCCCTGCTTTTTCTTCAGGTCTTCGCGCAGCTTCATGATCTGGAGCTTGCCAAGGGTGTAGTAAAGATAAGTGGGGTCGCTGGTGCCCCGTTTCACTTCAACAACTGCGGACTCCTTTGACTGGTAGCCTTCCTTCTGGAAGAAGTCGACAGCCTGGTCAAAGGACATTTTCCCCGTGTGCATTTCGATGCCGACCACAAAACGCGCATTGCGCAGCAGGGCATCCTGAAGCTGGCCGAGCCGCAGGAACTTCGATTCGCGCTCGTCCTTCGCCCCCACGCCCGGTTGTCCGTAACCCTCGTCGAGCATCATCTGCTCGGTGTAGTGGGCCCAGCCTTCGGCATCCGTATTAGCTCCCAGCAGCTTGCGCACGCGGCTCGGGGCCTGCGGCAGCCACAGGAACTGGATGTAGTGGCCCGGATAGGTCTCGTGCACCGCCGTCGAAACCACCGTTCCAATGTTGAACGAGTGCATGTAGCCCTCCACCTGAGCGGGCGTCATCGATGGGTCGGGCAGCGTGACGTTGAAATATGCCTCCGTCGCGTGGGTTTCAAACGGCCCGGGCGTGTCCATACTGGCCGTGGTGGTGGCGCGCATAAAGGGCGGTGTCTCTTCCAGAATCGGCCGCACGTCCGACGGGATGGTGACGATGTGGTGCGAGCGGATAAAGCTCGTCAGGCTGTCAAACGTGGCGCGGAACGTGTCGAGCAGATGGTCCGGCGCCGGGTGCATGGCGCCCAGTTCCTCAAGCACCGCGCGCGGGTCCTTGCCTGGCTCCAACTCGTTGGCCACCTGCTTGAAGTGGTCCTGATTCTTGCGCAGGTCGGCCCAGGCAATTTCCAGCAGCTTGTCCAGAGGCGTGTCCACCATCTCGTCGTAGAGCAGCTTCTTTTGGAATGTATCCGCGCCGATGCGGAAGTCCCCCCCGGAGCGCGGCAGCAGGTCGCTCTTGAGCCACTCAAGATACGCCTTCAGCTCGGCAATCACGGCGGCGTTCGACTGCGCGAACTCGGCTTTCACGGCGGGGTCTTTGGCGTCGGTGAAGGCCGAGGGCACGTCATGCTCGAAGAAGCTGATGATGTCCGGCAGTTGCTCGATGGCGATCTCGGTGTAGATGCGCGGCGGATTCTTCAGGTTCACGCGCGCCGTGGCCAGCAGCCCCGGCATCTGTTTTTCACGGCCAATCAGCGAGCGGAGCCGTTCGTCGGCCGGCGCAAACTTGCGCTCCATCAGCACAAAGGCCGCGTTGGCGCAGGTGCTGGAGTATTCGTCGGCGTTCTTTTCCCATGGGCGAATGGTTTCAAGCGTCAGCAGTTCCGAGTGGATATTGCTCAGCACCAATTCGCGGTCGCTGCGGGGAACAAAGCTGGCCTTGTCGGCGTCGGCGGTAATGGCCTCAACGCGCTTCTCAAAAGCCTTCAGCGCAGCAATCTC
>Ga0302319_10024725_pt1 | contig 10661 bp, 8 predicted proteins | sample Bog_T0_2_FD_203319 | JGI IMG/M metagenome (GOLD analysis project Ga0302319, IMG submission 203319) | Peat permafrost microbial communities from Stordalen Mire near Abisko, Sweden - Bog_T0_2 | ecosystem: Environmental > Terrestrial > Soil > Wetlands > Peat | place: Sweden: Abisko, Stordalen Mire... | reverse complement strand
GATCCGCAAGTAAGGCTTCGGTGCCCTCCAGCCGTCCGGGAATCTCTGTCTTGCCTCTTCCTCCTGCACCGACGGCAGAATAATCACGTCGTCGCCCGACTTCCAGTTCACCGGCGTCGCCACTTTGTGCTTCGCCGTCAACTGCATCGAATCCAGCACGCGCAGCACTTCGTCGAAATTTCGGCCAGTGCTCATCGGATACATCAGCATGAGCTTGATCTTCTTGTCGGGACCGATCATGAAGACCGTGCGCACGGTGGCATTCGTCGCCGCAGTGCGGCCTTCCGACGTTTCTCCCGCGTCGGCCGGCAGCATGCCGTAAAGCTTGGCAACCTTCAGTTCCGGATCGCCGATCATCGGATATGTCACCGCGTGCCCCTGCGTCTCTTCAATGTCCGCGGCCCATTTGCTGTGGTTGTTGACCGGATCGACGCTCAGGCCAAGGATCTTGCAGTTCCGCGCGGCAAATTCCGGCTGGAGTCCGGCCATGTAGCCAAGTTCCGTCGTACAGACTGGCGTGAAATCTTTCGGGTGCGAAAACAGGACGGCCCAGCCGTCGCCGATCCACTCGTGGAATTGAATCGGCCCCTGCGTGGTTTCGGCTACGAAATCGGGGGCTTCGTCGTTGATTCTTAAAGACATGTGCGTCTCCTTGTGGTGTCCAATTCCCTACGCTAACACACAGGGACGGCGCTGTTGTGCAGATCGGCAATCTGCCTGGACTGGCTAAAAACCTGCGGAAACAGCAATAGCAGATTACCAATCTGCCCCACATTTACCGCTGATTCGCCTTCAGAATCTTCTTGCGCAGCCGGATCGATTTCGGCGTCACTTCCACCATCTCATCGTCCCGCACGAATTCGATCGCCTGTTCGAGGCTCATCAGCCTGGGCGGCACCAGCCGGATCGCCTCGTCGGCCGACGACGCGCGCATGTTCGTCAGCTTCTTTTCCTTGACGATGTTCACGTTCAGATCGGCCGTCTTGGCGTTTTCCCCGACGATCATCCCTTCGTAGACCATCAGCCCCGGACTCACGAAAATCTCGCCGCGCTCCTGCAGACTGAAAATCGCGTTGCCCGTGACCTTGCCGTCGCGATCCGATACCAGCGACCCCGTCGGCCGCGTCGGAATATCGCCCTGCCACTCGATGTAGCCGTGGAACAGCGAATTCAGAATCGCCGTACCGCGGGTGTCGGTGAGAATTTCGCCTCGAAGCCCGATCAGCCCGCGCGACGGAATCTCGAATTCCAGCCGCACGCGGCCGGACCCGTTATTGACCATCTTGCCCATCTTGCCTTTGCGGCTGCCCAGCTTTTCGATCACCACGCCGATAAACTGTTCCGGGCAATCGATCACCAGATGTTCCAGCGGTTCCATCTGCTTGCCGTCGATTTCCTTCGTCAGAATCTCCGGCTTGCCCACCGCCATCTCGAAGCCTTCGCGCCGCATCATTTCGATGAGAATCGCCAGCTGCAATTCGCCGCGGCCCAGTACGCGGAACGTCTCCGGCGAATCCGATTCCACGCGAATCGAAACGTTGGTCAGCAGTTCCTTGTCGAGGCGGTCGCGAATATTGCGCGACGTCACGAACTGCCCTTCGCGACCGGCGAACGGCGACGTGTTCACCGTGAACGTCATACCGATGGTCGGCTCGTCGATCTGAATCGGCGGCATCGGCCTGGGGTCGGTCGCGCTGGTCAGCGTTTCGCCGATGGTGATCCCTTCCACGCCCGCTACCGCGACAATGTCTCCGGGCCGCACGATGGTTTCATCCACACGCTTCAGGCCTTCGAACGAATACATTTTGGTGATCTTGGTCTTGTGGATGGAGCCGTCCAAACGGCACACGGCGACCTCGTCGCCGTGCCGCAGCGTTCCCTGAAATACGCGGCCGATGGCGAGGCGTCCCAGGTAGTCGCTGTAATCCAGATTGGCCACCTGGGCCTGGAGCACGGCGTCCGGATCGCCCGCCGGCGGCGGGATGTTCTCCAGAATCGCTTCGAACAGCGGCCGCAGATCTTCCGCAGTGTCTTCCATTTTGACCTTCGCCACGCCTGCCTTCGCGTTGGCGTACAGCACCGGGAAATCCAACTGGTCTTCGTGGGCGTCCAGATCGATAAAGAGGTCGTAGATTTCGTTGAGTACTTCCTCGATGCGCGCGTCGGGCCGGTCGATCTTGTTGATTACCACGATCGGCTTCAGCTTGGCTTCGAGCGCCTTCATCAGAACGTAACGCGTTTGCGGCAACGGCCCTTCGCTGGCATCCACCAGCAGCATCACGCCATCCACCATCTTCAGCGCGCGCTCCACTTCGCCGCCGAAGTCGCTGTGACCGGGCGTATCGACAATGTTGATTTTCGTGCCGTGAAAACGCACGCCGGTGATCTTGGAAAGAATGGTGATGCCGCGTTCTTTTTCCAGATCGTTGGAATCCATGACGCGCTCTTCCACGGCCTCGTTGGCGCGGAAAATGCCGCTTTGTCTCAGCATTCCGTCCACCAGAGTGGTCTTGCCGTGGTCGACGTGCGCAATGATAGCGATGTTGCGGGTGTTCTGACTCATTCCGTCTTTCTATTCTGTAGGTTGCTTGTTTAACTGCAATGAATTACTACTCTTCGTGTACCGCTTCCACCGGTTGTAACCTTCGCGCGATCCCCGCCGGATAAACCCCGGCCGCAATCGTAAAAATCCACACCAGCAGTAACGCGGCTGCCAGCGGACCCAGCGGCGGATGGAACTGAATCGTCCACCCGAAACTCTGCTTATCGATTACGTAGATCAGCTCGAGCGACAACGCCGCGCCGAGCATCGACCCCAGCCCCGCGGCCAGCAGCCCCACCAGTCCCGCTTCCGTCAGAACCATGCGGCGGACCTGCCCGTCGTCCGCGCCCAGATACCGGATCAGTCCGATTTCCCGGCGGCGGTCCAATACCAATGCTAGCAGCGAGTTCGCCGTGCCCAGCATGGCCACGACGATCGCGATGCCTTCGAGCGCCCACGTGACGGCGAAAGTGCGGTCGAAAACCTCCACCGCGCCGCGCCGCAGAGCCTCGTTCGGCGCCAGTGAAACGGGAAACGCGGCCAGCCGCGACTCCAGATCGCGACGCACGCGTTTGGCGTCCGCGCCCGCTTTCACGTAGACGGCGATGTTCGTCACAGGCTGTTGCGGCAGATACTTCAGCAGGGTGCCCGCGTCGGTGATGACGAAGCCCCGGTCGCTCGAATAGTCGTAATAGATCCCCGCGACCGTCAGCGCTGCGACCCCGGTCCCCAGCGCGATGTGCAGCACGTCGCCTCTGCGCACCCGATGCTTGTTGGCGAACGGTTCGGACACGATCGCGCGATCGTGCCCCGGCAACGATCGCAGAATCTGATCCGCGTTGCCATCGAGAAACCGCAGAGTGCTCTTCCTGCGCACAATGTCGCTCACGCCCGCGCCAAACGTTGCCTGTTCGCCTTCGTAGCGGAAGGTGAACGCTCGGAAGGTGTCGACGTCTTCCACGTCCCGCGTCTGCGCGACGATGGCCGGAATTTCGGGCGCGAGCGGAGGAAAGATCCCGGCCGTTGGCTGACCCTCGGCCCGCAGATAGATGTCGGCGCGCAGCTCGTGTTCCAGCCACACCTGCACGGTTTCGCGAAAACTCGCCACCATGATTCCGACGCTGATCATCATCGAGATCGCCGTTGCCAGAGCCGTGACGACGATCGATGTACGCGCCAGCGACGTTGCCAGGCTGCGGCCGGCGATCAGACCCGCCGCGCCCGGAATGCGGCTGAGGGGCTTTCGCAGAATCCGGATCACCGCGCTCACGAATGCGGGTGAAATCATGGCCGCGGCTGCCACCGCGCAGAGAGTCGCCAGATAGCCCAGCACCGGCCTGCCGTCAATCGGCCCGAAACGGCTCAAGACGACTCCGGCGGCCACCGCGACCCCTGCCACGATCAGATCGCGCCGGACATGCAAACGCGTTTCGTGCTCCCGCGCCTCGCGACGCATGGCCTCCGCCGGAGCCACGCGCGCGGCCTCCCGTGCGGGGATCAGCGCCGAAACAACTGCAACAGCCGTGCCTGTTCCGATCGCCGCGGCCGCCGATGCCCAGGAAACCGTCAGTGCTCCCGGAGCGCTGGTCAAGAAAAGCGAGTTCACGGTGTCGGAGATCATGCCGACGATACCGCTCGCCAGCAATCGCCCCAGCCCGATCCCGGCAACCGATCCGATGGCCCCGAGCATCGCCGCTTCGCCGAGAAAAATCGCCAGCACACCGCGCGAACTCACGCCGATCGCGCGCAGGATTCCGATCTCCGCGCGCCGCCGCACCACGCTCACGGCAATTGTGTTGTAGATGAGGAATGCGCCCACCAGCAGCGAGATGTAGCTCAGTATCCGCAGATTCCAGCGGAACGCGCGCAGCATGCGTTGGTTTTCCTCGCTGCGCGCGCCGGGCGTCGAGACGTCGTATGTGGAAGGCACAGTAGCGCGAACCAGTCGCTCCACGTTCGTCGCATTTTCGCCCGGTTCCACCGTCACTTCGATGCGGTTGATCTTGCCGTACGAGTCCAGCAGGTGCTGGGCGGCGGCGATATCGACCGCGACCCAGCCCACGCTCTGAGCACCGACCACGGTTTGCACGCCAAAATGCGCGACGCGCTCCCGGCCACGCAATTCGATGGCGCTGCCGGCCTTCCATCCGAACCGCTCCGCCGCATCGCCCGACACCACCGCGACCGCGGGATCGACCAGCGATTCGATTCCGAGCAACGTGACTGAGCCCTGAGGGGGGCCGACGTGGGCGTCGTCCGCGGACGTGGGCGTCCGCCCCACGGTTACTGGCTGCTCGATCACCGCCGCGAACCGCGCGTTCACCGGCAGTGCCGTGAGCGTCGCTATGACGCGTTCATCCACGCCGCCGTTCGCGGTCACCTCGTAATCCACCTTGCCCACCAGCGAAGTCAGCGACGATTGGAACGATCCGGTGGCGGCGTCGCCCGCCAGATCGATCGCGATCACGACGGCCACGCCCAGCGCGACCGAAAGGATCGTCAGTCCGCTGCGCAGCTTATCGCGTTTGAGCGGCCGCAGAACGAATTGCCGAACCAGGGCGGGATACTTCACTCCACGCTCTCGATCAATCCGTCGCGCATCCGCACACGAACATCGGCAATCGCCGCCGCTTCCGCGCTGTGCGTCGCCATCACGACCGCGGCCCCGAACTCGTCCGCCGCCCGGCGGATCAGCCGCAAGACCATGTCGCCGCTGGCCGTATCCAGATTTCCGGTCGGCTCATCGGCCACCAGTATCGCCGGATTGTGCACCAACGCCCGCGCGATCGCGACCCGCTGTATCTGCCCGCCGGACAACTGGTACGGCAACGAATCGGCTTTCTCCGGCAACCCGACCCAATCGAGGCGCTCGCGGGCAGTCGACCGTACATTCCTGGCTCCGGCCAGCAGCAGCGGCAGTTCCACGTTCTCCAGCGCCGTCAACGAAGGAAGAAGCTGGAAAAACTGAAAGACGAATCCGATCTTGCCCCGCCGCAGACCCGTCAACGCCGCGTCGTTCAGGCCGCTGGTCACCAGTCCGGCTATTTCCACCTCGCCCGAGGTGGGAAAATCCATGGCGCCGCAAAGGTTCAGCAGTGTGGTCTTCCCGCAGCCGCTGCGGCCGACCAGCGCCGTAATCCCACCCGACGCCAGTTCGAGCGAGACGCCGCGCAGAGCCTCCACGCCGCCTTCATAAACCTTCCTGACGTCGCGAATCGCCACGGCCGGCGGCGCCTTCGTCGGATTTTGCTCGGGAAACAATTTACTTGGACTCTGTTTTTAGTGTATTCTGGGGGTGCTCTGGTATAAATTCCGCGCGTTATCGAGAAGAATGCTTGCCCCGCAGAACTCTCTTACACGCGACGATATGGAAACTCGCCGTCTGGCAGCCGCCCGTGAGCTGCTGAACGGTCTCACTCAATCTCAGGTGGCGCGCCGGTTTGGCGTGAGCCGCACCACCGCCTCCCGCTGGCAAAGGTCCATCGTGGTGAAAGGAGTCGACGGTATGCGCAAGCGTCGCGCCACCGGACGCCCCAGCCGTCTCACGGCGGATCAAGTCGAGGCGATTCGCATCATGTATTGCGAGGGCGCGCAGGCCCACGGATTCTCCACCGACCGCTGGACCACGGGCAAACTCGCCGAGGCCATCAAGCGGCGGTTCGGTATTCGCTACGATCAGGATCACGTCGGGCGTCTCATGCACAAGTTCGGATTGCGGGAGCGCCGCTTCACGTATGCGCCGACGCCCGTGTTCGCAATGGATACTGCGGCGCCGGAACTGCACGTCAGCGCAGCCGCCTGATCCGCCGGCAAAACGGCAATCTGGCGGACTGGGATCGAACTCGTCATTGCCTGCACTACTACGGGCGGCGAAGCCGTCCAGGGCCGGGATCGCAACGCCGAAGTCGGAGATCGATTTGATCCGGCGTCGGCTCAAACGGCTACGCAGCGAAGGTGCACCTGGTCAAAGCAGGACTGGTATTCAGGATCGGCCGAATTATCCGTGAGCGTGGATTGACGCAGTCGGCCGCCGCAAAGCTCCGGGGCTACTCGGTCGAGCGCCTGATGCGCTTTCTCGTGGCGTTGGGCCAGGATGTGGAGATCGTGGTCAAACCGGTTCAGCGGGGAGTTGCCCGGCTTCGGGTCGCGTAGTCCGCAGCTACCCGCGGCGTAACACAACCGTGTTGCACCAGGTCACTCCACCCGGGCATGAGGAGTGTCAACCGTCCGGCGCGGGATCGATGATAGCCAGGACCGCTCCCGCCACGACGCTGTCGTTCTCGCCGGCATGAATCGCGGCGACGCGTCCGGCGCGGGGCGATTTCAGTTCGTTCTGCATCTTCATCGCCTCCACAACGACGATTCCGCGGCCCGCCTCCACCTCATCGCCGACCGCGACCAGGATGCGCACGACCTTGCCCGGCATGGGGGCCAGAATCGCGGCGCGACCCTGGCCGCCGGCTGCGTCGCCCGAACGTTTCCATTGGCGCGGGTCGTCGACCTGGTAATCGAAACGCCGCTTTGCGACAGTGACCTGCCCGGCATCGACCCGCGTAGCTTCTATGCGTACTTCATGCGACGCGCCGCCGGCCAGAATCGAGTACACGCCGGGTTCGACTTCCACAAGTGTGTTGTGTGAAACCGGACTCACTGTTTCGCCGTCGATGCGGATCACCGGCTTCATCGCAGCAGATCCCCGCGCCCGCCTCTGAGCCAGCGCCCGCCTGTAAGCAATGGGGACGATGCCGGCTGTTCGGCATGTGCCGCCGCGGGCTTGACATATGCCGCGACCGCCGCCGCTGCGACCGCGGCGAGTTCGGGTGCGGGGGGCAGACCGAGCAGACCGGGCTGCTTCAGCAATTCATCGAGGTAGCCGGTGTACAGGTCGCCGGCGCGAAATGCCGGATCGCGCAGAATGGCGTCGAACAACGGAATGTTGGTGCGAATTCCTCCGATGTGATATTCGCCGAGCGCGCGCTGCATCCGCTCGATGGCGTGCTCGCGCGTGCCGGCCCAGACGATGAGCTTGGCGAGCATCGGGTCGTAATCGAGCGGGACGTTCCATCCGGAGTAGATGCCGGAATCGAGCCGCACACCCGGCCCCGAAGGCTCGGCAAGCTGCGTGATACGTCCGGGCGAAGGCATGAAGTTGTTCGCGGGATCTTCGGCATAAATGCGGCACTCGATGGCGGCTCCGCGCAATGCGATCTGATCCTGGGTGAACGGAAGCCGCGCGCCGTCGGCGATTTCGAGTTGCAGGCGGACCAGATCGAGGCCCGTCACCAGTTCCGTCACCGGATGCTCCACCTGAAGCCGCGTGTTCATTTCGAGGAAGTAGAAGTTGCCGTCGTTATCGGCCAGGAACTCGACCGTGCCGGCGTTGTAGTAGCCGGCCGCGCGAGCGGCGAGAACCGCGGCTTCGCCCATGCGCTGCCGCAGGGCCGGCATCGACGCCATGAGTGGCGAGGGGGATTCCTCGATCACCTTCTGATGGCGGCGCTGCACGGAACATTCGCGTTCGCCCAAGTGAACCATGTTGCCGTGGCGGTCGCCGAGGATCTGGATTTCGATGTGGCGCGCGTTTTCGACCAGCTTCTCGACGTAGACGCGCCCGTCGCCGAAGGCGCGCAGCGCTTCGCTGGAGGCGGCGTCGAAATGAGCGGCCAGGTCCGCAGGGCGGTCGACGCGGCGCATGCCTTTGCCGCCGCCTCCCGCCACGGCCTTCAGCATCACGGGAAAACCAACGCTTTGCGCGAACTCCGACGCGGCGTCGCGGCCTTCGGGCGATGCGCCAAGACCTTCTTCGGTGCCGGGCACGACAGGCGCTCCACCGTCGCGCGCAATGCGGCGGGCGGCGGTCTTCGATCCCATGGCGGCGATGGCCGAGGCGGGAGGTCCGATGAAGACGAATCCGGCGTCGGCGCAGGCTCGCGCGAATTCGGCGTTCTCGCTGAGGAATCCGTAGCCGGGATGGATGGCGTCGACTTTGTGAAGACGGGCGGCGTCGAGAATTCGCGGGATGTTCAGATAGCTTTCGCGCGACGGCGCCGGGCCGAGGTACGCGGCTTCATCGGCCTTGCGGACATGGAGCGCGGCGCGATCGGCGTCGGAATAGACGGCGACGGAACGAATCCCCATTTCGCGCAGCGTGCGGACGACGCGCAGCGCAATCTCGCCGCGATTGGCTATCAGGACCTTTTCAAACACCGTTCCGATTGTAACGGGACGGTGACGAAGGCGGCGAGACCCTCACGAACGCGGCGCTCCGGAACATCATTGCAGCCCGGCAGGCGACAAAGATCGCCTGCCCCACGGGGTTCCTAACGCGGAGGAGCGACCAGCCGCTCAAGCCATCTCGGTGCGATCCTGGCCGCGACCATGCGCGCAGCCAGAACGATCGCAAAGAAAACTACGCCGAGTGCGACAAGGCCGATTTTCGCAAGTTCACTCATAACCGGATAGTAACGCGGAGAGTTGGCTAACGGCGGGTAGCGGAGACGAATAACCGTCCGATCCGTCCCGGAACGAACTTGGCCGGGACGAGTCCCGCCGGGATGGCCAGCAAGGCCAGGATTACACCGAGCGCTGCCAGGCCGAGTCTTTCACGACCGCCGATGTTCTTCGGAGACCAGGCTGGAGCGGGGGAAGGCGGCATCTGTTGCGGAGGCTGCTGGCCAGCCTGTTCGTTCTGAACCAGAGACTGCAAAGGTGGCCGGACAACATCCTGAGACTGACGCTGCTGCTCCGCTTTCTGCCGCTGCTGATCGGCTTGCTGCTGAAGCAGATACTGCTGTTCCTGGGCGGCGATCGCCTGAGCGCGGGCCTGTTGCTCGGCCTGCCGGTGCTCCTGTTCGGCCTGTTGGCGGTCTATTTGCCGCATCTGTTCGATCTGCGCCTGGTGCTGTTGCTGTTCACGTTGTGCGTTCTCGCGCTGCGTCCGCTCCGCCGTCATCTGACGCTGCTGTATCTCGGGCGGAGTCTGGGCGGAGGCGAATATGGCGCAAGCTGCAATCGCGAGGCTGTAACGTCGAAGCATACGATCCGGTGACCTCTACCACCAGTCTAACGGAATCGAGCGGCGCCGGAAGGCTCTTGTGGGTTACAATCCCGGCATGGCAGTGCGATTGGTCACTCTCCTGTTGCTTCTGAACGCCACGCTCCACGCCGCCGAGGTGTGGACCTGGTGGGTGGACGATTGCAGCGGCGCCGCGATCAGTTCGGGATGCAACAAGGACGATGCGGAACTCGCGCGCTGGGCATTCGAGGCGTGGCAGCGCGAATCGGGCGATCGGATCGTCTTCCAGAAGGCCGCGAACCAGCAACATGCGAGGCTGACCGTTCACTGGGCGACCGGCGCCAGCTTGTACGGCGAGACGCGACCGGTGATGGTGGATGGCAAACCTGGCGCGGAGATTTACATTTTGCCTCAGGCCAACGCGACGCGGGTTACGGACCCGCTGCTCCGGGACACGATCGTATTTCTGACATTCGTTCATGAGACCGGGCACGCGCTGGGGCTGAGCCATACGGCCGACTTCGACGACATCATGTACAGCTTTCAGTATGGCGGCGATATTGAAGCTTACTTCGACCGCTACCGGCGATTGCTGGGCAAGCGGCCCGATATCGCGCTGCACTCGGGGCTGTCCGATGGCGACCGCCGGGCATTGCGCGCGGTTCTGGCGCGCTGATTCCCGACATTGCCGATGCGGAAGATGCGGGCGGCGGCCCGGATCACGCACTGCGCGTAACCGGGGCTGGCCGGAGCGATCGTTTCAGTTGCGCCGGTACCGCATCCGCATGGCTGATCGAAACGCCTTCGTAAGAGTGTCGATTTCGACGGCAGGCAGTCTTTCCAGAACTTTGGAGACTCACATGCTCACTGAACAGATGAGATCTCGGGGAGGGGAATTTAAGAATGGGTGAGCAATGCGGAGCGGTGTCGACGAACAGCGGCATATGAGCACCCTGCGCGCGTTCTGGACACGCGTGAAAGAACACCCCCTCGCGCGCGTCGGACCCGGGCTGATCACGGGAGTCGCCGACGACGACCCGAGCGGCATCGCGACTTACTCCCAGGCGGGCGCGCAGTTCGGCCTCAACATGCTGTGGACGATGC
>Ga0302319_10024722_pt1 | contig 10662 bp, 8 predicted proteins | sample Bog_T0_2_FD_203319 | JGI IMG/M metagenome (GOLD analysis project Ga0302319, IMG submission 203319) | Peat permafrost microbial communities from Stordalen Mire near Abisko, Sweden - Bog_T0_2 | ecosystem: Environmental > Terrestrial > Soil > Wetlands > Peat | place: Sweden: Abisko, Stordalen Mire... | reverse complement strand
GGTTAGGATTTCTTCAAACTCTTCAATACCGAAGCCGCGCAGGTCGGCCAGCACGTCGGCCAAAGAAGCCGGTGTCTTTTCGGGAACTACTGTTTCTGTTTCGCTCATATGATCCTTACCTGTATTTCGCTAGACGATCCACCAGGGAAGACTGTGAATCGGGGGATGCGGTGGGTCCCAGCTTGGGCCGCCCTAGCTTCAACGTCCGGGAGCGGTTGTCCACGTCTTCCTGCGTCATGGGAGCGCCGGGAGCCGCTTGTTCGAAGAATCCCTTGCCGCCACGCTTTGAAATCCGCTCATCGATATCGCGCTGGCGCTTTTCGGCTTTAGCGCGTTCCTGGGCATCGAAACGGGCAATGAGCCTCTCATGCCGGTCATCATTCAGCATGCCCTTCAATTCGCGCTGTAGCCCCTCTACGGACTCATCCTCGCTGTGGGCCCAACCATCATCAAAATTCCGGTCCGCTCTTGTTTGAACGGCTTCCTTCCAGGGGTCCAGGGTGTCGGTTTGTAGGGAACGACCAATGGTTTTGAGATCGGCAACCAGGGTGTTCGCGCCTTTGCCCACCCAAGGCCGGATGATCAGGACAGCATTCTGGGAAGCTTCCAGCCGCTGCTTCGCCTGTACGCGGTAATTGCATAATGTAGACCACAGCCGCGCCTGGTCACAGGGGACGGTTATACGCAACGCCTTCCCATCGGGCAGGGTGATCACTTTGTCCCGGAAGCTAGCCAGTGAAGACCCTTGTGAATACCACATTTGCTCACTGGTATTGGTTGTGACGAAGGCGCTGATGAACGGATAGAGCCGGAGGTCACTTTCCGTCATTTCCCGGATCACACGGGATACCGACCGCATTTCGATCATGCTCATGGCGCGGATCTCTTCAATGCTGAGAGTCGTTCCCAGCAAGATAAGATGTTCGATCAACTCCACGTCATCGGTAAGCCAGCGCTTCAGCGTCTTACGCTCCGCAGGATGCACGCCGCGCACCCAACCGGTTCTTATGCCAGCCACGAGCAGGGGGCGGATGCGTGCGCCCACTTCCAGCAATTCTTCAATGGCCGTTGATACGTCTTCGCGGGTCTTTGACAGGAAAGCGGATGGAGCTTGTTGAAGCGTGCCGTCATTCAGCCGCTGCATCAACTCAGCGCCACGGGTGATGTTCGGCATGGGCTAGCTCTCCTTCGCCTTGGTGAGTGTTCCGGCTTTCTTCGCGTGCTGGAAGAGTTGTTGCTCCAGCGCCCGCGCTTCGCGCACTTCAGCTACGCCGAACTCCGCTTCCATATGGCGGGTGGCTTCGTCCACCTGTTCTTCGACAACCTGTTCGTCCTCATACAGCCGTTTGACGTACGTTTTCTGGTCAGGCGCTTGATATAGCCCCTTGGTGGAAAAGTAACGGTCGTCGGGCAATCCTCCCCGGTACAGAATCCAGATGCGCCAGAAAATCGCTGGCGGAAGCTGGGTTAGAATTTTGGTAGCGTCGGCTGGCGTAGCAATTAGCAGGCCGGAGACGCTGGTGAGCGCCTGGGCAAGGAAGGTGAGCCGCTGATCTTCCGTCTTTGTGAACGGGATCTTCAGTTCTTCATACCAAGCCAAACGCCGGAAGCGGTAGCGAAACGAGTTTAGGGGGATTTCAACGAACTCCATCACTTAACAATAAGAAGTTCTGGAGGCGGGAAACGTTTCTGGATCGTGGTGCGTACGCAGGAAGTAGCCCCCTACATCACTGTCGGAATAACGGTGTCGCGCCCTGGATGGGCAGGGTTCAGCGGCAGGTAATGCTTGCGTTTAGGCAGGACGCCCCTCAAAGGCGAACGGCACACCATATGGCAGAATTGAAGGTTCGTCCCTGGTCCCACGGAGTCAGGTGACTACTGGTAATTACGATGCCAACTCACTGAACAACTGGATGGAGGTCAAAGATTCGTCCCTGTCGTAGGTCAGGCGGCTACTAAAATGTTCCATCTGAATAGCTAATACCGCCTCCAGCGCCAGGACGACCAAGTTATTTTGAATTATTTTTAAGGTAGCGGATGAGACTCAGCCAGGGGCGGGCGGGCGGCGGCGCGAAGAAAGTTAGCACCTGCGGTGCCCCGATAGCAGACCATAGTACCCTGTCCAACAGCTTGTTCGTGCGGAGGCTCTCCGCCGACGCCTCTTCGGAGCGAAGCGACGTCGGGAAACTCAGGGGCCTGAGCGATAGCGAAAGGACTTTCCTTCAGAGTTTATAATTTTAAACTTAATATTCAGAGTTTAAGAGTTATAAGTTAGTCAGGAATCGGCCACAACGCTCCTGAGGCGGTCTAAGCGCTCTAAGTGCATGAACCTTATGGCGCTTCGCGGCACGCCTAAATTAGAAACAAGCAACAATCGTTCCCGACAAAGGAAGGTGGCGAAAGAACAGTCTACCAAAGGCACTGGATAAAGACTAAGCGCCAAAGGAGAGTGGACAACTAGTTTCAGACAACGGTTTCTAGACCGGTAGACTTACGAGGTTGTGTCCACTGAGATATTTTCAATCTGCTAGTCACTCAGATGGTGTATGAGTAAACGACGAGAGCAGATTGATCTGCTTCGCTGGCTTGCTGCAATCCAACATATGTCGGCAACCTTCGGCGATAAAGAGAAATATATGAGCCGCAAGCCAAAGCGGTTCAAAGATCCAATATCAAGTACCGGCACGTTTACGCTTGATAGTAGTCACTATAGCGTGTGGCAATCGTTGGTGGCTATGGCACACTCCCTTGTCGGCAACGTAGCTCATACCTGGTGCTCCTACTCTAAGTTGTCTTTCTATGCCGGTATTCCTCAATCGAAACTGAATGATGTGTTAGAAGATCTCATATCGATTGGAATGGTAGCGAAGCAACACAGACCTGGCCGCCAGTCCAACGTGACATACATCTTCACTACGCCGCTGAAATCCGATGAGACGTGTGAAGAGCGCATCAAGGCGCTTGATGAGGTTACGGATCTGCATACCGAAGAGGGTAAAGATCACAACATGTCACTTCCAGACTCACCGGTGGCAAAAGATCATCCGCCTAAAGTAGCGGCGCTTGAGCCGTTATCGGACGACAACAACACGCTCATTCTGAACGCAATCCTAAGAGCATTCAGTACGCCACCATGTTTATGCACCGTCAAAGAGCAGGTAGCGCTGACCAAACGGTTTCCCATTATGGTTAGGCTCGCCGGTTCCCCGCTCCGCTTGTGGTCACTGTTTGCCTGCATCGAGGATGATACAGCGGCAACGAGTATGAAGTTAAAAGTGAACGTCCAGAAAGCAAAAGTTGCTTGGTCATACCTGGAAAAATGTCTACCCCACTGGTTAGTAGATTACAGTGCGGCAATTGACGCTTTCATAGCCAAAATACCAAGGGAGAACGTAGAAGAAGATGTTTGATAAACCCGACAGACCAGAGCATGTCCCAACGATGGAGGCAGCCGATGTGCCCCGCTTTCGCCTGAGCGCCGACTCATTTGAAGAACTAATGCTGCGCAGCTATAAACTGCATATGACGGATGACGCCGTGTATTACCTGAAGCGTGAAGGATCATTCGATAACTTCACACTTGAAGGAGGTCAGGAGCTTCCTGATGTACCACGTGAAGTGCAGGAGCAAGTTGGTCTGAAGGAACTGCCATGTCCCGTCTGCCGTGGTTGCGGCTGGGTGCTCATGAATTCGGTGGGATCAAATACGGGCCTTCGCATCTCCGTGAGACAAAATTGCAAGTGCGTGATGTTGCGGTTCTTTTATCGGAACTGGACGAATACGGTCCCCACCGGCTACCAGAACATCTCTTTAGATGGCCTGGAGCGATTCAAACAACGTTTTGTTCGGTGGACGGGTAGGGTTGAAGGAAACCCCGATAGACCATATGTAGAGGCGTGGCAGCACGGAACGGTTGAAGATCTTATTGCGCTTCTTCGTGAGTATCCGGGCAAGAACTACCTGTTTGTTGGTGAAGCTGGGACGGGCAAGAGTACCTGTCTAGTTGCTCTCTACCAACATGCGCTCCTTGAAGCGGCCCGCGTCATATGCGGGGGTGGTAGTGGCCAGGAATCAATATGGAAAATCGATGGTAAACAACTGAGTAATGAGTTTCACGCCTATGCAGTCAGCCGGGGCCGCACGGATATTAGAGACGATGAACCGATGGTATATCCGGCGACCATTACGGCGGCCAAGATCAAAGCGGCGAGGGCTCATGGTTTAAGACCACAACTGTTCCTGGAAGAGCTTGATAAGTTTAAGCTCGACAGTGACTTTCAACGGAATGAGTTTTGGGCCATCTTTGAGGAACTTCAGCCAAACGACGGGCAGATTGTGACCAGCACAAATCTAAACGTTAAGGACCTGGAGTGGCGGCTTGGGAAACAGCACGGCGCGGCCATCGTGCGCCGGATTTGTGGCGACCCCAACGGCATCATTGTAGACTTCACTTCCGCGACGATCACTAAATCATGGGAATCATCGACCGCCGCAAGTACCGCTGCCGCTAACGGTAGCTTAGTGAAACCAGTGGATAGCCCAGTAGAAGCGGCTGACAAAACCTTTGTTCCCGGAGTGAAACCACCACCGGTAGGTAGGGATGCCCATGGCAATCTTATAGTGAAGTTCGGTTAAATCTTAGTTCCAACTTTCAAACCCCTTAACGGATGAATGCCGCTCGATCTTTTCGGGCGGCATTTGTGTCTTGGTCAGGCTCCAAATGGGTATTTACCTTTGGCTGCTCTGCTCAAGAGCCGCCGTAAAGGGGATTGATGGTAGTCACAAGAGATTGGTCGAACCTGGCGACGGTAGTTTACCGCCGCACGTACAGCCGTAAAGATACTGGTCCGTTTGAAACCTGGCCGCAGACCGTAGACCGCTACGTGGGGGGAAACGTCCGGGGAATGGATGTGCCGGAAGCGGAGATCCAGGCGCTCAAGCAGCTTGGGTACGAGCGGAAAGGAACGCCAGCCGGACGCGGCATCTGGTTCAGTGGAGCGCCCGCGCACGAGCGGATCGGCGGCGCGGCCTGCAACAACTGTTACTTTTTGACGGCAGATGATTGGTATAACTTCGTTCGCGCCCAGGATTTGTTGATGTTGGGCGGCGGCGTCGGCCTGAGCGTGGAGCACCGCTTCACCACCCAACTACCGAAGGTGCAGAAGGGCGTCAATATCGTTCACATCGCCAGCCGGGATGCGGACTTCATTGTTCCTGATTCACGGGAAGGCTGGTGTGAATTGCTGCGCCGCGTGCTGGAATCCTACTTTGTCAATGGCCTCAGCTTTTCCTTCAGCACGGTTTGCTTGCGCGGCAGGGGTGAGCCGATTCATGGCTTCGGCGGCGTGGCATCCGGCCCTGGTCCGCTTATCGGCCTCGTATCCGACATTGCCAAGATTCTACAGCCGCGTGCGGGCAAGCATGTACGTCCCTTAGACGCCGCCGACCTGATATGTGCCACCGCCGATATGGTGGTCTCTGGGAACGTCCGGCGCTCAGCAATCATCATTCTAGGCGACTCCTTTGACAAAGAATACCTGAAGGCGAAGCGTTGGTCTTTAGGCACGATACCAAGCTGGCGGGCGAACGCTAACTTCTCCGTCGTTTGTGATGAGATCGACGATCTGCATCCAAGCTTCTGGAAGACGTATGAAGATGGTGAGCCGTTCGGCCTGATCAATCGTAAGAACATTCAGAGGTTTGGCCGGATGGGGGAGTTAAAAGAAGATACCGCCGTTGGTGTAAATCCGTGCGTTCCCGGCTACACCCTGATTCTTACTGACCAAGGGTACAAGCCGATTGAAACACTGGTTGGTCAAACCGTTAACGTGTGGAACGGCTTCGAGTGGTCTGAGGTGGTTCCAAGGGAGACCGGCACAAACCAGCCGCTTGTTGATGTGTTGCTCAGTTCTGGACAATCCTTGGGTTGCACGCCCGCGCATGAATGGGTGGTCGCTACCGGCTATAAAGGCTTCACGTTTCGTGTACCGGCTGGCAGCTTGGAATCCGGTATGCGGCTTTTGAAAGCTCAGTATCCAGTGGTCAATGTCGGCGTTCCGATGCCGCATGCTTATACACAGGGGTTTATCGCTGCTGATGGGATGGATGAGTACAGGTGCTTCCATGTTTATTCAACGAAGTATATGTGTATCGACCGGTTAGAGTTCAAACATCAAAGCGCACCAGATGATACCGGGAGAATCCGGTTGAGTACATCGTTCGAACCCGAACTAAAAACGTTCGTGCCTTTGGGCGGCGATGTTAAAGCCAGGGTGGAGTGGCTTGCTGGTTTGTTGGATGGTGACGGCTGTGTACTGAAGGAAGGTGGATCACAAATTAGTTCGGTTGACCTGTATTTTCTTTGCAACGTCCAGCTAATGCTTACTACCCTCGGTGTCGCATCTAAAGTCACGTTGATGCACGAAGCCGCTCTTCGGAACCTCCCAGATGGTAGGGGCGGTCAGAAGCTATATCCGTGTCAGACAAGCTACCGCCTACTAGTTGGCGCTTGCGAGATGCAAGCGTTGGTAGCTCTCGGTTTGCATTGTGAGCGTCTCAAGTTTGAAGGCTTCACGCCGCAACGAAATGCCGGTCGCTTTGTGACCGTCGTCGATGTCGTAGACGCGGGCGTGGCCGACAAAGTATATTGTTTTACCGAACCGAAGCGGCACCTTGGGTGCTTCGAAGGAATTGTCACTGGTCAATGTGCTGAAGCGACCCTTGAATGCGCCGAGCCTTGCAACCTAGCGGAGATCCCCCTGATGAACCTGAATGGCGTGGAGGAGTTTGAGAACGCCGCCCGTCTGTTGTTCCGCTACACCAAGCGGGTGACCATGCAGAAGTATCACGATCCCAAGCTAGATGAGGTTGTGAAGCGCAACCGGCGCGTTGGCATTGGGATCACCGGTTGCCTGGGATCGTCTTTATTCAATCCGCAAGATATGGACCGCGTGTACGCTGCGATTCAAGAAGAGAACCGGGTCTACTCAAAGCAGATGGGCGTTCCGGAAAGCATCCGAACCACGGTGGTCAAACCTAGTGGAACTACGAGTAAGGTTCTTGACCAAGGCGGCTATGAAGGTATTCACCCGGCGTACAGCCGCCACATCATTCAGCGCGTGCGCTTCTCCGCCGAAGACTCGCTTATCCCACTTCTGCGGGCGGCAGGCCACCATATCGAGCCGGTAATCAACTTTGACGGCTCCCTCAACCAGAACACGCTTGTCGTTGACTTTTACGTGAAAGCCCCGGACGGTAGCCCGGTATCGGATGAGAACTTCGATACCTGGAAGCAACTTGACGTTCTCAAGCTAGCGCAGAAGCATTGGGCCGATCAGGCGGTGAGCGTGACCATCTACTACAAGAAGGAGGACATCCCCAAGCTCAAGGAGTGGCTGGCCGTCAATTGGTGTGGGCTTAAGACGATTTCCTTCTTGTGCCACAACGACCACGGATTCAAACAGGCCCCGAAGGAGGCGATCTCCGCTTCCGAATTCGAGAAGCTCTCAAAGAAGGTGAAGCCGATCAGCCTGGATCAGCTAGACGGCGGCGGCGACATGCTAGAGGGGCTTGAGTGCCCTGGTGGGGTTTGTCCGGTCCGGTAATAAAAGTTGAGAGAGACGAGCGGCAGCGCCCACTAAGGAATTGTTATGAGAATTTATGGCCGGGATTTCTTGGTTTATCTTGCAGGACCCATCGGCGGGTTGACGTACGAAGGGGCACAAAGCTGGCGTGATTATGTGGCGCGGGAGCTTCCTGAGGAGATCCGCGCTATGTCGCCCTTGCGGGGAAAAAGGCAGGTGGTTGATTTGAGACGCGGCGTGATCCACGCCAACGGCGATTACGAGAGCAACCCGTTGACGGCTCAAGCGGGTATCACCGCCAGGGATCGGAACGATTGTATGCGGGCCGACGCTGTTCTTTTCAACCTTCTTGGAGCAACCGAAAGGTCGGTTGGGACAATTATGGAATTTGGATGGGCCGATGCGTTTCGGAAACCTATCGTCCTCGCGATGGAGGACGCTGGTAACGTTCATGAACATCCAATGATCCGCGCCATCTCCGGTTTTCGCGTGAGCAATTTAGATGACGCTGTAGCTATTCTCACCGCCGTGCTTATGCCAGAGGGTGAGGGAACCTGCCGGGAGTCAGCGGTTGGAATGACACCGCTTGAGTTTGATGGGCGTGAGCTTCGCGTGCATAGGTTAGACGTGGATGAGGCCACTCGCGCTAATGCTCCCCGCAAGGAAGGCAAGCTGGTTGAGTTAGGATACCGACAACTACCAACGGCAGGTTAGAGCAGTGGCGGGTTGGTTTGGAGCGACTGGCCTAGCGGTGACCAGAAAGTAAGCCAATCGCCCAGAACATCCCCCTTCAGTTTGTCGCCCTCGAAGTAGAGGCCGTGTGACAACATGATTGCGACCTCCGCATGTAGGCAGATGAGCAGTGTTTCTTCGTCCGGGGATGGAACTGGATCAAGCAAGATGGGAAACAAGAAGCAAAGGTGGTTCGGCGGAGTTTCGAAAGGCGCGTTGGTACATCCAATGATCACGTAGCGGCGTAGGTCGCCACCACTTCCTATTCCCATCGGTTTAGGTAGAACTTGTGCCGCCCACTGATGATCACCGTTGCTGATGTCAGCCAATCGTTCGCGAAGGTCGGTTAAAGACGTGATGAAGCCGTCCTCAAGTTGGTAGGAATAGTGAAGCATACTCTAATCTATCCGATGGATAGCTAAGAAAGTAATGGAAAGTGAACTTATTTATGACGCGCCACCAGAATGGGGGTTGGAGGAGATATCCACCCTTATCACCCGCACCCGGTTCAGGTTCACCGATGAACGCCAACTGCAAGATGAAATGGAGAATCTGTTTATCGCGCATAACGTACCCTACATCCGTGAGTTCGGGCTATCCTCAACCGACCGGATTGACTTCCTGTGCGGCCATATAGGCGTGGAGGTTAAGATTAAGTCCTCGATGCCAGCGGTGCAGCGCCAACTGTGGCGTTATGCTTCCGATCTACGAATTAACGCCTTAATCCTGGTGACTACCCTCACCAAACATCGAGCTATTGCCAGGGAAATGCAGAAGAAGCCGGTGTTTGTGGCTTATTTATTGTCCAGCATATTTTAATTCACTCCGATTACACTTTCAGCGTTCGGCCAGATAGATTAGAGTATGGCCGTCATGAACCTTACAGAACCATGCGAAGTTACGGCAGGATTGAACTCGACCCCAAAGGCAAGAACTGGCTGGTTACAACGGAACCCCACGTGGCGATGCGGCTTAAGCGGGTGTTCGGCAAGATTGACACCAGGGAGCACGGTGTGATATCAATTTCGGCCACGCCCGAAACCAGCCGGGACCTTGAGTGGTTTATTCAGCGGTATGCCCACGAGGTCACTCCAGCTACGGTTCTGGCCGAACGCGCCAGTGAACATAGGGAAGCGGAGACGACGGTTCATAAGCTGCTGACCGGCGTCCAAGCACCTAAGACGTTTGACCTGAAGCTGCCGCCGCGTGAGTACCAAGTTCTTGCCGCGCAAATGTGGTTGACGGTGAAGGGACTGCTGTTGGGGGACGAGGTCGGCATCGGCAAAGCTCAACCACTCAATTCAAAGGTGCTCACTCCGAACGGCTGGAAGAGAATGAGGTATCTCAGAATCGGGGACACGGTGGTCGATCCAGATGGTGGTACTGGCACCGTCCTTGGCATTTACCCGCAAGGCAAGCGGCGTGTGTATGATGTCAGCATCAGCGATCACTCTAAAACACAATGTTGTGAGGAGCATTTGTGGTTGCTTCAAACAGCAAATGACCGGTACAGGGGTTGCTCTCGAATACTCGAATTGCGACAGTTTAAAGATAAGTTGTGCCGATATCGTAAGAATCAACAGTGGCGGGTGAACAACTATTTCTTACCTCCCACGCAGCCGGTTGAGTTCGGTAAACGGCCAGTGGACCTTCAGCTTCACCCATACTGTATGGGTCTTTTGTTGGGAGACGGTGGGTTCACTCGCGGTTCTGTGATCTTGACCTCAGCCGATGACAGCACTAGAGAGAGATTTGCGTCTCTACTTCCCGATGGGATGGAACTGCGAAAGCAAAAAGGAGACAATCATGACTGGCGCGTCGTCGCTAAAGGGTCTAGTCAATTTGCAACCAAACCGAACGAGGTGCGGCGTTGGCTAAAATCACTTGGGTTGGTTGGCAAGCATTCACCCGATAAATTTATCCCGGAACCATACTTATTTGCATCTCTCACGGAGCGTATTGAGTTGTTGAAGGGGTTAATGGACTCCGACGGTGAGTGTCAGAAAGGTGGCATAGCGCTATTTGGTACTACCTCTAAGCAGTTACGTGATGACACCGCGTTCTTGATTCGATCAGTCGGCGGTACTGCGACCGTCTGCCCAATTTCAAAGACGCCCTCTTATATTGATAAGAATAGTGATTTGGTTATTTGTGATGCTAGCTGGACCATCATCGTGAAGACGGAGTTTAATCCGTTCTTCATTGAAAAGAGAGCCAGTCGATGGCATAAACCGTTGATGGGGCGGGCGATTACAGAGGTCAGCCCAGCAGGAGTTGTGGAAACTCAATGTATTCGGGTGTCTACAAAGCGGAATCTATATTTCACGGACGACTTCATTCCAACGCA
>Ga0302319_10024718_pt1 | contig 10664 bp, 15 predicted proteins | sample Bog_T0_2_FD_203319 | JGI IMG/M metagenome (GOLD analysis project Ga0302319, IMG submission 203319) | Peat permafrost microbial communities from Stordalen Mire near Abisko, Sweden - Bog_T0_2 | ecosystem: Environmental > Terrestrial > Soil > Wetlands > Peat | place: Sweden: Abisko, Stordalen Mire... | reverse complement strand
CTGTCGTGAAAGTCAGGGTCATCGCGATATGTTCTGCGACAGCCATTTCCGGTCGCCTGGCATCGAGATGGCCCCTGGCGACACGACTGCTGGGTCTAGGCCCTCCTCGCGGATTGCCGCCCGGACCCGTGCCGTCCCGATTTCGTCGGAGAGGGCGACGAGCGGAGCCGGCCGCAGCCACTTCCGCTTTTCCGCCGCCCGCTGTCGGCACCGCTGGCTGTAGAATTTGGGCACGCGGCCCAGCGGCTTCACCGCGAACCGCGCGCGGCATTCCGGGCACCGGACCGACGCCGGGCGTTTGGTGTTTCGTCGCGACGAAATGTGCCGGGTGGTCAGGGCACCTCCGCCACGCCGATTGCCACGAAGTACGCCAGCTTGCGGGCTATCCAGGCGCCGCCTTCCGGTCGGAACGGAGTCACCCGCTCGCCGTCCGGGCTGATCCAGGCGGCCGGGGCGGGCTTGCCGGCGAGCTGCGCGGCACGAAGGCGCATCCGCTGAGCCTCCTCCGCCTGCCATGGCTCAAGCACGGTGCCCTTCTCCCATGGCGAGAGCAGCACGGCCGGACCGCCATGCGTGTCCATGATCAGCAGCCAGGGGGCAGTGGTCGGCAAGGCCGGCGCCCATTGTGCAAGTGACATAGTGGATCCTCCCGGTGCCGAATCCGCCCGATCGGCGGGACGCGGTCAACCGGCCGCATCAGTGCAGCATCCGCTGGTCGGGCTTGCCCCGCCGGGCCTGGCGCAGTTTCCACACCGTCCGGTCGAGGTGCAGCTCGCCGCGCTCGGCCCGGGTCACCATGCCGGCGAAGTAAGCGCCCGGGCCCCGGCTGAAGTGGTCCGGCGGCCTGGCCGCGACCAACGCCAGGGCCAGCGCCGCCTGCTCCCGGCCCAGCACCCGGCAGGCCTCCGCCCACAGGCTCGGGGATACCCCCAGGGCGACCCGCAGGCTTCCGCCGGCAGCCGCCACGATGTCGGCCCATGTAGGCAGCGAGGTCAGCAGGTAGCAGGCCAGTGCCGGCACCAGATCGAGGAGCTGCAATGCCGTCAGCCCCAGGATGCGCCCGCTGGCAGGGGGGAGGCAGGGAACGGCGGGGGGAGCTGCCGGCCCCGCGTCCGGGCTACTTGCTTCCCGGGCCACTACCGCTGCCCTCGGCGGTGGAGGGGGGCTTACGTAATCCGAAGGATTGGAAGCTGAGTTTGTATCTAAGATAAGGGGCCTGTTTTCGGGCCGCGAGGGGACACTTTCCTCCAAGTTTTCCACCGGAATCCAATGCTCTAGCTCCCCGCGCAACCGTTCCAGGCCATGGACGACGAAGCTCAGCTCCTCGGACCGTCCAGCAACCTCCGCGGCGCGCGCCAGCCGGTCGACGTCCGCCGCAAGGGCGGGCCACCCCTCGGGCATGGGGCCCACCCCGGCCAGCGTCGCGGCGGTCTGACGGATCGCCCTCTGCGCTCGCCTCGACCGCTTCCTGAGCGCGTCCATGCGCCCGCGCTCTACCCGCGCCTCGGCCGCCATGTGCACAAACTCGTCGTATCTGAGGGCGAGCGGCGACAGGTCGAAGCCGCTGGCCCCGGCGACGATCCTTCCCTGGGCGTCGCGCCCGCCGTAGCGCCGCCCGGTCTCGCTATCACGCATCACCACCACGCCAGCCTGCGCCAGCGCGCGGTTGATCGTCTTCACCCGGCTCGGGGACAAGCCTAGGTGTTCCGCCTGACGCCGGGCGCTGGGCCAGGCGATCGGCCGATTCCCCGGCTCCCAATCCACCGGCCTGGTCATCCTCACGAGCCAACTGACCAGGAGCACGGCCTGCGCCGGCAGGTTCAGGTAGGGCACCGCTTCCTCGAACGCCGCCAGCAATGCGAGGGGCTTCACCCCGCATCCGGCAAAGCTGTCCGCCTGCAGGCGCGCGGCGATCATCTCCGGACTCAGCCGGCGGTCGCCGGTTGGTCGGCATTCGATTTCCCCGTCATCGGGGCAGGCGTGGTCTATCAGGCTGGGCACAGGTTCCCCCTACCCACCTTGAAGGTCGGCCGAAAAACGGCACAAGCGCCCTCTCAGCGAAACGCTATCGTTTCACTTGACGGCGGCGCCGATTTCGGGGAGCATCTGGGTTAGCAAGACACCAGATGTTTCCCCGGCCTCTGTGCCGTATGTGCGGCCCGCCCCTCAAAAGGCGGGCTTCATGTTGTCTGGGCTACGAGTCTCCCCGACGGTTGCGCCACGCGGGCGGCGACTCCGCTCCGCGACTCCGTATCGTTACACAGACACCGGGCACGGTCCATGGCAAAAAAACCGGCAACCACCTGATTCTTCTGCTTACTTGCGCTAAACACGAAAACCCTTTCGGTTCCGTGCCTTAGCCGGGGCGGGGGCTTGTCTGTTTAGCCGCTGTAAGCGCGGTGCCGTGATGGCGGCACCGAAAGCGGCTTGCCGCACGGTCGTTGCGGAAGAAAACTCCGGGCGCAAACGCCAGGGGACTCCACCACATGACCGCACCTCGCACGTCGGATGATCCAGGCAAGAACGAGCCGGCGGCCTGGTCGGACAAGACGGTGGACGAGCTCATCCGCCGCCTGCGCGCCGCCTGCGTCAGGGAGGAGCGCATGGTCGACAAGGTGCGCAGCGCCGCCAGGAAAAAGCCGCCGAAAGCGCCCCCGCCTCCCCCCATCCACCGGCTGCAGGTCAACTTCACGGCGTCGGAGGAACTGGTGCGGGCGCTGGTCGAGCGCGCCGAGGCCGGGGGCACCACCCAGAAGCAGATCATCATGCGGGCGCTGCTCGCCGCCGGGCTGCCGGTGGACGGGCAGGACCTGCAGGACAGGCCGACCCACCCCCGCCGGCGGGGGATCGCCTGGTCGGATGAGGTGCTGAGCGAGCTCGCCCACCACTTGCTCGCCGCCGGCATCACCGAGGAGCGCCTGCTCGACGCGGTGCGCGACGCGGCCAGGGCAAGGCGGAACCGGCAGAAGCCGCTGATGAACGGGAGCAGCCTGCCCGAGGGCGACTGACCAACCGATGGCCGTCTACTTCGCCCGCGTGCGAGGACACACCCGTCAAGATCGGCAGCTCCGTCCATCCGGCGCAACGGCTGGCGGAGCTGCAGACCGGACACGGCACGCCCCTGCAGGAGCCTGGCGCCGGCAAGGCACCCGTCGAGATGGCGGGGCGCCGATCGCGCTGCCCCGGGTGCATCGGGAATAGCCGCCCGCTGGCTGGATGGCTGGCAAATCACGCCAGGGCGGCCCGCACCGGTAAATCCGGCTACGAGCCTTCCCAGCGAGCCGTAAAGCCTGATAGGTTGCTTTCCGTCAAGGGAGGCCGGCGGATGGGTGTTCTCACGATCACGTCCCGGAAGGGCGGTACGGGCAAAACCATGCTCGCCACGGTCCTGGCTGCGTCGCTGGCCGAGGCTGGCGCCGACGTGGCGCTGCTGGACGCCGACCCGAACGGCGCGGCCCACCGCTGGGTGACGGCCACCTACGCCGGCCCGCCGATCCCCTCACACTCCGAGGCCGACGCGGAACGGCTGGCCGAGCTGCTGCCCACCCTGGCCGCCCGGCACGCCGCCCTGATCATCGACACCGCCGGCTTCGGCAATCAGGCCGCAATGGTGGCCGCTGCCGGTGCCGATCTGGTGCTCGTGCCGGTGACGCCGGGCGAGGGCGACGTGATCGAGGCGCAGCGGACAGTCGGATACGTCGAGGGGCTGGGCCGCAGCACCCGCCGGACGATCCCGGTCCGGGTGATCCCCAACCGCATCCGGCGGGCGACGACGCTTTCCAGGCACGTCCTCGCGGAGATCGACAAGCTGGGCCTGCCGCGGCTTCAGGCCTCCCTGAGCGAGGCGGTGGCGTACGGGGAGATCGGCTTTTCAGGGACGCTGCCGCGCGAAGGCGCCGCCGCGGACGAGATCGACAAGCTGCTCGCCGAGCTGCGCCGGGAATCGTGGTTGCCAGCGGCGGAAAGCAGGGAAGCCGGCGAGGCGGATAGTCGGGAAGGTGGGAAGGGGTAAAGCCTGATGGCAACCAAGCAACTCAAGAGCGTGGCGGCCGACGCCGAAACCCTGCGGCGCGTGGCGGCGGATGCGGGGCGGTCGATGCCGCCGGCCGCTGTCCGGCCGGCGCGGCGGACGGTTCTGATCAACGTGAAGGTGGCGGAGGAACTGGCGCTGGCGCTGGTCGATCGCGCCGAGGCCGACGGCGCGACACAGAAGCAGGTCATCATGCGGGCGCTGGCTGCGGCTGGCCTGCCGGTGGACTCCCAGGACCTTGAGGACAGATCGAACCGCCGCCGGCGGCCGGGCAATGGAGCGTGAGCAATGACAAAAGCCGACGAAGAAAGAGCCCGCGGGCTTCTTGTACACTTGGAATTAATGCGCCGCGCGCGCGGCATTCCGCCGGACGGCGCTCCAGAAGAAGACAAGGCAATGCCTGAAACGGAGCGGCAGCCGCGCCGGGAACTCGTGGCCGCCGCGCGCGAACACCTGCGGGCGCTGCAGGAGATTATCAACGAGCTGACGCAAGACGACGGTGGGGCATGAGCACATCCGCGTTCGCCCGGATCGAGGCCGCCGTCCGGGCAATCAACGGTGACCGGACGGGCGACCTGTTCGGGCACCTGGTCGAGCGGATCGCCTGGTCGGAGGAGACGCTGGACGAGCTCGCGCGCCACCTGCTGGCCGCCGGCATCGCTGAGCAGCGCCTGCTCGACGCGGTGCGCGACGCAGCCACGGCGCGGCGGAACCGGGCACAGCTGCTGGCCGGCGGAGTTTGACCTAGGCTTAGCCAGCGATGCGGCTCAACGCGGCGAATAGGTGTACCAGACCTATCGCCACGTAGAGCAGCGCCAAGAGCATATCCGCGCTCATTGAGATTCGGAGCGTCAATCATGATCACGGGTTTGTTATCAAATTTCCTCACGGACCCGTGAGGAGCGTGAGGCGGAAGCCGTTTACCACGGCTCCGGCTCGTTCTAAATCCGGCACATTATGAAACTGATCCTCTCCGTCGCCCTCGTTGCCTGCCTGCTGGCGATCGGTCCCGCCCAAGCGTCCGCCACTGATGACCCCGAAAGGTATCAGGTGGTCTCGCTAACGAAACCTGACCAGTTGGGAGGTACCGCGCTGATCACCAATGCCGCTTCCGCCGGCACCACCTTGGGCAGATGGGCTATCAAACCATTTCCAGACATCCCCCGTTTTCGTGTCGATGTTCCCGGCACCGCACCCGGTGAGATCGTCGCGCGCCACGGCTATAGGCTTCCGGTCATCCAACGGTCTCCGAAGTGACCACGGCCGGAGGGCCACGATATGGGCATTCTGCGGCTTTTCCGGCCGGCCAAGAGGCTGGCGAATATCTCGGTCTACTATATGAGCGCCATTGTCGATGGAGACGTGAAGGCGTCGCCGATCGGCATAATTCCGAGGTTTTCTGCGGCCTACGAAAAGACCATTCGAGAGGCGCACCGGCCTGCCGGAACCTGCTACGTCAACGAGACCATCGAGGGCGTATCCGTGATATTCTATTGGGCGGCCGATAAAATCGAAGCCGTCTCCTTCTTGTCGGCCGATGACGCGAGGGCCTTCCCCGGCTTCAGGGAAATTCCCGAGGCGGATCTCGCCGTGCTCGATAGGGGTCTCGCACATTTTCCGCGATGAGTGCGGCGCGCCCCAAGCCGAGGCGGGAGCCAAGCACATTATCAAGCTGCTCCCGTGCGCCGCCCTCGCCTTTCGCAGCAAGGAAAATATCCGATGAAAAGATTGCTCTTGACGGCGACGCTGGCGCTGTTGGCATGGGGTGTGGCGTGGGCGGGTCCGTTCGAGGACGGCTTTGCTGCTCATCAACGCGGTGACTATGCGACTGAATTACTGATAATGCGCCCGCTTGCAGCGCAGGGAAATGCGGAAGCCCAGGCCACTGTCGGGATGATCTATGAAGAAGGGTTAGGCGTGAAGCAAAGCTTCGCCGAAGCTTTTAAGTGGTACCGACTGGCTGCGGCGCAGGAAAACACGGCGGCGCAAAACAATCTCGGATTAATGTATGAAAGTGGGGCGGGTGTCCCACAAGATTATGTGGAAGCAGTCAGGTGGTATCGATTGGCGGCGGCGCAGGGGTATGGTCAAGCACAATTCAATCTCGGCTCGATGTACAGCAACGGGCTAGGAGTTACACAGGACTACGTTCAAGCGCACATCTGGTTCAACCTTGCCGGCGCATCGGGCGAGGCCGATGGAGTAAAATGGCGTGAAGTCGTTGCCGCGAGGATGACACTGCAACAAGTCGCCGAGGCGCAAAAACTGGCGCGGGCGTGCCAGCAGAACAACTTTAAGGGCTGTGGCTGAAAATGGAGGTGAGCCGGTGCGTGATGTAAGATTTCGAGGTTGGTCGGATGACCGCTAGCTACGTGGAAAAACTGCTCCTGTTCTTTCCGGCCATCAGGCAGGTGTGGCTGATAGGGTCGCAAGTGTCCGGCACGGCAACACCATCATCGGACTGGGATTACATCGTGATGGCCGACCAACCCACGCTGAATGACATCGCGGCCAGTCCAGCGTTTAACGAAGCCAACATCGACTTGCTGGTCGTCTACGATGGAGACCGTTTCCGGAAACCGTGGCCGGATGGTGCCCGCCAGAAGCAAGGCTCCTTATCCGGCTGGCAATGGGAAGAGCAGACCGCCGCAAGCGCGACATACCGGGCAGTGAAGCCGCGCGACGATGACGATTTCTATGTACGTGTGACAGCTGGCGTGGCCAGGCGCGTCTACCCGTGATCTCATTCAAGTGCGGGATCGGCCGTCGGCCACCAGCCATTACCTTTTTGCCGCCGGCCCAACCGGCCAGCCGGCGGCCCGGCAAGATGGCTGCCCGGTGCGGCCTTCCCGCAAGGCTGGTCGGCCTGGTCGAGAAGTTGGTCAGGAGGGGTCACGGTCAAACGATCACCAAGTTTGTCGAGTCTTTACCCAACATTCGCATAACGTTGGACGAACGGTCTCTTTCCAGTTTGAAGTCGTTCCTGAATAGATAAACGGAAAAACCGATGTAACCCGTCGCGGGGAGCAACCAGCCACACCGTCCGTTGCCTCGCCCGGCGCGCCGCTGTCCGAATAGGGCAAGGTCCATTGCTACGTCCGACGCTGTATCGGATTTCTGGGAAAACGTGTCCGATTGGAGTGTGTATTTACCTTTCGGACGCCCTGGGGTAAGAAGTCTAGACCCTAGTCGGACGAATGGAGGCGGACAGTGCTGGTCGGATACGGACGGACATCGACGGCGGAACAGGAGGCCGGACTTGCTGCCCAGGAGCGCGATCTGCGGGCGGCGGGTGCGGAACGTGTGTTCACGGAGCAGCGGTCCAGCATGGGCACCCGGCCGGCGCTCAAAGAGGCGCTGGCGTTCATGCGGGATGGCGACGCGCTGGTTGTTTGCAAGCCGGACAGGCTGGCACGCAACACGGCTGAGCTGCTGCGGATCGAGTCCGACCTGACCAAGCGCGGTATCGGCCTGGTCGTATTGAGCATGGGAGGCGAACGCCTCGACACGCGCAATCCGACATCGAAGCTGATGCTGACCATCCTTGCAGGCGTGGCCACGTGGGAACGCGAGATCATGCTGGAACGCCAGCGCGAGGGCATTGCCAAAGCAAAGAACGAAGGCAAATACACAGGTCGCAAGAAGAGCATCGACGACGCCAAAGTGCGCGCCCTGGCCGCGCAAGGAACGGCACCAGCGCAGATTGCCCGCGATCTCGGCATTGCTCGAAGCTCGGTTTATTTGGCGCTGCGGGGGACGGTAGCGGACAGCAGCGGGACTGCTACACTCGCGGCCTAATTAGCGGACCGGGTGGCGTCGCAAGCGCCATCCCGGCCCTGGCACGAACATGGGGAAGCCATGAACGACGCTGGTGACAGGATTACCACGCCCGGGCGGCTGGTGTGAGCGGGGATGAAGGCGGCCGCCGTCTGGTCGTGAGCCTTCCTTGGTACATACCGGAATGGGGTTCGAAATACGGCGAACCGCGTTACGGCGGACCGGCGGCGTCCCCCGCGGGCTGGCCGCCGCGGGTGTCGCCGGTGCCAGGGGAGAATCTGGCGGCCTTGTTGGGGCGCACCATCGCTGATCCGTTCCTCCAATTCGTCACGTCACGCACGGTCGGAGGGGCGTTGCCGTCATTGAACGGGAGGCACCCGGCGGAGCTGACTTTCCAGTGGTGGAATGACAGATGGCCCGACAGGACGGACTTTGCGCCGCCCGAGTATCACCGTGATCGCGTCTATTGGCGACTCTTGGCGGCGCTGTTCGGACAGCTTCGCGCCCGCGATTTTGTGGCGCGTTTCCCGCACCCCGATGACCCGTATTTGTTGCAGGACGTGGAGTCGGAATGGTGGGGCCACATCCACATGGCTCTGCGCTTCGCCCATGACGGCTGGCGTCTTTGCCCGGAGCCATGGCACGGCACGGCGCCGCCGCCAGGTCTGCCGTGCTTTCACGCGCTGAGGCTATGGCCGGCGCCCGCCCCCTCGCAGGCGCATCCCGCAGCCGAAGCAGCCGCCGAACCGACGACGCAGCCGCCTCCGCCCGCAGCCGTCGTCGAACCGAGGGCACCAGGCCGCCCGTCGGGTACGCCTCTGCTGTACGCTGAGCTCGCCCGCCGGAAGGAGGCAGGCGAAGTGCTGGGCACACAGGCGGCGGAGGCAAAGGCGCTGCGAGCGTGGCTGATAAACGCACACCCAAAACAGCGGGCGCCAGACGCCCTAACCATCGAGAACGTGCTGCGCGTGGAACTGCGACAAGCGGTGGCCGACGCAAAAGCAAAAAAACCACGAAACCACCCCACGAAATAATCGGCGTGGGGTATTTCGTGGGCCTATTACGTGGGGTCCCCCATCGACACTTGGCGATCATCCGCAACCAAACGCCGGGTATCGCCAGTGACGACCGCCCAACATGCTGAAGCCGACGTTCCACAGCAGCGCACCCGCAAACGCCTGCGCCCGCCGCCTGATCCGATGGCTTTCGCGTTTACGCTGGAGGATGCGCAGCGAATGGGCGCACCGGGCCGGACGAAAATATATGAGATGTTCCAGACGGGGCACCTCAAGCGAATCAGTGCGGGCGGCCGCACCCTTGTGGAAGGCGATAGCCTCCGCGCGCTGTTGCTGGGCGACACGCCGGCCGCCGCCGCCGCGGCGGCACTCCCCAAGGCGAAAGCCAAGGCAGGCACGGACCGCCTCACAGGGACAGCCGCCGCATCCGCATCCGCCACGTAGCAACGCCGGCTCCGAGACGTTCTCAGAACCGGCGGGCTGCGGCGTGTCGTGACGGGGGCAACCGTTACATAGCTCCAGCCAGCGGGTTTTCAACGCCTCCGGCGCCGGCTCCTCCCGATGGAGCTGCGCATGTCGTCAAGTTTCGTATCCAACGCACCCTCGCCGCCGCCGCCAGCGCCGCCGGAAGGGTGCGAAGTGAGCGCCACCGACCGGGAAGCCATGATCCGGGCGGAGGTTTATCTGAGCACGCCGCATCCGCCTGATCCGCCATTGACGGACCCTGTGCTGCTCAGGTGGTTCGGCACGCCGGAACAGAATGCAGCCGCCATCCGGGCTGCCGCCGTCGCGAGCGTCGATGAATGGCTGTCGCTGCCGGTGGTCGAGTGGACGCCTGGGCTGTGGAAGCCGTCGCGGCCGAGGTTCGTGGACTATCCCGTCCGCTGGCGCGCCCGCGGCGGCTGCGAGGATTGCCGGCGCAGCCGCGACTGCCACACGGCCCGCCACGCCACTGGCAACGGAACCTGGCGGCTCGATCCGGCCGGGAGCGCGGCGCCGTGATGGAAGCATCGCTCGGTTCCCTGCGGGCGGCGCAGCGCTGGGTCGCATGGCAGACTGAGGAGCGCGAGGCCGGAAAGCCTGCGACGAAGGTTCCTTACTCCGCCTGCGGAAACGGAAAGGCACGCGCCGACGATGCGGCGACGTGGGGCACACGGCATGCCGCCGAGGCGCGCGCCGCGCGTCTGCCGAAGCCGTTCGGTCTCGGCGGCGTGGGGATCGAGCTGGGCGACACGGGCGACGGCATGTCGCTCGGCGGCATCGACCTGGATAGCTGCCGTTCGGATGACGGAGCGTTCGCGCCGTGGGCCGCGCAGGTGATGGAGCGGTTCGGAAGCTACGCCGAGGTTTCGCCGAGCGGCACCGGTGCGAAGGTTTTCTTCCGGTTCCCGACTGCGGACTTGCCCGCGATCCGCGAGGCGATGGGGACGCTGCACAGCAGGCTGTGGCAGCGCCGCGGTGATGGCGCTGGACACCCGCCCGCCATAGAGCTGCACTGCGGCAACAGATATTTCTGTGTCACCGACGAGCGCCTTCCCGACATGCCGGCCGAGCTGCGCGTGGTGGGCCTCGATACCCTGCTGTGGCTGATCCGCCAGGCTGGCCCTGGTTTCTCCGGAAACGGTCACGGTCCTGACGACGAGGGGCTGTTCGACGCGCCCGATCTGCTTGCTCGGATAGAAGCCGCGACCGCGCGCTGGCCGGCCCTTGCGAAGCGCTGGCGCGGCGACTGGACCGGACTGAAGGACCAGTCGCGTTCCGGAAAGGCAATGTCGCTGGTCGCCGCGCTGAAGAAGTCGGGCTTCACCAGGGAGGATGCCGCCGCCGCGCTGGCGCTGCAT
>Ga0302319_10024717_pt1 | contig 10664 bp, 8 predicted proteins | sample Bog_T0_2_FD_203319 | JGI IMG/M metagenome (GOLD analysis project Ga0302319, IMG submission 203319) | Peat permafrost microbial communities from Stordalen Mire near Abisko, Sweden - Bog_T0_2 | ecosystem: Environmental > Terrestrial > Soil > Wetlands > Peat | place: Sweden: Abisko, Stordalen Mire... | reverse complement strand
CAGAAAGGTGGTGTTGAACGCGCAGCCGCGGTTGGTGTTCTCAATGCCGTAGAGCGGGCCGGAGGCGGTATCCGATATGCCTGGCGCGAAGTGGATGCTGCTGATGAAGCGCACCGTGCGCGAGCTGAGCGGGGCCTGGTCGTTGGAAAAAAACGCCGCGGTCCGCGCCAGCGCGGCGGCCTCTTCATCGGCCGGAACGGTCGCGCCGAAGTTGGATATCGCCGTCGCAGGCGCGCCGGTCGTCTGGTAGACGGCGAGAATCACGCCGCGCCGGTCGCTGATGGCGATCACCAGCGGCACGTTCACGCTAGCCGCCGCGGCGGTCGCAATCGACTGCACCTCGGCCGCGGTGAGAATGTTGTTTGCGGTGTTGGCTGTGGTCGTTGGAGTTCCTGCATTCGCGCCTGTGCCGCAACTCGGCGCGAGCGCGCAAAGGCCGGCGAGCAGCAGTAACAGCAGTAACACTCTCGTCGCTGGAGGGCTAGCGGTCATAGGATTTCGCAATCAGCCTATCGCAAAGCGCGCTGCGGTGATATACCAAACCCGTGCGGACAGGCTTAAAACGCGCGGGCAACGGGCTGGTGATCGCGGCGATTGCCTCGGTCGCGGTGCTGTTTGCGGGGCGTTTTCCATCGTTCCGTGACATCGACAACCTGACGTACGACTTCACCGTCGATCACGCCGGGCTGAGCGCGCCGTCGCCGGAGATTCTCTTCGTCGACTTCGACGAGGCGAGCTTCGCGCAGATTCGTCAGTATCCGATTCCGCGCACGCTCATCGCCACGGCCATCCGCCGCATCGCTGCCGGCAAGCCGCGCGTGCTGGGCGTGGATGTCTTCCTCTCCGAGCCGCGCACGCCCGCCGAGGACCAGGAGATGCAGTCTGCGCTGACCGCTGCGGGCAACGCGGTGCTGGCGAGCCAGGCCGCGAATGGCGATCTGCCTGCAGTGCGCCCGCTGCCGCTGTTCTGCAAGCCGGAGATTCCGTCGGCGGACTCCGGCTTCTGCGTGGAGGGCGCGCCCGGCGCAATGGGCTACGCGCTGGTCGATATGCCGATCGAGGAGGACGGATTCGTCCGCGACTTCAACCTCTTCACCGCCGGCAATCCGCCCTCGGTGAGCTTTCCGATCTTTCTCGCGCAGCAGTATGCGGGCGAGATGATTCAACCAGGCGTCCGCGGCAGTGTGAGCTTCCACGGCCATGCGGTTCCGTATCATGACCGCAAGCTCTCCACCGCGCTCATCGGCGCGTGGGGCGCGGATCCGGCGACGCACCTCTCCGCGATGGATGTGGTGCAGGGCAAGATCCCGCCACAGACCTTCGCGGACAAGCTGGTGCTCATTGGCCAGAGCAGTGACGCCGCGCGCGACACGTTCCTGACGCCGCTGTTTCGCGTGGCTGGCAAGAACGGCGTCCGCGAGCGCATGGGCGGGACGGACATCCTCGCCGCCGCAATGCGCTCGCTGCTCGAGGGCAAGACGGTTCGCCCGGCGCCGGTGTGGCTGCGCTGGATGTTCCTCATCGCTGCCGCGCTCGCAGCCGGCTACTTTCTGCTCTTCTATGAGCTGGGCCAGGGCGTGGCGCGACTGCTGCTGCTGATGGTGGTCTGCGTGCTGGTTCCCATGCTGCTGTATGCGCGCTGGCGCTACTGGCTGCCGTTCTTCGGGCCGGAGCTCGCCATGCTGCTCACGCTGCCGCTGGCGCTGGGCTTGCAGTTCGCCGAGGAGCGGCTGGTCTCCCGCGAGGCGGCAGAGCAGCGCGAGCAGTTGATGTCACTGTTCTCCAGCTACGTGGATCCGGCGGTCGCGGACACCATCTGGAAGCGCCGCGACGAGCTCTCACTCGGCGGCGAGGAGCACGTTGCCACGGTGATGTTCACCGACATCCGCGGCTTTACGGCGCTCAGCGCGCACCAGCCGCCCGCGCAGGTGCTGGGCTGGCTCAATCGCTACCTGGCAGCCATGGACGAGGTCATCCGCGAGCACGGCGGCTTCCTGAACAAGTTCATCGGCGATGGCCTGATGATCATCTTCGGCTTGCCGCTCAGCCAGGGCGGCCCGCAGCAGGACGCCACCCGCGCTCTGCAGGCTGCGCAGGCCATGCTGGCGCGCGTGGAACGGCTGAACGCCGAGCCTGGCGCAGACGCCATGCCGCATCTGCGCATCGGCGTCGGCATCCATACCGGCCCGCTGATGGCCGGCAGCATCGGCTCCGCCAGCCGGCAGGAATATTCCGTCATCGGCGAGACCGTCAACCTGGCGTCGCGTCTGGAGAGCTTGAATAAAACCTTCAAGACGGAGATACTTCTGAGCGCGGCCACAAAAGAAACCGTCGGCGCGGCGTTTCCCGGAGTCGAGTCCCTCGGGCAAGCCAAAGTTGCCGGGCTCGAGGAGCCGGTATCCGTCTACACGCTGCGTACTACCGCCGCGGCTGCATCGGAGTTGTTATGAAGATTGTGAAGTGCTCGGTCATCGTTGCGGGATTTGGCTTGCTGCTGGCGGCAGGCGTGCAGGCAAGCGCCCAAGCCAAGCCCGCCGCACCAGTCGCGTCCCAGACTGCGCCGGCCAAGCCGGTCCGTGTGCGCGCCAAGCTGGAGGGCTTCGACCTCTCGCCGCAGTCCGGCAAGAGCGCCAACCAGATTGGCGGTGCCTCGCGCGACCTGGGTACGCCACGGCTATATGCGCCGCACGCCGGGAAGGCCTTCTCTGTGTCTCCGGTATTCTATTGGGGAACGGCGGAGCCGGGGCAGAAGGTAACCTTCCGGCTGACCGCGTTGAACGGCCAGACCATGTGCGAGGTTACAACCACGGCAGACCACGCCACCTGTCCGCCGGACGCTGCCTCGCTGATTGTGGGTCAAACGTATCGCTGGAGTATCTATCCGGAGAACGACATGCTCGGCGGGCCGCCAAAGCCCGTGCTGATTACCATCATCAACGGCGACGAGCGAGCAGCGATTGAGACTGAGCTGGGTAAGAACCCGGCGGCGGCCAACGCCATCTTTGTGAACCATCGCATCTGGTATGACGCCGTGGCCGGATTCACGGCCGCTCTTGCCCAGAATCCTGACGATCAGGACGCGCTCAAGGGGCGCGCCTCGGTCTACGATCAGGTTCCCGCCACCGAGCCGCTCGCTGACGCCGACTGGTCGCGGGTCCACTAGGCGCGGCCAACGATATGGACCGGACCAGCCACGCCTCTGACGGATCGATTGGTCTCCGCTTCTGGGGTGTGCGCGGTTCCACTCCTACGCCGGTCGCGCGCAATCTGGGCTATGGGGGCAACACAGCCTGTGTCGAAATCCTGCAGCAGGATGAGGATGCTGTGCATATCCTGGACGCCGGCAGCGGCATCCGTGCGCTGGGAGCGGCCATTGCGGCGCGCCCGCAGCAGCCGGGAGCAATCCACATCTTCTTCACCCACTTTCACTGGGACCACTTGCAGGGGTTGCCGTTCTTCGCGCCTTTGTTCGCGCCGCACAGTCGCATCGTCTTTCACTCGGTACATCCGCCGCAAATGTTGCACGAGATACTCTCACGGCAGATGGCCGCGCCATTCTTTCCGGTGGACTTCAGCGGGTTAGCCGCGCAGCTCGAGTTCCGCCAGATCGCTTCGCCGCAGAGCTTGGGCAGTGTCACGCTGGAGACCTTCCCTCTGCATCATCCGCAGGGTTCGGTGGGGTACCGCATCAGCGACGCCCGCAGGACACTGGTCTATGCCACCGATCACGAGCACGGCAACGCCGCCGTGGACCGCGGCCTGAGTGAGGTCGCCCGAGATGCCGACGTGCTGGTCCATGATGCGCAGTACACACCTGGGGAGTATCCGTTGCGCAAGGGATGGGGGCATAGCACCTGGCAGGAGGCAACGGCGGTGGCTGCGGAGGCGAAGGTCGCCCAACTGGTGCTCTTCCACCACGATCCGGACCGCGACGACCGCGCGCTGGACGAGATCGTTGCGCTGGCGCGCCATGTTTTTCCGCAGACTGTGGCCGCGCGAGAGCTAATGACGGTCTAGGCAATCGCCGTCATGCGTCCCAGCAAAACCGACGACGCCCAGTGGAGGGATCGTGTGTCTGCGCGGCAGGATTTTCTGGATGCGATCCTGGGGGAGCAAAATCGATAGAGCACTTGCTGGAGGGTGCTCATCCAGCATGTGCCCCGACGTTCTTGACTGACGTCTGACTATCGAAATGGCGTCCTGCAAACCGCGTATCCTGAGGTCCTTGATGGGGAGAAGAGGGCCGGCGAGTACTTTCGTACTCGCTAGGTCTTCGCGGATGCAGCTGCAACAGCTGGATCGTGAGTGAAGCTACTTCGCTGAAGCGGACGTGGTGGTCTCAGCCTGGGAGGCAGCCAGAGCGGCGCGCTGCTTCTCAAGGTTGGCATTCTGTTCGTTCAGTTTCTGCTTCTCAGCCAGGAGCTTCTTGTTGGCGATATCAAGCTTCATCGCCTCCTTGAGCAGATCCTGGTTGCGCTTCACGATGGCGCGCTCCGACATGACTTCACCGCTCAGAGACTTATTCTGATTGGAGAGGCCTTCCTTGAGCGACTGGTAGTCCACTGAGGCCGTTGCTGGATCCGTGGCCGAAGTGGAGGTTGACTGCGCAAGCGCAGCATAGGGGGCGATGGATAGAGTTGCTAAGAGAGCACAAGACTGCAGAACGCGCATTGTTATAGTCCTCCAAAAAAACAAGTGAGATAGTAGCAAGGCAATTACGGTAAGACACAGGAAACATTTACGGTCATAGGCCGTAGACGTGTCCTGTTGGTAGCCCTGGTGCAGGCCCCGGTTAAACCGGATGGGGGCAGGTAGTCAGATAGTAGCCGAGAGTTTGGCAAATTGTGTTAACACTTTCGGGTCATAGCCATCTGCCTAATAACGACGTAAGCAACAGCCTCCCGGATGTACAAGCCCGGGGATTGTCTTCCCCACTCCGGGTATTCAGTGCCAAGGATGGTCCATTGCAAGTAATTCCTATCTGCTTTCATGGAGTCACGGCTCAGCAATCCTGCGAAACCATAGCCTTATCCAGGAGTCATCGTCAATGGGGGGTGCAAACTTCAATCCCTGTTAGACTTTGCCCATAAGCTCAGGACCATGGCGATGCGGCACCCTAAAGCCAACCAGCATAAGGAAAACAGGATACATCCCAGCTTCCACCGGAAGGTAAGGGAAGCGGCCATGCGCGTTGCAGCCAGAGCTTTGGCGGCCACCCTACTGCTGCTGGGTGCCTCCATCGCTGCCCAGCAGCCCACCGCGGCGGTTCTGGCGAAACAGGTGGATGCCCACTACAACCACCTGCAGTCGCTGCAGGCGCGGTACACGGAGCGCTATCAGGGGATGGGGCTGGACCGCTCCGAGACCGGAACGCTCACCCTGCGCAAGCCCGGCCGGATGCGCTGGGCCTATGACTCGCCGGCAGGGAAGCTCTTCCTGCTGGACGGCAAGGACGCCATCAGCTACACCCCCGGCGACGCCCAGGCCACGCGCTTCCCAGAGAAAAAGCTCGACGACCTGCGCTCGCCGCTACGCTTTCTGCTGGGTCACACCGAGCTGGCAAAGGAGCTGGACGGCCTGTCTCTGACGCTGGTCAGCGACAGCCCCAAACTCTACACGCTCTCCGGAACGCCCAAAGGCATGTCGCAGCGGCTGCGCCAGGTCTCGCTCACGGCCGACGCTACCGGGCAGATTCACTCGATGCGGATTGAGGAGATCGACGGCGCCGCAACAACCTTCACCTTCACCGCCATGCGCGAAAATATTCCCACCGCGGACAGCGAATTCACCTTCACGCCGCCGCCTGGTGTCGTCACGGTCGACGGCGCGGCACCGATTTAGTGTTGTACCGTTACCTTATGCGACCTTGTTTACTCGCCGCGTTTGTGGCCGCCACCTTTCCCGCGTTCGCTCAATCACCGCTGTCCTTAATCCCCATGCCGCGTGCGGTGAAGCCGGCCTCGACCCTGCCGGTAACCGCGGGCATCCGTGTGGACTGCCAGCAGACCTGCGACCCGCAGGACGCCTTTGCCATCGCGGACTTCAAGGCCACGATGGCCGAGCGCCACATTCCGGACACCGATGCGCCCTCGGCTCCGCACATCTTTATAGCCCGCTTCAACACGCCGCTCGGCCGCCAGACCTACCAGGACTCACTGCCCGCCGGCACCGCGAAGGCGACCGCCATGCCCAGCGAGATGGCCGCCGAAGGCTACGTCATCCTTCCCGACCAGGACGGCATCGCCCTTACCGCTAATACTCCTGCGGGCATCTTCTATGCGCTGCAAACGGTCAAGCAGCTCGTCGCAGGCGATGGAGCAACCGCCGTGCTGCACACCGCAACCATCCGCGACTGGCCGGCGATGCAGTATCGCGGCCTCCATGACGATCTCTCCCGCGGCCCCATCGACACGCTCGAGTTCCAGAAGAAGCTGATTCGCACCCTGGCCGCATATAAGGTCAACCTCTACTCGCCGTACTTTGAGTCCACGCAGGCCTATCCGTCCCTGCCTCTCTCCGCCGTTCCGGGAGCCAGCCTCACGCCGCAGGATGCACGCGCGCTCGTCGCCTACGCGCAGCAGTACCACATCACCGTCATCCCTGAGCAGGAGGCCTTCGGCCATCTGCGCCACATGCTCACCTGGGAGCAATACGCCGACGCCGCTGAAACCCCGCACGGTGCCGTGCTCGCTCCGGGCCAGCCCATGTCGATCCAGATGATCGACTCCATGTTCCAAGACCTCGCCGCCCTATACCCCGGCCCGTTCCTGCACATTGGTGGCGATGAGACCTTTGAACTCGGCTACGGACGCACCCGCCCTGCCGTTGACGCGCGCGGACTCGCGTCCGTCTACCTCGACTTCCTGCAGAAGATCGTCACCGACCTGCAGCCGCTGCACCGCAAGATCCTCTTCTGGGGCGATATCGTCGGCAACGAGAGGTCCGCACCATTGCTGAAGGCGCTGCCGCAGAGCTTCAAGAGCCGGGTGATCGCCGTGGCGTGGGGCTATACCGTCCCCAAGGAAGGCTTCGGCAACTACCTCAAGCCGTTTGCGGATAGCGGCATACCGTTCTGGGTTGCGCCGTCCATCAATAACTATCGCCAGATCTGGCCTAATCAGCAGAAGGCCCTTGACGACATCCAGCAGTTCACGCGCACCGGCCAGCAGTTCGGCTCCAGCGGCCAGCTCAACACCCTGTGGGACGACGACGGCGAATCGCTCGCCAATGAAAACTGGTACGGCATCCTCTTCGGTGCTGCCTGCGCATGGCAACCCGGCGAAAGCTCCATCCCGCAGTTCCAGCAGAGCTACGGCCCGGTCTTCCACGGCGACGCCACCGGCGACGTTGACGCCGCGCAGAACGAGCTTACCGCCGCCATGGAACTGCTGCGCACCAGCAGGGTCATTGGCGACACCGAAGGCAGCGACGGCCTCTTCTGGGTGGACCCATGGTCCAAAGACGGCCAGGGCTTCGCCGGTGCCATGCGCCCGGTCGAAGCGCCGTTGCGCCTCCACGCAGAAAAGGCCATCGTGCTCATCGCGCAGGCGCGCAACGCTAACCCATCGCTGCGTGAGGGCGACGCGCTCGATGCCATGGACTTCGCCGCGCGCCGCCTCGACTTCCTCGGCCTCGTCTATCAACTCTCCGACGAGATGATCAACGGCTTCGCGCAGGCGCAGGCCACCGCCGCCTCCGACCACTGGAAGAAGGCCAAGCCCGGCGTCTCCTCCTTGCTCTCGGACATCAACGGTGTGAACGGTCGCATGCAGGACCTGACCTACGGCTACTCGCAACTGCGCGACATGTACCAGCAGCAATGGCTGCGCAGCTATCGCCCGGCCAATCTGCGGCCGGTGCTCGAGCGCTACGACTTTACCGTCGCTCTATGGCTCTCACGCATCGACAAGGCCCGCGTCCTGCAGCGCCAGTGGTCGGACAACCGCGCGTTTGACCCCTCCGCTGTCGCCGCTCTCGGCATTCCCGCGCCGCTGCATCCCGTCGCAGCCTCACCTATCGACACCGCACCCAAGCCCTAGCCCTATGCCGAGCAAGACCATCACCGCCCGCCGCCTGCTCACCGACTCCGCGGTCGTCGACTACCCTGTCCTCACGCTCGCCGGCGACGGAACCATCGCCACGATCAGCTCTGACCCTAAGGCTCTCGCACAGGAAGTCGATACGCTGACCGCAGCCTTCCTCGACGTGCACACGCACGGCGCGATGGGCCATGACGTGATGAGCGCGTCGCCCGCGCAACTTGGCGAGATGCAGCGCTTCCTCGCGCAGCGCGGTGTCGCGCACTACCTGCCCACCACGGCAACCACCTCCATCGACGCTACCCTGCACGCGCTCAGCGCACTCGCGGATGCTATCGAAGCTCCCATACACAACAAGGAAGCGCACCCCATCGGCCTTCACCTCGAAGGCCCGTTCCTCTCGCACGCCAAGCGCGGCGTGCATCCAGCGCATGAGTTGCAGCGGCCATCCATCGAACTCTTCGACCGCTTTCATCAGGCCGCACGCGGACACATCGCGCTCATGACACTCGCGCCCGAGCTGCCCGGAGCGCTCGACCTCATCCGCCACGCCGTCTCGCTCGGCGTCAAAGTCTCGCTCGGCCACTCCAACGCGCTCGCCGCCGACACACTCGCCGCCATCGACGCCGGCGCAGCCAGCGCGACCCACACCTTCAACGCCATGCGCGCGCTCGATCACCGCGAGCCCGGCATCCTCGGCATCGCGCTCGACGACGACCGTCTCTTCGCCGAGCTCATCTGCGACGGCGTCCACGTTGCGCCCCCGCTCGTACGCCTGTGGCTCAAGGCCAAAGGACGCGACCGCGCCATCCTGGTCACCGACGCCATGTCCGCCGCCGGAATGCCCGACGGCGATTACAAGCTCGCCGGGCTCGCGGTCCACGTCGCCAACGGCCGCGCGGAGCTCAGCGAAGACCTCGCGCAAGGCAAGCAGACGCTCGCCGGCTCCGTGCTCACGCTAGACCGTGCCGTCGCCAACGTGCAGAGCTTCACCGGCGGAAGCCTCGCGGACGCCGCGCGCTTCGCCTCCCACAACCCCGCAGCGATGCTCGGCAGACCTGAACTGACGCGCATCGCCACAGGCAGACCAGCGAACCTCAACCGCTTCTCGCCCACTGGCGCGCTCACCGCAACCTACCTGCGCGGCCAGCGTCTTTCCTAATCCCCAATCCCTAATCCCTGCTTTTCCGAGCCCGCCATAGCGCGCCCTCCAGCGGCTCGACCGCCGTCTCCGCGATCTCCAGCTCCGGCGTCAGCGCGCGCAGATGCTCCACCATCGACCGCCGCACCCGCGCGATCTCCCCCAGCACGCTGCCGGTAAATGCAACGCGCGACTTGTCACCCTCGGCACAACCCGCAATGTGCATCTTGGACATCACCAGCCGCACCTGCGTCGCCAACTCTTCGCCGGCGCGCTCCAGCAGGCTCACCGCGAGCGCGTCGCCCTGGTCCGCGCAGCTTGCCACGATCTTGGTCAACTCCGCGAAGTCCGGTCGCGAACGCTGATTGCCCTTGGCTACCAACTCGCCAAGGTCCTGAAACTTCCAGTGCGCCATGATCTCGCGCAGCAGGCACGTGTCAATGCCGCGGTCATGCGCGCGCAGTCCTGCACGCAGCGCTCCCAGCCCAATCCAGTGTCCCGAGCCCTCATCACCCAGCACCGGCCCCCAGCCGCCGGCCGTCACAGTCACGCCATTGCTGCAGCGTCCGATCACGTTCGATCCTGTACCGGCAATAACAAGTATCCCGGGCCCGCCGTGGAACGCGGCGTCCAGTGCAATCTCCTCATCACCGGCCACCAGAATCTCGCCGCTCACCACAGAGCGCAGCGTCTTGTCTGCCCACGCACGCGCGGCCTCGCTGGAGCTTCCTGCCAGTCCGATGCAGGTGCGCTCGACTGCATCCAGCGCCACAGACGCATTCGCGGCAGCCGCGCGCACCAGCTCCTGTAGCCGTGCCGTCGCGACTTCTTCCCCGACGCTCATCAGCTTCACGGTCTCTCCAGCCGCCTCGCCGAGCACGCGCGCCTCGTCCGCGAAGCGGCATCGCGTCTTCGTTCCACCCGCATCGATTGCCAAGTACAAGCTCATCATTCACCAGAATTAAATTGTCATCCTCAGCAGAAATTCCCTTGTCATCCTGAGCGAAGCGAAGGATCTGCTTTTGCTCTTACGACTCCGCATAACGGCCAAGCCCGTTATCATAACCTGCAAGCCCGTGCACCGTCGCGCAGCAACATGTCTTGAAGGGGACGGGCTTCAGCCCGTCCATTCAGGGCGCAATGTCTAACAGGGCTTTAGCCCCTGAGGGAGCGGATTCTTGACGATCAATGACCTGCCGGCCCCTACCCACCTCCGCGCGCTCGACCTCGCGCTGGTCGCCGTCTATCTGGTAGGCATCACGCTCTTCGGTCTGAGCTTCCGGAAACGCAAAGGCTCTGCACCAGCCGACCGCTCGCTCAAGAGCTACTTCCTCGCCGGCAACACCATCCCCTGGTGGGCCATCGCGCTCTCCATCGTCTCCGCCGAGACCTCCACGCTCACCATCATCTCCATCCCCGGCGTGGCCTTCGCCGGCGACTTCGGCTTCCTGCAGATCGTACTCGGCTACATGCTCGGCCGCATC
>Ga0302319_10024715_pt1 | contig 10665 bp, 8 predicted proteins | sample Bog_T0_2_FD_203319 | JGI IMG/M metagenome (GOLD analysis project Ga0302319, IMG submission 203319) | Peat permafrost microbial communities from Stordalen Mire near Abisko, Sweden - Bog_T0_2 | ecosystem: Environmental > Terrestrial > Soil > Wetlands > Peat | place: Sweden: Abisko, Stordalen Mire... | reverse complement strand
AAGCGCCGCTCGATATGCTGGGCCAAGCCCCGGCTGCGCGGCTGGGGGTACAGCGCCAAGCGCCCCGCCGCCCGCCGGACCTGCTCCCGCCAACCCGGGGGCGGCGCCAACCCGGCCACCGTGCTGCTGAAGTCGAGCAGGCGGCGCGGCCGGCCGCGGTCGTCGTAGACGTCGGCGCCGTGGGCCCGGGCGCTGCCAGCCCTCACTTCAGCCTCAGCGGCAGGCCCGCCTGCACGCCCCACACTTCGTCCGCCTCGCCGCAGGCGGCCTGATTCAAGCTGCCATTCAGGTCCGTGAAGGCGCGGGCCACGGGATGCTCGGGCACGCCGCCCTGCCCCACCTCATCCAGCACCAGGACCAGCAGCCCGCAGCTCTGCTTGGCCAGCGTCAAGAAGCCGCCCAGGGCCGCCATGGCCTGCTGGGGCGCGTTCAATTGCAGGGCGGCCCAGGCGCCCAGGCCATCCAAGAACCAGGCGTCGTGCCCCTGGCGGCGGCAGCCCTGGGCGCACCCCAGCAGGTCCAGCCCCACCTCCATGGTGGCCCAGGCCTCCGGCCGGCCGCGGCGGTGCTCGGTCAGGCGCTCGGCCAGCTCACGGTCCTCGTCGGCGGCGGCCGCCAACAGCGTGCCCAGATAGGCCGGATGCGCCAAGCCGCGCGCGGACAGCTCGGCGCTGAAGCGCGATTGGGCCAGGCGGCTCTTGCCGCTGCGGATCCCGCCCAGGTAGACCAAGGTGCTCGCCGCCATGCCCCCCCCTATAGCCGGGCGGCCTGGGCGGCGCGCGCGCCGGCCTCCAGGTGGCCCATGTCGTTGTACAGCTCCATCCACCACACGCCGCCCTGGTGGGCCAGCACGGTGATGCTGACGTTGCCCGGCCGGCCCAGTTGGTAGTAGACCTTGGGGTCGATGCCCACGGCCAGGCAGGCGGCGATGCGCACCGGGCCGCCATGGGTCACCGCCGCCACGGTGGTGCCGGGGTGCTCCTTGAGCACCGCGGCCAGGAAGCCGCCCATGCGCTTGGCGAAGGCCTTCATGCTCTCGCCACCCTTGGGGTCAAAGGCCAGGAAGGGGTCCGTGCGGGTCTTGGGGCCCAGCTTGAAGCGCGCCAGCACCGCGTCCACGCTCTGGCCCTCCCAGTCGCCGAAACCGCGCTCGCGCAGGTCGGCGCGCGGCTGGGGCCGCAGGCCCAGCGCCTTGCCCAAGGCCGCCGCGGTCTGCTTGGCGCGCTTCAGGTCCGAGCACAGCACCGCGCCGATGCCCAGGTCCATGGATCGGACCCGCCGGGCCGCCAGGGCGGCTTGGCGCAGGCCCAGGGCGTTCAGGCCGGTCCCCTTCCAGCCTTGGATGACGCGCTTCACGTTCCAGTCAGTCTCGCCATGGCGCAGGAACACGATGCGCGTGGGCGGGGCGTCGGCCCATTGGGTGTGGGCTTGGAACGCGGGCATTTTGACGTTGCTGAGCATGGCGCGAGGGCCTCGGGAAAGAAAAAGGACGCTGCTGGTAGCAGCGTCCTGACGGCCTGAGCCGGGAGCGCCGCCGACCCCTGGGCACGGGGGTGACGCGGTCCGCTCCCGGGCAGGTCTCCTGGCTCGTGACGGATGGGAGGGCCTTCCCGGGTCGCCCCGGTGGCTTTTCCCTGGATGTCACTTACAGTGGCGTGCACCGCGCCCGCTTTGAACGGGCTTCCCTATTCTCGCGGGACCGTTGCCGGTCCCGCGCACCAGGGAGCGTAAAGTACCCTTACCTTACAGGAGCGCCGGGCCCCTGCCTAGGCGTTCGTCGCGCCCCCGCCACCAAAGCGGGGGTCTGTCTTTTCAGCTCCAGGTGCACGTAAGTGGTGGCCATCAGCGTCACCGGGAAGGCCAGGAAGATGCCCACCACCCACAGCGCCAGGCCCAGCGCGTTGATGGCGCCGATGACGGCCAGGAACAGCAGGCTGGGCCAGAAGGCCCCCCGGACCGCCCGGGCGCTGCTTACCATGCTCTGCCAGGCGCCCTGGCCCTCGTCCGCCACATAATAGCCATGGAACCAGCCGTAGACGCTCCACAGGCCCGCCGGCAGGCCCGCCAGCGCCGCCCAGGCCGCCGCCCGAGCCTGGCCCGCGTCCCAGGCCCAGGGATGGCTGAGCCAGCCCAATTGCGACCAACCGCTCAGCGCCCATTGCCCGCTGAGCAGGCGCAGGCTGGGCCACAGCCCCGCGATCAGCGCCCCCCAGAACAGGCCGGTGGACGTGAGGAAGCGCCCCAGATAGCCCGGCGCCGGCAAAGCGGGCTGGTGAAAGCGGCTGGCCCGGGTCTCGCGGTCACTGAGCTGGAGCGCATGCCACAGCAGCCAGCAGCCCACGGCGGTCTGCCACAGGGTGCGCGCCAGCCCCCAGCCGCTGAGGTCCGCGCCCCAGCGCTGGGCCAGCTCCGGCAGGTAGAACACGATGGTCCCGGGGACCAGGGTGTTGAGATGCTTCACGGTCAGGCGCCAGCCATAGCGCAGGCTGGCGATCACGCTCACCCGCTTGTGCCGGCTCAAGGGAGCACCTCAAAGGTCTTGCTGGTCAGCGTCCTGCGCCCGCCGGCGTCCAGCTCGGCCTCCAGCACGTAGACCCCGCCCTTCCAGCGCTTCAGCTCGGCGGCGGGCACCCGCACCAGCCAAACCTGGGCCGCCGTCTTCTTGGGCGCCGGGCCCTGCTCCTGCCAGACCACCTCGCCCGTGCGCAGCCGCCGCACCCGATGCGACCGCGTCAGCGCCCCGCCCGGCCGGGGCCCGCGGTCCGAATAGGCCACCAGCAGGTCCCACCCCAGCCGCCCGCCCACTTGGCGCCACGGATTGGGGTCCAGCACCCGCTGGGCGTGGCCGCGCTCGTCCAGGCGCTGCCCCACCGCCGTGACGAACTTCAGGTCATCCACCTGCCATTGGCCCGCGTCGATGGCCGGCACGATCACATGCAGCGTGCGGTGGCACTCGATGCTGAGGCCCACGTCCTTCAGCGTCAGGCCCAGGTTGTAGTCGCCGGGACGCAGGTCGGTGGCCAGCTCGGCCTTGTAAAGCAGCGGCGAATCCGCGCCGAAGCGGCGGGGGCTGAAAGGCAGGCGGTACTCCTCCAGCACCTGGCCCAGGTCCACCTGCGTGTCCAGCACGCGGGCGTCCCGCTCCAAGGTGGACGGGTCGGTGAAGCTGCAGCGGATATCCAGCCGGGGCGCCCGCCCCGCCCCATGGGGCAGGCCAAAGTGGGCGAAGCGGCCGCCTAAGGCCAGCTCCACGTGGGTCAGGCCGCCGGGCCCCGGCGAGAAGCCCAGGTCCGCGCTGAGGTCGGGATCGTCCGAAAAGACCCACGGCAGGCGCAACGACTCGCGCGCTGGCAGTCCAGCGGCGCCCAGCAACACCAGCAGCATCAGCGAGGCGGCGATGCGCCTCACGGGGCCGGCACCGCCTCGACCTGGACCTCGTAATGCATGGCCTGATCGGCCGCGGTCAAGTCCCAGCCCAGGCGGCCATCGGCCAGCCGCGACGTCACCGGGTGGCGGCGGCGGCCCGACGGGTCCAAGGCCCATACGGTGGCGGCGGCGGCCTGGGGCAAGGCCAATTGCACGCGGCCCGTGACCGGCTCCACCAGCACCGCGGGGCCGCCCACCACCGCCAGCTGGTCACCGCTGGGGCTCAGGGCCATGCCCTCGTTCACGGCGTTGGCCACGGCCGTCACCAGGACCCGGCGGGCGGTGGACAGGTCCGCGGTATCCAGCGCCTGGGCCACCAGCACGGCATAGGCGTTGTCCAGCTTGGCCTGCAGGCGCGACGGATGCTCGGCCGCGCCCTGGCCGAATCCGACGATGGCCTGGGTGCCGGGCGTGTCGATCAGCAGCAGCCCGCGCTGCGGGTCGTGGCGCAGGGGCGCGCCTTCGGCGCCCGTCCATCCCCCGGCCGCCAGCGCCGCCGGCGCCGGGGACCCCCCGCTGAAGTCCACGCCACAGCGGGCCAGCAGCACGCCCCGCCCTGGCGCCAGCAACTGGCTGCCGGGCTCCAGGGCCGCGCTGGCGCTCAGGGGCGCGTAGCGCTCGCCTGAGGCCGGCTTCAGGTCCCCGCGCAGGGCCAGCAGGCTGGCGGCCGGCCACAGGCCCAACTGGGCCGGCTGGTTGGCCACGTCAAAATTGTTGTCCAGCGGGCCTTTGAAGCCGGTCAGGTCGGCCTGGCTGCTGTGGCGGAAGGCGAACTGGATGGCGCTCCAGTCCTGGTAGGCGCAGGCCACGCCCATGTCCAGCACCGCGTCGGCGCGGAAGTCGTTGGGCGCGGCGCACTGCCATTCGGTGGCGAAGAAGGGCTTGCCCTTCACCCGGCGCTGGGCCAGCTCCGCGACGATGCCCAAGCCCGCCTGCTTGATCATGGGCGCGGGCTCCCAACGGATGGCCGTGGAGTAGCCCCAACCGCCCTGGGGGTGGGCGTAGTAGGCATGACGATCCACGAAATCCCACTGGGCGTTGGCCAGCAGGTCGGCCGGGTCACCGGTCCAATGGTTGCTGCCGGTGATCAAGCCCCGGTAGCCGGCCTTGCGGGCCTGGGCCGCCATGTCGGCGTAGTAGGCCGCCTGGAGGTCGTAGGTGAAGCGGCGCTCGTCGCGGACGCGCCGGGGGCTGAGAGCCTTCCAAGCCTCCCCCTGCCACGACGCCACCACCCGGGCGCTGCCCGAGCCCTTCCAGGGGTCCTCGTCGTCGTCCAGGCCGCGCTGCTCCACCTGTTCCGGGGCCCAGCTCAGGGCCAGCGCGGCGCGGTCCTTGAAATGCCCGCGCAGCCAGGCGTTGAACCGCTCCTGCAGCCGGGCCGGGTACTGGGCGCCCGAGACGCCGAACTCGCCGTGGTCGTCGCGGTAGAACAGGCTGTCCTCGTTGATCAGCTCCAGGGCGGCCACCGCCGGCTCCTGGCCCCGGCTGCGGCCGGTGTACGGGTTCTTATGCCCCAGGAAGGCGGCGATGAACTCCCGTTGCAGCTTCAACAGGTCCGGGGCGAACTCGGCCTTGACCTTCCAGCCGGGCCCCAGGGCGCCGGGGTCGAGCACGCCGTCCTCGGCCATGGGCATGCGCGAGACCAGCAGGTCCAGGTAGCTGTAAATGCCCCGCTTGATCAGCTGTGCGTCCAGGTAGTCCAGGCGGTCCATGGATTCCGGGTCCAGCGCGCGCGTGCCGCCAGGGCTGAAGATGTTGCGGTCGCTCCAACCCGCCTCCAGGTGGTGATGGCGGACCACATTCACGCCCATCTGGGCCAGCAGCTCGGCCATGCTGTCGGCCTGCTCATGGGTGGGGAAATTGCAGCTGGCCACCAGGTTCACGCCGAAGAAGCGCGCCGGCGTGCCGTCGGCGAAGGCGAAGCCCTCGCCCTTGGCCTGGGCGCGGCCATGCATCCCCGCCGGGGCATCCAGGCGCCCGCTAAGGTCCAATGCCGTGCCGCGCCGGGCCGCCACGTCCACCCCGGGGTAGGGCCACCAGCCGCGGGTGTCGTAGGCGCGGGGCTTCAGCTCCACGGCCTGGTCGCTGAAGGCCACCGCATCCACGCTCAGGTCGAAATCCGCATCGTTGGCGCTGGGGCTGAACTCCACGGCGGTGACGTCTCCGAAGCCGCGGTCCACGGGCTTGCCCCAGCCGGCCTGGCGGAAGGCGTCCAGCGGCAGCTCCACCAGCGTCCATTGGGCCGGGGCGGCGAAGCTGTAGCCGTAATGGTCGGAATCAACGATCGAGGCCTTGATCAGGCGCACCCGGTGCACCGACCCGTCACCCTTGGCCCAGAAGCGCAGGCTGCGATAGGCCCCCAGGTCGGCCGGCGCGAAGCCCGGCTTCAGCGCCAGGCGCAGCTGGGCCCAGACCCACGGCGCCTGGTTCAGGCCCAGGTGGCCGTGGATGCGGCCGCAGCCCCGGGGGCTGCCCGGCGCGCCGCCGGCCTCAGGGATGAAAGGGTCGGGCAGCAGCACCGTGCCCAGCCCATGGTCATCATGCTCCGCCTGCCAGCCCAGCCGCGGCGTGGCCTTCTCGAAATCCTCCACCATCAGCGTGGCGGCGCTCAGCCGGCCGGCCAGCAGGGCCAAGGCTATCGCAAGGGCTCGACGCATGCTCATTCCTCCACCAGGAAAGATTCCAATTTCTCGCGGGCATGCAGCCGTTGGGCGGCCGCCTGGGCCTTGGCCTTGTTGGCGTAGGGGCCCACCGTGACGAAATAGTAGGGCTGGCCGTCCACGGTGCGCGGACGGGCCATCGCCTTCCAACGCCGGGCCTTCAGCGCGTGGACCAGCTGCTGGGCCTTGGCTTGGCGCGAATAGGCCCCCACCTGCACCCACCAATGGCGCCGGAGCGGGGGCGGTGGCGCCACCGGCCTGCCCGCGGGGGCCTTGGCCAAGGCCTCGAGCCGGCCTCCCGCCGCCTGGGCCTCGAAACTGGCGGGATAGGCGTCGGCCAGCCGTTGGAACAGCCGCCGCGCCTCCTCCCGGCGCCCCTGGCGCTGCCGCAGGTCGGCCAGGCCCCACAGCGCCTGAGCCGCGAACGCCCCCTTGCCTTGGACCAGGCGGGCCCAGGCCTCCTCGGCGGCGTCGTCGTCGTGGCAATGGGCGTCACAGTCGGCGCGGGCGGCCAGCGCCGCCTCGGCGCGCGGGCTGTCGGGATGCAGCGTCAGCAGGCGCCGCAAGTCCTCGCGGGCCTGCCGGAAGCCCTTCTGGGCCAGGTGGCATTGGGCCCTCCAGTACAGCCATTCCGCCTGCAGCGAGGCCGGGCGGGGCCAGGCATCAGAGCGTTCCAGCGCCAGCAGGGCCGAATCCGGGCGGCCCTGGGCGTATTCCAGGCGGGCCAGGTCCAGGGCCGCGGCGCTGCCCTCCTCGTAGTCGGCGCCCTCCTCGCGGGCCCGCCGCAGCAGGGCGGCGGACTCGGCCAAGTCGTCCGGCAGGGCGGCCTCCTCGCGCAAGGCCCGGCTGGCGGCGCGCCCATGCGGATGCAGGGCCAGGTAGCCCTCCAGGGCCCGGGCCAGGCCGGTCGTGCCGCGCGCGTCCTCCACCGCAGCCCGATCGTCGTCGGCGGCGGCGCCTGGGCCCGACGCGTCCAGCTGCACCACGCCGGGCTCGGGTGCGGCGGCGGGCAGGGGGGGGGCGTTCAGCAGCAGGCTCAGGAGGGTCAGGGCGGGGATCAGCGGCATCACAGGTCAGGGTCACCATTCAAGTAGCGCTTGATGGCTTGCAGGCGCTTGAAGAACGCGTAGTACAGCATCACCCGGCGCACGTAGGCCCGGGTGGAGGCCAGCGGCAGCTCGGAGATCAGCTCCGCCTGCTCCTTGCCATGGGCGTCCAGCTTCCAGGCCCGCACCTTGGCCGGCCCGGCGTTGTAGGCGGCCAGGGCCAGGACCAGCTGGCCCTGGAAGGCCTTCAATTGGCGCGAAAAATAGACCGCCCCCAGCGTCAGGTTGATGTCCTGGGTGTAGAGGTCATCGGCGTCCTGGTAGTTCAGCTTCAGCTCGCGGGCCAGCTGGTCGGCGGTGGCGGGCATCAGCTGCATCAGCCCCACCGCCCCGCGCTGGCTCTCGGCGAAAGGGTTGAAGCCGCTCTCGGCGCGCACGATGGCCGCCAGCAGCAAGGGGTCCACCTTGGTGCGGCCGGCCAGGCGGTAGAGCACCTGCTTGTTGGTGACCGGCGACAGGGCGTCCCAAAAGGCGTTCGAACGCCACACCAGCAGGCCGCCGGCCAGGGTCAGCAGGCCCAGCAGCAGCAGCAGGCGCGCCCGCTCGTGGGACGGGCGCCTCAGCCAGGGCGATCGCGCTCGTGTCAGCATGGGGCATTGTACCCCGGCCCGCGCGGCGGCAGGAAGCGTAAGCGGGCAAAAAACAAGGGCCGGCCCTTTCGGGCCGGCCCAGGCGTCGCGAATGGCGGTTGGCGTCAGCCGAACATCTTCTGCATGAATTGGGTGGGCTTGGGGCCCAGGATGCGGGGCACCTGCTCATCCTTCCAGCTGTCCTCGACCAGCTTCTTGGCCTCGGTGTAGTTGTTGTTCACATGCTTCAGCAGGCTCTCGCGGACCTCCTGCAGCTCGGCCATGGCCGCGTAGCGCAGCATGTAGATGACGGTCTGCTGCAGGTCGCCGATGACCACGTAACGCAGCAGGATGGCGATGCGGCGCTTGCTCATCTTCGGGTTCGGCATCAGGCCGTTGAGCACGTTGAAGGTGAACTCCATGTAGTCCGACACCGCCTGCTCGCGGCCGGCGGCGTCCACCTGCTTGGCGCTGGCCACCATGGTCATCTTCTTGTCGGCTCCGGCGAAGACCACCTTGGCGCTCTTCTCCACCTTGCCCGAGTACTCGCCCATGAAGGTGCCCGAGTTCTGCTCGCCGCGGAAGTTGTAGATGGAGTCCTTGGAGATGTACATGCCGATGGCCTTCATCACCTGGGCCTCGATGGGGTTCAGGCTGAAATTGGGGCCCTTCTTGATCTGCTCGCCCGAGACCACCGACATGATGAAGCGGTCCTCGAGCCAATCCACCACGTTGCGCACGGGCTCGAGGATGATGGGCGGGATCTGGTAGGCCCCGCTGGGGCTCTTGGGGAAGGCGTTGACGTGGACCTTGAGGATCTTCTGCATGGCGGCGTGGACGTTCTCCGGCGTGCAGATCTGGTTCTTCAGCGGCTCCTGCTCCAGCTGCATGTGGCTGTTGAGCAGGATGCGGCTGCCCGACGTGGCCACCCGGTTGCCGGCGTTCTCGGCGGTGGCGGCCACGAAGCCGCCGGTGTAGCCGAAATCGGTCTTGATCTTGGCGACCTTGTCCGTGTCGAACGAGACGAATTTCTTCCTCATCGAATCGGTCTTCACGGCGTTCAGCGACTCGACCTCGCGCAGGGTCTTGCGCAGCTCCCCCAGCACCGGGCCGTACTTCTCAGCCAGCTGGCGGATCTTCAGCAGGTTGGTGGCGGCCGTCTCGGCGTAGGTCTTCAGCGTCGGGGCGGCGTTGAGGATGTCACGATCCATGGCCATCTTGGCCGTTCCGGTGGGCTCGGGCACGCGCCCGGCGGCCTGGTCCACGAAGGCCTTCATGGTCTCCAGCGCCAGGGCGGCCTGGGCCGGATCCACGCTTTGGGCGGTCTCGAACAGCTTCTGCATGACCGGCAGGGCCGCGTCCATGTCCTTCACGAACCCGTTGCGCCGGCCCAGGGCCACCTCGCGGGCCATCTTGGGGTCGGCGGCCACCGCGGCGGCGTCCTTCTTGGGGCGGCGCTTGCCGCTGTCCTGCGGGTTGAGGGCGTACAGCTCGTCAGCCGCGATCATGCGCGCGCGGTCCCAGCTGGTGTAGACGTAGTCGGCGTCCTCGCCCAGGCCGGGCGCGGCCTTGTAGCTGGCCATCAACCCGTCATAGACGCCCCGGTCCAGCAGCGTCACCGGGCCTTCGCCCAGGTCCACCTGGTCGGCCAAGGCGCCCGTGCAAAGGAACAGCATCTGGTTGTCGTTAAGGGCCTCGATGCGGTCGAGCAGCGAGCGGGTCAGCGCATCAAACGACTTGCGCAGGCGGTCGCATTTGACCTTGTCAGTGAAAGCCGGATTGGCCGCGCTGTCCTTGCCGAACGCCTTGATGCCGTCTTCAACGATGGACCGCACTTCAGGGGTGATCCCGTCCAGGACACGATCAAAGATCTCATTTGCCACGATGGTCTCGCTCACTAGGGGCTCCGTCATCCTACGGCGCCTGCAGGAACGCGCCGGATGCAATCGGTTAACTCAATAAGGCAATTTAGCACGGGTCCGAAATGGGTTCAAAAGAAATCTTGCCTGATGCGACCTCCGTTCCAGCTTTTGGAACGTGGAATCCATTGCCGGCGCCGTGGTTTTCAAGGAAGATGACGCCATGACCCGCCTCCACCGATACCTTCTCAGCGAGCTGATCCTACCCTTCTGCATGGCCCTGACCCTTATCAGCTTCCTGCTGCTGATGAACAAGGTCCTGGCCCTGGTGGACCTGGTGCTGAAGCACGGCGTGCCCCTTTCCACCGTGGCCGAGCTGATCGTTTACGTCATGCCGGCCACCTTCGCCATCACCGTGCCCATGAGCCTTCTGGTGGCCGTGCTCATGGCCTTGGGCCGCCTCTCGGCCGACCTGGAGCTGGTGGCGCTGCGGGCCGGCGGCGTCAGCCTGGCCCGCCTCTACCCGCCGCTGCTGGCCCTGGGCCTGCTGGCCAGCGTCGGCATGCTGGCCTTCAACGAGACCCTGCTGCCCCGGGCCAACGAGAGCTACAAAGTCCTGTTCTACGACGTCCTGCGCCAGCGCAGCGACGTGGCCTTGCAGGAGAAGACCTGGATCAAGGACTTCGAGGGGCTGATCCTTTACATGGATTCCCGCGACCCCCAGACCCATGAGCTGCATGACCTGACCATCCTGAAGCCGGAGCAGGGCAACCAGACGCTGCAATGGATCCGGGCCAAGCGCGGGCGCCTGGTCAGCGACCCGGGCGGCTACCGCCTGTACCTGGACCTGTATGATGGCAGCCTGCAGACCCTGTCAGGGCCGCATGGCGAGGACCTCACCACCTTGGATTTCGATTCCAGCCGCATGGACCTGGACATCGGCGGCGCCCTGTCTCAGATCCAGGGGCAGGACCGCCAGCCCCAGGAGATGAGCATGCGCGAGATCTGGCAGGCCCTGAAGGCCATGGCCCCCGGGGACAACCGC
>Ga0302319_10024712_pt1 | contig 10666 bp, 8 predicted proteins | sample Bog_T0_2_FD_203319 | JGI IMG/M metagenome (GOLD analysis project Ga0302319, IMG submission 203319) | Peat permafrost microbial communities from Stordalen Mire near Abisko, Sweden - Bog_T0_2 | ecosystem: Environmental > Terrestrial > Soil > Wetlands > Peat | place: Sweden: Abisko, Stordalen Mire... | reverse complement strand
TCTCTGGCGGCAGATTCGACGTGACCGGCGGCGTGCTCTTCACCGACCTGGTCAATCCCCGCATCGACGTCCATTTCGTGTCGCAAGGGGACCTCCTGCTGCGCAACGAGGCGGTCACCGTCCGCGCGGATTCGGATATCCGCGTGACCGGGCCGTTCGCGGCGGCGTCGGTGACCGGGGACATCGGCATCACCAAAAGCCGATTCTTCAAAGAGATCGAAATTCTTCCCATCGAACTCCCGGGCCGTCCCGCGCCCAAACCGCCGGCGTTGCCGGCTCCGCCTTCGATCACCACCCCGCCGTTGCGCGACTGGAAATTCGCGCTCAAGATTCACACGAAGGACCCGTTTATCATCAATGGCAATCTCGCAAACGGGATGGCGCTGATCGACCTGAACCTTGGAGGCACCGGCGGATCGCCGACGCTCGAGGGCACGGTGCGCATCGAGAACCTGGTGGCGTCGCTGCCGTTCTCGAGGCTGAAGGTCACCAACGGTTTCGTCTATTTCTCAAAGGACCAACCGTTTGTCCCGCAGCTCAACATCCAGGCGGTTTCGAACCTCCAGGATTACAATATCAACGTATTCATCTATGGGCCGGCGCAGGACCCGAAGACGGTGATGAGTTCCGAGCCGCCGCTGCCGCAGGAGGACATCGTCGCGCTGTTGGCCACGGGCGCCACCACTGCCAATCTCTCGAATGGCAACGCGCTGGCCGGGCGGGCCGCGGTGCTGGTGCTGCAGCAGCTCTATCACAAGGTTTTCAAGGCCAAGCCTCCTTCGGACAACGAGTCCTTTGTCAGCCGCTTCAAGGTCGACGTAGGCGGGGTCGATCCACGCACCGGCCAGCAGGCGATCAGTTCCCGCTTCAAGCTCTCCGATCAGCTTTACCTCGTCGGCGATCTGGACGTGGGTGGTGATATCCGCGGAGAGGTCCGCTACCTTTTGCACTTCAAATGAAGGGGTTCTTCGCTTTTTTCAGAGGATCGAGGAGTGCGCTTCCTGAACCCGAAGGGTTCAAAGAGAGTAGCCGGGGGTTGAATGGAGTCCCGAGACTGTCGATGGACGAAATGATACCCCCGGATACGTCGTGCCCGCGGGCGCGCATCCCGGAGGGATGCCAGAGCCACACTTATTCTGGAATGACGCCGATTCTTGCACCCCGCCGGGGTGCGCGGTTTTTTTGGCGACGAACCGGGGGTGTCGCTTCGCTCGACCCCCGGCTACTCTCTTTGAACCCTTCGGGTTCATCCTGGCCAACCATTGAAAACAGCGAAGAACCAAGGAAGGCGCACGGGACCAATAGGAGGAATGCGACTTATGGACGGCGGGCCGCGGCGGGGCTGGCGCTGATTGCGGCGCTTGCGGCGGCGGGCCTGCTGGCGCAGGAAACGGCCGCGCCCGAGCCGGCGGGCAAGACCACGATCCGCTTCGCGGGCGCATCCCATTTCGATGAGAAAGCGCTTCACGCCGCCATCGCCGACCAGATCACGGAATTGGACCAGCAGGGGGTCAACGCGGCGACGGCCGATGACGCGGCTTTCTTCCTCAGCATCTTTTACCGGAAAAACGGCTACGCCAATGTGAGCGTGGATTCGAAGGTCATCGGCGCGCGGTCGGTCGAACTGGACGTGGCCGAAGGGCCGCGCACGATGCTCGAGGGCGTCGACTTCCGCGGCACGTCCGGCCTGCCGGCAGCGACGTTGCGCGATTCCATCACCAGCACTACGCGGCAGCGCTTTCCGAATCCCAAAGCGGCCTTGCCCTTTGTCCAGGCGGATATCGATACCGGCGTTGAAAGCATCCGCGCGCTTTACGCGTCCGAGGGGTACCTGGACGCGGTGGTGGACCCGGCTGTGGTCACCTTCACCGGCGACAAGGCGCGGGCTTCCGTGGCCGTGACCGTGCACGAAGGCAGGCAATACCACTTCGGCAAGATCACATTCGCAGGGGATCTCGTCTTTTATCCGAACACGGAATTGCTCAATCAGCTCAAGCCTTTCACTTCGAAGCCGTATACGCCGGACCAGGTCGTCAACATGCAGCGAGCCGTGGTGTATTACTACAAGACCCACGGGTATTACGACCCGAAGGTCGATGTGCAAAGCGATCCAAAGACGGCGGTCGACGGGAATGTGCCGGTCGCATTCGCGGTCGATTCCGGCTCGGTTTATCGCTTCGGCGGGGTGAGCGAGGAGGGGCTCGATCGTCTCTCGGCGCGTTTCCTGCCCGACCGGCTCGCGAGCCTCAAGGGGAAATTCTACAATCCCAAGGCGCTCGACGACAAATACCAGGAGTTGATGCAGACGGGGCTGTTCCGCCAGTTGCGGATCGAGCCCAAGCCGCTGCCGGATAATACCATCGAGCTGCACATGAACGTCGAGGAGGAGAAGTCCAAGGAACTCGGGTTCTCGGCGGGCTACGGCACCTTCGAGGGGCCGATCGTCGGCGTGGTCGCCGGGGACCGGGACGTCCTGGGCACGGGCCGCCCGCTGACCGCCAACGTGGAGCTATCTGCCAATTTCCTGCGCGGCGAGGTTCTTTACTCGGACCCGTGGTTTCTCGAGAGCGATTACGCGTTCAAGGTGCGGCTCTTCGGCCAGCAGGAGCAATGGTATCGCTACAAAGTGATCGAATCCGGCTTCCGGCCGGAAATCTCGAAACAGATTACCAAACAGCTTCAGGCCTCCGTTTTCCTGCAGGGCAAGGAAGTCAGCACGACAAACCAGGGATTCGATCCTGCCACAATCGGTCCGACGGAGTATTTCGTGGGCAGCATCGGCTCGTCGCTCACGCTGGACACGCGCTCACCGGACAAGGTGAACCCGCGCCAGGGGATCATCGCGGGCCTCGTCGGCGACGTCGCCTCGGCCAGCCTGGGAAGCACCGTGGAATTCATTCGCGGCACCGCCCGCTTCACCTATTACCTCCCTGTGACATCGCACACGCTGCTCGCCATTGGCGCCCGCGGGGGCTGGATGAAGCCGCTGGGCGGGAATCCCGAGGATATCCCCATCGACGAGCGCTTCTTCAACGGCGGCAGCCGCAGCGTGCGCAGCTTCCTCGAGCGCCGCCTCAGCCCCACCGATTGGCACGGCTATCCCGTCGGCGGCGACACGATCACGACTTTCAACGCGGAGTATCAATTCCCGCTTTACGGCCCTGTGATCGGCGCCCTCTTTGCCGATGCCGGCAGCGTCGGGGCTTCGCCCACCACGATGGGCCTCATGCGTTATGGCGTGGGCCCCGGCATCCGGTACGGCACGCCCGTGGGGCCGTTGCGCATCGACGTCGGGTTTAACCCGGACCGGCGCACGGGTGAGCGGCGGATGGTGGTTAACGTGTCGTTCGGGATGGCGTTTTAGCTTAATGCCAAGATTGGCAGTTTTGAGGACCATTGCGCTCCCTTTTCCATCGAGGCGCATTTTGGTCGGGCAAACGAGATTTTCCTGTTTCGAGCCATTCCATTCGTCCATGATACCCGTCGTTCGATGATTTCACTCTCCGCTCAAAAAAAACGCACTCGCCAGATTGCTAATCGAGTTAGCCCGAACATCGCGCAAAGTCTGAAGAATGCCGTAATTCCTTCGCTGGAAAAGCACGGAATCGCAATTCTTCCGCCGTGCGACGTGAAATGCTCCGTGGGAGTGGTCAAGGCGCTGGGCCTCGATATCGATACCACGATGCTTGATCCTTGGTACAACAAAGGCATCGGCGGAACACAAAATGATTACGTCGAGTTTTTCCTGTCGGTTATAAAGTCTGCCGGCGATTTTTCCGACCATGTATATTTCTGGGGATTCCCTGAAATCGTCGCCCCTTTTGTTGAGCGGATCCCGCCAAATCTTATTCTTACATGCTGGCTAACCTGGTATTACAAGAATAATCCGTCGGTGATTCGCGGCTGGCGATCCAGTCAAAACGCATGTTTGCATTTATCCAAACGGGGAGCAAAACTCTATCCCGAACGATTTCTGAACGCCAAACAGCTTGAGTTAAAAGCGAGGGGCAAGTTACGATATATGCCCGGCCCGACAAGCGTCCTGGAGGCGGCTCCGATGGATGTGATCGAGCAGCCATTATTGGTGGGATTTGTTGGGAAAAGCGAACAAACAGGACATCCCGCTCAAAAGCCGGCATCCGTTTACGAGCAATTATTGAAAATGACAATGTCGGACTCGGGTATCGTTTTCGATCCTATGTGTGGCTCCGGCACTGCCGGTGCAGTCGCGCAAAAGCTGAATTGCAGGGCCATACTTTCCGATAGATCGGAGGAATACATTTCGATCGTGGAAAAGCGACTTGGCATAAAGCGATTGCCGATCCGGGAAGAGATTGCCGAACTCGATTCCTTCCATTTGATGGAATGAAACTGCCTTATCCCGTCCGCGATATAAAACGTGATTTGGCGGAATTTGACATATGGATTACGCCGTCTTTGGGTGACATCACGGAAAGCCCGCGTTTTCTTGAGGAACTCGATAGCGTATGCACGATTTTCGACCAGCTAGGCGCGGCGACCCAAAATTTCAAAGACATCAAGCATTGCGAGCCGGCTTCGATAGCAGAGCGGTTCGCAAAGTTTGCCGAAAGACAAAGCCGGCTGAAACGAATTGAACTCTTTCAGTCACTTGCCGCCACATTGTTCCTGGTTACAGGAAAATCCGACAACAATGCCAAATGCCAGTTTCCTCTATTCTTGAGGGATGTTTCCAGGTGGCCTGGCTTGCTGAACAAAAGGGGAGGAACGGATGCCTTGCCCCGCGTTCTTAAAAGCAACGATTTTCTTAAAAGAATCGCCGGTTTTGAACACGGTGCTGACGAAAGCCGGCTGCTGGAGCAGATTGTATCGTTCCTGTTATTTGGTGACAATGCCGTGCGCCAATTTTGGGCCATTGGGCATTCCTATCATATGCTCAAGGCGTTGGGACGCGGCTACGAGCGTGACCTACTTGCTCCAATCGTTGTTTTTAAGGTGCGCGGTTCTGTAAGCGCCTCGGGAGGCCATCGACCGGAGGCGTTGCTTCGGCAATCCTTGCTGGAATGGGGGATGACTGCTGACGTAGATTTCAATCGGGCGGATTTCGTAGTCGAAGTGAGCGATCCTGCCAGGGCGACCAAGACGCGGGCGTATGATTTCGTTTTGCCATTCAGGACGGCCGGATGGTCGCCTGGAGTCCATAATAGGGTCCTGATGCAGAGCCAGTTTTATGCGGGAGATTCAGGCAGCGTGTCGCATAAGAATGTTGACCAGACGACAACATCGCGTTCTCGCGTTCTAAACTCCTCGGAGGGGGTCCGGTTTGTCGAGTTTGTGGATGGAGCGGGCTATTTTGCCTCTCTGAACGTCGATTTACGCAGACTCTTGAACATGGACACAACACAGTCGTTTGTTCAGATTCGGAGCATACCGATCCGCTTGCGTCGAGAATTGCAGCAGCTTGGGTACATAACTCCTCTCGAAATTGGACACGCTGTGATTCTTGCCAATGGAGACGAGGCTCGAATGCGGCGGCATCTGGTTGATGAAGGCTACAGCGAAAGAGAAATTGCCAGAGCTGCCTCCGGCGCTTTGGCAAATAACTGGATTTCAAAAACCAAGACAAAGTTGGTATTGGGAGAGCAGCGCGTCGAGATTGTAAGACGGCACTTTATTCTCGATACCCTGGCCATTCACGGTCGCGCGATTGAACCGGGCTCAACAGATGCGGCTGGGGCAATTTTCGTTTCCGGATATGGTCCGTTTTATGGAATACAAATGGATGAGCTTGTCCGGAAACTCAGGGTTGTCGGAGGTACGCTAACTGGGCAATTCAAGGACACGGAAATTTTTATGGGAGATATTAAATCGCTTTCGGAACGGCATCTGGTTCTTATAGGACGTTGATAAGTTTGTTTCTTTTGAGTGCGCGGGATGATATCGGAGGATACAAGTGCGCTCTTTGCCGATGCCGGCAGCGTCGGGGCTTCGCCCACCACGATGGGGCTCATGCATTATGGCGTGGGCCGCGGCATCCAGTACGGCTCGCCCGTGGATCAGCCCCGGGCGTGACCAGCCGTGTTCGATGGTTTTGCGGATGTAGAACACGCGGGTTTCAGGAGCTTTCACGCGGTCAAGCAGGGAGCAGTTGTGACCCCACGGCATTTGTGCAGCAAGCTGTTGCACAATTTCGCGGTTCGGCCACGCAGCGGCAAAGGCGCGCATGTATTTGAGATTGCGGGCGGAGTAGCCGGCGAGCTCCGGGAATTCCCGCTGGAGATCGGCGGCGAGACGGTTCGTGATGAGCGAGACAAAACAACCGTGCTCAAATCCTTCAAATTTGACCGCTTTCTTTGGATTAAAGATGGACGGTCTGTCTCGCTTTGCTCGGCTCTGATTTCGAATTTCGAATTTTTCCTTCCCCATTCTCATCGACCCGGCTGCGGACTCGTGCTATATGCCGCATTCATGTCATCGAATATTCTCCCCATCGTCATTGGCGTTATCGCCGTCATCGCGCTGATCTTCGTGTCGGTGCTGCTGCGCTTCGCCACGCTGTTCATTCGCGCCCTGGTCTCCGGCGCTCCGGTCGGCATGGGCAAACTGATCGGGATGCGCCTTCGCGGCGTCCCGGCCGCCCTCATCGTCGATACCCGCATCACCGCTGTCAAAGCCGGCATCGATATCCCATCGGACCTACTCGAGGGCCACTACCTGGCCGGCGGCAATGTCGAGAACACGGTGAAAGCGATTGTTGCCGCGGACAAGGCCGGCATCGAACTCGACTTCAACCGCGCCTGCGCCATCGATCTGGCCACCCGCGGCACGGGCAAGACCGTCCTCGAGGCTGTCACCACCAGCATTAATCCCAAGGTCATCGATTGCCCGAACCCCGCCCTGGGCCGCGCGAGCATCGACGGCGTCGCCAAGGACGGCATTGGCGTCAAAGTAAAAGCCCGCGTCACCGTCCGCTCCCACCTCGACCGCTTTGTCGGCGGCGCTACTGAGGAAACCATTGTCGCCCGCGTGGGCGAGGGCATCGTCAGTTCGATAGGCTCCTCGGATTCGTACAAGGACGTTTTGGAAAACCCCGATCGCATTTCCAAGACCGTGCTGGCCAAGGCGCTCGACAGCGGCACCGCCTTCGAGATCGTCTCCATCGACATCGCCGACGTGGATGTGGGCGAAAACATCGGCGCCAAGCTTCAGGCCGAGCAGGCCGACGCTGACAAGCGCGTCGCCCAGGCCAAGGCCGAAGTGCGACGCGCCGCCGCCGTCGCCGTCGAGCAGGAGATGCGCGCCCGCACCCAGGAGATGCGCGCCAAGGTCGTCGAGGCCGAATCCCAGATCCCGCTCGCCATGGCGGAGGCCTTCCGCAGCGGCAATCTCGGCATCATGGATTACATGAAAATCCGCAACATCGAATCGGACACGAAAATGCGCGAGACCATCGCCGGCCCTGAACGCGCCCAGGAAGACGTGAAATAACCAATCCCGCCGCGCAGTGCACAACCTGCTTCCCATCCTGCTCCTGGTCGGCTTCGCGATCGTGAGGGCGATAGCCGGCGCCAGCAAGAAGTCCGGCGGCTCCCCTCGCCCCGCGCCGCCCCGGCCCGGCCCTACCGACGAAAGCGAATTGGAGCGGCGCCGCCGTTTCATGGAAGCCGTGGGCCTGCCGGTCGACACCCCGCAGCCGCCCGGGGTTAAGCCGCGTACCGCGGCCAATCCTCCGCCGCTGCTGCCGGTCAAACCGCCGGGTATTCGGATTCAGGTTCCAGGAACGCCTGGCCGGCTCCAGCGCATTCCCTCACCAGCCCCCTCCCCTGCTGCGCCTGTCCGTCGCAGCATTGCAGTTCTGCCCGCTGAGCCGCCCGCCGCGACCGCTCCGCCGCCTACTCAAATGGAGACGATGGCGTCGATCGTACAGAGCTTCACTGCCGCCAGCACACTTCTCAAAAAGACCGCCGCCGCCGCTCCCGCGGCGCCCGACACGAAGTTCTCCCCTCCGGGCGCCGCCCTCCTGCTCCGCCTGCGCGAGCCGGCTTCCGTTCGCGAAGCCATCGTCCTGCGCGAAGTCCTTGGCCCGCCCAAGGCGCTGCAGCCGCGGTAGGGCGGTTTAACTAAAACTGTGGCCGTTTGTGCAGCGGCGTCCACCCCCGCCTGGGCCACCGGCCCAGGGCTACAGCGCGCTGCCGCGCGCGGAGGGAAATCCGCCGCATCACGCTTGCGTTATAGCCCTGGGCCGTTGGCCCGGGGGTGGACGCCGCCGCGGATTACTTGAACTTACTCTTGAACTTGAACCTGAACTTTCCGGCGCGGAATTTTCAGAGGGTTCAAGTTCATGTTCAAGCGTAGGTTCAAGAGGTAAAAAAACACCCGGGCCTCTTTCGAAGCCCGGGTGTGTTAAGTTATTGCTCGATTTACTAAGTGCTCGCGCCGCTTAGTAATCCATGCCGCCCATTCCGCCGCCCGGAGGCATCGGAGAGGGCTTATCCTTCTCGGGCAGCTCGGCCACGATCGCTTCGGTCGTGAGGAGCAGGCCGGAGATCGAGGCTGCGTTCTGGAGCGCGCTGCGGGTCACCTTGGTCGGATCGACGACGCCGGCCTTCACCAGGTCGACGTACTCGCCCGTGGCCACGTTGTAGCCTTCGGCGCCCTTGCGCTTCTTGACTTCCTGGACGATGAGCGCGCCTTCCTGGCCCGCGTTGTCGGCGAGCTGGCGCATCGGCGCCTCGATGGCGCGGCGCACGATCTCCCGGCCGATTTTCTCGTCGCCTTCGAGCTCGAGGGTATCGAGCACTTTCTGGGCGCGAATGAACGCAGTGCCGCCGCCGGGGACGATCCCCTCTTCGACAGCCGCGCGGGTCGCGTGCAGAGCGTCTTCGACGCGAGCCTTCTTTTCCTTCATCTCGGTCTCGGTCGCGGCGCCCACGTTGATGACGGCCACACCGCCGGCGAGCTTGGCGAGGCGCTCCTGGAGCTTCTCGCGGTCGTAGTCGCTGGTGGTTTCCTCGATCTGGCGGCGAATTTGCGCCACCCGGCCGGAGATGTCGGTATGCTTGCCGCCGCCTTCGACGATGGTGGTGTTTTCCTTGTCGATGGTGACACGCTTGGCCTTGCCGAGGTCTTCGAGGGTGATGTTCTCGAGCTTGATGCCGAGGTCTTCGGTGATGCAACGTCCGCCGGTCAGGACGGCGATGTCTTCCATCATGGCCTTGCGGCGGTCGCCGAAGCCGGGCGCCTTGACGGCCGCCACTTGCAGGGTGCCGCGCAGCTTGTTGACCACGAGGGTCGCGAGCGCTTCGCCTTCCACGTCCTCGGCAATGATGAGGAGCGGGCGGCTGGCTTTGGCAACCTTCTCGAGTACGGGGAGCAGATCCTTGAGATTGGTGATCTTCTTCTCGTAGATGAGGAGGTAGGCGTTCTCGAGGGCGGCTTCCATCGACTCCGCGTTGGTCACGAAGTAGGGGGAAAGATAGCCCTTGTCGAACTGCATTCCCTCGACGACCTCGAGCGTCGTCTCGATGCTCTTGGCTTCCTCGACGGTAATGGTGCCGTCCTTGCCGACTTTGTCCATCGCGTCGGCGATGATCTCGCCGATGGTGACGTCCCAGTTGGCGGAGACGGTGGCAACCTGGGCGATCTCGGTCCGGTCCTTGACCTTCTTCGAGATGCGGCCCAGCTCGGCGACGATGGCCTCGACGGCCTTGTTGATGCCGCGCTGGAGCGAGGTTGGGTTCGCGCCGGCGGTTACGTTCTTGAGGCCCTCGCGATAGATGGCCTCGGCCAGCACGGTCGCGGTCGTGGTGCCGTCGCCGGCAATGTCGCTGGTCTTGCTCGCGACTTCGCGAACGAGTTGCGCGCCCATGTTCTCATAGGGGTCTTCGAGCTCGATTTCCTTGGCGACAGTGACGCCGTCCTTGGTGATGGTCGGGCTGCCGAATTTCTTGTCGAGGATGACATTGCGTCCGCTCGGCCCGAGCGTCGCCTTGACCGCTCTTGCGAGCTTCTCGACACCGCGGAGCAACGCCTGGCGGGCGCCCTCGTCGAATTGGAGTTGTTTAGCTGCCATAATTGGTAAGTATATTTCCTAGTTGGATTGTTTGCTTATGTTTAAGTTTGTTCGTTTGACTTAGCCCAGGATGCCGAGGATGTCGTCCTCGCGCATGATGAGGTAATTCTCGCCCTCGAACTTGATTTCGGTTCCGCCGTACTTCGAGATCAGGACGCGGTCGCCCTTCTTGACTGTGAACTCGATCTTCTTGCCGTTCTCGTCGAATTTGCCGGTGCCGAGGGCGACGACTTCGCCTTCCTGCGGCTTCTCCTTGGCGGTATCGGGGATGATGATCCCGCCTTTTTTGACTTCTTTCTCGTCGAGCGGCTTTACGAGCACGCGGTCCGAGAGAGGTTTGACATTGATTGCCATGTTTGTGTTGTTCCTCTGTGTTGTGGGTTGGTTTGTTGGTGGTTTTACGTGACGGGTGCGGCGTTCTATTCGAACGCCGCGCTCGCCGATCCGTAAATCGGTGTGTCTGGGTGTGAGTTACTTTTTCTTGTCTTCGTCGACGACCTCGAACTCGGCGTCCACGACGTCGCCCTTGCCTTGCTCCTGCGGGCCGCCGGGATGCTGGGCTCCGGCCTGCGGGCCGGCCCCGGGCTGGCCGCCAGGGCCGGCTCCCGAGGCCTG
>Ga0302319_10024711_pt1 | contig 10666 bp, 7 predicted proteins | sample Bog_T0_2_FD_203319 | JGI IMG/M metagenome (GOLD analysis project Ga0302319, IMG submission 203319) | Peat permafrost microbial communities from Stordalen Mire near Abisko, Sweden - Bog_T0_2 | ecosystem: Environmental > Terrestrial > Soil > Wetlands > Peat | place: Sweden: Abisko, Stordalen Mire... | reverse complement strand
GCAGTAATTATGGCGAAGGCGTTTTCCCAGAGCCTTTTCTGGTGGATGACTCGGACCTCGAGACGGGCGAGTTCCGCCTCGACTGGCTCCACACCAAGGCCGGCGATCAACACGCCGACCTCTTCACGGGCGAGATCGAGCATGGCTTCGGCCCCGTCACGCTGGAACTGGAGGTCCCCGTCGAGCGCGACTGGTCGGCGGGCAAGACGGTAAGCGGTTTCGATAACGTGAATCCCGGAATCCGCGCGCCCTTGTACGAATACGTATCGCCCGGCGGCTTCGTGAATACCACCTTCGGAACGGCGCTGGAGGCGGGAATCCCCACCCACTCTCAACTGAGCCGCAACACGGAGCTGGTGCCCAAGGTGTTTAACGACCTCGCGCTGGCCGATCACCTCACGCTGCAATCCATTTTCGGCTATTCGATGCTGTACGGACCGCGCGGCGCGGGAGAGGAAGGAGGGGTGAACACATTTGAATATGGCTTCGTGCTCGGCTACACGATTCCCCGCCAGCAACTCCCCATCCCCGGTGTGCAACAGCTCATTCCCGTCTTTGAATTGCAGGGATACAAAGGGCTCGACGATGGCAAGGCGGCTTCCAACGCGGTGATGGGAAACGCGGCCGTGCGGTTCAACCTGAACACCGTGGCCGGGCTCCAGCCGCGCCTGGGAGTCGGTTTCGTCTTTCCCATGGACAACGCCGCGCGGGACCAGGAGCACTGGGGCCTCTACACCAGCCTGGTGTTCGAATACTAGGCTATGAATCCGGCGGACAAAACACAGACGGGGATGAAGCGGCGGGATTTTCTGCTGCTCGGCGCTGCCGCCGCGGCGTGCGCTGGCTGCCAGGGCATGGGCGGTGGCGCAGCCCCGCTGGCAGGTGCCGGTGCGGTGTACGATGCAGGACCGGCGGCCAGTTACGCCGCCGATGGAGTTTACTCCAATTTCCGCTACCTCGGGTTTTTCATCGTTCGGCGCGGAGCCACGCTGGAGGCGCTCTCCGCCGTTTGCACACACCGGAATTGCAAGCTGAACGTGGATACGGACCAGACATTCTACTGCCATTGCCACGGCTCCACGTTTGATCGGGATGGAAAAGTGACCGATGGGCCGGCGAAGCGGGATTTGCCCCTCTATCGCACCTCCACGAACGAAGCGGGCCATTTGATCGTGGATGCCCGGGCGTGAGCGTTTTTTCGCCTTGCGCGGGAGTGGCGCATTGGTACTCTGCCAGTCCCTTCCATGCGGGGATGACGAGTTGTCGGCGCGCCTCGCATGCCGGATCGGTCGGGCTGCCTTCTTAAACGCGGAGGCAGTCTGCCGTATCTGGAGCGGAGCACGAAGGCGGGCCTGCACGCGCTGATCAGGCGATCAACCGCGGCGTTTAGTCCTCCGAGGAGGCGTGGTGTTCATTCCAGCGGACGGCGGCGCTGAGGAGTTCCGTTGAGCCGGTGATGCCGAGTTTCTCGCGGATATTGCCGCAATGGACCTGCACGGTCTTGATGCTGATCCCGAGCGTTTCCGCGATCTGCCGGGTCGAATTGCCCAGTCCGAGAAAGCGGAATATTTCCATCTCCCGATCACTGAGGAGCGCCAGGTCCACATTCTCGGACGGCGGTGTCTCCTCCTGGGAGGCCGTCTCCTGGCTGATGTAGGAGTTGCCGTTCAGGACATCGCGGATCGCGTTGCAGATCTTCCGGGTCGTCTCGCGCTTCACAACGTAACCCGTCGCGCCAGCGCGGAGCGCGCGCCGCGCATAGAGGGGGGAATCATGCATGGAGAGCACGATGATCTCAATGCGGGGATTATGCTGCTTGATCTCCGTGATCAGATCGAATCCAGAGCAATCCTTGAGGGAAATATCGACCACGACAACATCGGGGCGCTTTTTATCAATGGCGTCGATGCACCCTTCGCGGCCTTCGGACTGTCCACAAACCACGAGGTCGGCCTGCTGGTTGATGACATTCGCGAGCCATTCGCGGACGAGCGGATGATCATCCACCAGGTAAACTCTGCGGCGGGTGCGTGTGGACGGGCGTTCGGCAACGGTAGTCATGAGTTGGAAATGGCGGCAGCGGTCTCGTGGAATGAGCAGGCGAGTACGGCGCCGGGATTGCCTGGCTCAAGGGTGAGGCTGCCGCCGATCATAGAGGCCCGATATTTCATGTTACGCAAGCCCATTCCCTGGCTGGGTGTGGCCCCGGGGGGCAGGCCGGCGCCATCGTCGGTAACCGTCAGCCTGACGAGAGAGTCCTCCCTGGAGAGGTGGACCTCGACATGGCGCGCCTTCCCGTGACGGATCGCGTTATGTACCGCTTCCTGGACGATGCGGTAAAGATGAGTGGCCGCGGCAGGGTCCGGGATGAGCACAGGCTCATCAAAGGAGAAGCCGCACGAGACATGGAACTGAGTGGAGAAATGTTCCGCGAGATCGTTGAGCGCCGTCAGCAGACCCTCCCCCTCTGTCTCAATCGGCGAGAGGCCGGCGGCCAGGCCGCGGGCCATCGCGATGGCATCCTCGATGAGGCGTACGACTCGATCCGCGTCAGCGACCTCCGGGGCCGCGCGGGAGGTGAGTTTTTCCAGAAGGAACTGTTCGGCCAATGCGGTGCCGGTGAGGTGCTGGCAGAGACTGTCATGAATATCCAGGCCGATGCGCCGCTGCTCGCGCTCGCTGATCAGGAGAATCTCCCGCTCCAGCCGCTTCCGCTCCGCCAGCTCAGAGGAAAGCGTGGCCGTGCGCTCACGGACGCGCTGTTCCAGCGTATCCTGGATCCCGCGCAGGCTGCGCAGCAGGAAAACGACGATGAGATAAAAGGCGAGGACAATGGCCCCGTTCCAAAAGGGGGCGAAGGGATTGGAGTAAGTCTCCCCCGTCATGATATTGGCAAAGGAGGTGAATGTCGCGCTCAGCAGACTGACAATCACCCCAAACACAGGGCCGATGAACCAGGTGGCGATCCCAATCGCCAGCAGATAGAACACCGTGCAGGATATCTCGTAGCCAGTGAGATAATCCAGCAGCGCCACGATCGCCAGGATGGCAAACGTCAGGCCGACGATGACGGACCGGGGAAGCTGATCGAGGTCGGAAATGGCCTTGCTAAGAGTATTCTTGGGTTGGGCTTGGTCCATTTCATGCCAGAGCGGCGGGGCACATTAGCACCCCGGGCGCGCGGCGGCAATGATCCCATGGACGGCTGGATCGAAGCGGAGAAATTCACTGGGGGAAAAACGAATGAAAGCGGGCAGGCGCGGTGTCCTCCCGGACGCTGTGGGGCGTCCGGGAGGTCCGCGTTACCTAAAGAGCGGCTGCGCCGTGCTCCTGCGTGCGGATGCGGAGGACATCGTCCACATCCGTCACGAATATCTTGCCGTCTCCAACCTTGTCGGTCTTGGCCGCCTTGATGATGGCGGCTACCGCATTCTCAAGCACCTCGTCATCCACCACCACGGTGATGAACACCTTAGGGATGAAATCGATGGTATATTCGCTGCCACGGTAGATTTCCGTGTGCCCGCGCTGTCGGCCGTAGCCCTTGCACTCCATGATCGTCATTCCGTCGACACCCATCTCCACCAGGGCCACCTTGACTTCATCAAGTTTGAATGGCCGTACGATTGCTTCAATTTTTTTCATGATATACTTTCTGTTAAAAACTGACCAAGCCCGGCCCGGGGTGGCAGGCGGAGCGCACCCCGGGGACCGGACTTGACCATGCTGTAAGTGTTTGTGAGCGCCGCGGGCTCGATGGGAGTTTGTTTGCTCTCCATCGGGCTGGCCTCCCTGATGCGGGAGGTTGCCGCGGCATTCACGAGGGACATGCGGTTTAAGCGGCCGGCGAGCTGACGGTGGACGCGGCTGGTGCGTATGCCGGAGCCGGTTTCCCTGCCGCGGTCGTGTGACCATGGTGGGAGACCACTGCCTCCGGGTAAGCCTCTCCGCCATGCTCGTGGAGGTCCAGACCCTCGAGTTCCCCCTCGCGGGAGATCCGGAGCGTTCCAGTGGCTTTCACGGCGTACATGAGGATCATGGATACCGCGAACACTCCGACGCAGATCGACGTATTGCCGATGATCTGCGCCACAAGCTGATCGGTGCCGCCACCGTAGAACAGGCCCTTCACGATCGACCCGGCGGAGTTATCCGCGCCGGTCGGCGTGGGCGCTCCAAACTGGCCCGTGGCAAACAAGCCCAGGCTGTAAGTGCCCCACATGCCCGCGAGACCGTGGACCGGCCATGCGCCGCAGGGATCATCAATCCGGAGCCACTCCAGGAGGTCCGTGCCCCATACCACGACTATGCCGGCTCCTACGCCGATCATGATCGAGCCGAAACCGGATACCCAGTAACATGGGCAGGTGATCGCCACCAGGCCCGCCAGCAGCCCGTTGAGGCACATGCCGCAATCCCACTTCTTGGCGCGGGGATAGACATAGAACATTGCCATCAGGCCGCCGGCGCAGGCGGCCAGCGTGGTATTGGTCGCCACGCGGGAGATGCCGATGTAATCCATCGCGGAGAGCGTGCTGCCGGGATTGAAGCCATACCATCCAAACCAGAGGATGATCGCGCCCACAGAGGCAATCAGCATGTTATGCGCCGGCATGGGGCCGCCGCCGTCGCGCTTGAACGTGCGTCCGATACGCGGTCCCAGGACAATCGCGCCCGCCAGGGCGATGGTGCCGCCGATGGTGTGAACCACCGTGGAACCGGCAAAGTCATGGAACGGAGCCGCTTTCCAGAACGGGATGGCATTGAGCCAGCCGTCCGGTCCCCAGGCCCAGTGGCCAAAGATGGGATAGATGAAACCGCTTACCCCCAGGCTATACCAGAGATCTCCCCAAAAACCCGTGCGGCCCACCATGGCGCCCGAGGTGATCGTGGAGCAGGTGTCCGCAAAGGCGAACTGGAAGAGGAACACCGCGATCGTCGCGACGCCCGTGGACTCATAGGTGTCGGGAAGGTTCTGGAGGCAATACCAGGCATGCCCGTTCCCATCTCCCCATCCGATGAACCCGTTCCCGTGGCCGAACATCCAGGCGAATCCCCAGAGATAGAAGAGGAGACCGCACAGGCTCGTATCCACGATGCCTTCCAGCATCACGTTGATCGATTCCCGCGTCCGGGCAAATCCTGCTTCCAGGAACATGAACCCCGCCTGCATGAAGAAGACGAGGAACGCCGTGACGAGAACCCACATCGTATTGATCGGGTTGACATAGGCTGGGTTTGGATCTGCGGCTGCGGCCGGAGCTGCTGCAGCGGCTGGCGCGGCGGCTGCGGGAGCGGCAGGTGCCGCCGCTGCAGGGGCCGCAGGCGCCACCACGGGAGCAGGCGACTGCGCGTGAACCTTGCTCGTGGAGGCGAAGTAGAAGGATAACCCGAACATCACCAGGAAGCAGACGCCAACTCCGATGGCCTTGCCCCCCAGGATGGCGAAGAATAACTTCCTCTCCTGAGGATCCTTCAGTTTTTCGATGAATCGATTGAGATAATTAGCCATTGGGCTGTGGTATTTCTAGGTTTGGGTTTCTTATGTTGATGCTGCGGTGATGACGGCCTCACGGAACGGGCACGAATGCGTTCCGCGGCGGCTGCCCGCTCCCTGCCGGCGGACGGGCATGGAGCCCATTGCCGCCGGCGGACTGCCCAGAAAACAAGCGCGGCTGCCTCACATGGTGAAGCGGTCGCACTTGCTCTTGGCTGAGCGCGGGCTGTGTATCTTCGGACAACGAATAATGCACGGGCGGCCTTTAGCACCCCGCGTGCCATCCGTCGCGAATCCCGCTTTTTGTCCCCTTCTTTCGAGCCTAATACCTTGTACTACCGGCCTAATACAAAGTAGTAGTCCGTGAGGGAATGAAATGGGGCGGTATCGCGCTCTGGCGGGAAACTGCGCAGAAAGAGACAGCGCTGATCAAAAGGGTTCACACCAAGCGATGCCCCAACGCTGGCGCATTCTTCAAAAATGGCGCATCCTGCGCGACTCAATTCCCGGGTAAGCGTGCGTCCGCCCGGTGGTAATTGCGCTGGGGTCTTGTGAACTAATTTTGGTGGTTGGATGCCCGTTTATGCATACATTGTGGAGCCCATCCTCCGCCCGTGCAGGGCAGTCGAGAATTTTTCCCCCATTGCATGATGCCTGTTCCGCAGTCTGTTCGATCTCGCTGCCTCTCCGTGGCGCTCCGCGCACGGGTAGCGGCAGTCTGCGTGATCGGGTGGTTGAGCGTCTGCCGCGCGGCGGAGTTGCAGGTGCTGCATGGGCATGTCCCGGCCATCGTCCCATTGTTGAGCGCGGCAGGGAGGCTGCCGGAGGCAGGGCATCTGCGCCTGGCGATTTCCCTTCCCCTTCGGAATCAGGACCGGCTGAGGTCCCTGCTGCGCCAACTCCACGACCCGACATCCCCGCGCTACCGGAAATACCTGAGCCCGGCGGCGTTCGTCTCCGAGTTCGCTCCCGCACAGTCGGACTATGATTCCGTGGCCGCTTTCGCAGCGGCGCATGGGTTGAAGGTGGTTGAACGTTACGGGAATCGCATGGTCCTGGATGTGGATGGGTCGGTCGCGGATATCGAGCAAACGCTGCATGTGACGCTGGGCCTTTACCGGCACCCCACGGAGAACCGGATGTTCTATGCCCCGGACCGTGAGCCTTCGCTGGACCTCACGGTGCCGATCAGCCACGTGGGCGGCCTGGACAATTACTCCCTCCCGCGCCCCAGTTTGAAGCGCGCGGCGCTGGTCCGGGCCGCTGCGGGGTCCGGCCCCGGGGGGACGTATCTTGGAGGCGACTTCCGCGCCGCATATCTCCCCGGCGTGACGCTCACTGGTACGGGAGAGACCGTGGGGCTGCTGCAATTTGACGGGTACTCTTCGTCCGACATCAGCCATTACGAGTCCGAGGCCGGACTTCCAAATGTGAGGCTGAGTCGCGTGCTTCTGGATAACTTCAATGGGCATCCCTCCGGGACGGACGGACAACTGGAGGTCTCGCTCGATATCGAGATGGCCGTCTCCATGGCCCCGGGGCTTTCAAAGATCATCGTCTACGAAGCCGGTCCGGACGGAAATTGGGAGGATATCCTCAACCGGATGGCTTCGGATGACCTCGCTCATCAGTTGAGCTGCTCTTGGTACAGCCCCGGGGATCCGATGGACCCAGTGGCGGACGGCATTTTTCAAGAAATGGCCGCACAAGGGCAATCCTTCTACTGCGCCTCCGGCGACAGCGACGCCTTCACCGGATTGGTTCCATTTCCAGACGATTCGCCGTACATTACCACCGTCGGCGGCACCACCCTCACCACGACCGGCGCAGGCGGCGCATGGAGCGCGGAGCAAGCCTGGAACTGGGGCGGGGGAACTGGCAGCAGCGGTGGCGTCAGCACGCAGTACGCGATCCCGGATTGGCAGCAGGGCACCTCCATGGCGGCCAATGGAGGCTCCACGACCATGAGGAATACTCCCGATGTGGCGTTCACCGCGGACAATATCGATGTCCGGGCCATGAATGCCGATTACAGCGTGGGTGGGACCAGTTGCGCGGCGCCGCTCTGGGCGGCGCTGACGGCCCTCATCAATGAGGATGCGGCGCAAAACGGCCTGGGGCCGGTCGGATTCGTCAACCCCGCCGTTTACGCTTTGGGGAGCAGTTCCAGTTACAGCGCGACCTTTCACGATACGACCACCGGGAACAATACCAGCAGCACCAGCCCGGATGAGTTCTACGCCGTGCCTGGGTATGATCTCTGCACGGGCATGGGAACGCCGAATGGCCAGGCATTGATCAGCGCCCTCGCCCTGGGCGCTGACGACTTGCAGGTCTCGTTTGCATCCCTCATCGCCACGGGGAGTCCCGGCGGCTCGATGAACCCCGGCAGCGTGAGCTTCACGCTGGTCAATGGCGGCTCATCCCCACTCAACTGGAGCGCCTCCACTTCGCAGGCATGGCTGTCGCTCTCCGCCACCGGCGGAACGCTCTCCGCGAGCGGTTCCACCACGGTGAAGGCTTCACTCAATACCAATGCGGAAGCGCTGGCCTCCGGCACTTATGCAGGGTCGATTTCTTTTACCGACCTCGGAACCGCCTACACTCAGACGCGCCCTGCCGGCATCACCCTGATGCCGTCGCCTGTCATCGTAAGCGGCACGCAGGCGGCGGTCCTTAGCGGTTCCAGTTTCACTTACCAAATCCTCGCGACCAACAGCCCCGCAACCTACGGCGCAGCCGGACTGCCAGCGGGGCTGACTGTCAGCGCAACGAGCGGATTGATCACCGGGACGGTCTCCACGCCGGGAACCAGTGATGTTACTTTGAGCGCCGCGAATATCGGCGGGACCGGCACCGCCACGTTGGCCCTGACGGTGGAAACTCCGTACCAGGCATGGCAGAATGCCGTATTCAACGGCGCGGAATTGTCGGACACCGGCGTCAGCGGCCTCATGGCGGCCCCGGCCGGCGACGGCATCCCGAATCTGATGAAGTACGCCCTGAATTTGAATCCATTCGTCAACGGGGCGGGCGGTCTGCCCGTCTCCGCCGTTCTTGCCACCGGGAGCGGGACATATCTTACATTGACTTACACTCAGGTTCCTGGCGCGACGGATATCACCTACGTGCCTCAGGTTTCAACCGACTTGCAGACATGGAATAGCGGCCCCGGATATGTGACCGCGATTGGCGCCGTCAATAACCCGGACGGCATTACGGAGAGCGTCACAGTGGAGAGCAACACCGTCCTGAGCGGCACCGCCCCGGCTCAGTTCATGCGGCTGGAAGTGACGATGCCGTGACGGCTTGATGGAGTTTGAAGCGCCCGGCTGTCGACTTAGGATGTTAATGGCCGATGATCGGACGGCCCAGCCAGTAGGGATCACCCACTCCGTTTCGGTAAGCCGCGAGCGCTTCCGGTGAGGAGTTGACCCGCAGGTTGCTGTACTCCCCGTCGTGGTACACCCCCTGGTCATCCACCGTCGGCTCATTCTGCCAGCGTTCGTTCCAGAACACGGCTCCCTTCACCTGAGGGTATTGCTTCATCACGTCAAACGCCTCCTTGATAAAGCCGGCCTTGCTCCCGAATTGCGGGAACTCGCCGATTCCCCATTCCGCCAGCATCACCGGCTTATTGGGCTCAAGTTCCGTGATCTCAGTATAAGGCCAGTCCAGCAGCGGCTCGAAGGAAGACCAGTTATCCTCCAGGTATTGCTGCCCGTACACCGACATCCCGAGCCAGTCCACATATTTGGAGCCCGGGTAATAATTCACGATCAGGTTCCACTCACCCTGTGGCATCGAGTAATTCATAAAATGGAACACCCAGATGACATTCGACGCCCCGCGCGCCCGGACCCGGTCCACCACACGCCGGTAGGCGGCCTTGAATACCTCCGGCGCCACATACCGCGGGAAGCCGAGGTTCAGCCACAATGCGTAATGGATCTTCTTGAGAATCTCAGGCTGGATGAACTCCGGTGGGTCCGTGTACCCGAGCGTGCGCCACCAGAGATAGTAGGAATCCCGGAGATACTCCGGTCCCACATATCTGGGCGGATCGGTGTTCGGCACCTTCTTGTCTCCGCCAAAAAACATTCCTGACCACGGAAACCACTGACCGTTCATTTCATTGGCAAACGAGACCATAAGGGGATGCCCGAATGCCTTGGCGGCATCCGCCCATTGGTCGATGTAACGGTCCCACTTGCCGGCGACGATGTTGGAAAGCGAGAATTTGTCCGGACCCTGATCCTCGTCATACGGCCGGTCCCATGGAGACCAGAAGAGGAGGGGAATGGAGCCGTGGCGCCAGATCAGGTTCATGTTTGCCGTGGGGAAGGATTGCTCTCCCCAGTAACTGGACGAAGCGATGATCGCCTGTTGCTTGCCCACCATCTTCTCGAATCCCTCGATATTCTCCACCGTCACGTCATCCTCCGTGTCGCCAAAGTCGATGAACGCACCAGTATAAGCTCCGTTTTGCGGCACCACCAAAGTCTCCGGTCCCTGATTGGTTGGGGGCGCGGGAGTGCGGGTGCAGGAGGGTTCCAGCAGCGCGAGCGCCGCGCACGCCCCGGCAAGCAGGGAGCGAGCGCGCATCAAGTTCCAGCCCGCACCGGCATCGAGGCCGTGCGCTCCAGTTTGCCCCATGTAACCCACGCGCCTTTGAAGGCGCGATACAGCGCTCTCCAGATCACCCAGCTCAGCATGGGGCGGTAAATGATGCGCATGGGGAGAATAATCCACGCCTTCCGCAGCTTTTCGCCATCCAGTCCGCATGCCAGCAGTGCCAGCAGTAGATCCATCAGCAGAAAGATCAGCACATAGGACCACATCGCGGACCATCCCCCTAGGATCAGCGAGACGATCAGCAGACCGTCCACGATCGGCGTCAGCGCCACCAGCACGATCTGGAAAAACCAGATGCTGGGCAGCGAGAACCAGCCGAGCGCCCGATACTGCGGATTGAAAACCAGATCCCGGTGTTTCCAGAGGCATTGCAGCGTGCCGAATGCCCAGCGGAACCGCTGCCGCATGAGGGGGATCGGACCTTCCGGCGCCTCTGTCCATGCCAGCGCCGCCGGGGCGTACTCCACGCGGTAGCCGCATTTGTGCAGGCAGAGCGTCAGGTCCGTGTCCTCCGCCAGCGTGTCGAGCGAGAAC
>Ga0302319_10024710_pt1 | contig 10666 bp, 11 predicted proteins | sample Bog_T0_2_FD_203319 | JGI IMG/M metagenome (GOLD analysis project Ga0302319, IMG submission 203319) | Peat permafrost microbial communities from Stordalen Mire near Abisko, Sweden - Bog_T0_2 | ecosystem: Environmental > Terrestrial > Soil > Wetlands > Peat | place: Sweden: Abisko, Stordalen Mire... | reverse complement strand
GTACATCGTGGGACTGGCCCGCAACAGCCGACTGCTTGAAGCCAACGCCTCGCTGATGCAGCAGGCCGAGAAGGAATTTGATCGGACCGGGAAAAAGCAGCGGCTGTTCACCGCCTTCGACCATGCGGCCCTGACTTGGAAGCAGCCGCGCTGGGTGATCGCCAAGGCCGAGCATACCGAGAAAGGCGCGAATCCGCGTTTCATCCTGACCAATGTGGTTGGCGAAGCCCAGAAGATCTACGACCGGTGCTACTGCGCCCGTGGTGAAATGGAAAATCGGGTGAAGGAGCAGATGATGCTCTTTGCCGACCGCGTCAGCGCTCACCGCTGGTGGGCCAACCAGTGGCGATTGCTCCTCTCCGGCCTGGCTTACACCTTGATCGAGGCGGTCCGCCGCGTGGCCCTCGGCGGCACCGAACTCGCGGAGGCAACCTGTCAGACCATCCGACTCAAGCTGATCAAGATCGGGACCGTAATCGAGCGGAAGCTCACCCTCGTGCGTCTCCACCTCAGTTCCGCTCATCCGCTGCAGGCCCTGTTCGCGCACGTCGTACGCCGCTTCGTCCCCACTTAAATCCTATAACCCAAGTGATGGGGGTAAGGGGGCAGTGTCTCATCCTATATAGAACCGGGCCCCATTTACCCGGTAACCAAGCCAGAAACCGCCAAATCCAACCTCGGCATCAAAAATGACCCACCCAAAATCGGTTCACGAAAGATTCGGGCTAGGCAGGCGGTCGGACGGTAGTGCCGTCGCCAAAAAAACGCCCCTTTCCGACGAGGAACGGGGCACACATTGGCTTCGTTAGTTCCGAACCGCTCGCAGGAGACAGCTGGCGCAGGCCGATTTGATCCGGGGGGAATTGCTGCCGTGGGCCGCCGAGCGGATCGGCAGCCGATTTTCCCTTATTGGGATACGCTGACAACGGTGGGATTAACCGAGGTCTGCGCCGTCGATGCCGTCACGTCGATTCCTTGATTAGCAACAGCGATATTCGTGGCCGTCGTAATATCGTTGAGGAGTTGGGCCTTCTGGGAGTCGTTCAACGCCGGGCTGTTGGCAATGGCATTGGCCGTTTGGGTGATCCCCTTCGTGTCGCTCCCTTGAGCGGAGGCCGCATTCTGAACGCTCGTAAGACTTCCGATGTACGCGAGTTGCACGGCGGTCGCTGCAGCCTTATCCGGGTTCGCAGCGATCACTTCGTTATTGGAGTAGACTTGCGCCACAATTTGCGACACGGCAAGCGCCGCAGCAGGATCACCGTCGGCAACGCCTGGCTGAGAAATGTCGTTTTCCGCCTGCGCGGCATACCTGGCGGCGTCCGCGTACTCGGCAGCAATTAGTTTTTGAATGTACGCTTTGTCGGATGCTGTGGCGTTGGCAGGGATGTTTTGGGCAAGCTCAGCGGCTCTTAAGAGGGCTGTTTGGGCGTCGTTGGCTGCCTGCTTAGCGTCAGCCACCTTAGCGGCTTGCGGTGATTCAGCCTTAGCTTTCGGTGATGCAGCGAATGAAACGGAAACCAGAGAAAGGGCGGCGAGGAGGGAAAGGATCTTTTTCATGGGAAGGTAAGGGATTAGAAAAGGATGCTGTTGGGGGGAATTGGAGCAAAATGGCACGGGCCGGTCAATCGAACAAAAGGGTCATGGAATTGCCCGTGGGTGCAAGGATTCACCAAGATACGATTGCGCAACACTCTAGTGTCAGCTGCAAACAGAACTAAACATTTGCAACGCCCCGCCGGCCCTACGGACCGTCACCGGTCGGCGCGAGGCGAAGGACGATCAGCATCACAATCACCACCGGACCGGTGAGTAGGATGGCGAGGCCCGTCAATGCCAGGGGCCAGCCGGCAGCCCAGGCACTCCGAGGCTATAGTGCCAGGTGGTCGAGGTATAATCCGCGCTGGCGGACTCGGTCGCTCGCGCCAAGCGGGAAGAGGCGTGCCGACTCGCCAGCGAGTCCCGGTTATAAACCGCCTGCAATGGCTCGATGCGATTACGTTCGGAACTGGGGTGTTTTCGGGCGTGACCCGCGGCAAAAGGACAGTCACCGCCCTCTCGTGAGCATCGCCGGAATTCCGAAGGCCGGCGGCTAAGACTGGATCCTCATGAAATAGGTCTCGGGCCAGGACCCTGGCGCGATGCACTTTGCCGCGGTCGAGGTCGTGTCGAGCGTCCGCAACCGCTTGGGCGCATTGGGCCGGGTCGAGAGCCCAGGTCGGGGTGGTAAACGCAAGTTGCCCTTTGCATTCACGGAGCACGGCGCACTGATGGCCGCTACCATCCTAAACAGTCCGCGCGCAATTCAGATGAGCCTCGTCGTGATTCGCGCCTTCGTCGCGCTCCGCCGCCTGGCGCAGGACCACAAAGCCCTCGCCGAAAAACTCGGCGAACTCGACGCCCGCGTCGGTATCCACGATAAACAGCTTACCGCGATTGTCGAAGCCATCCGCCAACTCGCAACTCCGGTCGAGCCCGGACATGAGCGCAAAATCGGCTTCGCAGTCGGCAATCGCTGATCCTGGGTCTCCCGACCGCGGCTTCGGCTGACCCCAAAAAAAAGGCCGCCGCGGGCTGCTACCGCGGCGGCACACCAACCCCTGACAAGGTGTAGAAAATTTTAGGTCGTAGGCGGCGGAGCCGGCGGGGCGTCGCCATCAGCCGGCGGCGGAGGAGGACCGCCCGGGCCGCGCCCACGAGGTCCCATCCCCGCAGGCGGCATGGTATCAAAAATCTGCTGCTGAGCGGGCGTGAGAATCGCGCGGACTTGGTCGTGCGCTGATTTCATGAGCGCCATCATCTTGGCCCGACGATCGTCGTCGGAGAGGGAGTCGTCCTCGCGCAGGGCGCGGCCCTGCTGCATCTGCGTCTTGAAAATGTCCTTGATCTGCTGGACCTGGGCGTCGGTTAAACCCAGCTTGGCTTTGAGTTCCTTGAGGCGGTGCTCGGCCCGCGACCGGCGGGGCGGAGGCGGCGCCTGATCCTGGCCGTCGGCCGCCGGAGGCGGCGGGGCGCTGTCACTCGATTGGGCCATGACCGGCAACGCCGCCGCAGCCAAGACCACCATAAAAAAGCTGCGATGAAGATTGAGGGCCATGTTCTAAATCGGGATTCGAGCGGAAAGACGGCCCAATCCGGAAATGGTTTCAAAAATTTGCAAAGTGACATTTTTCCCGGGCTGCTGTGATCTGATCCTCCGCCATTCGCCAGCGACCCCGCTCCCATCCATGATTGAGGTTCAAGGACTTATAAAACGCTACGGCGACTACGCCGCGGTCAAAGATCTTTCATTTTCCGTCCAGGCCGGGGAAGTTCTCGGCCTGGTCGGACCGAATGGCGCAGGAAAAACCACCACCTTGCGCTGTTTGGCCGGCATCATTCCGGCCAGCGCCGGCCGGATTACGATCGCGGGGCACGACCTCAGCACCGATGCGATCGCGGCCAAGCGCACCCTCGCCTTTTTTCCCGACGAGCCCCGGCTCTTCGAGTACCTCACTGTCCGCCAGCATCTGGCGTTTGTCGCCCGGATCTACGGGATCGCGGACTACCAAGCCTCCGCCCAAAAGCTGCTGGAGGAATTGGAGATCGCGGCCAAGGCCGACGCCCTGCCGAGTGCCCTTTCCCGGGGCATGAAGCAAAAACTGGTGATCGCCTGCGGGCTCCTCCATTCGCCCCGTGTGATCTTCTTCGACGAGCCGTTGACCGGGCTCGATCCCATGGGCATCCGGCGGATGAAGGATTCGATTTTGCGCCGGGCCCGCGAGGGGGCGGCGATCGTCCTCAGCTCCCATCTGCTCCATCTCCTCGAAGAAATCTGCTCCCACGTCCTGATCCTGAAGCAGGGCGAGAAAATCGCCGACGGGAGCCTGGCCGAGGTCGCCGCCCGCTTCAGTGCCGGCGCCCCCGACGTCAGCTTGGAGGAGGTCTTCCTCCGCGCGACCGGGACCGGCGAGCCGGCGGCGGCTCCCGCCGCCCCGGACCCGACTCTGCTCTGACCGCGAGCGCCATGATCCGGGCCCTCCTCTACCTGCGCCTGACCTCCCTGCAAAACCGGGTCCTGGTCACCCTGCGCCGGCTGCGCCAGCCCCGGTACATGCTGGGGGCGGTGGCGGGAGCGGCCTATCTCTACTTTTTCATTTTCGGCCATCTGCGCGGCTCCTACTCCCCCTTTGCCGGCGCCTCCTACCTGAGCGACCCGACTCTCCCGGCCCTCTACACCCAGTCCCTCCTGCGGATCGGCGGCAGCATCCTCTTCATTCTTGTCCTCTGGCGCCAGGCCATGGTCTGGAAGTCCCCGCCGGCCGAAGCGGGCCTGCGCTTCAGCGAGGCCGAGATCGCCTTTCTTTTTCCCGCCCCCCTGAGCCGGCGCCGGCTGGTGCATTTCAGCCTGATCAAAAGCCAGCTGCTCATCCTGCTCTCGTCGCTCTTTCTCGCGCTTTTCTTCAGCCGCCGGGGCGGCGTCGCCGGCACCGGCCTGATCCACGCCCTCGGCTGGTGGGTGATCCTCTCCGCCCTGAATTTTCACACGACCGCCGTCTCCCTGACGGTCGTCCGCCTCCGCCAAACCCGGCCTAATTTTCCCCAGCTGCGCCGGGTCGCCCTCGGGCTCCTCGCGCTGCTCGCCACCGCCGCCGGCGCCGCTTTTTACCGGGGCACCCAGCTGCCGGTCGACCCCAACCTGGGCCCGGGCCTCGATCTCATCGCCTTCCTCGGCAAGGCGCTCAACACCGGCATCCTCCACTACCTTCTCCTCCCTTTCAGCGGGGTCGCCGCCCCCTATCTGGCCAACACTCCGGGGCAATTCCTGCACGCCGTCCTCCCGGCCCTGGCGCTCCTCGCCCTCCTCTATGCCTGGGTCGTCCGCCTCGAGGTTCCGTTCGAGGACGGCTCGATCGCCCTGGCCGAGCGCCGGAGCCAGGGTCGCCCCGACCGCCGCTTCGGGGGCTTCAGCCCGCCGGCCGGCCCGGCCAAGGCGCTGCGCGAACCCTTCACCCTGGCCGAGCGCGGCCGCCCGGAGATCGCCTTCCTCTGGAAAAACCTCTTCGCCATCCAGTCCTGGTTCAATCTCCGGCTTTTCCTCGGCGCCCTGGCCCTGATCGCGGCCATGGTCTGGTCCAGCGCCTTCGCCCACGGACTGAACCGGGTCAGCAGCTATGCCCCCCTCGCCCTGATCGGTTCGGCCATGCTGGCCTTCTACACCCTCCTGGCCGGCCCGCAGCTCCTCCGCCAGGATCTCCGCGGCGATCTGGCCAACGCCGACATCTTGAAGACCTATCCCCTGGCCGGCTGGCAGGTGGTCCTGGGCGAAATCCTGACCCCGCTCGCCATCCTGACCGGGCTGCTCTGGCTGGCGCTCTTGGTCGGGATCTGGGCCGTCAGCCAGGTGGCGATCGATTTTCCCTGGCTGACCCGGGGCCTGCGCATCGTTCTCACCCTCTGCCTGGCCTCGGTCATCCCGCCGGTCTGCGTCCTGCAGCTCTTGATCCCCAATGCGGCCGCCCTTCTTTTCCCCACGTGGTTCCAGGCCGCCCGGGCCCGCTCCGGCAGCGTCGAGATCATCGGCCAGCGCATGATCTTCGCCGGCGGCCAGCTGCTGGCGGTCCTCGCCGCCTTGGTTCCGCCCCTGGCCACCGCGGCCGTCCTCGTCTTCGCCTCGCAGTGGCTGATCGGGCCCGCGGCCGCCACCATCCTCGCCACCTTGGCGGCCCTGGCGATCGTGCTCTTGGAGGCGGCCTGCGGCATCTGGTGGCTGGGCCAACGCTTCGAGCAGCTCGACTTCTCTACCGCCGAGACCTAAGCCACCCGCCCCCCATGGACAAGAATTTGAAGCTGACGGACGAGCATTACCGCTACCTGCGGCAAATGCGCAGCCGGGCCCGCGATCCCTTGCTGGCGGAATTGCGCCGCGAAACCGAAACCCTGGGCGAGAACGCGGCCATGATCGCGGCCGAGGAGCAGGGCGATTTTTTCACGATCCTGGTCGGAGCCATGCGGGTCAATTCCGCCCTCGAAATCGGGACCTTCACCGGCTTCAGCAGCCTGTGCATCGCCCGCGGCCTGGCCCCGGGCGGCCGGCTCCTCTGCTGCGACATCAACGCCGAGTGGACTGCGATCGCGCGGCGCTACTGGCAGCGCGCCGGGGTCTCCGACCGGATCGAGCTGCGCCTGGCCCCGGCGGCGGAGACCCTGGGCCGGCTCGAAGCGGGCCGGACCTTCGATTTCGTCTTCATCGATGCGGACAAGCTGGGCTACGACGCCTATTACGAGCTCGTCCTGCCCCGGGTCGAGACGGGCGGCCTGATCATTTTCGACAACATGCTGTCCCATGGCGGGGTCCTCCGGCCCCAGAATCCGCGGGAGGAGGCCCTCGATGCCCTCAACCGCAAGCTGGCCGTCGATTCCCGGGTCGAGTCGGTCCTGGTGCCGATCGCCGACGGCCTGACCCTCTGCAAAAAGAAGTAGCGGCGCGAACCGGCGATGAAATTTTCGCAGCAGCGGCGGATCGCCGCGGCGGTGGTGGCGGCGACCGCGGAAAAACTTCCGTCCGAAATCCGTGAACTTGCGCGCGCCGTGCCGGTTCTGTTGCAGGACCGACCCGACGAAAGCGTGTTGGCCGAGGGCTTTCCCGCCGACCTGCTCGGGCTCTTTAGCGGGACCTCCTACGGGGAGGAAGTCGGCCAGCTCGCCCCGGAGCCTCCCTACATCATTCTTTACCTCAATAACCTATGGGATTATGCTGCAACCGATGAAACCGTCTTCCGCGCAGAGGTCCGCCGCACTTATTTGCACGAATTAGGGCACCATTTGGGCTGGAATGAGGACCAACTCGCCGCCCGCGGCCTGGATTGACGCCCGTTAATCACCCTTTTCAATTTCCGCCCGCCATGCTTTGCTTCGGAGTCACCACCTTATGAAAAAAGTCTTTTCGCTCCTTTTCCTCGCGCTCTTCGCGGCGTCGGCCGTGAACATGGAGGCCACTCCGAGCCGCGCCGATCTGATTTCCGAGGTCGATTCCTGCTGGGCAGTCCTGCAGCAGGTCATGAGCGATCCCGCCACCGCCGTTCCGCCCACGGTCTGGGCCCAGGCCCACGCCGTCCTCATCACCAATCAGTTCAAGGGCGCCTTCATTTTCGGGGTCAAGGGCGGCTACGGCGTCGTCCTGGTCAAGCAGCCCAACGGACACTGGAGCGTCCCCGTCCTGGTTTCCGCCAACGAAATCAGCCTCGGGCTCCAGCTCGGGGGCAAGGCGGTGGAGACGGTCTACATCATCACCGATGACGCCACGCCGCGACTGCTCTTCAAGAAGCGCTTCAACATGGGCGTCGACGCCAAGGCCGTGATCGGGCCCCTGGCGGCCCAGGCCGAGAACGACAACCGCCCGCTGGTGGTGGCGCCGATTCTCGTCTACAGCAAAACCGCCGGACTCTACGCCGGGGCCACCTTCAAGGCGGCCGAGGTCTCGCGCAACGACGAGGCCAATTACGTCCTCTACAACAGCGGCTACGGCATGCCGGAATTGCTCTACAGCAATTGGGTGACGCCCCCGCCGGACTGCCAGGCGCTGACGACCTACGTCACGCACCTCGCCGCGCAGTAAGGGCGGTCGGGTCCGGGCCGTGCGGCTTACGGCAGCATGACCGCATTTTTCTTGGGGCGAAGGGCCGGTCCCCGGGCGAGGCGCGTGCCCCGGGTGAATTCGACGCCGTAGAGCAAGATGGCGCAGGAGTAATAAACCCAAACGAGGAGGGCGACCAGCGATCCCGCCGCTCCGTACACGGAGGCCACGGTCGAATGCGCCAGGTAGAGGGCGATGAGAAAGCGCCCGATGCCAAAGAGAAGGGCGGTCACAAAAGCTCCGGTCCAGACGTCGCGCCAGCCCAGCTGCACGTCCGGCAGCACCTTGAAGAAGAGGGCGAAGAGCCCGGCCACCACCGCCAGGGCGACGATAAAATCGATGGCTTCGGCGACTCCGGGCGGCACCCCGCCGCCTCCGAATGACCCCAGCATCGCGGACAAAGCGGTCGTCACGATTAAGGACACGAGAAGGAGAAATCCGATGGTCAGGACCATCGCGAACGACAGCAGCCGGTGCAGCACGAAAAAAAGCAGGCTGCTACTGCGGGGATTGGCCTGCACCCGCCAGATTTGGTTGAGCGATTGCTGGAGTTGGGCAAAGACTGTGGTGGCTCCGACCAGGAGCGTGGCGATCCCCACCCCGGTCGAAATCCAGTTGGCCGCCTTCGACAGGCTGGCTAGGGCCGTTTGTTGCACCATCTGGGCACTCTCTTTGCCGACCAATTGGGTCAGCTGCGCGGTGATTTCTCGGTTGGCCGCGTCTTTGCCCAAGAAAAATCCGGCAATGCCCACCGCGATCAAGGTAATGGGAGCGAGCGAAAACAGCGTGTAAAAACTGACGGCGGCGCAATGCTGGAACGCATTATCCGAAATCCAGGCGCGCGCCGCCTGGAGGGCGATCTTGAACCACCGACGCATAGGGTCCTTGTACCCTAATTCTGGGGTTGGTTCCCTTCCGGACCTAGGTGGCCGAAATCTCCCCGAGGGCTGCGATGCCCCCTTCGCCGTGACGCCACGCTCGGAGTTGACGTCGTTTGATTTGAGCCGAATCCTTCCGCGCATGTTCAGCCCGCCCCTGTTCCTGCGTCCCATCGGGGCCACGGTGCTGGGATCGATCCTGCTCGGGTCCGTCCTCCCAGGGGCCGTTGCGACCCTTCCGCCCGCGAGCCCGAACGAAATCGTCCTTGATATTCCCTCGACCCCGGAGCATCCGCGCAATTCCGAGGGCGCTTTCGTCACGCTGCAATCGGGCCGCATCCTGTTGATCTATTCGCAGTTCTCCGGCGGGGACAGAGATGGCTCCTCCGCCCGTTTGGCCGAGGTGCACTCCGACGATGGCGGCGGGACGTGGAGCGTGCCCGCGGTCCTCCGGGACAAGGAAAATAACCTCAATGTGATGAGCGTGTCCCTCCTGCGTCTGGCGAGCGGCAAAATCGCCCTATTCTACCTGGTCAAAAAGACCAATCTCGAATGCCGGCCCTCCATGGCGGTTTCCACGGACGAAGGGAAATCGTGGTCGCAACCGCATCCCCTCTTCGACGCCCCCGGCTATTATGTGCTGAACAATGACCGGATAATCCAAACGCGCCAGGGCCGTTTGATCGCGCCAGTCGCGTTCCATCGCGCCGTTCATGCCGACCCCGCGGACCAGCGTTCCGTCAGCGATCGCGGCATCGCGCTGCTCTGGTATTACTCGGACGACGAAGGCGGAACCTGGAGCGAAGCCGCTTCGGTGTGGGGCATGACGCTGGCGAGCCGCAATGGATTGCAAGAGCCGGGCCTGGTCGAATTAACCGACGGCTCGCTCTTGTCGTGGGCGCGCACCGACCAAGGGGCGCAGTACGCGCTCCGCTCCGTCGACGCCGGGAACCACTGGACGCCGCCCGAGGGGACGGAACTCGTCTCTCCGCTCTCTCCGGCGAGCATCAAGCGCCTGCCCGGCTCCGCCGAGTTGCTCGCCGTTTACAACGATCACTCCGGCCGTTTTCCCTTTCGGGCGACCGAAAATCCCTACCACGGGCGGGAGCCGCTGGTCGCGGCCATTTCCCACGACAGCGGCTACACCTGGCCGCAGCGGAAATTGCTGGAGGGCGACACGGACGGAGCTTTTGCCTATATCGCGATCCATTTCACCGAGGCGGGGGTGTTGCTGGCTTACAGTGCTGGCCAGGAGAAGGGCGCCCATCTCGGCACGCTCCGGGTTCGTCGCCTCGCCCGGTCTTGGCTCCTCGGTTCGCCCTAAGCCTGATTTAGCGCCCCCCGACCCACTGGTACAAAGCCAGGATTACCGCCTCGGCGACCCGCTCCTGCGCCGGCACGCGGCCCAAACCCGGGCAATCGACCCGGCCGCTGCGCACCCTGAAATTCCCGTCGGCGCCACGGCGGGCCAGGGCCCACCAGGCGTAGGGCACCGGCACGTTGGGCGTGACCGAGGGCTCGGCATAACCGGTCGTGCCCAGGCCGAGATCGGAGCCGAAGAGGCCGCACACCCCGCGGGCCATCTGCTCGGCCACCTCGGCCGAGACGCTGTTGACCGCCGCCGCCCTCACCCGGGCGACCCCGAGCTGCCGCACCTTCTGCTCGAGGGTGTAGGCGGTGATGCCGCCGAGAAAGAATTCCGAGGCGCCGGAGACCGAGCCGACCCTGGCCTGGACGCGGCCGCAGGTCATGCTTTCGGCCACGGCCAGGGTGAGCCGGGGAGGACCGCGCAGGATCTGCTTCAGTTTTTCCATCGGGCAAAAGTTTGGCCAGGAGGGCGGGGCGGGCGATGCGAATGTGTCCCCGGCGGCGGCCCTCAGAGGCTGAGCGTGAGCTCGACCGGACAGTGATCGCTGCCCAGCACATGGGGCAGGATCGCCGCACCCTTGAGGGCCGGCTTCAATTTCTCGCTCGCGACGAAGTAATCGACGCGCCACCCGATATTCCGGGCCCGGCAGTCGCCCATCTGGCTCCACCAGGAATAGTGCCCGGGGCCTTTCTCGAACTCCCGCAGAGTGTCGACGTACCCGCGCGCGAGCAGCCGCGAGAAATTCGCCCGCTCCTCGTCGGTGAACCCGGCGTTCTTCCGGTTGGTCTTGGGATTGGCGAGATC
>Ga0302319_10024709_pt1 | contig 10666 bp, 10 predicted proteins | sample Bog_T0_2_FD_203319 | JGI IMG/M metagenome (GOLD analysis project Ga0302319, IMG submission 203319) | Peat permafrost microbial communities from Stordalen Mire near Abisko, Sweden - Bog_T0_2 | ecosystem: Environmental > Terrestrial > Soil > Wetlands > Peat | place: Sweden: Abisko, Stordalen Mire... | reverse complement strand
GTCCTCCTTGACTGAAAAGAGTTGGCGGCGGTCGAGGGCCGGCTACATGCTCTGCAGGATCTTCTGTTTTTGGGCGTCGAACTCGGCCTGGGTGAGGACGCCTGAGTCGAGGAGCTCCTTGAGCTGCTTGAGCTGCGCCATCTTGTCGTCGGTCGAGCCTGATTCCTCGGCGGGAGCCGCCTGGGGCGCCTGTTGCGCGGCGAGCTGCGCGTCCTGGTCGGCGGTGTGCTGCCTGCTCTGCTGCACCTTCTTGCCTACGACGTAGGCGCCGCCGCCGACCACGGCGGCCCGCATGAGCGGTCGTCTTCTGAACATAGGTCCCGGCCTCCTTGAAGGGTTGCCCGAATGACACACACGCGTTGTGACCCGTTGGCCAACGTACCCACGGCGGGCTGCACCCGACCCGTTGAGGCAGAACGAGCGGAGATGGGGATCGAGGGGCGCCGCCGCGCGGCCGCCGCGCGGCGGCCTGCACGAGCCGCTACGACGGCAGGGACTGGCGGTCAGGCAGGAACCCACCCGGGCGGCCGCCGGCGCCACGCCGCAAGCCAGGCGGGCAGCACGCCGAGCAGCGTGTCCATGACCTCGAGGCTGCGGCGCTCGAACTCGCCGTAGTCGTCGTAGACCTCGCCGCCCGCGGCGTCGACCAAGTCGCTCACCGCCCGCAGGATCAGGCAGGGTACGCCGTTGCGCGCCGCGGTCCAGGCGATCGCCCCCGTCTCCCAGTCGGCGGCGACGGCGGCAAAGCGCGCGCGCAACGCGCCCACCTGGGAGGGCACGATGTCGCCGTCGGCCGACACCAGGCGGGCCCGGCGCACCGGCGACGGGTAGGGCGCCGGCCCCAGCCAGGAGAGGTCGATAGCCGTGGTGAAGGCGGCGATGGCTTCGTCGGGGTCGGTCATCTGCTCGACGATGTCGTAGACGAGCGTCTCGTCGGCGAGCAGCACCTCGCCGCGCGCGACGTGACCACTGAGGCCGCCGCAGGTGCCCAGATTGACGAGGAGCTCGGGCGCGAAGGCGTCGATCACGTACTGCGCCGCGGCGGCCCCCGCGATCTTGCCCCAGCCGCCGTAGACGACGGCGGTGGCAAGGCCCGCCGGCGGCTCGGGCATGAGGAACCACTCGCCGAACGGCGAACGCCGCCGCGCGGGCTCAGGGCAGAGCGTCTCAAGCGCCCGCCACTCGCTGGTGGCGCAGACCAGCACCACGACGGCGACGTCGGGCGCCGTGACGGTGCCGTGCGGCTCGTGCGGCGTGTGCGGCTCGTGCGGCTCGTGCGGCACGCGGCGCCTGCGGCGCCGCCCTTCGCCGGCTGGTCGCGCTGGCTGCGACACTCGTGTCCCCCGATCGCCCGTCCGATGGCCGCCCCGCGCCGCCGGCGGCGCGCACGCAGGCCGGGCGCGCCGGGGCACTGGCTCTCGCCGGGCATCATACAGCGGCCCCGCTGGGTGCGCCGACGAAAGGAGTATGATGCCGGGCGCCATGAGCGATCCGATCGATACCCCGGCGACACCCGCTGCGGCCCGTCACCGCGTGGTGGTGGTCGGCGGCGGCTTCGGCGGGCTGTACGCGGTCAAGGGCCTCGCTGCGGCGCCCGTCGCGATCACGCTGATCGACCGCGTCAATCACCACCTCTTCCAGCCCCTGCTCTACCAGGTAGCCACCGGCATCATCGACGAAGGCTCCGTGGCGCCCGCCCTGCGCAGCGTGCTGCGCGGCCAGGCGAACGTCGAGGTGCTGCTGGCCGAGGTCACCGGCTTCGACACCGCGGCCCGCACCGTGCAGGCGCTGGCGCCCGACGAGAGGCCGCTCTCGATCGCCTACGACACGCTGGTCGTAGCCACCGGCGTGCGCACCGACTACTTCGGCCACGACGAGTGGCAGGACGCCGCGCCGGGTCTGAAGTCGCTCGAAGACGCGCGCTGGCTGCGCAGCCACATCCTCGGCGCCTTCGAGATGGCCGAGCTCGCCGCCGACTCAGACGAGCGCCGCGCCTGGCTCACCTTCGTCGTGGTCGGCGCCGGGCCGACCGGCGTCGAGCTGACCGGCGAGATCGCCACGCTCGCGCACCGCGTGCTGCCCAGAGATTTTCGCCACGTCTCGACCCACGAGGCGCAGGTGATCCTGATGGACGCCGGTCCCACCATCCTGCCGCGTTTTCCGGCGTCGCTGCGCCGGCGCGCGGCCGCCGACCTGGGCGCCCTCGGCGTCGAGATCCGCACCAACGCGATGGCGGTCGAGATCGACGTCGGGGGCATGAACGTGCGACCCGCCGACGCCGATACCGCCCCCGAGGAGCGCCTGGAGGCGCGCACCATCATCTGGGCGGCCGGGGTGCGGGCGGCCGCGGCGGCCGACGCCCTGGCGGCGGCGACGGGCGCCGCGCGCGACCGTCTGGGCCGCCTCGTGGTCGCGCCCGACCTCTCGCTGCCCGGCCACCCCGAGATCTTCGTGGCCGGCGACGTGGCGGCCGGCGACCTGCCGGGCATCGCACCGGTCGCCATGCAGCAGGGCCGCTTCGTGGCGAGCGCCATCGCCGCCCGCGCGGGCGGCCTGGCCTCACCGGGCGCGTTTCGTTACCGCGACAAGGGCACCATGGCCACCGTCGGCCCGCGCCGGGCGATCGTCGACGCCTTCGGCCTGCGGGTGGGCGGCTTTGCCGGCTCGCTGCTGTGGGCCTTCATCCACCTCTACTACCTGATCGGCTGGGGCAACCGTTCGGTCACTCTGCTGCGCTGGCTGGTACAGATGACGACCCGCAACCGCAGCAACCGCCTCGTCGACGTCGATCACGCGGCGAGCTGGCGCGAGCTGCGCCGCCGCGGCGCGGCCATCGGCCCCGGGTTCTGGGAGAAGATGCGCAGCAAGGACCGTCCCGACTGACGCCCTCGAGCGGAGAGCTCACCCGCATCAAGCCGGCGCAGGACTGCCCCTAGCTCACACTGCCTTCCGCGTCCCCGTAGCGCGGCGCTACCCGCCCGCTGCGGTTGCCCGCGGCGAGGGTCTCCTGCTGCAGGTCGCGGAACCGCTCAAGGACCGTCGCCGCGTCGTCGAGGCCGGGCACGCAGACCACCTCGCCCAGAGCGAGGCCCGCGACGATCGCCCGCGCGCAGTCGCGGGCGCCCATGAGCGGCGGCACGCCGGGTCGTCCGGCGAGCGACCGCGAGCCGTGGAACTCGCTCTCGACCATGCCCGGCAGGCAGACCATCGCCCGCACGCCGGTGCCCTCGATCTCGGCCGCCAGCGCCTGGATGAAGACGAGCTGGAACGACTTCGCCCCCGCGTAGGTCGCCCTGCCCGACATGCCCAGGCGCAGCGGGCCGCTGAGCGACAGCAACGAGGAGACGTTGACCACGGCGCCCGAGCCGCGGGCGACCATGCCGGGCAGAGCCGCGCGGATCAGGGTGACCGGCGTCGTGACGTGGATGGCGACGACGCCCGCCATGACCCCGGGATCGAGCTCGGCGAACGGTCCGTAGCCCGAAAAGCCGGCGTTGTTGACGAGCAGCTCAAGGCGCGGCTCGTCGGCGACGCGCGCGGCGACGCGGGCGACGTCGGCTGAGTCGGTCAGGTCGGCGACGAGCACCTCGACCCGGGCGCCGGTCTCGGCGGCCAGGTCGGCGGCGAGCGCCTCTAAGCGTTCGCGGCGGCGCGCGACGACGACCAGGTCGTGACCGTCACGGGCCAGCAGGCCGGCGAGCTCGCGGCCGATGCCCGATGAAGCGCCTGTGACCAAGGCGAGAGGACGCGCTTGCGTCATGTGAGCCTCCAGAAGCGTGGGATCGTGCGCGTGCGTTGCCGGCAGCACAGGCGCGCCGGCCGGCACAGTCTACTCGCCCGCCGCCCCGGGATCGGGCGCGGCCGTTCCCGGCTCCGAAGCCCGACCGCCGGGCCCGCTGCTCCGGGGCTGGCTGCTCCCGGGTCCCGAGGCGAGCGGCCCGGCGGCGCCGTCGCGCGGTCCCAGGGCGCGCACGGCGTCGTCGACCGTCAGGAACAGATGATCGTCGCCGATGTGGCGGCGCAACCCTGCGCGGGCCGTGTCGAGCGGCGCCTCGCCGGTCGCCCGGGCGACGGCGAAGTCGACGCCGCCGGCGTGCAGCTCGTGGACGACCTGGAGCAGCATGCGACCCCCCGTATAGTCGACGTCCTCGATGCCCGAGGCGTCGAGCACGAACAGGCAGGCCGTCGACGGCGCCGCCGCCACCAGCTCGCGCACGCGGTCGCGAAAACGCGCGGCGTTGGCGAAGTACAGCGGCGCGTCGAACCGGTAGGCCACGACGCCGGGCACGAGCTGGGCGTCAGTGCGCTCCTGCCGCGCCCACCACACCGTCGTGCCGGGCAGGCGGCCGAGCAGCGCGTCGCGCGGCCGCGAGCTGCGCCAGGTGCGGTAGAGGATGGAGAGCAGGATGGCCAGCAGCACGCCGGGACCAACGCCGAAGACGACGACGGTACCCAGCGTGGCGAGCGCCACCCCGAACTCGGCCTTGTCGAAGCGGTAGATGGCGCGCAGCTCGCCGACGCGAAAGATGCGCAGCGCCACGTAGATGAGCACGGCGCCCAGCGTGGCGAGCGGCAGGTCGGCGAGCGCCCCTGCGGCGGCCACGATGAGCACGACGACAAGCGCCGCGGCGACCAGGCCGGGCACCTGCGAGCGCGCGCCCGACGAGGTGGCGACCGCGGTGCGCGGCGGGCTCGCGTTCACGGCGAAGCCGCCGATCAGGGCGGCGAGCACGCCCCCGGCGCCCACCCCGATGAAGTCGCGGTCGACGCTCGTTTCGAAGCCGCCCAGCTCGGCGAAGGAGCGCGTCGTCGCCGCCGTCTGGGTGATCACGATGAGCGCCACCGCGAGGGCGCTGGGCAGCAGCCGCCAGACGAGGTGGGCCGAGAACGGCGGCGCGTGCAGGGTGGGCAGCCCGGCGGGCAGGGCGCCCATCGTGACGACGCCCCTGGCGGCCAGGTCGAACGCCGCCGAGGCGGCCAGCGAGAGCAGCACGCCGATGAGCGCGCCGGGCAGCCGGCGACTCACGCGCTCACAGGCGACGATGACGGCGAAGACCACGACGGCCACCGCCAGCGCGTAGAGGTTCGCGTCGCTCAGGTGGCGCGCGACGCCGGCCAGCTTCTGCAGGGTGTTGCCCCGCGTGGAGGGCAGGCCGAGCACCTCGGCGAGCTGGCCGACGACGATCGTCACGGCGATACCGGCGAGAAAGCCGGTCACCACGGGCGCCGACAGAAAGTCGGCGATCCAGCCCATGCGGGCCACGCCGACCGCGACGATCAGGGCGCCGACGAGCAGCGAGAGCAGGGCCATATCGGCGCCGTAGCGCGACGACCCGGTGACCGCCAGGGCGGCCACGGCGGCGGCGAGCATGGGGGCGATCGTCGAGTCGGCGCCCACCGACATGGTGCGGTTGGCGCCCAGCAGGGCGAACATGGCGACCGCCGCGAGGAACGCATACAGGCCGGCGACCACCGGCATGCCCGCCAGGTGAGCGGTGGCGAGCTGTTCGGGAACGGCGATCGCCACCAGCGTGACGCCGGCCACCACATCGAGGGGCAGGTAGGCGGCGCGATAGCCGGCGAGCCAGGGCGGAAACGCCGCGCCTTGTCTGCGCTTGCCGTTTTGGGCAGACTCGCTCATGAGTATGGCTTTCGCCGTCGACCCCGTCCTCACCTTGGCGTCACGAGGAACCCGGAGCGTGCGGGAGCTCCCGGGAATACACACTGCGGAGGGCCGACCATGACCATCATCGAGAAACGTGAGACCAGGACGATCGCCGAACGGCAGGCGAAGGGGCGCGAGGCGCGCAAGGCCGTTCCCCGTACGTCGCACGCTCCGTGGGTGCCGGCGGCCGACCGCCCCGACCCGCTCACCCTGCTGCGCGCCCAGGACAACGACCGCATGGCCGACCTCGTGCCCATCCGCTGGGGCCGCATGTCGACGTCGCCGTTTGCCTTTTACCGCGGCTCGGCGGTCCTCATGGCCGCCGACCTCGCGCCGCTGCCGCGCACCGGCCTGACGGTGCAGCTCTGCGGCGACGCCCACCTGTCGAACTTCGGTCTCTACGGCTCGCCCGAGCGCGAGCTGCTCTTCGACGTCAACGACTTCGACGAGACGCTGCCGGGGCCGTTCGAGTGGGACCTGAAGCGCCTGGCCGCGAGCTTCGTCCTGGCCGCCCGCAACAACGGCCTGGGCGACGACGTGGCGCGCGAGACCGCGCTGGCCGCGGTGCGCTCCTACCGCGAGCACATGACGGCCTACGCCGAGATGAACGAGCTCGACGTCTGGTATTCGCGCATCGTCGCCGACGAGCTGCTCGACATGGCGCGCGGCAGTCAGGCCGCCAGGGCGGCCACCAAGAAGGCGGTCGACAAGCGCCTCAAGTTCACCGAGAAGACCTTCGCCAAGGCGCGGGGACGCGACAGCCTGCAGGCGGCCGGCAAGCTCACCGAGCTGGTCGACGGCACGCGGCGCATCGTCGACCAGCCGCCGCTGGTCATGCACATGTCGGAGCTCGAAGACAACGAAGCGACCTCCGGCCTGTTCAACCAGTACAAGGCGACCCTCGAAGACGACCGGCGCGAGCTGCTCGAGCGCTTCGAGGTCGTCGACATCGCCCGCAAGGTGGTCGGCGTGGGTAGCGTGGGCACGCGCTGCATCATCGTCTTGCTGCTCGGCCGCGACGCCAACGACCCGCTCTTCCTGCAGGTCAAAGAGTCCGGTCCCTCGGTGCTCGAACCCTACCTGGGCAAGAGCAGGTTCATCCACGGCGGTCACCGCGTCGTCGCAGGCCAGCGCCTCATGCAGGCCGCCAGCGACATCTTCCTGGGCTGGATGACAGGCAAGCCCGCGGGGCGCCACTTCTACTGGCGCCAGCTGCGCGACATGAAGGGCTCGATCGAGGTCGAGCTGCTCAAAGCCCCCGGACTCGAGATCCTGGCCACCATGTGCGGCTGGACGCTGGCCCGCGGCCACGCCCGCTCGGGCCACCGCGTCGCCATCGCCTCGTACCTCGGCGTGAGCAGCCGCTTCGACCAGTCGGTCGCCGAGTTCGCCGTGTCCTACGCCGACCAGGCCGAGAAGGACTACGAGAGCATGCTCAAGGCGATCAAGCAGGGCAAGATCCCGGTCGAGAGCGGCATCTGAGCATGAGGGCGACGGCGCCCGACGGCGGCGCGCCTACAGGGGCGCGCCGCCGTCGGGCGGCAGCGGCACCGGTGCGTGCAGCGACGCGGCGCCCACCGTCGCCCCGGCGGCGGCGATCATCACCGTGACGATCGCCGCCACGTCGAGCGCGCTCAGCCTCTGACCGACGAACAGAAAGCCGGTGAGAGCGGCGATCGCCGGCTCCAGGCTGAGCAGCACGCTGTAGGTCGCGGCCCGCACCAGGCGCAAGGCGACGAGCTCGAGAAAGTAGGGCCCCGCCGACGACACGAGGCCGACGGTCGCGCCCAGCGCTACCGCCGAGGGGTGGTGGGCGAGCCGCGGCGCGAACAGCAGAGCCACCGGAGTCAGCATGAGCGCCGAGCCCGTGAAGATGAGCGTCGTCACGTGTAGCGGCTCGAGCACCCCGAGGGCGCGCCGGGCGAGCACCAGGTACAGGCCCCAGAACAGGGCGGCCGACAGGGCCAGGACAAGGCCGCCGAGCCCTATCGAACCACTCGGACCCACGAGCACCGCGATGCCCACGGCCGCGAGGCCCACCCAGACGAAGTCGGACGGCCGCCGCGAGCCCAGCACCGCGACCACGAGCGGACCCGAGAACTCGATCGCCACGACGATCCCGATGGGCGCCAGCGAGATCGCCCCGTAGAAGCTCAGGTTCATGCACAGCAGGCTCAAGGCGAGCAGGCCCACCGTGCGGCGCTGCCCGGGCGGCGGCAGGCGCAGCGAGCGCGGCCGCACGGCGATCAGAATGAGGGCAGCGGTCGTGGTGCGCAGCCAGTTGGCGTCGACCACGCCCACCGCGGCGATGACCTTCGTGGCCAGGGCGGAGCCGCTCTGCATCATGAACGCGATGACGATGACGAGCAGCGGCGCCACCAGTGGGCCACGGGCGGCTCGTGGGCTCATGACTCTGCACCGGCGAGCGCGAACCAGACCCACGCCCCACCGACCAGACAGAGCGCCGCCGCGCCGCCGAACAGGACGGGCGCGCCCAGGCGGGCAAAGACCAAGCCGCCGATCGACGGGCCCACGACGGCGCCGACACCCCAGCCCACCGTCTGGGTGACGGTCTGGCCCGTCGAGAGCAGGCGGCGCGGCACGAGCCGCCCCACGATCACCACGACGCCCACATAGGTGAGTGCGAAGGCCACGCCGTCACCGGCGGCTACGAGCGCAAGCGCGAGCGGCGAGTGCAGGAACGACCAGGCCAGGAACACAAGGCCGTAGGTAAGCGCGCCGGCGACGAACACCGCGCGCAGACCGAAGTGCCGCGCCAGACCGGAGCTCCAGTGCATCACGGGGATCTCGACCAGGGCGCCGAGGCCGGCAGCCACGCCCACGAGGAACGGACCGCCGCCGGTGCCCAGGATGCGCAGGCTCACGAAATCGAGCGCGCCGTAGGTCCCCACGCTCGAGATCACCATGCCGACCATGAACGAGGCCAGGCCGGGCGAGGCGCGAAACACGTCGCCGAGCGCGCCGAAGCGCGAGGCCGCGCGCACGGGCGCCGGTGCGCCAGGCGGCAGGCGCAGGGTCCACAGGCCGAAGGCGACGGTGCCGGCCGCGTAGAGCGGCAGGACCGGACTCAAGCCGACGACCTCGTAGAGAGCGCCGAAGCCGATGACCGCAAGACCCCAGCCGAGGCTCGCCCACAACCTGATGCGGCCGTACTCGCTCATGCGCTCCGCGCCGAGGTAGGCGACGGCCAGGCCGTCCGACAGCGGCGCGCCGGGCGCCGAGCACGCCGTCATGAGCACGGCGCTCGCGAGGATCGCCCAGAGCGCGGCGCCGCTCACGGCCAGCGCCAGGGCGAAGAGCGCCGTCGCCGCCGACGAGACGACGAGCACGCGCACGGCGCCCAGGCGAGTGTCGGCCAGGTGGCTCCACAGCGGCGCCGCGAGGGCGCCGACCAGCGCGGTAACGGCGAAAACGAGCCCGATCCGCTGCGGAGTGAGGCCGCGACCGCTGAGCAGCAACGCAAAGAAGGGGATGAACGCCGAACCCCCGACGCCGGCGATCAGAAAGAGCAGGCGCAGCGACCACAGACCGCCAAGGTCGGGCCGCTCCCGGCGGCGCGCCGGCGAGGCGGACCGCGCCGCCCCGGCGTGCGCTTCGTCGGACCCGTCCGGCTGTCCTTTGAGCTCGCCCATCGGCTCGCATGGTAGCAGTTCGAATGGGCGTAAGGACGCTGCGCCGGGTGGACGGCGGGCGGATACTCCTGCTTCGTTGCCGCCTTAGCAGCGGGGCAACGCGCGCCGGTCGCTCACCGAGTAGAGCACGCCGGTCTCTGTGGCCGAGATCAGAAAGCCGCTGCCCCCCTCGCGCGCGTCGTCGAGCGAGCGGCCGAGCGCATAGGACAGGGCCGGCGTGGGCTCGGCCAGCCAACGATAGGTATTGGAGAGGCCGCTGCTGGCCGGCTGCGGGCCGTAGACCGTCTCGCACCACGTGTCGCCGTCGTCGAGCAGCAGATAGCGCCGACGCTTGGCGTGCGGCACGGGGTCGTCGAGCAGCCAGGCTGTTCGGGGCACGTTCTCGAAGGCTACCGTGCGGTTGGGAGTGCGGCCCAGCGCACGCATGGCATCGAGATACTGACGTACGCTCTTCCTGAGTTGCGCCCTCGTCGCGGACGCTACCATCGTCGTGTTCACCGGTTCCTCCGTGCCCGTCGGCGGCGCGCGACCCTTCGTCTGCGCACCGCTTTCCTAGTTCGCGCCGGCAGGCGGACTTTCCTACCCCTCCTTACTAGCCTGCTCAGAAGCCCGGCGGCTAGACACCCTGCCGGCGCCCGCGGAGCCGCCCGATAGGCCATACTTTCGATATGGACTCGGGTTCGTCACGCTGGACAAGGCTCGCCGTCGTCGCGCTCTACGCGGCCGCCATGGCGTTCGTCGAGGCCATGGTCGTCTTTTACCTGCGCCGCCTGTTCGCTCTGCAGTACTCGGCCGTCTTCACGGCGGGCCGCTTCAGCTTTCCCCATGCCTACCTGCGCCACGAACAGCTCCGCGAGGCCGCGACGATCGTCATGCTACTCGCGGTGGCTTACCTGGCGGGCCGCGGGCCGTGGCAGAAGGCGGCCTATTTCCTGTTTGCCTTCGGCATCTGGGACATCGGCTACTACGTGGCGCTCAAGGTCATGCTCGACTGGCCGACCTCGCTGGCCACTCGCGACCTGCTCTTCCTGAGCCCGTCGTCGTGGTGGGCTCCCGTGTGGGAACCACTGCTCGCCTCGGCCGTCTTCATCCTGGTCGGCTGCGCCGTGCTGCTCGTGGAACAGAGGCGGCGATGAGCGGCGAGGACGCGCCGCGCGCGGCCACGTCGCCCGCCGACGCGACACCGGAGCGGCCCGAGGCCACGACGACGGCCGCCGGCGGGCCGCCGGCGCTGCGCGTCGCGACCTTCAACATCCGCAACGGGATCGCCTTCGATGGCCTCGACTCGTGGCCCCTGCGGCGTCGCGCGACCGCTCAGGCCGTCGCCGACCTGAACGCCGACCTCATC
>Ga0302319_10024708_pt1 | contig 10666 bp, 9 predicted proteins | sample Bog_T0_2_FD_203319 | JGI IMG/M metagenome (GOLD analysis project Ga0302319, IMG submission 203319) | Peat permafrost microbial communities from Stordalen Mire near Abisko, Sweden - Bog_T0_2 | ecosystem: Environmental > Terrestrial > Soil > Wetlands > Peat | place: Sweden: Abisko, Stordalen Mire... | reverse complement strand
CTTAGCGGTGACGGCCGTGGCCTTGGCGGATTCCTTCTTCCGCTTCTTGTAATTGATGCGGCGACGGCGTTTCTGAACTTTATTCGACTGTTGTCCCATAAGACGTGAGGCTGTCCGAAAAAGAGGCGCGGGTCACGCTGAAAGATTTTTTATTCCTTCTGGCGAGGAGTCGAGCGAGGAGCATAGCCCGCGGCTACGCAACGAGCGAGCGACGAAGCCAGAAGGAAAAAGAGCTTCGGCCCAGAGGGTGAGGTCAGAATTGGGCCTGCGGCATATGGCAGAACCCCCGCGAACTCGCCATTGCGTTATTGCCCTCCGCGGGCGATAACCTTTGGAAGAAGATTTATGCCCATCCCGCAAAATTACTCCATCGGCGTCATTGCCGACACTCACGATCGGTGGATGCCCCAGGTCGCGGAGCTCTTCAAGGACGTCGACGAGATCTGGCACTTGGGCGACGTCTGCCGTGAGCCCATCCTCGACGAATTGCGCGCGATCAACTCCAAGCTCTCGGTCGTCCTCGGCAATAATGACTTCGACCTCGATTCCCCCGCCACTCTCGATCTCGAACGGGCCGGCGAACGCTTTCACCTCGTCCATATCATGCCCCGGCGGATGCCGCCCGACAGCGACTGGCTCCTTTTCGGCCACACCCATCGTCCCGCCGACGAAGTGCATGACGGCATCCACCTCTTCAATCCCGGCTCGGCCGGTCGGGCCAACAAGGGTGCGCCGGTCAGCGTCGGCTTCCTCACCCGCACCAAAGGCGGCAAATTCCGCGCGAACGTTGTGCTGCTCTAACCGGTCACCAAAAAAACGAAACGGTCTCAACTCAGAACCGGCGCGCCTCTTCGCTAACCTGCCTGGCGTATTTTGACGTCGCTTTTCCGAAGGGCCTTAAGCTCGGCCTGGGGCGGCATTTTGTCGACGATCCAGTCGTCAAATTCCTTCCACTCCGCAAATCGAACAGTGCTTGGACTGTTCCATTTCGTTAGATCCGCCAGCAGGACTTTGCGCGCGGACCGGGCGAGAAGGGCCCGCTTCATTTCCGTCTCGGAAAGGTCGGTGGTGGCGCAACCCCATTCAGGCTCAATCCCGGAGGCCCCGATGAAGGCGATGTCCGCGTGGAGACAATTCAGCGAGCCCAAAGCCTGGCTGCCCGTCAGCGCGCCGCTGACTTTTCGGAGTTCTCCGCCGAGACAAATGATATCCGCCTCTCCGCGAAAAGCGGCTCCCAGTAGGGCAACCGAATGGGTGATGAGCCGGACATCCTTGCGTCCCAGCAGAACTTTGCCCGCTTCCAGGCAGGTTGAACCGGCATCGACCAGCACGGTGGCTCCAGCAGGCACCAATTTGCCGGCAGCGACAGCGATGGCGGCTTTGGCAGCGCGGTTTCTGACCAGCCTTTCGTCGAAGGAAACCTCCGACCGGACATAAGCCGGGTCGAGAATGCCGCCGTGGACGCGAATGACATCGCCCGACTGTTCCAGCTCACTCAGATCGCGCCGCAACGTCGCCGGGGAGACCTCAATATGCTTTTGGAGCTCGGCGAAAGTCATACGCCGATGCTTGCGCACGAATCTTTTGATGCTGTTAAGTCGTTCTTGAGCGAAAATGGGCATAACCTGTTACATCAATCATGTCTTGATCGCGGGCCAAAGACAAACCCGGAGTTATTTCGCCTCGCTACGGACAGTTCCTTATTGACACCGATGATTAGAGTAATAGCATACAATCATAGTCAATCACACGTCCTTCTGCTTTTAAAAACCATGAAATCCGCTCGCCTCAACCGCCTCTTCAATCCCAAATCGAACCGCTGTTTTGACGTGGCCATCGATCATGGGTTCTTCAACGAATTCGGATTTCTCTCGGGCATCGAAAACATCGGCAAAGCCATTGCCACGCTCGTCGAGGCCGCGCCGGACGCGATCCAGCTAACGGTCGGGCAGGCGCCGCTTCTCCAGGCTTATCCGGGCCGGCACAAACCATCGCTCGTGTTGCGCACCGACGTGGCGAACGTCTACGGCAAGGACCTTCCCCGCGCGCTTTTCAGCCGCATGATCAAGGCCCCCGTCGAGCAGGCGCTTCGGCTCGATGCGACCTGCGTGGTGGTGAATCTTTTCCGCATTCCGAACCAACCCGAGGTCACCGACCAATGCATCCAGAATATCCTGGAGATCAAACCCGAGTGCGACCGCTACGGCATGCCGTTGATGATCGAGCCGCTCGTCTTCCAGGCGAATGAAAAAGTCGGCGGCTATATGGTCGACGGTGATTTACAAAAGATCCTGCCGTTGGTTCGCCAGGCGGTGGAACTCGGCGCCGACATTATCAAGGCCGACCCGACCGACGATGTGGGCGTTTATCGCCAGGTCGTCGAAATCTCCGGATGCATACCGGTGCTGGTGCGCGGCGGCGGCAAGGCGCCGGATGCGGAAATCCTCCAGAGAACGGAGACTCTGATTCAACAGGGTGTCGCCGGCATTGTTTACGGACGCAACGTCATCCAGCACCAGAACCCGGCCGGCATGACCAAAGCACTGATGGCGGTCGTCCACGATGGCGCCACCGCAGCCCAAGCGGCGAAATTTCTCAAATAAGGATCAAGGAATTTATGAGCGAAAAAGCAAGGATCGGCATTATCGGCGGCGGCCTGATGGGCCGGGAGGTGGCCAGCGCCCTGGGCCGCTGGTTTGTCCTCGATAATTATCCCGTGCAGGCCGAGTTGGTTGCGGTCTGCGATCTCGTGGAAAAACAGCGCGAGTGGTTTCGGCCCGTGCCGACGGTCAAATTGATCACCGGCAATCACCGCGAGCTTCTCGCTTCGCCGGACGTCGATGTCGTCTATGTCGCCGTGCCGCACAATCTGCACGAAGCCCTATATCTCGACGTGCTCAAGGCCGGCAAAGATCTCCTCGCCGAAAAACCTTTTGGCATTGACCTGAAAGCCGCTCGTTCGATCGCCGCCGCGGCAAAAGCATCCGGACGCTTTGTCCGTTGCAGCTCGGAATTTCCTTTCCTCCCCGGCGCACAACGCGCCTATCATATCGCCCGCGAAGGGAAATTGGGCAAGGTGCTCGAAATCCATTCCTGCTTCCATCACAGCAGCGATCTTGACCCCACCAAGCCGGTGAACTGGAAGCGCCAGGTCAAGACCTGCGGCGAGATCGGCGTGATGGGAGACTTGGGCATGCACACGATCCACGTCCCCTTTCGCCTTGGGTGGAAGCCAAAACGGGTTTACGCGCAATTGCAGAAAGTTTATCACGAGCGCCCCGACGGCAAAGGCGGCATGGCCCCCTGCGATACTTGGGACAACGCGATGCTGCATACCGAAGTCGAGATTGACGGCGCGGAAGTCCCCGTCCGTTTCGAGATGAAACGCCTCGCGCCCGGCGAAACCAATACCTGGTTCATTGAAATTCTCGGCACGGACGGCGGCGTCAAATACAGCACCAAGGAACCGAAAACGCTTTGGACTTTTCAGCGTGGCAAGGAACAAACCTGGCAGCGCACGGACCTCGGTTTTCACGGCCCTTTCCCCACCATCACCGGCGGCATTTTCGAGCCCGGCTTCCCCGATTGCTTTCTCCAAATGTGGGCCGCGTTTTTGGCCGAACGCGCGGGAAAGCTCGACAACCGGTTCGGTTGCGTTACCCCAGAGGAAGCGGTGCAAAGCCACGAATTGTTTGCGGCCGCCCTCCAATCGCATCAACAAAAATCGGCCGTCGCCCTCTAACTTCACTGCACCATGTCCACCCCGAAACGTCTCGATGAAAAAATCGCCCGCATCCGTAAAGGCCACGCCGTCCGTTCCGACTTCATCATCGCGGACGCCAAGGACGCCGACATGGCCTTTGGAATCACCGCACCCGGGCCGAGCGAGGCGCAACTAAGCCACAGCGAATCCCACGGGCGCTGGAAAACGCTCGCCGATTACCGTCAGCAAATCCGCGATGTCATCTCGCAGGGCTTGGTCGACATCGTCCTTCTTTCGGCGTCCAACCTGGAACAGCTCGCCATCCGTGAGCGGCTCTTCGAGGATTCCAGCGTCACTCCCGCAGCGCGGGCCAACGATACCACCGATATCTGGGTTGTCCGAGGTGGAAAATATCCCGCCCACCCGTCGCGGGCCTTCCACACCGCCTCCATCGAGCACATCAAATACGGCCGCCTCCAGACCAACTGCACACAGCCCCACCTCGGCGCAGACCTTGGCCTCTACTCGATCACCTTTACGAACAATATCGATTGGGACTACCAAGCCCTGCAGGAATTCGCCACCTTCCGCAACGAGGCGGAGAAGAAAGGCTTTCGCTATTTTCTCGAAGTCTTCAACCCGAACACCGATCCCGGCATCGCCCCCGAGAGCGTCGGGGCCTTCCTCAACGACCACATCGTCCGCACACTGGCGGGCGTCACCTCCGTAGGGCGACCGCTCTTCCTGAAAATTCCCTACAACGGCCCCGGCCCGCTGGAGGAACTCGTCTCCTACGACCCGAGCCTGATCGTCGGCATCCTCGGCGGCAGTGCCGGCACCACGCTCGATGCCTTCGGTCTCATCCACGACGCGCAACGCCACGGAGCGTGGGTCGCCCTCTTCGGGCGCAAGATCAACCTCTCCGAGCATCCGCTGACGTTCATCGCCCACCTGCGCCGCATCGTCGATGGGGAAATTTCCCCGGCCGAGGCGGTGAGGTCCTACCACAGCGAATTGAAGAAGCTGGGCATTTCTCCCCAACGATCCTTGCAGGACGATCTCCAAAGAACCGTCAACCGCACGCATTACAACGCTTAAACTTTCCGACTTGTCCCGATGAAAACCGTCACCCTTGCCGGACAGCCCTCGTGGCAGATTTCCTCCGACGTCGTTGAGGCGGCCATCACGCGGCTGGGGGGACACCTCGCCCCGGTCCGATTTCGGCTCGGCAAAACATTCGTCGAGCCCTATGCCATCGCTCCCTGGGCGGAGGAAAAAGTCCCTTTGGGAACGCCGCCTCTGCTTCGCGCCCTGCGGGGTGATTTTTTCTGCGCCCCCTTCGGCGGAAATGAAAAGGCTTACCGCGGCGAACAGCATCCACCCCACGGCGAAACGGCCAATGCGACATGGAAGCTCGAATCTTTTGCCAGGACAAAAACGGAAACAACGCTCCGTCTTTCGCTGAAAACCAAAATTCGGCGGGGCCGAGTCGACAAGATGCTCCGCCTCCGGCAGGGCGAAACCGCCGTTTACTGCCAGGATGTTCTTTCCAGCATGACGGGCAAAATGAATCTCGGGCATCACGCGAACTTAAAATTTCCCGACGCAGCGGGTTCCGGCCTCATCGCCACCAGTCCGATTTCATTCGCCCAGGTCCTTCCTGCCATTTTCGAGAAACCCTCCGAAGGCGGTTACAGCAGTCTGAAGCCGGGGGCCGTTTTCTCCCGCCTGAATCGAGTCGCTGCCGCTGACGGGACCATGGCGGACCTCAGCCGTTATCCAGCCCGGCGCGGCTACGAGGACCTCGTCATGATCGTCCACGAAGCGGCGCCCGACTTCGCGTGGACCGCGGTGACTTTCCCGGAACAGAACTACGTCTGGTTCGCGCTCAAGGACCCTCGCGTTTTGCGGAGCACCGTGCTTTGGCATTCCAACGCCGGGCGTCACTATGCGCCGTGGAATGGACGCCACGTCAATGTGCTGGGGATGGAGGACGTCACCACCTACTTTCATCTCGGGCTCGCCGAATCGGCCCGGCCTAATTCCATCAACCGGCGCGGGATTCCGACTTCGCTGACCCTAAGTCCGACAACTCCGCTGAAGGTCAATTACATCATGGCAGTCGCCGCCGTTCCGGCGAAGTGGGGCCGGGTCAAAACGATCACTCCGAATCCGACCGGAGTCACGCTTCAACCCGCCAAGGGCAAAGCTGTTCATGTCCCGCTCGACACCAACTTCCTCTATTCCAAAAAAACATGAAACGCAGTGATATCAACCGACTCATCCAATCGGCGGAAAAATGCTTTGTCACCCACGGCTGGACGTTGCCGCCGCACCCGCGCTGGGACGTCACCGATTTCGGCCTGGGCGCTTACCTGCGTTACGGACTCGTGCTCATCAATCTCGCCGAGGAACCTGAATACTGCGAAAAACTGATGTATGCGCTCAAGGGCATGACCACTCCCGCCCATACTCACGCCAAGAAAAAGGAGGACATCATCTGCCGCCGGGGCGAGCTCCATGTCGTGTTGTGGAAAGACGCCGAGCTGCGGAAGGACGAAGTCCTGTCGCTCAAAATCAACGGACGCGTCACCGAAGTCAGGACTGGGCGCGCCGTTCCGCTTCATTCCGGCGAGCGGGTCACGCTGGTGCCGGGCGTCTATCACGAATTTTATCCGGCCACCGCAGAATGCATCATCGGAGAAGTCTCCACCGCCAACGACGACCTGCACGACAACTTTTTCGTCAACACCGACGTCGGTCGTTTTCCCGGAGTGGAGGAAGATGAACCGCCGCTGCTCAAACTTATCAGCGACCCCTCATGAATTCCTCACGGCGGGGCATCTTGGCGGCAGGCAATTGGATCATCGATTACACGAAAATCATCGATGTTTTTCCCGTCCAGGATGCCCTTTGCAATATTGAGAGCGAAACGCCTGGCAACGGCGGCTCACCCTACAATCTGCTGGTCGATCTCGCGCGGCTTGAGGCCCCCTTTCCGCTCGAAGCCCTCGGGCTCGTCGGCAACGACAAGGACGGAGAAGCCATCCGCGCCGATTGCCTGCGCCATCGCATCGAGGCCGGACAACTCCGCACCTGCAAGGAAGCCCACACCTCCTACACTGATGTCATGGTGGTGAAGACGACAGGCCGCCGCACCTTCTTTCATCAGCGCGGGGCGAATGCTCTGCTTAGCCCCGAGCATTTCGATTTCGCCGCGAGCCGCGCCAAAATTTTTCATCTCGGCTACCTGCTTCTGCTCGACCGGTTGGACCAGCCCGACCCCGAGCACGGCACCGTCGCGGCGGGACTTCTCAAACGTGTCCGTGAGGCCGGATTCAAAACCAGCATCGATGTCGTGAGCGAAGACAGCGACCGCTTTTCCACCACCGTGCGCCCGGCACTGAAGCACACCGATTACGCCATCCTCAACGAGTTTGAGGCGGAGCGCACCACGGGCTTGCCCATTCGCGGCGAACAGAGGATCGATACGGGGCACCTTCACGCGGCCGCGCGGCAGCTTCTCGATGCCGGCGTGCATGAATGGGTTGTCATACATTTTCCGGAAGGCGCCATTGCGGCCGGACGCGACGGCCGCATTCTCCGGCAAGGCAGCGTGCGCATCGCCCAGGAAAAAATCGTCGGGACCACCGGCGCGGGCGACGCCTTTGGCGCCGGCCTGCTTTACGGACTTCATGAGGAAAAACCGATGGAGGAATGCCTCCGCTACGCCGTGTGTGTCGCTGCCGCGTCCCTGACAGAAGCGAACTGCTCCGGTGGAATCGGCTCGTTAGCTCAATGCCTCGAACTCGGCACCGCTTGCGGTTTCCGGCCGCAGCCGCAACCAAGTTAATCTCCGACCAAATCGGATACCGTGCGACACCCAATCAAAAAACTTCAAATATGAAAAAGGCTTCGTCGAAACATCCTCACATCCATCTGGTTTTCAGTTCCCACTGGGACCGTGAGTGGTATATGCCCTTTCAATATTTCCGGGCCAAGCTTGTCCGGGTGCTCGACCAGGTTTTGCAGGAACTGGAATCGGGACGCCTTCCTTTCTATCAAATGGACGGCCAGTTCATCCCGGTGCAGGACTACCTGGAAATTCGACCGGAAAAGGAGGCTCTTCTGCGGCGATTAATCTCGGAGGGCCGTTTCATGGTCGGGCCGTGGTTCACTTTTCCTGACGAATTTCTCGTCAGTGGAGAATCGCTCGTCCGCAATCTCCAGATGGGCATGAGGCGCGCCACTGCCTTTGGCCAGACGAGCCGCGTGGGCTGGCTCTGCGATCTCTTCGGTCACAATAGCCAGATGCCTCAGATTCTAAGCCTGCTGGGTATCGACAACGCCATTCTCTGGCGAGGAGTTCCGCCTCACCTCAGTACTCGTTTTACCTGGCGCGCAGCTGATGGAAGCGCGGTGAGCACGCATGTTTTTCCCGCCCATGGCTACTGCGAATTTGGCTTCGAAGTGCGAAACATTCATAAGCCGGGTGTCTTTCCCTCAGCGGAGGAAATGACGGCTCAAGCTCTCGAATACCTGAAATTGCCGAAATACAGCGGGCATAAAAACCTGCTCTGGTTCGATGGAGCGGACCATATCGAATTCGAACCAACGATGTTGCAGTTCGCCAAGATTTTTAACGAGAAGGCCGGCGGCCCGACGTTGAAAGTCTCGACCCTCGACCAATTCACCGCCGCCATGCGACTGGAGAAAGGAGCTTTCTTCCGCTCCTGGCAGGGAGAACTTCGCGAGCCCATCGGCCAAGATACTCATGGATGGCTGATTCCCGGCGTGGGCAGCAGCCGGGTTCCGCTCAAGCAGTCCAACCACGCCTGCGAAACCCTCTTGACCCTCTGGGCCGAGCCTTGGTGCGCCCAAGCTCAGGAACAAGGCGGACTGGAATATCCCGCGCGCGCGCTCGATCTCGCCTGGGAATATTTGCTGACCAATCATCCCCACGACAGCATCTGCGGATGCAGCCCGGATGAGACCCACGCCGACATGCCTTACCGCTTTGCCCAGTGCCGTCAACTGGCTGAGGTCAACCTCGATAACGCCTTTGAGCTGATCAATCGGCAGACGCTGTACGACAAAATCGAAAAAGAGGAGTTGGGCTTGAGCCTGTTTGCCCCCGCAGGCGGAGATGAACAAGGCAGCCCGGAAATCTTCCTGCGTCTTCCTCGTCCCTGGCCACAATTTTTTAACGAGTTTTCCAGTTTCGAAGCCAAGCCTTCCTTCCGGGTTTATACCTTGGACGGCAAAGAAGTTCGGCATCAGTTGCTGCAAGTGACACCCCATACCGTCCATTCCATTGTGCGTCGCAAGAAGACGGGCGACTCCGAAGACAGAATCGGCGTCCGCTTGGCCTTAGAAACAAAATTGAATCCGCAAGAGGCCCGGCACTTCATTCTGCGGCCCGTCGAAGGACCTACACGGATCTCTTTTGACAATGCTCTTGGCATGGCATCGAACCGGCTGCGCAACGCCTTCCTCGACGTCACCGCTGAAGCGAACGGAACCGTGACGTTGACCAACCTCGCCTCAGGTCGGGTTTATCAAAATCAGTTATTGCTCGAAGACATCGCCGATATCGGCGACGGCTGGTTCCATGGCATCGCCGTCACTGACAGATCGTATCTTTCCACCGGAGGGAAAGTCGCCCTCGGCTTGATGGAAAATGGACCTCTTCTGGCCCGGTTGCATATCCGCGTCGAATGGGAGGTTCCGCGCGAATTTCTTTTCACGAAAGGTGAACGCAGTGCCGACCTGGTTCCGCTCGTCGTCGAACATCGCATCACCCTGCGCAAGCAAAGCCGTTACGCGGAGATCGAAACCACCGTGCACAATACCGCCCGCGACCATTGTCTGCGCCTCCTCTGCCCCAGTGGCTACTCATCCGCGCAGACATTCTGGGCGGACTCACCTTTTGACGCCGTGAAGCGCCCTATCGCCTTGCGGAAAGACCGTCATCTCCTGAGAGAGTTGCAGGTCGAGATGACACCGCAGCAGAATTGGGTCGCCGTCAGTGAGGCCAAGTCGGGGCTGGCTCTTTTGGCTCCCGGACAGTACGAAAGTGGCGTGCTCGATCAAAATGATCGCCCTTTGGTCGTCACCCTTTTGCGAGCGTTTCGACGCGCAATCTGGACCGATGGCAACGAAGGCGGCCAAATTCAGGGCACACATAAATTCATTCTCGGACTGGTGCCATTCAAGGCTAGTCAGACCGAGCCGGTACCAGCCGCAAAGCTTTCCCGCTGGGCACAAAATTTGGCCGCTCCTATACGTTGCCGTTACACAAGCCTTTCGGCAGGTCCTCTGCCGTCTTACTCGCAAACGCCCGCCTCTCTCCAAGGCCCACGCATCGAAGGAGATGTCGTCCTGAGCGCGTCCCCTTCCCCCAAGCCGGGCCAGCGGCTTTTCCGTTTTTACAATCCCAGCGACCGCGCGCAGAGCGTGAAACTCATCGGCGGAAAAAAATGGAAAGAAATCGATCTGGACGGAAACACACTGCGCTCCCTTACCACGCGAGTCTTCAAAGCGAACCCGCGGAAAATCGTGACACTGCAAGCCTCGGTTTGAGCGGACAGCCGCGCACACCGTCTTAAATCCGGGTACGAAGATCCCGAGGGGAAAGATCGAAGTGGGCGCGAAAGAGCTTCGAGAGTTGGTACTCGTCGCGATCCTTCGCAACCTCGGTCTTTAGCGTCCATCAACGGGCTCCGATCTCCCCTTGCGGGACCTTTTCAATGCCTCTATAAATTCGGGGATGGTCACCTCCACCTTCGGTTCAGCTCCTCGTCCGGCACGGCCGTGGTATCACCCCCTGCACCTGATCCGATGGGCAATCGCCTGCCTCGTGATCCTCTATCTAATCCCCGGCATCTATCTCTACTTCATACAGACCGACCTGATTTACCATCCCGTGCCCGTAACGGCCACGGAGGCCGAGAAGCAGACGAA
>Ga0302319_10024702_pt1 | contig 10667 bp, 4 predicted proteins | sample Bog_T0_2_FD_203319 | JGI IMG/M metagenome (GOLD analysis project Ga0302319, IMG submission 203319) | Peat permafrost microbial communities from Stordalen Mire near Abisko, Sweden - Bog_T0_2 | ecosystem: Environmental > Terrestrial > Soil > Wetlands > Peat | place: Sweden: Abisko, Stordalen Mire... | reverse complement strand
GGAGCAGCTTGGCGACAATCTCCTTACCCGTGCCGTGTTCGCCGGTGATGAGCACGTTGGCGTCCGACGGCCCTACCTGTGCAATCAGCTCGAGCACCGGCTGCATGGAGGGTGCGCCGGCCACAAACTCCGGCATGCCCTCGGCGCGAAGCAGCCGGTTTTCAAGTTCCAGCTGGCGCGCGCGGCGCAGAGCCGCATGCAGTTCGGCATGCACGCGGATCAGGGAGACGAGGCGCTCGTTCTCCCAGGGCTTCTGCACAAAGTCGCGCGCGCCGCGCTTGATGGATTCGACGGCCAGGTCGATGTTGCCCCAGGCGGTCATCACGATCACGGGCAGGCGCGCATCGTACTCCTGAATGCGCGCCAGCAGATCCAGGCCCTCCTGGCCGGAGGTGGTGTCGCGCGTGTAATTGAGATCGATGAGCAGCACATCGTAGTCGCTTTGGCCCAGCGCTTCCAGCAGCAGATGCGGAGAGCGCACGCAATCCACCGCGATCCCATGGGGAGCGAGGAGCAGCTCCACAGCTTCCAGGATGTGCGGCTGATCATCGGCAACCAGGACACGAATTCGTTCTTGCTTACTTGGAATGGTCTGCCTCCTGGAAAGCATCGGCTTTCGCTTCGGCGATTCAGACTGCGCGGGCTATGGCGGTTCTCCAATGGTCTCTTCACTGATTCTACGGCGCACGAGTCACGACTCCCGATTTCGCGTCGTCGATGGAGACTCCGGTCCTCTCCAGCGTCTCGCCGACGGCGCGGTCGATATCCACCTTTGCCTTCTCGTAGAGAGACTGAGCAGTGTCCAAGGCGGACTCGGCCAGGGCGAGTGCGTTTTCCGCGGCCAGCGTATCAGCGCTAGATTTTGCACCGAGCTGCTGTTCCTGTTTGGTGATGTCGAAGGTCTTCTGGGCCAGGTCGCGCGCCTTCTGGGATGCGTCAACGTGGGCCTGAGCCTGCTCAAGCGCAAACTTCGAGTTGCGAACGTCGAAGAGAATGGTTTTCTGCTGCTGCACGGAGGAGATCTGGCTCTGGCGGTACTCCAACACGGCGCGGAATTGATCGGCCTTGGCCTGGCGGTTGCGTAGATTGATGGAGAGCGTCATCCCGACCTGGTATTCCGGGGACGAATAGTTGAAGGTGTTCTCGAACATACTCGGAAAGCCCGTGGGCAGAGTGGTGGTGCAATCCTGCGTTTTGGGGTCGCATAAGGGGTTGGCGGGACCCGCGGTGCCCGCGCCGGCGTAGAGGCCATACATGTTGAGGGTTGGCAAGAGCTCGCTGTTGATATCTTTCAGGGACTGCTTATTTTTTTCAGCCTGCATCTGGTACATGGCGACTTCGGGCCGCATCTTCTCCGCCTCGGCGATGAGGGCGTCAATGGCTTTGTCGGCATTCGGATCGGGCTCTGCATGCAGGTCGAGAGGAATGACCGCCATTTCATCGATCAAGGGATCGTCGACCCTGGTGAGCGCGTTCTTCATCAGCAGTTCGTTCAGTCGAAGGCTGGCCCGCGCCACCGTGAGGTTGCCCTCCGCGGTAGCAACGGCAGACTGATCCGTCATGACCTGCATCGCGGGGATGGCCTGGAGTTCAAGCTGCTTTTGATCGTCGGAGAGAGTTTTGTTGGCAAAGCCGAGAGAACGCTCGCTGATCTGTTCAACTTCGTAGGCATTCACCAGGTCCCAGTAGATATCCTGCACCTGAGTCACGGTGGCGATTACCTGTGATTTGAATGCAAGGTCGGTGATCTGGGAGTTGCGCTTGGCGATGCGGATATAGCGCTCGTTGGTGGCGATGCCGAAGCCGGCCAGAATGGGCTGTTCGATCAGCACCTGAAAATTGGAATAGAGCTCAGGATTGATGAGGTTGTACGGGGTGTTGCTGGCGACACGCTGGCCAAGATAGTTAACTGAGAGGCTGGTGCCGATGGGGAACGACTGCGAGTAACTCGACAAGACCTCAATGGTGTTGGTCTTCAGAACCGGCACGCCGGTCAGGATCTGGTTGGCCTCCTGAATGGTGGTGTGATCCACGTAGCCTCTGAAGGTGAGGTAGGGATCGAAAGACGAAACTATGGTACCGGCGCCCAGGGTCGATTGGACGATGCCGCCATTGCCGGCGCCAGCCGATCCACCCGAGCTGCCCCCTCCTCCGCCCCCGGTGGAAGTGGCAAAACCGCCCTGGGTTCCCTGGACGATGGCGGTGTTCACGCCGTTGGCGGTGCTGCCCGCCCTGGTGCGCAGGATGTCGGTTTGAGCGATGGGGAAGTTATAGCGGAAATAGGCCAGATCGAGGTTGTTCTCGATCGCGACTGAGATCGCGTCACGCAGCGAAACATAGATTTTTCCATCGCGGATAAGGCTTTGCAGGCGCGGTGAGTTGCTGAGGTTCAGCTCGGGCGCGGTGCTGGGTCGATAGGGCGCAATCGGGTTGTGCGAGCGGGGCATTGGCACGTGAAACGGAGTCGGCGGAGCGAACGACGGCTGCTGATCCTGCTTGAGCTCCTGCGCCAACGAAGCGGGCGCCGCGGTGGCGCCCTGTGTTGGATCCGCAGGAGCCTCCGGCACGGTTTGCGTGGGCGGCGCCGGGGCCTGGGACTGCTGATCCTGCCCCGGGCTTTGCGCTTGAGCCTGGGAAGGATTTCCGGACGGGGATTCGGCCGTCTGCTGAGCGGCAGCCGGGGCAGCCGCCAACGCCAGGTTCACTTGAAAGAGGAGAATGGCAACTGCGGTCTTCATGCACCTCGCTGAATTGGAGTTGAACTGATTCACTGCGCGCCTACCTCCGTTGCCCTTGGCTCAACTGCCTCGTCGCGCGTCAGCCATCCGTCGCGCAACTCAAGAATGCGCTTGCCGTAGCGGGCATTGTCCTCCGAGTGGGTTACCTGCACGATGGTTGTGCCGGCGCGATTGAGCTCGCAGAACAGCTCCATGATTTCGCGCGCCTGCGTGGAGTGAAGGTTGCCGGTTGGCTCGTCGGCAAGCAGCAGCGCGGGGGCATGAACCACGGCGCGCGCAATGCCCACCAATTGCTGTTGCCCTCCGGAGAGCTGGTTGGGATAGAGGTCCTTCTTGGCCACAATCTGGAAGCGGTCGAGAATATCGGCCACCATGCCCTGGCGCTCCTTTGCGGGAAGGTTCTTGTAACTCAGTGGTAAGTCGATGTTCTCCGCCACGGTCAGATCGTCCAGCAGGTGATAGCTCTGGAAGACCATGCCGATGCGCTGCCGCGCCAGGTCGGCGCGCTGCTTGCGGTTGAGCTTGTGGGCCGGCGTTTCGCCGAACCAGTATTCGCCCAGCCAGCCATCGTCGAGCAGGGCCAGCGCATTCAGGAGGGAAGACTTCCCTGCCCCGGACGGTCCCATCACGGTGACGAACTCGCCCTCGTTGATGGTGAGCCGGATCTGGCGCAGCACCCAGGTTTCGGTGTGGCCCGTTTTATAACTGCGTTCCATGTTCTTCAGTTCGATCATTGAGTTACTCCGATCGTGCAAAAAGCGTTTTGTTGAGTGATTCGATTGTCAATGCGTGGCCCAAGCTAATCGGCCCTCAAAGCCTTCATGGGTTGCACCGATGCGGCGCGGCGGGCGGCCAGCCAGCTGGCCACCAGGGACGCGCTCAGCAGCACCAGCGCGACTCCGGCGATTGCGCCGTAGTCGACTGAGCCCACGCCATAAAGAGTGCTGTGCATGGCGCGGCCCACAAAAAACGCGCCCACAAGCCCAAGGCCGAGCCCAACGAATGCCAGCACCAATGCTTCCTTGAGAATGAGTTTGACGACATTGCCGCGGCTGGCGCCGAGCGCCATGCGCAAGCCGATTTCGCGTTCGCGCTGAGCAACGGTGAATGCCATGACGCCGTAGATTCCCACCCCGGCAAGCAACAGCGCCACGATCGCGAAACAGAAAAAAAGGGTCATTGTAAAGCGGTCGTCGGAGAGCATCAGGCTCTTGACCTCGTCGAGGGTGCGCGGCTCGGCCAGGGCAATCTGCGGATCGACCGAGTGAACCGCGGCTGCAATGCTTTTCATCATCGCCGCCGGATCGCCCGAGGTGTGGACGCCAATGCTGGCGCTGGGCCAGGGGATCTGCGCGAAAGGAATTTCAATTTCAGGATCGTCATCGCGGAAGTCGCCCGCGCGCACGTTGTGGAATACGCCGACGATCTGCCACGGAACGGCGGGGCCAAGTTTGGTCACGCCCGGGATCAGCTCCTCGACCATCAGCCGCTGCTGCAGCGGGTCCTTCCCCTTGAAAAACTTGCCCACAAACTTCTCATTGACCATGGCCACGCGCACTGTGGCTGCATTATCGTCGTCACTGAACGCCCGGCCGCGAAGAACCTTGATGCCGTAAGTCCTGAAATAGTCCGGGGTGACCATGCCGAAGGCTGCGCCGGGGCGCTGCGATGGATCGGCGTAGTCGGGTTGGCCGGCAATGGCGAACGGCATGCCGAAATAGGTGCCTTCCAAAGGCAGGCCGGCGGAGGCCGAAGCATCCAGGACGCCGGGTACGGATTTGATGCCGGCGAGTATCTGCCGATAGTAGGCATTGATCACCGCGGGGTCTTTGGGGCGCGCGTCGGGAACGGGAAGATTGAACGTCTGGATGTGCGTTGTATTGACGCCAAGATCGACATTGGTGAGATTCCAGAAGCTGTGGATGGCGAGACCCGCGCCGGTGAGCAACGCCAGGGCCATGGCGAACTCGCCGATCACCAGCAGCCTGCGCAGGCGTTGACGGCCGGCGCCGGTTCCCGATCGACCGCCTTCCTTGAGAGCTTCCGCAGGGTCGACACGAGTTGCGTACCAGGCCGGAGCAGAGCCGAAGAGCACCCCTGAGAGTGTGGACGCGGCAAGCGAGAAAAGCAGGACGGGAAGATTCAGAGTGAGGCTGGCCTCAGAGGGAAGCGTGCCTTCCGGCATGATGGCCACCAGGCCGCTCAGCGCGGCCAAACCCACTCCGACACCCAGCAGTCCGCCGATGAGCGCGAGCAACAGGTTCTCGGTAAGGAACTGAGCAAAGACGATCTTGCGCGAAGCGCCCAGTGCTGTGCGCACGGCCACTTCCTTGTGTCGCGTGGTTCCCTTGGCCAGCAGCAGATTGGCCACATTGACGCACGCGATCAGCAGGACAAATCCCACCGCGCCCAGCAGCATCCACAGGGTCTGAATGCGATCCTTCGACAGGAAGTCGTTGTGCAGCGGCTCAACCATCGCTCCCCAGCCCTTGTTGCTCTTGGGGAATGCCTGCGCGATGTTGGCCGTCACCGCATCCATGTTGGCCTGCGCCTGCTGAATGGTGACCCCGGGCTTTAAACGGCCCATGGTCAGCAGCCAGTGGAAGTCGTGATTTAACTGCTCAGGCTTGAACGCGAGCGGCACCACCAGCCATGGAGGCAGACGATCCGCGAAACCCGGTGCAAGGACTCCGACCACTGTGTACGACGATCCGTCGATCTGCAGTTGCTTGCCGACAATCTTCGGATCGGCGCCCAGCCGCCTCCACTCCTTGTTCATCAGGATGACTTCGCGTTCCTTTCCCAACGTGCCTTCTTCGGGAAGAAAATCGCGGCCAAAGAGAAACTTGATTCCCTCCATCCGATACAGGCCCGGAGTAACAAACTGGCCTTGAACATATTCGGGCTGATCTTTGGTAGCCAGGTTAAAGCTGCCGCCGGTGAAAGCGTTCAAATCCTGAAAGACCGTGCTCTGATTCTTCCAGTCCTCAAAGGACTGCGCCGCGGTGCTGTTTCGGTGATCCTGAATCTTGGACCAGACCATCACCAGCTGGTCGGGCTGTGGATAGGGCATGGGCGCGAGCAACGTTGCGTAAACGACGGTGAAGATGGCGGTGTTGGCGCCGATGCCGAGGGCCAGGGTGAGCACCGCCGTGATCGCGAAGCCGGGCGATTTGCGCAACTGGCGCAGTGCGTAACGCAGGTCGTTGAGAATGGTTCGCATCGCCAAATTCCTTTCTCGATAGTGATTCGTTCAAGAACGCAGACTACAGCTTCTACTCGCTGCGCAGCGCCTTCATGGGTTGAACGGTTGCGGCGCGGCGGGCGGGCAAGGCTGCTGCAAATATCACCATCACCGCGGTGAGAAACACAGCGACGGCCAGCGAGACGGGGTCAAACGTGGCGACGCCATAAAGCTGGCTGCGGAACAGCTGCGCCAGGCCGACAACCGACGGAAGCGCAACCACAACGGCAATGATTGCGATGAGCGCCATCTCTCGAACCACAAGCAGAACGACGCCAGAGCGCTGCGAACCGAGCGCCAGCCGCACACCAATCTCGCGGGTGCGCTGCTCGGTCGAGTAGGCCAGCACGCCGTAAAGCCCCACGGCTGCCAGCAGCATGGCCAGCAGAGAAAAGCCGATGGCGAGAAAAGCCAGCGCGCGTTCGTCCGATGCGCTGCGGCTCACCTGCTCGTCCATGGTGCGCAGGCCATCGACCACCAGCGTCGGGTCGAGTTGATGGATGACTTGGCGAATGGTAGGTTCAATGGTCTCCGGAGGTTGCGCGGTGCGCGCATAGATCTCAACCCCGCCTGGATGCTTTGCCTGCAGATAGGGGGAGTAGATTGCCTGCTTCATCTCGGTGCGAAGGTCCCGGTGCTTCACATCGCCCACCACGCCAACAATGGTGATATCGAATTTCACATTGTCGCCGCCGCCGTTAGCAATGGCGCGACCCAGCGCGTTCTGCGGCGATCCGTAGAATCGCTTGACCGCAGCCATGTTCACCACGGCCACTTTGGGCTGCCCCTGCACATCCGATGCGGCAAATTCCCTGCCCGCCAGAAGCGGTTGGCGCAACGTAGCGAAGTAGCCGGGTGTAATGTTTCCATCCTCGAAGTTCAAGTTCTCGTCTTCGGCCGCCTTGTATCCCTGGATCGTGAAGTTTGAGCCGGTCGAATCTCCGTAGATTTCCGGATCGTCGGTAGCGGCGGCAAATGTTACGCCGGGAATGCGGCGCACTGCTTCAATCGCATTCGTCACAATCTGGGGCGTGCGGTCCTCGCCGTAACCGGAATTTGTCGGGTCAAGGCGGAAAGTGACAAGATTCGCCGTGTCGAAGCCGACGGGCTGATGGCGAAGATTGTCGAGGGTGCGCACAAACAGGCCAGCTCCACCGAGAAGCACGACGCTGAGGGCGATCTGCACGCCGACGGCGAGCTTGCGGAAGCGCTGCGAACTCTTCGAAGCGGTTCCGGAGTTCTGGCGGAGCGCATTAGCCAGATCGGGGCGAAGGAAGTGGAACACCGGGGCAATGCTGAATAGAAGGCTGGCAACAAACGAGACGGCCAAAGTGAAGAGAAGGATACGCACATCGATCGATGCGGAGTAAGGCTCGCTGCCAGGGTCGGAGTTGGTGATAAGGCGAACCAGCGTGGCAGCAACCACGGGCGCGATTGCGAGGCCGGCGGCCACACCGGCCAAGCCGAGCAGGCCTCCCTCAACCAGCAACTGCGCAGCGATGCGAGCGCGGCGGGCGCCCAGAGCATAGCGCATTGACATTTCGCGGGCGCGGCCCGCGGCGCGAAGGAGCAACAGCGTGGCCACGTTAACGGCGCAGAGGAAAACGAGCAGGCCGGCCATGCTCATGAGGATGATGAGCGGTTTCTCTAAATCGATCCGATCCGGGGAAAATCCCTTGGAATCATCGATGACCTTGAGATGCGATTCATCGATGAAGCCCTTCCTGAATCGTTCGGAGTGTGACTTGTAGAGAGCAAATTCATTCACGCGAAGAGCATGCCAAAGCGGTCCAAGACTGGCTTCGGACTGGGAAATGGACACACCAGGCTTGAGACGCGCTACCAGTGTGAGCCACAGTGACTGATGGTTAGTTAAGTCGTCGAGCGGCGCCCTCCACGGCATGGCGACCTCGACCATGCTCATGGGGATGAAGACGCCTGGCTTGTAGCCTCCGATGGCGGAGTCGAAGTTTTGCGGAGCCACGCCGAGAATCGTGAAAGAGTGGCCGTTGATGAGCAAAACCTGTCCCACCACATCGCTCGACGCAGCGAATCGTGTTTTCCAATATTCGTAGCTGAGAACTAGCACGGGATTGGCATTCTTGGCCGTGTCGTCTTGCTGTGCAAGCAAGCGGCCGACCGCGGGTTTGAGTCCCAGCAACTGAAAATAATTACCGCTGACCACTTCCGCGTCTTTCTTCTCTGCCTGGTTATGCCAGGAGACGCCAACGCCGGTCTTGTCCGCGGCAAGCATGTTCTGGAAGACCTGGTTGTGATCGCGCAGGTCCTTGTACATGGGATAGGAGAAGAAGTCCTTCTGACCTCCTCCGAAGCTGCTCGACGACCCGGAAAAGTCTCCGTTCCACTCGAAGCGCACCAGCTCGTTGGGCCGCTCGACGGGGAGCATGCGCAGCAGCACCTGGTCGAAGAGCGTGAAGACGGCCGCGTTGGCGCCGATGCCGAGAGCGAGCGTGACGATCACGGTGAGGGTGAAGGCCGGCGACTTGCGCAACTGGCGCAGGGCGTAGCGAATGTCCTGAAGCGGCGTGTTCATTGCTCGTGTACCTCGACGGAAGCTAGTCCTTGCGTATTACTCGGTTCTTAGAGCTTGCATGGGCTCAATGGAAGCGGCGCGGCGCGCGGGAATGAAGCCGGCCGCCGCTGCGCAAAGCACCAGCATCAGCGGCGCCCCGGCCAGCGCCCAGGGATCGTAACTGCCCACGCCATAGAGCAGGCTCTTCATCAGGTAGCCCGCATAGAGCGCGGCGGGAATGCCCAGGACAAGGCCGATCAACACCTGCCAAAGCACTCCGCGCATCACCATGGTCACCACGCTCACGCGAGTTGCGCCGAGCGCCATGCGGATGCCGATCTCGCCGGTGCGGCGCACCACGAAGTACGACATCACGCCGTAGAGCCCCACCGAGGCCAGAATGAGCGAGAGAATTCCGAAGAGGCTGGAGAGCTGTGCCACCAGCCGGTCCTCGTCGAAGTTGCCGGCCACTTGCGCGTCGAGCGTACGGAGGTCCATCACGGTAAGGTTGGGATCGATGGCGGCCAGTGTCTGCCGAACCAGCGCATCGGCATTCTGCTGCGGCGTTTTGAAGCTGAGCAGGAGCGAGCCGATGAACATTGACTGCGTTTCCGTGGTGTTCATGTCGGCTTCTTTATAGCCTGCGAACGGTTGCGCCAGCGGACGCAGATAGACCGGGTGCACTTCTTCGCGCGGGTTGTTCAATTTGAAATCGGCGAAGACGCCCACGATCTGCCAGCTGCCGGAGTACTTCACGTCGTCGATGCCGAAGTGCAGGCCGATGGGATCCTGGTTGGGAAAGAACTTCTTCGCAAAGGCCTGGTTGACAATGACAACAGGCGGCGAAGAGGCCGTGTCCTGCGCGGTGAACCCGCGACCGCGCACGATCGGAACGCCGATGGAATCGAGAAAATGCGTACTCACACGGTCCCATGTCGAGTCGCAATGGTCTCCCTGGCGCGGAGCGGGTCGACTCTGTTGGATCACACACTCGCCCCAGTTGTTGCCTTCCAGCGGGCCGTAGAGAGCCATACCCACGCTTGTGACTGCAGGTAATGCGGAGAAGCGGTCTTCCATTTGGCGATAAAGGCCGGGCAGCCGGTCGATGGTGTAACCGGCTCCGGCCGGGTCCACGTGCACCACGTAGCGGTTGGCTGTGGCGATGCCGAAGTCCTGATGCTCCAGATTGGCCAGCGACCTGGCCATTAGGATGGCGCCGGCCAGCAGCACCAGCGACAAAGCCGCCTGAAAAACAACCAGGCCCATCTGCGGCAGCGAAGAGCGGTCGCGCGTGGAGCGGTTCACGCCGCGCAGCGCTTCCACCGGTTGCGCATGCGCCGACATCCAGGCCGGAGCGGCGCCAAACAGCACGCCGGTTGCCAGCGAGACAAGAAATGCAAATCCCATTACTGGAAGCGATGGGCCGGAATCGATGGGGATATAGCGCGCATCGGGGAAAGCGAGGGCGAGGATGGCGCGCGAGCCGGCGTAGGCCACGGCCAGCCCGGCCAGTCCGCCGATCGAACTCAACAGGACACTCTCGGTGAAGATCTGACGCATCACGCGCATCCGCCCCGCGCCTACCGCCATGCGCAGCGCAATGTCGGCGCGTCGCCCGGTGCTGCGGGCCAGCATCAGGTTGGCGATGTTGGCGCACGCGATCAGCAGCACCACCGAAGAGAGAATCATCAGCATCTTCAGGCCCTTGCCCGTCTGCTGCTGCAGATTTTGAATGCCGCCGCCGCCGGGCGAGAGCACCACATGCATCTTGGGAATGAGGCCCGCGCCGCCGTTGGCCGAGAAGTTCGGCCGCGACATCAGCCACTGGCGTAGCGTGACCGAGATCTTTGTCTGCAATGCGCCGATACCGGTTCCGGGGTGTACCCTGCCGAGAAGATAGAGCCAGTGCGACTCCGCATGGTGAAGGATGGAACTGTCGCCGCGCAAATAGGGCTCTGTCTGGAGGGGCAGCCAGAAGTCGGGCGGGTTGTCGGTGACGCGATCGCCGAAGAAGCCGGGCGGCGTAACGCCGATCACCGTGAACGGCCTGGTTTGGATGAAAATGGTCGAGCCCACGATGGCTGGATCGCCGGCATACTCGCCCTGCCACGCCCTGTAGCTGATCACCGTGGCAGGCGGGGCCGAGGGCGTA
>Ga0302319_10024701_pt1 | contig 10667 bp, 9 predicted proteins | sample Bog_T0_2_FD_203319 | JGI IMG/M metagenome (GOLD analysis project Ga0302319, IMG submission 203319) | Peat permafrost microbial communities from Stordalen Mire near Abisko, Sweden - Bog_T0_2 | ecosystem: Environmental > Terrestrial > Soil > Wetlands > Peat | place: Sweden: Abisko, Stordalen Mire... | reverse complement strand
ATACGCGGAGCGAATGGGTCGCCGGATCGATCTCATCTCTTCGGCGACCCTGTCCGCTATGGTCGATTGGACCTGGCCCGGGAACATCCGCGAACTCGAAAACTTCATCGAGAAGTCCGTCATCCTGACACGCGGCGCCAGCCTTCGCGCACCCCTCGCCGAACTTCGCACCACGACGGTTAATCAGCCCGTTTCCGCCCTTGAAGATGTCGAACGCGACCACATCGTTCGGATTCTGAGGGAAAGTGGAGGCGTCATCAGCGTCGCAGCCCGCCGCCTGCGAATCCCCCGCACAACGCTCAACGCCCTGATGAAAAAACTGCACATCTCACGCACAGGCCTTTAGCGCGCCTGCGCCGATGGCTGTCAGTCAGCCGCTCGGCATCGCTGGCGAGCCATTCGACTGGCGTTGCCCTGCCGGGCGAGTTCATGAGGCGGTGAAGCGCAAGGTTCACTTACTGCCCTGATTTAGTCAGCACCAACTGAAGGGGCTGATCGGTCAATGAGACCGGGGCGGTGCAGGTGGACCGTTCGGCCTGCCACAGTTTGTTGGCAAGTTCCAGGTTGGATTCGACAGCTTCGGGTTGAGAGGAAACCGGAACGTGGCGTTTGAGCGCGGCATCGGCGGCCGATATCAGATCCGCCGTTGGGCCGACCGGCGGTGCTACGGTGCATTGGGGTATTTTCGCGGCAACCAGTTCGAGAACACGCAGGCTGCGCTCGAAGCGATCGGCGCCGGGTAAACCACGGCGAAGCGGATCCAGATCGAGCACTCGATCAGACAGTTCGAGCCCTTCTTTTGCCGCATTGTTGTCAGGCTGCAAACGCAGTGTCGCCATGTAGTCGGCCTGGGCGGAAGCGTAGCTGCCTCGGGCAAAGTCGGCATCGCCGAGGCCTTTGAGGGCTTCGGCATCGTCCGGCCTTGTCCGCAGCAGATTGTGAAAGATGGTGGCGGCGCGGGCGGGAGAACCCGCAGTCAGGTACAGGCGGGCCAGTATGTGCTGGGTTTCGGGATTGGTCGGCGCCTGATCTTCGAGGGGCAGCAGTTCGGCAAGCAGGTCGGGCTTCAGATTGCGCGCGGCGAAGAGTCGGGCCAACTCAAAGCGAACCATTACCTGGTTGGCGGCGAGATCCTGGGACCATTGGCCATAAATCGCACGATGGTAGTACGAGGCCGCTTCGCCGTAGCGGCCTTCTTTTGCGAAAACGCGAGCCATCGCGAGGTTGGAAGGGCCTGACATCGAGTCGGCTTTGAGCAGATCGGTGAGGGTGTTTTCCGCGGCATCCAGGCGGCCCGCTGCCAGTTGAGCCTGACCGAGCGCGAGAGGGTACTGCGGATTGTCGCGCGCGTTGGCGATGGCGGAGCGGAAAGAATCGGCGGCGGCATCGTATTTTCCGGTTTGCATCAGGCGCTGGCCCTCGCCGAAGGAGCGGACGGCATCCATTGCGGTGTCCGTGCGCTCCGTTCTCGCGAGACTTCCATCCACGACGATGAGCGCAAGTGCGGCGAGGGCAACGAACGAAAGCGTGCGAAACAGCGAGGGACGCAGTAAGTCGATTTCCGGCATGGTCAGGATTCTCCGGTGTGGGCGTCCGGCGAGGGTGGATCGGCGACGCGGTAGGCTTTGAGCACGTCTTCGAGGCGCAGGACTCCCAGCAGTTGGTTGACGCCCGCGCGGCTCACTACCGGCAGCGTCTTCAGGCCGGTGCTGCCCATGCGTTCGAGGGCGAGATGGAGGGATTGATCGGGATGGACGTGCGGGAAAGCCTCGGGCGATCGATGGGCGCCGTGTTGTTTGACAAGGAGCTCGCCAACCGCGATATCGCTCTCGCCCGATGCGAGCGCGTGCGATATTTCGGATCGCCGGATCATTCCGCGGAAGACCTGGTCGGCGGTTAACACGGGCCACGCTTCGGCTGAGTCCTCCTGGACTCGCTCGATGGCTGTCTGAAGATTCAACTCGGCCGGGATGGCGACGAACTCTATCCGCATTGCGTGCGCCGCATTTCCGGGACCGGAGTGTCCGTGGGAATGTTTGGGCAAATGGATGCCATCCTGCGCTGCCAACGCCTGGTAGATGGTTTCAGGCTGGAGCTTCTGCGAGATGAAGTAAGAGATGGCATTGGAGATCATCAGCGGCACGATGATGGTGTAGTCGCGCGTCAATTCGAAAATCATGATGACGGAGGTAAAAGGCGTGCGGATAATGCCCGCGAAGGCGGTGCCCATGCCAACCAGAGCGTACGCGCCCGGTCCGGCGGTGATACCGGGAAAGAGCTTGTGCGCGATGCCGCCGGTGGCCGCGCCCATCATGGCGCCCATGAAGAGACTGGGGCCGAAAATGCCGCCGGCATTGCCCGAAGCGTAGCAGGTTGCGGTGGCGACGATCTTCAGGATGCACAGCAGGACGACCATTTTGATCACTGCGTCTCCGTTGAGTACGCGATCTACGTAGTCGTAGCCCACTCCCATGACGTCGGGCACGAAATAGCCCAGGATCCCGATTGCGAGACCGCCGACCGCGGGCTGAAGCCACAGCGTCCATTTCGGCAGGCGGAGGAAACGGTCGCGCATGCCGAGCAGGAGTTTCACGAAGACGACGGAGCCGAGGCCGCCGACGATGCCGAGAACGGCGTAGATGGCGAGTTCGGCGGGATGAACCAAACGGTAGGCCGGGACGTGGAAGAGGGGATCGTCACCGAGGAAGTAATGAAGCACCAGCCAGGATGCGGCTGAACTCAGGACGGCGGTGCCCAACACCGTGGCGTGCAGGTCTCCCATGATCTCCTCGAGCGTGAACATCACGGCTGCGATAGGGGTGTTGAAGGCGGCAGCAAGGGCTGCCGAACAGCCGACCGGGATGAGGGACTTCACCTGTTCCACGCTGAGGCCGGCGTTGCGTCCGATGATGGATGCCACGCCCGCGCCAATCTGGACGGAGGGACCTTCGCGCCCGAGCGCGATGCCGCTGGCGAGCGATGTGGAGCAGCAGAGGAGTTTGCCGATAACCGTTTTGAGATAGATGCGACCATCGTTGGCGACGAGCGCGAATTTGGTCTGCGGGATGCCGCTGCCCCGGGCGAAAGGGAAGTACTTGACGAGGAGAAAGCCGGTGAACAGGGAGCCGGAGACCGGGACCAGAAAGCGCCGCCAACCAGCGCCGCCGGCGGGGTACATGTGCGCCGCGAGACGGCCTGTGATCAGGATGAAGGCGACGGTTACGAGTCCGACGAGCACGCCCACCACGAGGCTGAGAAAGAGGGTTAGTTGATTCTCACTTTGGCGAAACTCGTCGCTCCAGATGCGTAGTTTCGATGCGAAGGTTCTTGCGGCTGGGGAGGCTGTCATCGTCTCCCGCTGCGGGTATTATGTCCCATGGGCGGATTATCGCATTGATGGAGGGGGCGATGTGTTTGGTGCGCGAAATCGCCGGCTCAGTGACCGTCGAACCTGTGCGGATGGCGCGAAAACACAGGGCACCGTCCCATGCCCGGCAGTAACGCCCAATGCCCCTGCGGCTCCGGCCAAATACAAGCGTTGCTGCGCACGATTGAGCTGGGAAACACCCAACAGCGCGCCGCATAACAAAACAAACTGAAAACTGAAGACTGAAAACTGATAACTCGGTTTACTCGTACAGTAGTTCCGCGTAGCGGCCTTCCTGGACCAGTTTCTCGTATTCCGATTTCCAGGTTTCTTTGGAGCCAGCCGCCGCCGTCATCACTTTGGCGAAATTGCGGGCAGCATCCGATAGGCCCGCGACGTACACGTACGTGTTGGGCGTACGGACCATGTCCCAGATCTCGGTCGAGTTTTGCGAGATGATGCCTTCGAGATCGGGCGGGGCATCGAAGTGAGGGCGCGGACTCACGGCTTCGAACGCTTTGAAGGATTTCTCGTCGTAATAGAGCGAGAGATCGCGCCGCACGTCGTTCATGTAGAGCAATTCCATGCCGGTCTTCGCTCCGTAGAACAGACGGACCTGGCCTTTCCAGCCGCCGCGTTCCTCGTATATGTGCTTGACGAAGGCGCGGAAGGGCGCAATGCCGGTGCCTACGCCGACCATGACCAGATTGGCGGTGGAATCGTCCGGAATTCCGAAGCGCGAACCATAGGGCCCGGCGATCTGGATAGCGTCGCCCGCGTCTGCGTCGCAGAGGTAGTTGGAGGCAAGACCGGGATAGCGCTCACCGCTGATTTCATCGATGGAGAAACAGCGCCGCACGCAGATGGAGAAAGCGGAGGGCCTGCCGCCTTCGCCATGGCGCGGACTGGCGATGGAGTAAAGCCGGAAGTGATAGGCCTCGCCGAATTCATGGGGGCCGGGGACCAGGACGCCTATGCTCTGACCTTCCATGTAGTCCATCTGTTCGCCCGGAACTTCAAGGACGAGATGCCGGACTTCCACAGGATCGTTGGTGGGCGTGATCCGTTCGGTGGAGACGATGTTGGCCAGGCGAAGGTTGCTGAAGTCGTATTCGTAGAGGTTCATAATGTTCCCGCTCCCGGTCCGGTAACAATCCGGGCCCTTTCTTTCGATTTATCGCAATTGCCGCCGTGGAGGCAATTGCCGCAGCCATGAAGCATGTAGTCGAGCATGTCGCGATTCGGGGCGCAGCCGTTCTTCTTTCGAGCAAAGGCCTGTATGCCGAGCCAGATCCCAATCACGATGAAGAAGCCGGCGGAGGCTTTGAGGATGCCGAGTACGGCGTCAATCAATTGGCTTTCCATTTGCGGTTAGCCTCCGTTACCCATGCCGCCGAAGCCCATGAAGGCCATGGAGAGTACGGCCGCTAGTATGAGTGTCATCGCCGTGCCCCGCGCGAGAGAGGGAACGTCCGACAGCATAACCCTTTCGCGCACCAGCGCCAGAAGCACGAGGGCGGCGCAGTAGCCTCCGCTGGCGGCGACGGCGAACACCGTGCTTTGGACGAAATCGTAGCCGCGGCCGGTCTGGAAGATCGGGACCGCGAGGACCGCGCAATTAGTAGTGATCAGCGGAAGGTAGACGCCGAGTTCGCGGAACAGCGCGGGGCTCACTTTCTTGATGAACATCTCCGTCAGCTGCACCGTGGCCGCGATGATTACAATGAACATGATGATCCGCAGGTACTCGGCGTGGAAACGCACGAGCAGCAGGTTGACGGCGAAGGACAGGATGTCGCTGACGATGATTACGAACATCACGGAGACGCCCATGCGCCATGCAGTGGCAACCTTCGCGGAGAGCCCGAGGAACGAGCACATGCCGAGGAAGACGCACAGAACGAAGTTATTGATCAGAAACGCGTCGAGGAATATATGGGTGAGTGATTCTTTCATGCTCTTGCCTCCACTGCGACCTGAAGTTCGGGCTGCGCCGACTCGCGCTCGGCAGCTTTCTTAGCGCTGCGTTCTTTCCAGGCCGCAAAGAACAACAGCCACATGGCGAGCGAAATGAAACCGCCCGGGGGCAGAAGGAACAAAACCCAGGGTTCGAAGTTCTTGCTGAACAGATGCACGCCGAGGAAGGTGCCCGCGCCGAGGACCTCGCGGACCGCGCCGAGCATGGTCAGGGCAATCGTAAACCCGAAACCCATCCCGAGCCCATCCAGCATGGATTTGCCTACCGGCTGCTTGCCCGCGAAAGCTTCGGCGCGCTCCAGCGTCAGGCAGTTGGAAACGATCAGAGGAATGTATGCGCCGAGGGCGAGGTAGATTGGAATGCTGATGGCCTTCACCAGAAAATCTACGACGGTTACCGCCATAGCGAGGATCGCGATGTAAGTTGCGATGCGAACCTGCCTCGGGATCAGGCGGCGGATCATGGAGATCAGGCCGTAGGACACGACCATGACAAAGGTGGTGGCGAGGCCCATGGAAATGGCGTTGCGCACGCTATTGGTGATGGCGAGCGTGGGGCACATGCCCAGAACCATGACGAACACGGGATTCTGTTTCCAGAGTCCGTTGAGGAAGGGGTTGCCTTCGGCGGTAATGCCGGTGGGTGGTTCGTTGTGGCAGCTGACTATCTCGCTCATTGTTTACTCCGGCTTCGCGTCCCGCTCATTGTTTACTCCGGCTTCGCGTCCCGCTCATTGTTTACTCCGGCTTCGCGTCCCGCTCATTGGCCCCTCTCAATTCGATCCAGATTCTTTCGCACTACCGGGATCACGTCCTGCACGCTGGTTCCGATGAGTTTGCCCACCGCACGTGAGGATATGGTGGCGCCTGAGATCGCGTCGATCTCCCACGCGTTTTTCTTCGAGCCGTGTTTGACCACTTTAACCGGATGGGCGGGTTTGCCATCGACGATGGTGGCGTCGAGGTCCTGGAAGTTGTTCAGGAAGTCGGGATCGCTGCGGACGCGATCGCCGAGGCCGGGGGTCTCGCGCATATCGACCACCTTGAAACCGGTGATGGCCTGCTTTTCGGGCGAATAGGCGTACATAGCGTTGATGAGGTCGGCATAACCGCGGGCGCTCGATTCGATGACGATGCCGATGAGCTTGCCGGAGCCATCGTAGCCGGCGAAGAGGCGTTGTCCGGCGGGTTCGAGATCGGGCAGAATCTTCAGTTCGCCCGATGGCTGAACGCCGTAGATGATTTGCTTCTGGACGCCCGGCAGCAGTTCCTCGACCGAGTTGCGCATGATCGTCTCCTGATTGCCGCGGATGCGCGCGGAGGTGGCGATATTCGTGCCGACGATCAGAACTCCGCAGATCAGAGAGACTGCGCCGAGCAGGCGAACCATGCGTCCGCCGGGTGGCTGGGGTGGTGCGGGAGGTGCGATGAGGGTGCTCATTTGGTGGAAATCGCCTCCTTGCCAAACATACGTTTGCCTTCTCCGTAAGTGCGGGGCTGTGTGAGCCGGTCGATCAGCGGGGAGAGCGCGTTGCCGAGGAGGATCGCGTACATGACGCCTTCGGCGAGGCCGCCCTCGAACCGGATCAAAACGGTAATGAGGCCCATGAGAATGCCGTAGATCCACATGCCGCGCGGGGTGACAGGAGATGCGACAGGGTCGGTCGCCATGAAGAATGCGCCCAGCATGAGGCCGCCGGAGAAGAGTACGAATAAGGGGCTGGGATATTTCGCCGGATTCGACAGATAGTATGCGCCGCCGGTTACCAGCGCCCCGAGCAGCATAGCGACCGGGATGCGCCAGTCCATCATTTTGCGGGCGATGAGATAGACGCCGCCGATCAGGATCAGCACTGCCGAAGTCTCGCCGCTCGACCCGGCGCGTGTGCCGAGAAAGAGCGACCAGGTATCGGTCGTCACGTGCTCGAACTTTTGCAGCATGAGCGGCGTGGCGCCGGTGAAGCCGTCGATACGAACCTTAGCGATCCAGTCCTTGAGCGGGGCTGCTTTGAGGAAGGGGATGGTGAGCGTAGTCGGGATGAATTCCGTGAAGCGGTGCAGGGCCTGAGCGGGCGTGTAGCTGGTGATGGCCACCGGGAACGCGGCCTGGAGGAAGGCCCGGCCCACCAGCGCCGGATTGAAGACGTTGAAGCCGAGGCCGCCGAACAGCATTTTGCCGGGTGCGACTGCGATGAATGCGCCGACTACCGCCATCCAGAGCGGAAGCCCGGGCGGCAGCGTGAGGCCGAGCAGCATACCGGTGATGGCCACACTGAGGTCGTTAATGGAACTTTCGCGTCCGGAGAGGCGGCAGCACCAATGTTCGATCAGGACGCAGGCGCCGGTGGTGGTCGCGATGAGGAGCGCCGCGCTGATACCGAAAAGCCAGACGGAATAAATGCACATGGGCAACAGCGCGTAGACCACATTGCTCATGATCTGGACCACGGAGCGGCCGGAGTGCAGGTGGGGCGCGGTGCGGACTTCGATAACGGTTGTGGCGTTGGCCGATGTCAGGGAACTCATGCGCGCGCCTTTCTTTCCCGATTCATCTGCTTGGCGATGCGGAAATACTGGACGAGCGGGATGTGCGAGGGGCATATGTAGCTGCAGCACGCGCATTCGAAGCAATCCATGAGGTGATACTCGGTTTCCATTTCTTCGTAGCGGTCCTTGCGGGCGAGCAGGCCCAGGTGCGAGGGGTTGAGGTGAATCGGGCAGACATCCACGCAGGCCGCGCAATGGATGCAGGGGTAGATGCGGGAATGTCCGTTCACTTCTTTGTGAGTGAGGACGAGGATTCCTGTCACGCCCTTTGTGATGGGGATTTCGAGCGAACCGACGGCGGGGCCCATCATGGGTCCACCGAGGATCACGGAGGAGACCTGATCGCTGCAATCGGCCTGTTCGAGCGCCCAGCGCAGCGGCGTACCCAGCGCGATCAGATAGTTGCCGGGCTTGCGGACTCCGGGGCCTGTGACGGTGACTACGCGTTCGATCAGGCCCTGACGTACCGGGAGAAGTTCGCCGATCTGCGCAAGTGTGGCCACGTTGAAGACCGCCAGGCCGACATCGGCGGGCAAGCCGCGGGAGGGAACTTCACGACCCAGCAGGACCTTGACCAGCATCTTCTCAGCGCCTTGCGGATATTTGGCCGGCACCGATTCCACGGTGATGCTTCGATCGGTTCGAGCGGCACTGCTGTCAATGGCCCGGCGGAGTACTTCTACGGCGTCCATTTTGTTGTCTTCGACGCCGATCACGGCTTTCGCAGCACCGAGCGCCCGCATTGCGATACGGGCACCGTGCAATACGGCGTCAGGTTGCTCCAGCATCACGCGGTGGTCTGTGGTGAGGTACGGCTCGCATTCGCAGCCGTTCACGACTACCGTATCGATCTTCTTGCCTTCGGGAACCTTCAGCTTCACATGCGTGGGGAAGGCTGCGCCGCCTAGTCCGACGACTCCGGTGTTCTGCACCGCCTGAACGATCTCTTCCGGCGTCATGCGGTCGATATCCTGCGGCGCGCCGTAGAGAATTTCCTGGCTCGCGGCGCGATACGGCTCGATGTAGATGGCGGTGGAGAGGTCGCCGCGCGCACTGGGGGCAAGGGCGATCTTGACCACTCGTCCCGTAGCGGGAGAGTGCATCGGAACGGAGACAAAACCGCCCGCTTTGGCAATCGGCTCGCCCCGCACTACTTCCTGGCCCTCGCGCACGAGCGGAATGGCCGGCGCGCCCGCGTGTTGCGAGAGCGGGACCACGAGCATTGGCGCGAACGGCATGCGACGGATCGGCAGGCCGCTCGTCAGGTCTTTGTGTTCCGGCACGTGCAGCCCGCGATCGAGATGCTTGCCGGTGAAGAATTCCAGCAGTGACATTCGTTCCTCAGTTGTACCTGGCTGCACGTTTAGTCAGTCTGTCCAGGTCCTTTTCTTTGGGATCGAAGGGTGTTCCGGGGTGGATCACCTGGGCCGTGCACTTCTCGGCGGCGCGCACCAGGTCTTTATAGGGGCCGCCCTTCGGATTCTTGACGAAGGCGTGCTTGCTGTCGTCGTAAGCGAAGATCTTCGGATTGATACCGATGCATTCGTCGCAGGAAGTGCATTGCGCCGAATCGATCCAGGGAGCGGTGTAGTCGCCGTTCGCGGTTTCCGGAGCGGACGCGGGGGGCAAGGCTGCGACAGTGGTGGAAGCGGTTAGGGGCGTACCGTTGCCGACGAGTCCGCCGCTTGCCGCCATTTCGAGGAGGCGTGCGGCGAGGCTCTGCGCGAATTCGGCTCGCACCTGATCGGCGTCGGCTGTGCCCACTTGCGCGCGGACTCCGGCCATCGATTTCAGCAGGCGCCAGAAATTGCGGCGGTCTTCGCAGGACTTCACCAAAGGCTCTGCGGGAATGACGCGGATGAGGCGGTTCTTCGCGTTAACAGCCCAGATGTAGGGGAACTTGCCTTCGCGATCGTCACCTGTGAGCTCCAGGTATTCGTGGAGTGGCACCATGTTGTCATTCCATGCGTCCCGCGGCACCGTACGGAACTGTTTGCGGAAGCGGCCTTCGGTGACGGCGAAGTCGGCGAAGGTCATAGGCACGGTCATTTTGCCCTTTTGACCTTGCTCGTCGGTGTACGCAAGTGTGTACTCCGGCCAATCGGTTTCGAGGGAAGGATTGCCGTCAAGTTCGAAGCATTCCTCGGGGAGGGTGCCCTTATCCGGGTTGTAGCGGATCAGCGGATAAGCCCGGGATTCCACCGCCAGCTTACTCTGATGTTCGGCCAGATCGTCCGCAATGCCGTGTTCCGGCATGCAGGGGCTGTAAACGTTGAACAGCGCCGGCCGTTTCGCGTTGATGCCTTCGATGAAGCTTTCAATGAGGTGCGTGGGGTTTGAGATGCTGCCCTGCGCCACGTAGGTGGTGCGGTGCGCCATCGCGATGAGCGAGATTTCCTTGCGTACCTCTTCCTTGCCGTGGAAGCTCTTGCCGTATTGCGCCATGTCGGATACCTGGCCCGTGAAGCCCGACGTGCAGGCCTGGCCGCCGGTATTCGAATAGACCTGCGTATCGAGGATGAGCACCTTGATCGGCTTGCCGGACATCATCATGCGCGAGAGGTTCTGGAAGCCGATGTCGTACATAGCTCCATCGCCCCCGATGGAGACTACGGGCGGACAAAGGTGCAGTTCGTCGTCCGTGAACTGCTTCCAGTTGTAGTAAGTGAAGAAGTCCTCGTGCTTGTCCTTGTTATAGCCGCCGTTTAGTTCGATCTCAGCCATGCGAACGGCTTTGAAGCCGTCGGCCATGTGAGCCATGTGGCCTTCGAAAATG
>Ga0302319_10024697_pt1 | contig 10667 bp, 5 predicted proteins | sample Bog_T0_2_FD_203319 | JGI IMG/M metagenome (GOLD analysis project Ga0302319, IMG submission 203319) | Peat permafrost microbial communities from Stordalen Mire near Abisko, Sweden - Bog_T0_2 | ecosystem: Environmental > Terrestrial > Soil > Wetlands > Peat | place: Sweden: Abisko, Stordalen Mire... | reverse complement strand
TCCGCCTCGGCCTCATCGACTGACACGCCATAGCGGGCGCGCAGTTCGTCTACTTTGCCGTGTTCGATAAAGCGGTCGGGCCAGCCGATGCGCACCACCGGAACCGCGCTGCCCATTTCATCCAGAGCCTCAATCACCGCCGAGCCAAAGCCGCCCATCTTCACGTGATCCTCGAAGGTGACGAAGGCCGCCACGCGCCGCGAGTAGAGCTCAAGCATGTCGCGGTCCAGCGGCTTCACAAAACGGGGATTGATAATCGCCGCCGAGTAGCCGTCGTGCTCCAGGCGCGCGGCCAGTTCCCGCGCCAGCGAAACCATCGGTCCCAATCCCAGAATTGCCACGTCCGACCCATCCTGCAGCACCTCCGCCACACCCACAGGAAGCACCTGCGGCTCGACCTTGCACGCCACACCCGCAACCAGGCCGCGCGGATAGCGGATTGCGCTCGGTCCTGGAAGCTGAAGACCGGTCTTCATCATGTCGGCAAGCTCGTCTTCGTCCTTGGGCGCCATCAGCACAATTTCGGGAATGCCGCGCAGGTAGGCGATGTCGAACAGGCCGTGATGGGTGGGGCCGTCGTCGCCCGATAGCCCGGCGCGATCCATACAGAACAGCACCGGCAGCTTCTGCAGGCAAACGTCGTGCACAATGGGATCGAAGGCCCGCTGCAAAAATGTGGAGTAGATGGCGCATACCGGCCGGTAACCCTGCGTGGCCATGCCGGCGGCAAAAACAACCGCATGCTCTTCGGCAATCCCCACGTCGAAATAGCGCTTGGGATGATGCGGCCGGAAAAGATCGAGGCCGGTGCCGTTGGGCATAGCCGCGGTGATGGCCACAATGCGCTGGTCCTCGCCGGCCAGGTTCACCAGCGTGTTGGCAAACACTTCGGAATAAGTAAGCTGCCCGGCGGGCTTGGTTTTGCCGGTCTCGGGATCGTAGGGTCCCAAGCCGTGAAACTTCTTTTGTCCGTCGAGAGCCGGTTGAAATCCGCGGCCCTTCTGCGTCAGCACGTGCAGCAGCACCGGATGGTCCGCGGTCTTGAGAAACTTGAATGTCTCCACCAGTAAAGGCAGGTTGTGCCCATCCAGCGGGCCAAAGTACTGCAGGCCGAACTCCTCAAACAGCATGGAGGGCCACAGCATGCTTTTGGCGGCCTCTTCCGCGCGCCGCGCCACGGTCAGCGCAGTCTTACCGCCTAACCGCTCCAGTATACGGTGCGCCTGGTCGTGCAAATTCTTGTAGTGCTCGTTGGTCACAATCTTGTGGAAGTAGCGGGCAATCGCGCCCACATTCCGGTCTATCGACCACTCATTGTCGTTGAGCACCACAATCAGCCGCTTGGTATGCTCGCCGATATTGTTCAGCGCCTCAAACGATATTCCGTTGGTAAAAGCGGCGTCGCCGGCCACAGCGATCACGTGCTCCTTACCGCCGGAGAGATCGCGCGCGACTGCCATGCCCAGCGCCGCTGAGAGAGCCGTACCTGCATGTCCAGCTCCGTAACAATCGTGCTCGCTCTCGGTGCGCAGCATAAAGCCGTTCAGGCCGCCGGGCTGGCGAATCGTCTCGAACCGCTCGAGGCGCCCGGTAAGAATCTTGTGGACGTAGGCCTGGTGGCTCACGTCGAACAGCAGCTTGTCCTCGGGGGTGTTAAACACAGTGTGCAGGGCCAGCGTCAGCTCCACCACGCCCAGATTCGGGCCCAGGTGGCCGCCGGTCTTCGACAGCGTCTGTATCAGGAATTCCCGGATCTCCTCCGCCAACTGGGTCATCTGCGCCAGGCTCAGGCACTTCAGATCCGCGGGCGAGTGGATGGATTCCAGCAATGTTCCCATGTACTTCCTTCCGTGGGAAAAGCGGGGGCAAATTTCAATATGAGCCCCGGAGTCCGGGTATTCGAGTCCGGATTGATTAACTAACAGTATACCAACGCTTCAGATTCCTGCGCTGAATCATTCGCGGGGTTCAAGAGCGACAAGATTGGGATTGCGCCGGTGTTCGGTTGCGGACACCCAAATCCGTAAATGGACAGCTTCCCGCTTAAGAGCTCCGAATTCGTGATCCCCATCACCGTGAAACAGTTCAGAAACCGGCTAAATTGGCGCTCGAATTGCTGTACTGGGTTTGTGCGTTGTGAGATCTGGCCGCAAGCTGGTTGATGAACCGAAAGCTGACCTTGAAGCGACCAGGATGCCATGCACGTTGAATGAGCTTGCGAGGAAATCTGCCATGAGAACGCTGCTACAGGACGTATGGTTCGGACTTCGGAAATTCAAACAATCGCCAGGCTTGGTTCTTGCGGCCCTCGTCACGCTGGCACTGGGTATCGGCGTCAATGCAGCCATTTTCAGTCTGGCAGACGGTATCTGCCTGCGCCCGCTCGATATTGCCGATCCGTCGCACCTGGTGGCCGTCGAAAGCGTAAAGCCTAAGCAGGTGGCCGCGGGCGATGAGAGAACAGGCTCTTCGTATACCGAATACATGGATATCCGCAGCCAGGTTCCCGCCTTTTCAGGCCTTGCCGCCACGTCCAACCGGGGCGTGGTGCTGAAAACTCCAAACGGCCTGCAGTTGCTTATGACGCGCGTGGTCAGCGACAACTACTTCCAGGTAATTGGCGCCCAGCCGGAGCTTGGCAGGGTGCCTACGGAGCAGGACGCACGCTCGGCAAAGGGTGCGACGATTGTCCTGACGCATCGCACCTGGATCGATTTCTTTGGCGGCGACAGGAACGTGATTGGCCGGGTTGTGAATGTCAATGGCACACCGACAACAGTCGAAGCGGTCCTTCCCGCCCGATTCCGCGGGACTGACCGCTTTGTCGAACCCCAATCCTTTGTGCAGGAATCAAGCTGGCTCATCCGGAGTCCCGACGAGCGAAACCCCGATCGAACCAGGGACAGGGACTTCAGCCTCTATGGACGCCTGGCCCCCGGTGCAACAATGGAGCAGGCCCGGTCGCAATTAAAGACCGTCGCGGAGCGTTTGGCAATCGAGTACCCACAATCGAACGCCGGCCGAGACTTGAACGCTGAATGGAATTCCGTGGACCGGCGCGTACGGTTGTTATGTGCTCTGTTTCTGGCGCTCGCCGGCGCGGTTTTGTTCATTGCATGCGCCAACATTGCCAACCTGCTGCTGGCCCTGAACGACTCACGCCGGCGCGAGATGGCCATGCGCATCGCCCTCGGCGCAACCCGCGGCCGCCTGTTTCGCCAGTTGTTAACCGAGTACGGAGTCCTGGCGGTGGTTGCTGTGGCTGCGGCGTTGTCGCTGGCGCAATGGCTGGTAGGGATGCTGCCCGGCCTTTTGCCAGAGACAGGTTTCCCCATCGGCCCCGATCTACGCATCGACCATCGCGTACTGGCCTTTACCGCCTGCATAACGCTGCTCTCAGCATTGATTTGCGGAGTTGCACCCGGCATGGCGGTCACCCGGGGTTCGCCGCTTGACGCGATGCGCTCTCCTGGCTCGCTGGCATCGAAACTGAAGATGCCCGCGCGCAAGCTATTCATCGTTTTTCAGGTTGCTGTCTCCATGGTTCTACTGGTGGCGTCCGGCTTGCTGGTGCGCACTCTCCTGCGCATCGAGAACCAGGACCTTGGTTTCAATCGCACGCAGAACGCGGTCCTTTTCTCTATCGAGGTCGACCAGCCATTGCCTCGCCGCCTGACGGCCTTTACCGATCTCACCAACCGCATGAGGGCGCTGCCCGGAGTCACCGGCGCAAGCGTAGCGCGTGTGACACCATTTGCTCTCAGCGGCGGCGGCGCGACAAGGGTTGTGCTCGCGCCGGGCGAAGTCCCCTCCCCCACCGCGGGAACGGCGGTCGCGTTCAACCAGGTGGACGAATCATATCTTCGCCTCATGGGTGTGCGCCTGCTTCAGGGCAGGGGCATCGAGCGGCAGGACACGCCCGAAAGTGCGCGAGTCGCAGTTGTCAATCGCGCTCTTGCACGCAAGCTGTTTGGCGAAAGCTCGGCCCTCGGCAGGCACATACGAATTGGCCGCGATCGGCCCATCGATGTTGAGATCGTGGGAGTTGCTCAAGACGGAAAATACAACGATGTGACTGAAGAGGCGCGGCCCTATATGTATCTGCCTGTGACGCAGGATTCATGGGCCGAAGGAATGCTGATTGTAACCTTCGCGGGCGATCCGAATGCGCTGCTTCCGGTGGCGCGGAAGGCGATCAGGGAATTGGATCCTTCGATCCTCATCATGTTGGGAATCACCTTGAAGGATCACATGCGAATAGCCACCTTCGCTAACATCATGGAAGCGAATATTACCGCGTGCCTTGGCTCGCTCGCTCTGCTCCTCTCCGCGGTCGGGTTGTTCGGAGTCATCTCTTACACAGTCTCCAGGCGGACGCATGAGATCGGAATCCGCATGGCGCTGGGCGCCTCGCGGAGAAATGTCTTTCGCCAGGTTCTAGTTGATGGACTAAAGCTTGTGCTCATCGGCTCTCTTGTGGGCATGGTGCTAGCCGTCGGCGTCGGTTGGGCCATGAGGAGTTTGCTTTATGGCGTCAAGCCGGCAGACCCGCTGACGCTCGCATGCGCCGTTTCTCTCATGCTTGCCATCTCAGTAACTGCATTGGTTGGTCCGGCGAGACGCGCGCTCCACATAGAGCCGCTGGATGCACTGCGCGAGGAATAGCAGTTCGCAACCCCCAATACGACCGCGCAACCAATCGTTGTACGATGGGCATGCAGGCCGTTTTGAAGTGTGAGAGGAACAGAAACGTGGCTGAATCAGGTAAAGGGCTCTTTCGTGCATTGGTTCTTATGGGCACGCTGGCGGGCGCGGCCTCGCAGGCGGTTTTGGCCCAGTTGCCGGAACCGGGCAGCGCCCCGTCAACCGCTCCTAACCCGTTGACCGACCCAACCGTGAAGCCGGGCAAGATGCTGCTCTTCGACCTCGAGGCGCGATTCGCCAAGGATGTGCTGGAGCGCGGAGGGGCAGCATTTGCCGACTGGTTTGCCGAGGACGCCGTGGAACTGGGCAACGCGCAGCCGCCGGTGATTGGCCGCGTGGCCATCGCCAAATCCGGCAACTGGACCCCAAAGCAATACCAGCTTACCTGGACTCCCACCGACGCCATGATGGGGCCGTCGGGAGATATCGGCTACACCTGGGGACACTTTGAGGGGCACAGCAAAGACGCCAACGGCAATCCGGTCACATCTTCCGGCCGGTACATTACCATCTGGCGCAAAGAGCCCGACGGCAAATGGAAGGTGGTACTGGACGCGGGCAGCAACGAGCCGGCCAATGCAGCCGATTGCTGCAAGCTCCCTACCGGCAACTGAGACTCACTGGGGCAGAATTGGGCCACGGGAATCTTCGTCGCCGGCAGCGTTCTATTGCAGCTTCTCAGGAGTTCCTGCGCGATTCACGTTAACTATAAGGTAACCAGGAATGAGTTACCTAGGTGGTAGTACCTTTGTAGCAAATCTACCCCTTTTGTGTCAGAGCCAGCCAGCACGCATCCATCGATACTGGAGGTGAGTGTGTTTGCGCAATGAGTACGATGGGTGCACAACTCGGAGAGCCCAGCGGGCCGGCGTTACGTTTGGGATTCGACCTCTGGGACGGTGACCCGGACCCGGCGCTGGACGAGCTTACCGGCCTTGCCGGCGTGCTATGCGGCGCGGACTACGCATATGCCGGATGGATGGATTCAAAACGCCTCTGGTTCAAGTCCCAATTTGGATTCAAGGCGCCCGACCAGCCGCGAACCACAACTGCCTGCCAGTACATGATCGAAAGCAACCAGCCCTTGCTTCTGGCGAATGCTGGGAAGGACCCGCGGTTTCCCAGGGAGGGAATTCCGCTGGTTGGCGCAAGCCCGTGCCGGTCCTACGCTGCCACGCCGCTGATAACCAGCACCAACCAGACCGTCGGCACACTGGCCGTTCTGGCTCGCGATGCGGACAAATTCAGCCAGGAACATCTCACCCTTTTGGAAATCCTGGGCCGCCAGGTGGTCACCCGGCTTGAACTCTACCGCCGAATCCGTGCCCAGGAGCAGGCACAGCGCGCCCGCCAGCGGACTGAGCAGGCGCTGGCTGTGGAGCGATGCTTTGTCGCCGGCACACTGGATTCGATTCCCTTTCTGGCCGCGCTGTTAGACAGAAACGGCATCATGGTCCGCCTCAATTACCCCTTTGCGCAATTGACCGGCCTGAGCCCGGCCGACGCGGTGGGGCGTCCATTTGTCAAGGAGGTTCTGGAGGCCGACGACCTGCATTGGGGGATGGACAAAGTGCAGGAAGCCGCAGCAGGCCAGGTTTCCGGACCTCATGAGACGGTTTGGCACACCCAGGGTGGGAAGGTGCGGCGCGTGAGTTGGACTCTGCGCCCGCTTGCCGGCCCAACTGGAGAGATCCAATATCTGATTGTGAGCGGCGAAGACGTGACCGAACAGCGCCAGGTGGAAAAGGCGCTGCTCTCCAGCGAAACCCGCTACAGTCAGATGGTCGAAAACAGCCTTGGCTTCCTGTTCACCTGCTCCCTGGATGGCCGGCTCATATCGCTCAACGCCTTCACTGCGGAAACTCTCGGCTACCGGATCGAAGAGCTCGAGGGGCATGCGATCGGCGCATTCCTCGATCCCGAAGGCGAAGCCATCTTCCAGGAATGCCTGCGCACGCTCGACGGCAAGGGAGAATGGCAAGGCGTGTTGCGCGTTCGACGCAGAGATGGCGTCTTCCGCCGCATCGCCTTCCGCAGCCGCTTGATGGACCTGCCCGACAATCCGCCATTTGTTCTCAATCACGGCATGGACATCACCGAGCAGCACGAGGCCGAGGACGCTCTGCACCTGGCCACCCGCCAGCGCGAACTCATCCTGGAATCGGTGGGCGACGGCATCTTCGGCATCGATCTCTATGGCCGGCTTACCTTTGCCAACCAGGCCGCGGCCCAAACGCTCGGCTACAGGCCGGAAGACCTGACCGGGCGGGAGTTGCTGGAAGTGATCCAGCACAGCCGCTCCGACGGCACGCCCTATTCGAGCGAAACCAGCCCCATCCTGCAAGCCATGCACCGCTCGCGCGCTATTCGCGTTCGCGACGAAAACTTCCTGCGCCAGGACGGCGTAGCTATTCCCGTCGATTACAGCGCCAGCCCCCTCCTTGAAGAAGGCCGCATCTCTGGCGTCGTGGTCGCCTTCCAGGACATCTCGGAACGCCGCCGCCTGGAGCGCATGAAAGACGAGTTCATCTCCACGGTGGGGCACGAGCTGCGCACCCCCCTAACCTCGCTTCGCGCCTCGCTGGGCCTCATCTCTGCCGGTTCGCTGGACAGCCGGCCAGACCGGCGGGGCAAGATGTTTGAAGTGGCGATCGGCAACTGCGACCGGCTGGTTCGGCTGGTCAACGACATTCTCGACTTCGACAGCATCGAGAAAGGCCGTCTTCACCTCGACTGCCAGCCGGTGGATGCAATCGACCTGCTGCACCGCGCGGCTGAAACGTCTCGCCCCGCTGCCATCCAGGCTCATATCTCCTTCAAGGTTCACGCTTCGCATGTTACGGTGATGGCCGATCAGGACCGAGTGCTGCAGGTGCTTAACGAACTGATCTCGAACGCCATCAAGTTCTCCCCGCCTGACACCACGATCCATCTGTCAGCCGAACCGCTGGCTGTGAGCTCCACCGGCCCCAACGAGGTCCGCTTCATTGTCCAGGACCAGGGCAGGGGCATCCAGCCGGATAAGCTGGAACACATCTTCGATCGTTTTCAACAGGGAGACGCCTCAGACAGCCGCGCCAGAGGCGGAACCGGCCTGGGCCTGGCGCTTTGCCGCAGCATGATCGAGCAGCACGGCGGCCGCATCTGGGTGGAAAGCGTTCCTGGCAGGGGCAGCCAGTTCCTGTTCACGCTCCCCGTGGCCGCGGCGGTTGAAGCGCGATAGGGACGGCGAGCGAGTTAGTAGTGTACTGACCCGAGATGGAATGGCCGGCCATTTGCCCAGTCTCCGGGGCAATGTTATCCGGTATCGTTTCCCATCTTCAGTCGCGAAGCTCGATAATCGATAGATTAGGAGCCATGCAAGGGTAAAGAATGGCAGGATCGTCACGTTCTTCGCATTGGACGCGCCGCAGTGTGCTGCGCGCGCTGCCCGGCGTGTGCGCGCCGCGCCTGGTGCACCGGACATTGTCCGCGGTCACGCCGGGGCAATCAAAGGAGGCGGCTGCGAACCTGGAAAAGCCGTTTTCTACCTTCACAGACGTTGCCCAAGCCGCCGGCCTGACCGCGAAGATGGTGTATGGAAGCCCTGAAGCCATAACCTACATCGTTGAGGAGATGGGCGGAGGCTGCGCGTTTTTCGATTACGACAACGATGGCTGGATGGACATCTTCATTCTCGGCGGGCGAACGATAGAGGGGATTCCGGCGGACGCATCGAACCGGATGTACAAGAACAATCGGGACGGCACGTTCAAGGACGTGACCAGGGAGGCCGGATTATGGGATGCCGGTTGGGCCGTGGGTGTTTGCGTGGGTGACTACAACAACGACGGCTTTGAAGATCTGTTTCTGACGTACTACGGGCAGAACAAGTTATACCGCAACAACGGAGATGGAACCTTTACCGACGTAACCGAAAAGGCCGGCCTGCTGCACGAGCACACCTATTATGGCGCCGGATGCACGTTTATCGATTACGACCGCGATGGATTTCTCGACCTGTTTGTGTCCAACTACGTGGAAATCGATCTGGCCACCGCGGCGAAGCCATCCGCAACCATTCCGAATTGCAACCTGCATGGACTGCCGGTGCCTTGCGGGCCAAGGGGATTGAAAGTCCCGCCGCACTTTCTCTATCACAACAATGGAAACGGCACCTTCACCAATGTCTCGCGAGAATCAGGAATAAACGAACTAAGTGGTTCCTACGGTTTGACCGCGGTGTGTTTCGATGTGGATGAAGACGGCTGGCCGGACATCTTTGTGGCTTGCGACGCCACTTCAAGCCTGCTGCTGTTGAACAATCACGATGGAACCTTTCGTGAAGAGGGCCTGATGCGCGGCGTAGCGTTGAGCCCCGATGGCGAGCCCATGGCCGGCATGGGGGTTGCCATTGGGGACTACGATCTCGACGGTCATCTCGACCTATTGAAGACTCATTTCCAAGAGCAGTCCGCCGGCCTATATCGCTACCTGGGAAAGGGCGAGTTTGAAGACAATGCCCTCCGCGCGGGCATATCGGTGGAGCGCCGTTACGTGAGCTGGGGCACGGGAATCGTCGATCTGGATAACGACGGGCATCCGGATATCTTCTGGGTTACCGGCAATGTTTATATCGGGGCAGAGAAGGTCAACCCGATGTTTTCCTACCGGGGTCCGCGCGTGCTTTTCCGCAACCTCGGCGACGGGACATTCAAGCAGGTGAAAGAGCGCGGGGGCCCGGGCATTGTGTCTGACCATGTGAGCCGCGGCTGCGCGTTTGGGGATTTCGATAACGATGGCGACATCGATATGGTGGTCATGAATCAACATGAACCCCCGTCGCTGCTGCGCAACGACTGCCCGCCTGGAAATCACTGGATCAAGGTGCGGCTTGAAGGAACAAAGAGCAACCGGAGCGCGATTGGGGCAAGAGTGCTGGTGTACTACGGAGGCAAGGTTCAGGCACAGGCGGTCACCAGCCAGGCGAGTTATATGTCGTCGAACGATCCGCGGCTGCACTTCGGGCTGGGAAGCGCAAAAACAGCAGACATTGAAGTACATTGGCCGAATGGCGGTGTAGATACATATCGCGGTCAGGCTTGCGACCAACTGGTAACTATTTTGGAAGGCAAAGGGGTTGTGCCGGGACGGCCGTTTTCGCCGGGAGTTGCGGCGCCGAAACCGCAGGAACAACTGAAGACGCCGCGGGGCTAGCTGCTCTTCAGGTGGTTTTCGACCCACATATCGATGCGACGATCTGCTTCTTTCTCCGCTCCGGCCTTGATCCACAGCCTGCATTGCTCGCCTTCGATGCCTGGATTGGCATAGTGCAAAGAAGCAAGCTCCGGTACTGCCTGGGACGCCAGAGCTACATATTTGGGAAACCGTATCTCGTTCGAGAGAATCAGTTGTCCCGTCGCGAGTGCGGACTGGATCAGATGGAAGTCTTTCGCGAGCGCAGCCTTTTCTCCATCGGCTGAAAGGCAAGCACAGGCGGGATCGGCCAAGGCGGCAAAACTACTCCCGTCTTCCCGTTCGATACGACTTTGTCTCATCATGAGCTTGAACCAATCCTGCGCGTATGAACCCTCCGCGCTGTGTCGAGTCCACTCTTCGTAAAGACGCCGGCCGAACACAGCAATATGGCCTTCATCGAATATGGCCTGCAGACACTGACGATTACGGTCCGCCGCAATCGCGCCGGCGGGGCCGATCACAGGATTGAATTTAAGGTTGCCGCTTGCGTACGCAAGATTTGCGTCAATGACGATCTGCTTGCTGTTCTTCTTGCTCATGAAGTTTTGGCATAGAGCTTGTTTTCAACAGCAGTGAGGTATTCATTCGTGGAATGCAATTCCACGGTTCCGAAGTCCTCGGGCCAATCGCCAACTCGGCCAGCAGAGTCCGGTTCCGCGGAGTGTACTGTTGACAGCCCCGTTTGCGGATCGCGCTCGAACCAGTGAAGAATGACTTTATTGTTG
>Ga0302319_10024695_pt1 | contig 10668 bp, 10 predicted proteins | sample Bog_T0_2_FD_203319 | JGI IMG/M metagenome (GOLD analysis project Ga0302319, IMG submission 203319) | Peat permafrost microbial communities from Stordalen Mire near Abisko, Sweden - Bog_T0_2 | ecosystem: Environmental > Terrestrial > Soil > Wetlands > Peat | place: Sweden: Abisko, Stordalen Mire... | reverse complement strand
CGCGGAAACAGTCTTCCTCGGGCCCGACGCGCCACCCGGGGCGGCCGCGGTGCGCCGCTGCGCCGCCTATCTCGATGGCCAGCCGGACGGCGGCGTCCTCGCCATCTGCGGCAGCCTGCCGGGCTGGGCCACCGCCGATTTCGATCCGCTGCGCGCGGCCCTCGAGCGCTGGAATGCCCGCGGCCTGCTGGTCGTGGACACCTACGGCCCGCCCCTGGCCTGGCTCGCCGCCCGCCCGGTGGCGCTGGTGAAAATCAACCGTCAGGAATTCGAGGATCTCCGAAGGGGCCGCCGCTGGCCCGTCCGCGCCTGGGTCGTGACCGACGGCGGCGGCCCGGTGTCCGTGACCGACGAACGCGGCCGGGTCACGCGCCTGCAGCCGCCGCGGGTGCGGGAAATTTCGCCGACCGGTTCGGGCGACGTGCTGCTCGCCTGCATGCTGCACGCCCGCCTGCGCCGCGGACTGGGGTGGCGCGCCGCGGCGGCCTTTGCCCTGCCCTATGCCGCGGCCAACGCAGCCGATCAGGGAATTGCCACTTTCCCCGACCCACCAGCCAAATAAAAACTTGCGTTGCCACGCGGCCAACTGCTTAACTTTCCCTTTTATCCATGAGAGCCACCATCAAAACCCAGGGTCAGCAGCTCACTGTTTCCGAGGGGGACATCCTCATCGTGAACCGCTACCCCAACACGGAAGCCGGCGCCACGGTCGAAATCACCGACGTCCTCGCCCTGGGCGAAGGGGCGGACTTCCGGGTCGGGAAGCCCACGCTGCCCGGCGCGTCGGTCTCGGCCAAGGTTCTCGAAAACAAGCGCGGCGACAAGGTCATCGTCTTCAAGAAGAAGAAGCGCAAAGGCTACGAGCGCAAGCAGGGCCACCGGCAGGATCTTTCCGTCATCAAGATTGAATCGATCAAGGGATAATTTTCAAGGAGACCCACGTCATGGCGCATAAAAAAGGTCAGGGAGCTTCCACCAACGGCCGCGACAGCCACTCAAAACGCCTTGGCGTCAAGATGTTCGGCGGTCAGTCCGTACTCGCCGGCAACATCATCGTCCGCCAATGCGGCAGCAAGCTGCACCCCGGCAAGAATGTCGGCGTCGGTCGCGACTGGACGCTGTTCGCCCTCAAGGAGGGCGTGGTGCAGTTCGACAAGGCCCACCGCCGGGTGTCGGTCGTCTAAGACCCCGGGGTCCCGTCGGACCTGCGCTTTTTCCCGATGTCGAAGCTTTCCGCCCGCTTCGTCTTCGGCCTGACGGCGCTATTCTTCGCGGCGTTTTTCGCGTGGCCGGTGCTGGAGATCCTGAAGGGCGGCTTCATCGACGCCGACGGCAGGTTCACGCTGGGCTATCTCGGCGCGCTGCTGACCGACCCGATTTATCTCACCGGTCTCCGAAACTCGCTCCTGATCGCCGGAGCCGCCACCGCCCTGGCCCTGGTGATCGGGCTCCCGCTGGCCTTCGCGGCCGATCGGTTTCAGTTTCCCGGTCGCGGACTGTTTGGCGCGCTGGTGCTCGTGCCGATGATCCTGCCGCCCTTCGTCGGGGCGATCGGAATCCGCGAAATCCTCGGGCAGTACGGCGCGCTCAACGCCCTGGTGATCGCGCTCGGGCTGCGACCGCTCGGCTGGACGTTTGACTGGCTGGCCGCCAACCAGTTCTGGGGCGTCGTGATCATCGACGCCCTCTCGCTTTACCCCATCATCTACCTCAACGCCATCGCCGCGCTGGCCAATGTCGACCCGGCGATGGAGGAGGCGGCGCAAAACCTCGGCTGCACCGGATTCCGGCGTTTCCGCCGGATCACGCTGCCCCTGATCCGGCCGGGATTGTTTGCCGGGTGCACGATCGTCTTCATCTGGTCCTTCACCGACCTCGGCACCCCCCTGATCTTCGACTACTCCCGGGTCGCCAGCGTCCAGATCTATTCCGGCCTGCAGGATATCGGCGGCAATCCGTTTCCCTTTGCGCTGGTCGCGGTCACGATGGCCAGCTCCGTGCTCTTTTACGCGGTCGGCAAGGGGATCTTCGGCCGCGCCGGCTTCGCCACCCTGCCCCGGGCGTCCGCCGCGGGCGGTCCCCGGCGGCTGCCGGCCGCCCAGGCCTGGCTCTGCACCGCGTTTTTCTCGGCGATCACCCTCGCCGCCCTGCTGCCGCACGCCGGCGTCGTCCTCATCGCCTTTTCGCGGGACTGGTACGCCACCGTCCTGCCCCGGGCCTGGACCCTCGGAAATTTTCGCCTCGCGCTTGGCCACCCCCTCACCGCCTCGGCCATCGCCAACAGCCTGAAATACTCCAGCGTTTCCACCCTGGTCGACCTGGTGCTGGGCGTCGCGATCGCCTACGTCGTCGTGCGCACCCGGATGGCCGGGCGCCACGTGCTCGACTTCGTCTCCATGCTGCCCCTGGCCGTCCCCGGCCTGGTGCTGGCGTTCGGCTATCTCGCCATGGCCCAGCCCGGGCGCTGCTTCGCCTTCATCAATCCCGTCGAGAATCCCACGGTCCTGCTCATCATCGCCTATTCCATGCGGCGCCTGCCCTACGTCGTGCGCTCGGCGGCGGCGGGCTTCCAGCAGTCCAGCGAGACCTTCGAGGAGGCGGCGCAGAGCCTGGGCTGCCCGCCCTTCCGGGCGATGTTCCGGATCACCCTGCCCCTGATCGCCGCCAACCTGATCGCCGGCGGCCTGCTCGCCTTCGCCTTTGCCATGCTCGAGGTGAGCGACTCGCTCGTCCTCGCCGCCAAGCAGGCGTTCTACCCGATCACCAAGGCCATCCTGGAGCTGTTCCAGCTCCTCGGCGAGGGCAAGTACCTCGCCAGCGCCCTCGGCGTGTGGGCGATGGTGTTTCTCGGCGTCACCCTCGCGGGCATGAGCCTGTTGCTCGGCCGGAAGCTCGGGGCGATTTTCCGGATCTGATATATCTGCCTAAAACGTAGAAGACATGCCTTGAGGGTAGCGGCATGCTGCCGCTTCCCTACGAGGCAGCGCGACAGAATGTCGCGTCTACCTTAAATGCGTTCGAGTCAATCAACCGAGCTCGGCCCGCGCAGCCGCCTCCAGCGTGGCCAGGCCGGCCCGGACGCGCACCTCATCCGGGCCCTCGACCAGCAATCGCAGCTTAGGCTCGGTGCCTGAGTAGCGCACCAACACCCGGCCCTGCGGGCCGAAGTCCGCCTCCAAGGCGCGAATGGCCGCGGTCAGCCGGGGCAGCGCCTCCAGCGGCCGTTTCTCGCGCACCGCCAGCGCGATGGACGCCGAGGGAAACCGGCGCAGGCCGCGCCGGAGCGCCGAAAGCGGCTGGCCGGTGGCCTGCATCACCTCCAACACCTTCAACGCCGCCACCAAGCCGTCGCCGGTGGGCGAGATCTCCGAGAATATGATGTGGCCCGACGACTCCCCGCCCAGCGTGGCACCTGCGGCCGCCATGCCCTCGGCGACATGGCGGTCCCCCACCGCCGTCCGCACCACCCGCCCGCCCGCCGCGGCCACGGCCGCATCCACCCCCCCGTTGCTGTGCACCGTGACCACCAGCGTCTTCTCCGCGAGCCGGCCGCGTGCCAGTGCGTCGGTCGCGAGCAGGGTGAGAACCTCATCGCCGTCGAGGACGTCGCCGTGCTCATCGCACAGGACGCAGCGATCGCCGTCGCCGTCGTGGGCGATGCCCAGGCGCGCGCCCGTCGCGCGCACGCGTTCAGTCAGCCCCGCCGGGTGCTCGCTCCCCACGCCGGCATTGATGTTGCGCCCGTCGGGCCGGTCGCCGAGGCCGACGACTTCCGCCCCGAGGCCGCGGAGCACGGCGGGGCTGCTCGCGCAGGCCGATCCATTGGCCGTGTCGAGCACGATCCGCCAGCCCGTGAGCGAGTCCGGTGCCAGGATCCGCGCGGTCGCTGCAATGTAGTCGGCCAGCGCGCCAGGATCGGGCCGGCCGGCCGGCGGCCCGGCGGACCCGGCCGGAGCGTCCGCCGGCAGCAGCGCCTCGATCTCGCCCTCCTGCGCCTCGGTTAGCTTGCGTCCGCCCGCGCCAAAAAATTTGATGCCGTTGTCGGCAGCCGGATTGTGGGAGGCGGTGATGACCACTCCCAGCCGCGCCCCCGTGGCGCGGACGGTCCAGGCGACCGCCGGCGTCGGGACGACGCCGAGCGGCACCGCGGTCCAGCCCTCGGCCGCCAGGCCCGCCGCCAGCGCCCGCGCGAGGGACTCGCCCGATTCGCGCGGGTCCCGCCCGAGCGGGACCAGGCGGGAAGCCGCCGGTCCTTCGGCGGGCGCGCCCGGTGGCCGGCCGCGCGACAGCCATCGTCCCGCCGCCGCGCCGAGGCGGCAAGCAAAGCTCTCGTTGATCACCGGGCCGCCATAGGGCCCCCGGATCCCGTCGGTGCCGAAATAGAGGCAACTCATGGGTCGGTCACTTCGCCTGGTAAAAAACCCGCGTCGCCGCGACCTTGCGCCGCACCGCACCGCCCAGCAGCAGTTCGCGCGCCTCCCCGAGGCCCGCCCGCACCCCGGAGGTCCGGCCGCAGATCCACATCGCCGTCGCGGCATTGAGCACGATGGTGTCCGCCAGTCCCGCCGGCCCGCGGCCGTCGAGCAGCGCATCGGTTATGGCCAGGTTCGCGGCGAGGTCTCCTCCCTCCAGTTCCGAGAACGGGGCTTCCGCCAGGCCGAAATCGGCCGCGCGCCAGTCGGCCGCCACGTCGCGCAGGCGCCCAATGCCCTGCACCCGGTTGACCGTGGCGGTCGTCAGCTCGTCGATGCCCCGATCGGGCCCGAGCTTCCCGTGGACCGCCAGGCCCGCCTGGGTGCCGAGCGACTCGAGCGCCGCCGCCAGGCGGGGCACCCAGGCATCCGCGTAAACTCCGAGCAGGACGAAGGCCGGACGCCCCGGATTCACCAGCGGACCCAGGATGTTGAAAATCGTGCGCTGGCCCCGCGCCGCGAGGGACTTGCGCACCGGTCCGATGTGCCGGAAGGCGGGGTGATAGGCCGGGGCGAAGAAGAAGGCGAAGCCCAGCTGGTCCAGCGCGGCCCGGACCCGGGCCGGCGGCGCCGCCAGGTCGACGCCGAGCCCGGCCAGCAGGTCGGCGCTCCCGCATTTCGAGGTGATGCCGCGATTGCCGTGCTTCATCACCTTCACCCCCGCGCTCGCCAGCACGAGCACGACCAGGCTGGAGACGTTGAAACCACCGGCGTGGTCGCCCCCGGTCCCGACGATGTCAATGGCCTGCCCGGCCCAGGCCTCGACCCCGGGATTGACCGCCCGCGCCCGAAACTCCCGGGCAAAGTCCGCCACCTCCGCACCGGTCTCCCCCTTCGCCGCCAAGGCCGTGAGAAACGCCGCCTTCGCCTCATCCCCCACCTCCGCCGCCGCCAGGGCCGCCGCCGCATCGGCCACCTCTCCCGCCGCCAGGTCGCGGCGGGCGTTGAGTTGCAGGGTGAGCTCGGCGAGGGATGGCATGACAGAACCCACCCACCCTCAATGCACTATCTCTTACGCTCAACTCAGAAAGCGGCCCACTGTAAATTCTGTCGATCCGTTCTCGCGCAAAGGCGCAAAGCCGCAAAGGTCGATCCTTCCGATCATCAAACCCACAAAACAACGAAAGTCCGATACCGCTATGCGGAATCGGACTTTCGTTGTCTTGTGACTTGGACTGGAGACCGAACCCACGGGAGTTTTCTTTGCGCTGCTTTGCGCCTTTGCGCGAAAAATGATTGGGAGGCACGGGAGAAATCACATTGCGCCGTTTGACCCATTCGATGGCGCTTGACCCTGTGGGGGGCAGCCGTTTACTCCTAGACCCTTGAGCGCGAACCGGGGACGCAATCGCCGGAGACGCCTATTCAAACACACGCACCCCCATGGCCAATCCGAAACGCAAACAATCCAAGCGCCGCAGCGCCAACCGCCGCGCGGCCAACGCTTTCATCGCTCCTGAGTTCGCCAAGGACCCGGCCGACGGCTCGCTGTTTCGCCCGCACCGCGTGAATCCCAAGAGCGGGATCTACCGCGGGCGCCAGGTGTTGAATATCGAGACCTGAGGCGGCCGCTGCCGCCCCTGATCATCATGTCCTCCGGCCCAACCGGAAGCATCGCCGTCGATGCCATGGGCGGGGACCTCGGTCCCGCCGAGACCGTGGCGGCGGTCAAGCTGGCGCTCCATCAATATCACCGGCTCAACCCGATCATCCTCGTCGGCAACGAGACCGTCCTGAATCCCCTCCTCGCGCAAGCGAACCTGGAACGCGGCCCCCGCCTGTCGGTCGTGCACGCGCCGGATGTCATCACGATGGAAGACAAGCCGATGGTCGCCCTGAAGCGCAAGAAGGACTCCTCGATGGTCCGGGCCATCGAACTGGTGAAGAACGGCGAAGCCAGTGGCGTGGTGAGCTGCGGCAACACCGGCGCGCTGATGGCCGGCGGCACCCTCCGCCTCCGGACGATCGAGGGCATCGCGCGGCCGGCCCTCGCCGCCATCGTGCCGCGGGAAGGCGGCCATCTCGTCCTGATCGACGCCGGCGCCAATCCCGACGCCCGGCCCGAGCACCTCGTGCACAACGCCATCCTCGGCAGCCACTACTGCCGGGTCATGCTCGGCATCCCGAATCCGCGGGTTGGCCTGATGACCATCGGCACCGAGGAGGGCAAGGGCAACGCGCTCAGCACCGAGACCCACGGCCTGCTCGGACGCATCGGTGATGTCATCAATTACGCCGGTCCGATCGAGGGGTTCCACGTCTTCATCGAGCACGTGGACGTCGTGGTCTGCGACGGGTTCGTCGGCAACATCATGCTGAAAAGCTGGGAGTCGCTGGTGAAATTCTTCTCCGGCGTCCTGCGGGAGGAACTCCGCGCCAATCCGATGCGCGCCGCCGGGGCGTGGCTCTCCGCGGGCGCCTTTCGCGCCCTCAAGGACCGCATCAATCCCGAGCGCTACGCGGGCGCGCCGCTGCTCGGGCTCCGGGGCAACATCCTCAAGGCCCATGGTTCGTCGAACCGCCACGCCATCCGGAGCGCCATCGTCGCCGCGGACCGGATCATCAAGGCGGAGCTGAACCGCCATATCGAGGCCGACCTCGCCCAGATCAACGCCCGGCTGGCCGCGCCCGCCTGACGGGGGCGCCCTCGCAAAATTTGGAACAACCCGCCCCGGTCGCCGCTCACACCCCGGCTTGACCTCCCCCCGATTTGTGGGGAGTCTCTGCGGTTTGGGACTTGGAATTTTCTAAACGTCATCATGCCTTACACCCCTGCCTCCGCGCTCCGCTCCCTTTGCCTGCTGGCCTTGGGGATCGGACTGCTCGCCTGCACCACCGCCCGGGCCGACCTCACCTGGACCCCCGCCACCGGCTGGCAGGTCGTGGGCGGCGCCCTGTCGGGGCTCACCGGCCCGGAGGGCAGCAAGGCGCTCGCCCTGATGAACCGGGCGCGGCGGGACGAGGAAAACGGCCACTTTTTCTGGGCCTTCCACTGGTACGCCCGGGTGGTCAAGAAATACCCCAGCTCCATCTATGCCCCGGAGGCCCTCTACCGCTCCGGTGAGATGCGCCTCAAGCGCCATGAATACATCAAGGCTTTTTCCGCCTTCCAGGCCACCCTCGGCGCCTACCCCAGCGAGAAGCGCTTCACCCAGATCACGGAGGAGCAATACCGCATCGCCAGCATGCTGCTGGACGGCGTCCGCAATCGCCTGTGGGGCGTGATCCCGACCTTTACCAACCGCGAAAAGGCCGTCGCGGCCTTCGAAGCCGTCTACAGCGACGCGCCCTATGGCGACTACGCGCCCCTGGCGCTGATGAACGCCTCGAAGGGCGCCCAGTATCTGGGCAGCATCCCCGAGGCGGTCGACACGCTCGACCGCCTGATCAGCAACTACCCGCAAAGCGTGCTCGCGCCCGACGCCTACCTGCGCCTCGCGGAACTGCACGCCTCCCTCGTCCAGGGACCCTACTACGACCAGGGCGAATCCAAACAGGCGATCACCTACGACGAGGACTTCATGATCCTGTTTCCGAACGACCCGAAGATCGCCGCGGCCGCCGAGAACCTCGACAAGATGAAAAAGATGCTGGCCGAAAGCAAAATGAAGATCGCCGATTTCTATTTCTTCAAGCGGGACAACTACACGGCGGCCCGGGTCTTTTACAATGAGGCCATCACCTCGTATCCCGACTCGGAGGTGGCCAAGCGCGCCCGGGACCGGCTGGCCCTCGTCGAGGCCAAGTCCAATGCCTCCGCCAATCCCGCACCGGAGCAGAAGAAGCACTTCCTGTTTTTCTGAACCTCCCGCCTGAGTGGTTAATCTCGCGTCCAGCCTCCGGCCCTTCACTCCCGGCCTCCGGCTCCTGCTGATCGGTCTTGGGGTCGCCGGTTGCGCCCATTACCAGCTCGGCACCCAGGGCCGGCTCGCATTCGACACCCTGTACGTCGCGCCGGTCGCCAACCAGACGCTGCTGCCCCAGTCCCGGGACATCATGAGCACGCAGATCCGGGACGCGCTGGCCAGGGACGGCCGGGTGACGCTGGTCAACACGCCCCAGGCCGCCGACGCGACGCTCTCCGTGACCCTGCTCGATTATCACCGCGACATCGCGGCCGTGCGCGAGCAGGACACCGGCCTCGCCAGCAAATTTACCCTCACGCTCAGCGCGGCCTGCACGCTGCGCGACAACCGCACGGGCCGCGCCTACTTCGAGAACCGCCCGGTCAGCGTCGAGCGCGACGTCTTCACCGACAGCGGCCAGCCCTCGTCGCCGCTCACGGGCGACCAGCTCCAGGCCGAATACAACACCGTTCCCCTGCTCGGCGAGTCGCTCGGCGACCGCGTCGCGCACACCGTCCTGGACGTATGGTAGGCCGGCGCCAAATTTCGAATTTCGCATTGAAATACCTGTCGCTTCGCTCCGTGCGCATTTCGAATTTTCCATGACCCCCATCCTTGCCCCCTCGATCCTGGCCGGGGACCACGCACACCTGGCCGACAGCGCAGCCGTGGCGGCGCGATTGGGCCTGGCCTGGCTGCATCTCGACATCATGGACGGGCACTTCGTGCCCAACCTCTCTTTTGGGCCGGAGACCCTCGCCGCCCTGCGCCGCAGCGGCTCATCGCTCTTCTTTGACACCCACCTCATGGTGTCCGAGCCGCCGCGCTTCGTGGAAGCCTTCGCCCGGGCGGGGGCGAGCCGGCAGAGCATCCATATCGAGGTGGACTGCGATCACGCCGGGACGCTGCGCCGCATCCGGGAACTCGGCTGCCGCGCCGGGATCGTGCTCAATCCGGGCACACCGGCCGCCGCGATCGAGCCCCTGCTCCCCGAGGTTGACCTGGTGCTGGTGATGACGGTGCAGCCCGGCTTTGGCGGCCAGGCCTTCCGGCGCGACATGCTGCCGAAGATCGCCGTGATCAACGGCTGGCGGCAACAGCGGGGCCTGGACTTCCGGCTGGAGGTCGACGGGGGCATCGACCTGGCCACCGCCGGGGAGTGCCGGGCCGCCGGCGCCGACACCTTTGTCATCGGCACGGCCTTCTACAAGCACCCGGACCAGGCGGGCCTGGCCGCCGCGATTGCGAGCCTGTAGTCAGTAGCGCAGGCGGGACGCCGGCGCTACTTCAAATTCGCCCGAACGTCCCCGTCGGCAAGCTCCTCCGCCCGCGCATACTGCCGCCGGAACGCCTCCGCCAAATCGCGGGCGAGCAGCACCTCGTCCACCTGGTTTTTCGACTCCAGCGCCTGCTTGATCTCAAGCCCCGCCCGGTCGTAACTCACAAACGAAAGATCCTGCATCGCGGCCATTGCCCTCGAGCGCATCGGCTCGGGCGCGGCGTTGATTGCGCGCCAGGCCCGCACCAGCTCGCCGTGGGTGTCCTGGCACATGACCCGGATGATAAAGGCCAGTTCCCGGAAGACGCCGGCGGTCCACGCCGGGCGATACACGAACCGCCCCCCGTCCGCATAGGGACTGTCCGCCGGGTCGGTGCGCAGGGCCCGCCAGGCGGCGTGCTCGTAGAAATCCCGCCGCACCGGCAACCGGCGCAGGGCGAAGTCGCGGGGCCCCCCGGGAGTCCCGGGGCGAAAATTCCACAGCTTCTGCCCGTCGAGGGAGAGAACGTACTCGATGAAGGCGGCGCCGACCGCGCGGTGGGGCGCGCCCCGCAGCAGCGCGATGGGATCGACCGAATAGGCGGTGCCCCCGGCGGGCGAGGCAAAGCCCAAACGCCCCGGGTCGCCGCGCCGGCTCACCGACTCCTCCTGCTCGCGACCGTAAAAGTCGATGCACATCCCGGCCGCGCAATTGCCCTCCGCCACGTCGACGGGCGGCTTCTGGGATGAGTCGGTGAAGTAGCGGGCATTGGCCCCGATCCGCTGGATGAGCCGCAGGCCCGCCAGCCAGCCCTCGCGCACCGCCTGCCGGTCCAGCGCCGCCCCGTCCGGGACGCCCGGCCCACCCGCCGCGCGGCGCAGGACCCCGAGGCGTTCGGCCATCTGCTGCTGGACCACGTTCTCGAAGGCGGTCGCGATCGAGCTGCTCTTGGTCGGATCGCACAGCGCCACCTCGCCGAGGAACCGCGGGTCGGCCAGGTCGGCCCACGCGGCGGGCGGCCCGGCCAACCCGAGGCGCCGCAGGCGGTCCCGATTGTAGATGATGCCATAGGAGCTCACCACGGAGCCCTGC